>Ga0209130_1000296_pt1 | contig 60641 bp, 57 predicted proteins | sample AraplaMF_Cvi_mLB_FD_184264 | JGI IMG/M metagenome (GOLD analysis project Ga0209130, IMG submission 184264) | Arabidopsis root microbial communities from the University of North Carolina, USA - plate scrape MF_Cvi_mLB (SPAdes) (version 2) | ecosystem: Host-associated > Plants > Roots > Endosphere... | reverse complement strand
AATGATCTCGGTGACCAGCGCTGCTTTGCGCTTAGCTGTCCAGCGTTTGACTTCCTCTTCCATAACCATGCTCATGTGATTTCCTCTCTCTATTATCACCTGAGCAGGAATTCACTGGGTCATTACAGTTGCGGCTGGCATCTTCGCTTATCTCAAACAGGAGCATGAGCGCGCTGAGGCGGCTCCGTTTGAGAAAGTTCACGACTGGTACTCCGATGCCTCTGCCGGTCTCAAAGTGAAGATGCGAACCAAATTGATTAATAGCAGTATGTGGGCGACTGTCGAAGTCAATGGATATCCTGCGTATCTCGCCTACCCTTGGAATGCCAGCAGATCATTAAACTTCATATTCGTCGACCAAGATGGTTTCACCGTCTTAACGAAATCAGTGACCATATCAGAATTCACCTCCATTATTGATGGAAACGGGAAAAAGACTGGTCTTACATACGAGTTCAAGGATTCTATGGCCCTCGAAAGCTACAAGCAAATTGGCCGTATGCAGGTGGGGTGGAACCTTATGACGGATGCGCCAGAGGCAGCGCCACAGGCGAAAGCAATAACGGACCACTGCGCACCTGGACTTTCGCGACAAGAGCGAATGAAGCGTTTAGCGCAACACGGTGAAGTTAGAGAGACAGGCAAGCAGGACTATACCGCTGGTGGGCACACGGTTATGTTCGGCTACGATGGTGACCTCACATATTGCCGCTGATGGGGCGAGGTGCTCAACCGGCTTGCCAGTTGATACCGGCATCGAACAAATTACATACAAGTGTGCAGACTGTGCAGAGATTTGGCACACGCTTTCGTTATCCGACAGTCTATGATTGATTCTCTCTTGAAGAAACTCGCATCCTCAGCATTGGTCGCTCTACTGGCGGCGATCCTCTTTTTTTGCGGCGTGGCCACGACCTTAGTAATTACGAATGTAATGGAGATAAAGGATGGCGCGAGCTGGGCGCAGGCCGTCGGCGGTTTCCTAGCAATTGTCGCCGCCTTCATGATTGGCAACTCACAAGCAAAGGCTGCAATCGCAGCCGTCGGACTGGCTGACAATCTGAGCTACGCAAGGAAATGCAATGCCCTACTTGCGGTAGCTGCGACGCTCACTGAGGTCAGTGAAAGGGCCTTCGGCGTTTATCAAACAAAGAACGAACTGATGATGAAGTTGTTCGCGGGAGAGTGGACGCTCCCTCTCGATACGCTCCTCGAAGAATTGAGGGATATCAGAGCACATGAATTTGGCGATCAAAACGTGCTGACTGCCGTTATATCCCTAAAGGTCTCGTCCTCGTACCTGAAAAATATGCTCGAAAAGATGCCAGCTGCGATCGACGACATCGACAACGATAATAATTGGAACAAATTCGATCACCTTCTCGACGTAATCGACATAAATCGAAAACTCATAGCCAAGGCGTCGGAAACACTGAGCGAATTTCTCCAGCCTGCGATCGTTGCTCATAGTTCGTAAGTCGGGCACTCATCGAAGAACGCAATGCCGCAGAGCGCGGTGTGCAGACTGTGCAACGAGCCGGTACGCCTAGCGAGTAAGAACGAGGCCCACAATCACTCATCACCCTGCTCGCGCCGGTACGGCTCCGGTCCACCTCGCTAGTAAGTCAAGGCACATTCGGAGACCAATGTAACGCCAGCATCAATGACGCCCGCGATAACGTAAAGCCAGTTGCCGCTATCGTCAATAAGGTAGTCTGGTCGCTCTCTGGTCGCGGCCAGATACAATGTGGTCGACCTGGATCAATCAGCAGCAAGGTCTGAGCTCCTGCCGCGCTTACCCCCACGGAACGATATCGTTAGCATGGTCAAGGGAAGTACTGGGGGCAACGGGTCAGCTCATGGTCGAACTTGGTGAACCGATGCCTGCCGCTTCGCGTTCTTTTAATCCGTTGGTCGCAGGTTCGAATCCCGCACGGCCTACCAAGATTCATCAAAAAAGCCACCTCCGGGTGGCTTTTTTGTTTCTCATCATCAATCCGCCCTCCGTGACAAAGCACGCATTTTCCGCGTGAGCAAGCTGCTATCCTCTCGTTCGACCAAGCAACTCGTCCGAAAGAACCGATGAGACTATCCCTCTCCGAAGACCAGCAAATCGAAATGCGCCATGCATACCACGAAGGCGCTCCTGGAATCCTGATTTCCGGCCTCGTATGGCTCACTTCAGCCGTTATCTGTCATCTGCTTGGAATAAGACAAGCCATCTGGACACTCCTGATTGGTGGCGCGCTCATTCACCCTCTCAGCATCTTGCTGACGAAGGCCATCGGCAGACCCGCAAAGACCAGCAAAACCAACGTCCTTAACCAGCTTGCCATGGCATCGACCATCTGGCTGATCCTGTGCTGTGCGATGGCATATGGCCTCTACCTCTTCAAGCCAGTCCTATTTTTCCCGGCAATGATGGCCACCATCGGCAGCCGCTACCTGATCTTCGCCAGCGTGTTTGGACGTTCAATTTTCTGGGCGATAGGTGCGACCCTGATTGCTGCAGCGAGCTTCGTCTTCTTCTCGGCGACGGCGCCTGTTGTTGCCGCAGCCCTCGGCGGATTAATCGAAGTGTGCTTCGCTTTCCTCGTGTTTTTCAGAGCCTCAGCGCCACGATTAAGCCCGCAATAACACGCTACCGTTGGCCGATATAAAAATGTGCGTAAACTATTTACCGCGTTCATTGAGAGCACCCATCGGGGTGGTCCTGGCCTCGATCTGCGCGGACGGCGCCTTAAGCATCGCGGAAGCCGCCGAAGTCGGTTACCAACCTCTGAGCGAATTTCGACTGACCGCGGGACAACCGTTCCCCATTGATCGCCTGCTTCATCCAGCCGGCCTCCCCCTGCCCAAGGACCAGCTACCTGGAAAGCGCTTGCTCATCAACTTCGACACCAGACACTGCACGCCCTGCATCCAGGGAGTCCCAAAGCTCAGGGCACGCCGCAGCGATATCAACGTCCTGGCCATCAGTTGGGTGAGGACATGCAACCGTCGAGGGCATCGAAGCGTGGCTCGACGCCCAGGAGGACCGCAATGGGTTTCGTCATTGAGCTGATCTTCAATTTTGCGATGGAAGTCATCATGTACAACATCGGCCGAGCCGCCATCTTCGTTTGCTCGCTCGGTAACGCACGCGCAGAAAACCTGAAGGAGATGTTCAGCAACGACACCTGGCACCACGATCAGGCGGACGGCAAAATCGTCATCCCCGCAACAGCCACTACGGTCATCGGCGTAATCCTGTTCTCAATATCTTCACTCCTCTTTTTCACCTACATCAACTGATCCAGGCGCCAACCTCTGTTTCACAAAGGAATGTAGTGCTAAGCTTCATGCAATGATCAAAAACCCAATGCTCCAAAAACTATGAAAGCAATCTCGCTGAAATGTGTCAGCTGCGGTGCTGGCCTCGAAATCGGGCAGGACACCAATGACTTTGCCTGTGGCTACTGCGGCACGCAGCAACTGGTCGAACGCGGCGGCGGCATCGTCTCCCTGCGCAGGATCGAAGACACGCTCGACGACGTAAAGCTCGGCACCAACCGCGCAGCATCCCAGCTTGCGCTGACACGCCTCAAAGCCGACGCCGCTGCCATTTGCGCTCAGCGCGACAGCCAGATCCGCACCCTGCGCGCAGCCGATGAGCGGAGTAACAAGCTGATCGGATGGGGCATCATTGCCGGCACTATCGCTGCCATCGTCATGTACGGCTGGTGGTCTATTCCCATCGTCGCCGGCGGCATTTACTTTGTCGCCCGGTCTGCGAAGTCGGTCTCGGGCGACATCAAGAAAATCGCCGCAGCAGCCGAGGTGAAGCTGGAACCACTGCAGTCCCAGATCGCCCGGCACCAGAAGATCATCGACGCCTATGACTTCAACTAGCGCTCAAGCGCCGCTCTCCGGAAGATAAGACGGGAAGTCCGTGTACCCCACGGTCCCGCGCCGCGTATAGTAAGTCAAGCGGTCCGCCACGGCGACCGGCCAGCCGTGCCGAAGGCGTTCGACCAGGTCCGGATTGCCGATAAATGGACGGCCGTAAGCGATCAGGTCAACCAGTCCGGTATCGAGCGCAGCTTGTGCGCCGGCACGATCAATGAAGCCGCCGCACCAGATGATGGCGCCATTGAATGCGCGGCGGATTTTGGCAAGCACGGCGTGATCCACAAAGCGCTGCCTGAACTCCGCAGTCTCCATATTCCCCTCCGGCATCAGCTCATAGACCAGGTGCATATAGGCGACGCCGCGGGCCGCCAACTGCTCGCTCACGTACAGCAAAGTCTCCTCCATCTGCGGATCTGCCGGCATGGAATTGAACCTGCCAAATGGCGACAGGCGAACGCCAACACGCCCCGGACCGAATTCGCGCACAGCAGCGTCAACGACTTCCATCAGGAAGCGCGTGCGGTCTTCCAGGCTGCTGCCGCCATAGCGGTCCGGGCGCGTGTTGAGCACGGAGTTCATGAACTGCTCGAACAGATAACCGTTGGCCGCGTGAAGCTCGATGCCGTCGAAACCTGCCTGGTGGGCGTTGGCGAGCGCCTGGGCGAAGATGCCGACCAGGTCTGTCACTTCATCGGTGGACAAGCGGCGCGGCGTGCCTGCCGGGATCAGGCCAAGCTTGCCCTCTGCATCGTGCGCGAACACATGCGATCCCTGCGCCCTTTCCTCGGTCACGCCCCATGGCGCTTCGCCGTCTGGCAGCAGCGATGGATGCGCCATGCGGCCCACGTGCCACAACTGCAGGAAGATGGTGCCGCCCTTGCGGTGCACCTCGCCGGTGATCAGACGCCAGCCCCGCAACTGGTCTTCGGTGTAGATGCCGGGCGTCATCGCATAGCCGTTGCTGGACGGCGCCACATCGGCGGCTTCAGCGATGATCAGGCCGGCGCTGGCGCGCTGGCCATAGTATTCCGCCATCATCTGGTTCGGCAGGTCGCCTTCGGACGTGCGGGTGCGCGTCATCGGCGCCATCACGATGCGGTTCTTCAGCGCCACGGAGCCGCCAAGCAGCTGAGGTTCGAACAGGTTTATCATTGGATCTTCCTTCGGGTCGGTTGCAATTGAGCGAAAAGCTTATCGCCCGATAGCCACCCGCATCTACACACCGTTTAGTCAGTAGTCGTCATGAAGATCATCAAGAGGTTGCCGGGTTTGCCGGTGGAACGTGCGCTGGCGGTTCTTTCGGGGCGCTGGAAGGCGGTTATTCTCGACGTGCTGCTGGATGGGCCGCAACGCACCTGTGCGCTGGAGAACCGGATTGTTGGTATTTCGCAGAAAGTCCTGATCGAGCAGCTGCGGACGCTTGAGGAACATGGCATGGTCAGCCGCCAGGCGAGCCCGGTTGATATCCAGGGGGTAGAGTATCTGTTGACGCCGCTTGGCGAGAGTTTGCGGCCGGTGCTGGAGGCCCTGATTGACTGGGGCACTCATCACGCGCATGAACTCGATGAAGCCGACAGCCTGGTTCCCTGCGATGCCGTTGTGAAGGCGCGGTTCGGCTAGACAACGCCGCAACCGTAGTCAACTATCGCAGGGAAAGACACGGGACTGGTCAAAGATGGCTTCTGTGGCTCTCATGGACCACACTCATTTTCGGCTTTTTCCCGGCACTCTTCCGTGGCGATTTCATCACCTTTATCGGGGGCTTCATCGTCAGCATCATCATTGCCATGCTGACGATGAGTATCGGCGTACTCTTTATCCGCCCGGTCCGGGCCTTCATGTACAACAAGTACTATACCCGCCGCTTGCTGGAACGCGGCTCCACGCTGGCAGGCAGCGACAGCGATAACGCACTGGCAGCATCGGCTGCTGGGCATTGTACTGCCGCCAGTGACCGCCTAAGAGTAGGCTACGCCGACACCAGCAGGCCAACCGTTCGCGGTTGGCTTTTTTGTTTTATGCGCCTTGAAAAAAGCGCCAGCGAGGCAAGACCGGCAGCGAGCATCAGGGCCATTGGCGCTTCGGGCACAGGCGCCGGCGTGATGGCAAAGATGGTTTGATCGGTCCACAAGGTGTCGTAAGAAGAACCGCCGCCCTCCCCTGTGTAGCCAAAAAAATGAATCCGGTCGCCTGCCACGGCGCTGCTTGAGCTATACGCCCAGTCATCCCGATACGACCACGAGGAAGAGAAATCGAGCTGGCCGCTGCGCAGGTTGTAGCTGAAACTCTCCAACACGCAGTCCATCAGCGGACAGCCATACGACTGCACGTACTCCATCGAATCCCACCAGAAACGCGTCAACTCCTGGCGTTCCAGCAGGCCGTTCCCGTTGCCATCCAAACCTCAAAGAAGCCACCTTCCGTCCAATCCGGCATGAACTGGTTGCTCGGGGTATAGAAAAAGCCGGTATAGCTGAACTGCCACAAGGACTGCGCCGATGCGGACATCGCCGCCACAGCAAGCACCAAGCCGCACATCAATTTCTTCAACATGCCCGACTCCTTTCAGCGTAAAAGGTTATCGGCTCACGCACCACGCAAGCCAGCACCAACGCTACCAGAGCAGATCCGGCATGTCGCGCGCACGATTGCCTCCGTGGCGAAAACGACGCGGCATGATCAAAGCTGTTTCACCTCGTAAAGTCACTGGCCCGGATGCGGCATTCGCGGACAAGTCGAGGCGATTGAGCAGGCGCTGGAGGCGGAAACCGGATGCGTGGGTGGCCGGCCCTTCCGTCACCGAGTCAGAGGGGGAGATTGCAGTCGATGAACTGGTGAGCGTTGTGCTCACCTATCTGAAATAGCTGGCGGACGGCATATGAGCTCGCACGCGCTGGCGATTGGCTTGAGCGCTTTCGCTTATTCGGCGGCGCGCAAATATGCCCGCGATCCGCGCTTTGCTTTCGGCACGTGGAAGATTGAGATTCTGGCGGGGTATACCGGTGCGGTGCCGCTGGTCAGGATTGCTGCTTTGATGGCGTTCAGTTCATTGGAGCGCTTGCTGGCGCCGCAGACGATTCATTTTCAGGATGCGATTGTTACCTGAAGGCGGCGTTCACGTCATCGCGGATGCTGCCACGTCGGTACTGGCGATTGCCGCGCTCGTTGGCGGCTGGGTGTACGGCTGGTCGTGGCTGGACCCGGTAATGGGCATCGTCGGCGCAGTGCTGGTTGCGGTGTGGACGAAGAACCTGATCAAGGACACCGGTATGGTCCTGCTCGACCGCGAAATGGATGCGCCGGTAGTCGAGGAGATTCGCAAAGTAATCGAACCAACGGAAGGATCGCCGATCTGCATGTGTGGCGCGCCGGCCAGCACGCCTACTCCTGCGCGCTGAGCGTTCACGCCACCATCGAGGTAAATTACCTGTCCTGAAATTCCGCTTGACATTGACATTAGGGTTAACCTCCTACAGTGCTCCGTACCGACTAACTCAAGGAATCGGAGCACTATCATGTCTATCTCTCACAACCCGGAAATTCTCGCCTTCATCGACAAGCTGGCCGACACCGGCAGCCACTACCGGATGGATGAAATGGAGGCGCTGTACACCGAAGACCTCGGCTTCCTCGTGCTGACGCCGCAAGGCGACATCGCGCGCTTCTCCAAGGCCGAAATGCTGGGCGAATTCCGCAGCCGCCGCGATGCCGGCGAAAAGCCGCTGCTGACCGAGAAACGCGTGCTGCACATTGAAGAGAACGGCGGCGAAGCCATCGCCGTCCTGTTCCGCCGCATGAGCGCCGAAGCCGATCCAGCCTTCTACGAACTGCGCCTCAAGAAGATCGACGGCAACTGGATCGTCAGCGGCGAAACCGTGATGCCCTGGCCAAACCTGGCGGACGCCAAAGGCTTCCTGCCACCACGCACCAAGTAAACATGGGCGCCCATTCCGACATCCTCGCCTTCCTCGACCGGCTGTCCGAGATGGGCAGCCATTTCCGGGCCGACGAGATGGATGCAATGTACACCGAGGATTTCGGTATATGGGTACTCACCCCAGCCGGCGCCGTTGCGTGCATCACGAAGGAAGAAATGCTGCAAAGACTGCGCAGCCTGCATGAAGCCGGCGCTCCGCCGCTGCTGATGGAAAGACGCGTGCTGCGCATCGACCAGCATGGCGACGAAGCCACGGCCATCATGTTCCGCCGCATGAGCGACCATGGCGATCCCGTCTACCTGGCCCTGCACCTGAAGAAGACCGACGGCAAGTGGCGGGCGGGAAGCAAGACCGTCATTCCCTGGCCGAACAGGGATAACTCGCTGGACTTCCTGCCACCAGGCGTCAGATAAGGCGCTGGCTGCGCAGTGCGTGGCCGATCTGGACGATGTTGGCCTCGCCCTGCTGCAATGCCGCGCGGCTGGTGTGGACGGAATAGCTCCCCGTGACCAGATCGTGCGGATGCCGGATCGCCGCTCCGAGAATGAAGCGCGTATCGCCATGCGCTTCAAAATCGATCGCGCCGGCTCCCGGCTCGAATACCGCCAGCTCACCGGCCCCAATCTCCTCGCCGGCTGCCAGCGAGCCTTCGTGCACCGCCAGCCACGCCACATCGAAGCCCTGCGCTGGAACGAAGCGCCACTTCTCCCCTGCCCGCAAACGCACGTCAAGCAGGGTCATGCCGGACGGCGCGGCAACCGCGCTTCGATGTCCCTCGTATTCACCGAGAATCACCCGCGCCGGCCCCGCCGACGAAAAGCTGTCCGCATCAAGATACTGGCTCTGCGCATCGGACAATTCCATCTCCGGCGGCAGCGCCACCCAGATCTGGAAACCGCTCACGCGCTCCGTACCGACCAGGCTGCCCGTATGCCAAACGCCGCCACCCGCGCGCATCCACTCGATGCCATTGGTATCGACAATCCCTTCGCGCCCCGTGGTCTCCTTGTACGAAGTCTGCCCGGAGAAGACCAGCGTCAGCGTCGCGATGCCCGAGTGCGGATGAAATCCGAACCGCGGCGCGTTGGACGGATCGGCATCGAAGCGGTCGAGGAACACGAAGGGCTTGATCAATTCACCGATGTCGCCGGGACTGGCCAGACGCGTGATCGGACCGTGCGATTGCCCGCGGGTACGCAAACGTAGCCGGCGCTGCTGATGTTCATTACTCATGTGTGCTCTCAACGAATTTCAAAAAATGGTGTTCATGGCCGGATAGTCGAGATAGCCCCTGGCGCCGCCACTGTAGAAGGTCGTGTTGTCAGCCTTGTTCAACGGCGCATCGGCTTTCAGACGGCCAACGAAGTCCGGATTCGCCAGCACCATCTGGCCATAAGCTTCCATTTCCGCCAGACCGGCAGCAACATCCGCCCCAACCTGTTCGCGGCTGCGCCCCGGACGATTCAGGATCAAGGGGGCAGTCCACAGCTTGCGCAAGTCGGCAAACAGTGCGTCGTTCCCGAGATGCATCAAATGAAGATAGGCCAGGCCCAGCTTGTTCAGCTCCGCCACCAGGTAGCGGTACAGGGCCGGCCCTTCGGCGCCCTCGTCGATCCCCCACATCGCCGTGCCAGGCGACAGGCGGATCGCGGTCTTGTCCGCGCCGATTTCATCGGCAATTGCCTTCACCACCTCGATTGCGAAACGGGCGCGGTTCTCGATGGAGCCGCCGTATTCGTCGCTGCGTACATTCGCACTCGGTGCGCAGAACTGCTGCACCAGATAGGCATTCGCGCCGTGGATCTCAACGCCGTCTGCGCCCGCTTCGATAGCGCAGCGTGCAGCGTGGCGGAAATCCGCGACGGTCTGGCGAACTTCGTCCAGGCTCAATGCACGCGGCTCCGGAATATCCAGCATGCCCTTCATGGTGAACATCTGGGTGCCGGGTGCGATGGCGGATGGCGCTACCGGCTGGCGATGATGCGGCGTGTTATCCGGGTGCGACATGCGGCCAGCATGCATCAACTGAATGAAGATGCGGCTGCCCTTCGCATGGACGGCCGAAGTGATCCTGCGCCAGCCGGCAAGCTGCGCGTCGGTATAAATGCCCGGCGTGGCGAGATAGCCCTGGCCATCGTCCGAGGGCTGCGTACCTTCGGTAACGATCAGGCCCAGGTCCGAGCGCTGCGCATAGTAATCGGCCGCCAGTTCGCCGGGTGTGCCATCCGGATTGGCGCGGCTGCGCGTCATGGGCGCCATCGCCAGGCGGTTCTGCAAAGTGTGTTTGCCGATGCGAACGGAGGTGAACAGCTTGTTCATGATCTTGTTCCTTTAAGTCGCCGGACAGGAATTGCCGGTTTCAATGCAGACGATCTTAGATCAAACCATGAATGGGATAAATACGGTATATTGGATAACTTTGATCCATTATTGGGGCAATCACATGGTCATCCTGGACGATATGGCGTTGTTTGTGGAAGTCGTCAAAGCAAAGGGATTCCGTGGCGCCTCAGAGGCGACCGGCGTGCCGAATTCCACGGTGTCGCGCCGTATCAGCGCACTGGAGAAGGCTATCGGTCTGCGCCTCCTGCGCCGCACCACGCGCAAGGTGGAACTGACCGAGGCGGGACAGATCTACTTCGAGCGCTGCAAACGCATCGTGGACGAAGCGAAACTGGCGCATGAACACCTGGGCGATATGCTGGCCCAGCCAACGGGCAAGCTGCGCGCTTCACTGTCGGTCGATTTCGCTGTCACCTATCTCGCTCCATTGATTGCCGAATTTGCGGAACGCTATCCGGGCATCGAGTTCGACTTCGATCTCACGCCGCGTAATGTGGACCTGGTTAGCGAACCTTTCGACGTGGCGATCCGCATGGGACTGCCCGAAAACACCAACCTGATTGCGCGCCCATTGGTCTCGGTGGCGCCGCGTATCTATGCGTCGCCAAAATATCTGAAGCGCCATGGCGAGCCTTTGCAGCCGGATGATCTTCACGGTCATCAGTGCTTCAACATCATCAAGCCGCAGCCCTGGGAACTGGTGCGCGGCGACGAAGCCATTCAGGTGCCGGCGCAAAGCCGCTTCACCTTCAATAACGTCGGCTTGATGTGCCGCATGGCGGCTCTCGGCATGGGCATCGTGCTGACGTCCGAAAAAGTGATCGCGGAGGATATCGCCGCCGGCCGCCTGGTGCGCATCCTCCCTGAGTGGGAGGGCAAGCCCTTGGCCGTGTATGCACTGACCGAGACCCGCCTTCTGCCGGCGCGTACGCAGCGCTTCATCGAATTCCTGCAGGAGCGCCTGCCGCACGTTTAACCAGTTGCTTCCGTCTCCCGGTGGCAGGCATTAGAATCGCTGCCCATGAAAAAGATCATCCCTGCCCTTCTCGCTGCGGCGCTGTCCGCATCTCTGTGGTTTGTTCCGTATACCGCTTCGGCTGCGCCTTTATGGGAAACCATCCCGGCGCAGCAAGCCTTGCCGCCGCAGATGCAGCACGGGCGCGTCGAACATGACGGAGCCAGCATCTGGTATGGCGTGATTGGCTCCGGCGATCCGGTGATCCTGCTGCATGGCGGACGCGCTTCCAGCCTGACCTGGGGCAATCAGATCGCGGCATTGCTGGCTGCCCGTCGTCAGGTGATCCTGATCGACAGCCGCGGCCACGGCCGCAGCACGCTGGGCGAAAAACCGCTGTCCTACGAACTGATGGAAACCGATGTGCTGGCCGTGATGGTTGCGCTGAAGCTGAAGAAAGCGGACATCGCCGGCTGGAGCGACGGCGCCATTGTCGGCCTGGTGATGGCGATGAAAAATCCGCAGCGTGTGAACAAGGTGTTCGCCTTCGGCCCGAACATGAACAGCCGCTTCCTGGGCGCACCCGTCAATTCGCCGGTGCTGCCGCTGCTTGGCCCGCGCCTGACAGGCGATTACGCCAGCGTGGCCGCCACCACCAATGCGGACGGATTCGCGAAACTGAACGACGCCGTGCGCGCCATGCAGGCCAGCCAGCCGAACTATAGCGACGAACAGCTGGCCGCCATCAACGGGCCGCAAATCGCCATCGTCGCCGGCGACCATGACGAGTTCATTTCGAAGCAGCACTTCGAATACCTGTCCGCCACCATCAAGGGTTCCAGCCTGATCGTGCTGCGCGACGTGAGCCACTTTGCGCCATGGCAGGATCCGGCCAGCTTCAATGCTGCACTGACCGGTTTTCTTTCCCGCTAATCAGGCAGGCTTGATCTGCGCAATCACTACCAGGATCACGGCCGCATTGCCCGGCTGCTGCACTTCGGAGTAAGCGGCACGGGCGTGGCCGGCCTTTTCGCGCAGCACGTCAGCAAACAGGTCGGAGGCGCCGTCCAGCACCGTCGGCTGCTGCAGCCAGCCTTGCGGGCTGGTGATATGTCCTTCAACGCGCACGATGTGATCCAGGCGCTCGAAACCGCCGAGGTGCTTGCCGATCTGCGCCAGCACGTTCAGCGCCGCCAGTTCGGCCGCTTTCCTGCCCTCTTCCAGCGTGAGATCGCTGCCCACCGCGCCCTGATAGACGACCTTGCCTTCCAATAGCGGTAGCTGGCCTGAAATGAACAGCAGGTCGCCTGCCTGGCTGACGGCGGTGTAGCTGCCCAGTGGTTGCGGGGGATTCGGCAGGGAGAGTCCGCGTGCCGCGAGTCGTTCTTGTACTGACATGATGCCTCCTGAATGCATGGTTGATGAAACGCATTCTAGAGAGACACCCGGCGCGAATAAATCTCACACCGGGTACAAGACTTTATACCTCATGAAACAAGTGACGCGTGGCGCGGCACGGAGCGGCTGGAGGAAAACCAGCGTCCCAGCGGGACTTCGACCCAGTGGTGGAAGGCGGCGCCAGCGCCCAGGCTGGATGCCCACGCGATCAGCATGCCGGCCGCCTGCAGTACCGGATCGGGCGGCGCAAAGCGCGTGAATGCTGCGTTGACCAGCAGGCAAACCGGGAAGTGAATCAGGAACACGGCATAAGAAGTGCGCGCCAGGCCATTGATAGCCGACCAGGCAGGTCCCCCCGACGTGGTCTTGATGCGGCCGAACAGCAGCAGTACGCAGGCCACGGCCAGCGCCAGCGCAATGCGGCTGCGGAATTCGATCACCAGGCCGCACAGCACGGGAATCATCATCATCACGATCATCAGCAGCATTGCGCCCGGCTTGCGTTTCGGGTCGCCGGCCCACCAGGCCATCAGGCCCAGGCCATAGCTGCCGAAGAAGTACAGCGCCCAGTTGTCCCAGTCCGAATTCAGGTTGAAGTGCAGCAGCGACAGCGCAATGCCGAAGGCGGTAATGAAGGCCATCAGGCCGGAAGCCTTGTTATTGCCCGCGAAACGCCCTGCCATCCAGAGTCCGATCACCACCAGCGCATACAGCTGGAAATCGATGGCCACATACCAGGCGCCCGCCGACAGCGAGGGATAACCCAGCACGCCATGCAGCAGCAGCGCGTGAGCGCTCAACTGGCCCAGCGTGGCCGGGGCTGAAATCGAATCGTGGTCCATCCACAGCGCAGCCCACAGCGACGCGAACGCCGCGAACAGGGTCGCCACCATGAACGGCGGCGCCAGTTTCAGATAGCGGCGCCAGATGGCGCCCAGCGGATCGCTGTGTCCCGGCTGTCCGGACGGCGACAGCGACTTTGCGGCCAGGAAGCCGCCCACGACCAGGAACACCTGCACCGCAATGCGCGCACTGGAATACAGCCAGTCCATCACATCCGGCAGGATTGCCTGCACGTGATCGGACATCGGGCCATAAAACGCCAGGTGGTGCAAAACGATTAACTGCGCTGCGCCTGCTTTTAACAAATTAATTAAGCCGAACTGCGGCTGGACCTTCAGATCCACTCCCGGGGCTGCACTCATTCCCATCCCTACGCTTATTTTTTTACTATGCCTCGGCAACAGCAAGCATTTTGAAAGCGTCTTTGCCGAAAGGTCGCTATGATAGCTGAGCTTGGGGGTTGGTGGCGCGCGAATAGCTGTGTTAGAATCTCGGCCCTTGGGTCGTTAGCTCAGCTGGTAGAGCAGCGGACTTTTAATCCGTTGGTCGCAGGTTCGAATCCCGCACGGCCTACCAAGATACATATGAAAAAGCCAACCTTTCGGGTTGGCTTTTTTGTTTCTGCGGCGGGAACAGCTTATTTCGGATTCTTCTTGCTGCCGTGGGCGGCTTCGTAGATGGTCTTGGCGTCCTTGTGCGCCTGGTCGATATTGCGCAGTTTCTTGTCATCGTCATGCTTGACGAAAAACTCCTTGTCCTGCGCATCGACCACCAGCTTGATGGCGGCAGCATCCGGGATGCCGTACTTCTCGTGGATCAGCGTGGTTACTTCGTCGAGGTATTCTTCATAGGTCATTTTTTGTTCCTGGTGAGGCGTAATGGGCGGATCATACATGGTCGAGGCTAGAATGTGCGGATGCCGATAGCCGACACCTCCACTTCCTCCGTCCTGCGCACCACCCTGCTCGCACTGGCGCTGTCCATGGGCGCCGCCGTTTCGCTGGGACTTGCCCGCTTTGCCTATGGACTGCTGCTGCCCGTCATGCGCACGGATCTGGGCTGGTCGTATGCGCTGGCGGGCGCCATGAACACGGCCAACGCGGCGGGCTACCTGATTGGTGCGCTGGCCACCCCTCTGCTGATGCGGCGCTACGAAGCGGCGCACGTGATGATGGCGGGCGCCTTTGCCGCCTGCGTGTTCATGGGCCTGAGCGGCTGCTTCGTCACGGTTGGTCCATGGTTTGCACTGCGCGTGCTGGCGGGTGTGGCCAGTGCACTGGCGTTTATCGGCGGCGGCCTGCTGGCGGCGCGGCTCGGGTCCATGCATCCCGAGCGCTGCGGCTTCCTGATCGGATTGTATTACGGCGGCTCGGGACTGGGCATCGTCGCCTCGGCGCTGGCGGTGCCGGTGGCGCTGCAGTTCGCCGCTGGCACCGCACATGGATGGACCTGGGCCTGGTTTGTGCTGGCCGCCTTGTGCGTGCTGGCGACCCTGCTGCTGGCTTGGCCGGCGCGCGAGCTGCATGGGCAGCATGGCGCGTCCACCGCGGGTGCTGCTCCGGCGACGCACTTTCGCTGGCAGCCGTTTTCCTTCGCGCTGGGCGGCTACGCGATGTTCGGGCTTGGCTACATCGGCTACATGACCTTCGTGATTGCGCTGCTGCGCGAGCAGGGTGTGAGCGCGGGCGGCATCAGCTTTTTCTATGCCTTGCTGGGGGCGGCGGTGGTGGCTTCGTCGCGTCTCTGGTCGGGCTTACTGGACCGCCATCACAACGGCACGCCGATGGCCGTGCTGAACGGACTGCTGGGCGTTGCGACGCTGCTGCCGGTGGTCACGGTGTCGTGGCCGGCCATGCTGGTATCGGGCGCGCTGTTTGGCGCCGTGTTCCTGTCGGTCGTGGCTTCGACCACGGCGCTGGTGCGGCATAACCTGCCGGCGGCGCAATGGGCGGCGGGCATCGGCGCATTCACCATCGTCTTTGCTGCGGGACAGATTATCGGCCCGGTGATCGTCGGCTGGATTTCCGATGGCGCCGGCGGATTGACGCGCGGACTGCTCATTTCCACGCTGGCGCTGTGGGCCGGCGCCCTGCTCGCCTCGCGGCAAAAGAAGCTGTCCGCCTGAACGCCGGAACAGCGGCTCAGGCCTTGCCCATGCTGGCCAGGTATTTTGCGGGCGATGCGCCGAGCGCCTTCCTGAACATGGTGATGAAGGCACTCACCGATTCGTAGCCCAGGTCCTCCGCAACGCGCTGCACCTGCGTGCCGGCAGAGAGCCATTGCAGGGCCACGATGATCTGCAACTGCTGCTTCCAGCGGCCGAAGGTCATGCCCGTTTCGCTGACCACGAGGCGGGACAGCGTGCGCTCGCTGACGGCCAGCCGCGCCGCCCATTCCTGCGCCGTGCTGCGGTCGGACGGATCGCGCAGCAGCGCATCGGCGAGGCGGCGCAGTTTCGGGTTGTCCGAAATCGGGAAGTACAGCTGCTCCACCTGCATCTGCGCCAGCTCTTCCAGCATCACGCCGACCAGGCGCGCGGTGGCACTGGCTTCCTCATAATCCTGCGCCAGCGCTGCGAGGCGCAGGATCATTTCGCGCAGCAGGGGCGAGATGGACAGGGTACAGCAGTCGTCCGGCAGCGGTGCCGCTGACGGTTCAACGCAGAGCAGGCACAGGTCCGTGTCGGCGGTAACGCGCATTCTGTGCGACATCCGGCCCGGAATCCATACGCCGCAATGCGGCGGCACCAGCCAGTAACCTTGCGGCACTTCGCAGATCACGCTGCCGCGCAGGGACACGACCAGTTGCCCTTTGCGGTGGCTGTGCATCGAGTCGTCTTCATCGTCGCCCGGGGCGTAGGTGCGCAGGGCGATGGCCGGCTGCGGCAGGCTATCCAGGTCGTTGTTGGCGCGGAGGGTGGTGAGGACGGGCATGTACTTGTCAGAATTTAGCAATATCTGGTCAGAATATCCAAATTCTTCCATCACAGCAATCGCTAAGATCGTTTGCATTACCTTTTTGCGATGGTCACCATGAACAACATATCTTTGACGCGTGGGCGCTCCGGCTGGCTGCTGGTGGGCGTGCTGCTGATTGCCATGAACTTGCGGGCGCCCTTTACCAGTATGGCGCCGTTGCTCGATGAGCTTAAAACTGTTTTTGCGTTCAATGCGGGACAGGCGGGCTTGCTGATTACGCTGCCGCTGCTGGCGTTTTCCGCGGTGTCGCCTTTTGCGGCGGGCGTTGCGCGACGCTGGGGTCTGGAGCGGACGCTGTTTCTGGCGCTGGTGCTGATTGGAGCCGGGGTTTTGCTGCGATCGACGGGGACAGTTGTGGCGCTGTTTGCTGGCACCGTGATCGTTGGAGCGGCGATTGCGCTGGGCAATGTGCTGCTGCCCAGCCTCCTGAAGCGGGACTTTCCGGATAAGGTGGCGCCGTTGACGTCGCTTTATGTGCTGACCATGGGCGTGGCGGCGGCGGCCAGTTCGGCGCTGGTTGTGCCTTTGTCGCTTGCTTCTCATGCAGACTGGCGTTTTGTGTCGCGCATGACGCTGGGGCTGACTGTGCTCGCGGCGCTGGCATGGCTGCCGCAGTTGCGCCGGCGGCAGGCGGCCCTGGTGGCTGCGGATGCTGTGCAGGCTGTGGCAACCTCAGCTCCCTCGCCCGCAGCGACCGCCGCTCGGGCAGGCAGCCTTGCTCGCACGGAGGTGGGGGCCGGGGCGGCGACGGCGATCTGGCGCGAGCCGCTGGCGTGGCTGGTCACGGGCTATCTTGGCCTCGACTGCTTCCTTTACTACGTCGGCGTAAGCTGGCTGCCGGCAATCCTGCACGATGCAGCGGGCTACACGCATGAACAGGCAGCTTCGCTGCATGGTCTGCTATTGCTGGCGACGGCGATTCCGGGACTGGTGCTGATTCCTCTCGCACCGAGACTGCGCGACCAGCGTGTGCTCGCGTGCCTGATCGCGCTGTGCATGTCCGTGGGACTGGCTGGTTTTGCGATCGCACCGGATTATGCGGTGGTCTGGCTGCTGTTCTTCGGCTTCGGCGCGGGCGGTGGACTGATTCTGGCGCTGGCCCTGATCAGCCTGCGCACCAGCAGCGCACAAGGTGCTGCGGCCTTATCGGGTATGGCCCAATGCGTCGGCTACTTCATTGCCGCCGCCGGCCCGCCGCTGATCGGCAGCGCTCACGAGCTCTTTGCCGGCTGGCGCCAGCCCCTGCTCTTCTGCGCGGCCCTCGGCATCCTGATGTCGATCATCGGCCTCTACGCGGGCCGTAACCGCCAGATCGGCCGGCTGCCCATCGCCGACATCGACAGCCAAGCGCTGGCAGCCTGATTAATCCAGGAGCCATGCGGCCGGAATGGGGGCCGCGGCAAATATCAGACGAGCGAATCGAGGACGCCGCCGTCAACGCGGAGCGCGGCGCCGGTAGTGGCGGAGGCTTGCGGCGAGCATACGTACACGACCATGTTGGCCACCTCCTCCGTCGTCGCCACGCGCTGGATGATGGAGGAGCTGCGGTGCTCCTTAACGAATTCGTTGGCGAGGCGCTCGGCCTCGGCGATGTCGCCTTCCGCGCCGACCATCTGCTGCACGCCTTCGGACAGCGTCGGCCCCGGCAACACGGCATTCACGGTGATGCCCGTCCCCGCCAGGCTCTTGGCCAGGCCACGGGAAATCGACAGGTTCGCCGTCTTGGTGAAACCGTAGTGGATCATGTCGGCCGGAATATTTACGCCTGACTCCGACGAGATGAACACGATCCGTCCCCAGTTCCTGGCCTTCATGCCCGCCAGATAAGCCCGGCTCGCGCGCACGCCCGACATCACATTGATCTCGAAAAAGCGCGTCCACTCCGCATCGGGGATGTCGGTGAAATCCTGCAGCGCGAAGATGCCGAGGTTGTTGACCAGGATATCGGCCTGCGGCTCGGCCGACACCAGCTTGTCGAAGCCCGCCGCATCGCTCAGGTCCACGGCCACGCCGCGCACGTCCGCAGTAGCGCCGATCAGCGCCCCGCGCAGCGTGGTCAGGGCGTGATCGACGTCGGCCTGCTTGCGTCCCGTGATGACTACCGATGCGCCGGCGCGCGCCAGGCCCAGCGCGATGGCGTAGCCGATGCCGCGCGTGGAGCCCGTAACGATAGCGGTCTTGCCTTTCAGGTCGATTTGCATGATGAGTCCCTCAGATGAACGGCGAACGGAAATCCCGCTCGCGTATGGAGTGAAGGAACCAGTCTGCGGTACGGCGCGCCGCTACATGGCGATCACATGATCGATCAAACCGTTGGAGTAGAGCCGCCATCCATGCGGATCGTGGTACCCGTCATGAAATCGGAGCGTGGACTGGCAATATAGCATACGAGTCCGGCCACATCTTCCGGCCTGCCGAGCCGGTCCACGGTCTGCCGGATGACGTTTTTCAGCGCGAATTGCTTGCCCGCGTCGAGGTCGTCGCCGACGCCCTGCTTGCGCGCCAATTCCAGGAACCAGCCATCCAGCTGCGGCGTGGCGATCAGGCCCGGCATGATGCCGTTCGAGGTCACGCCGGTGCCGGCCAGCGCCTTGGAAAGGCTGAGCGTCAGGTTGTTCAGCGCCGCCTTCGCCGCGCCATAGGAGGACAGGTCGGCATGCGGCGAAATCGCGTTACGCGACGAGATCTGGATCACGCGTCCCCAACCGCGCTCTTTCATGGCCGGCGTGAAGGCATGGATCAGCCGCACGGCAGCGATCAGGTTTTGCTGGCAGCTTTGCGCCCAGTCCTCCGGCCTGTCGTCGAACCAGGAAGTGTTGGCCATGCTGACCGCGCCGCCGATATTGTTGACCAGGATGTCCACGCCGCCCAGGGCATTGACCTGCTCAATCACCTGCTCCGCACCTTGCGCTGTCGCCAGGTCGCCCAGCACGCAATGCGCCTTGCCGCCATCGGCCATGATCGCTTCCATTGCGCACCGGCTGCGTTCAGCATCCCGGCCGTGCACGATGACCTCCACTCCTTCGGAAGCCAGCATTTCGGCGATGGCGCGTCCGATGCCGGAACTGCTGCCCGTTACCAGCGCGCGCTTGCCCGTCAACTGCATCTGCATATCGAATTCCTCTTTGTCTACAAGTGTATAATTCGGCGATATTAACACTCAAATCTACACCTGTATACATGGACGAAAAACCAACGCCGCGCCGCAACGCCGCCGCTACCCGGGAAGCCATCCTGCAATCGGCCCTGGCGGCCTTCACCCAATCCGGCTATGACGGCGTTGGCGTGCGCGATATCGCCAGCGGCGCGGGGGTGACGGCAATGCTGGTCAACCGTTATTTCGGTTCCAAGGAAGGCCTGTTCGCGGAAGTGGTGGAGCTGGCCCTGTCGCGCAAGGGCATTCTCACGGCGGAGCGCACCACAACGCAGCACGCAGCGGACGCTTTTGCGCAGGAAGTGGCGGCAGCCATCGTGGCGCAAACCGATCCCGCAGCGCCGGTGCTGGAAGGCTTCCTGGTGATGCTGCGCTCGGCCGCCAATCCGCGTGCGGCAGAAATCCTGCGCGAGAAGTTCGAGCGGCATTTCGCAGAGCCGCTGGCGCGCCTGCTTCCGGGAGCGCATGCAGCGGAACGCGCGGCGCTGTTCCTGTCGCTGATTGCAGGCTTCCAGCTGATGCGACAGTTGATCGGAACCAGCGCCCTGGCGCAAGCCAGGCCTGCGTGGCTGACCGGCCAGCTGGCAGCCCAGTTGCAGCTGCTGGCCAGGCCGCACACAAAAGGCTGACTTCCGCTTTCCCCGGCGCTTCTTTTGTGAGACAGTGGACTCAATCTCAAGGAGCCGCCGATGCCGCAGCCCGCACACGTCACCGCCAACGCCGGGGAAAGCAAACCGCTTGGGTTCTGGATGAGCACCGCGCTCATCGTCGGCAACGTGATCGGCATGGGCATCTTCCTGCTGCCGGTGTCGCTGGCGCCTTACGGCATCAATGCCTTTGCCGGCTGGGCTGCCACCGTGGCAGGCTGCCTCTTTGTCGCCTACACCTTCGCCCAGCTGGCGCGCCACCTGCCGCAGGAGGATGGATCGTATGGCTACACCCGCCGCGCTTTCGGCAATGGCGTCGCCTTCTTTACCATGTGGTGCTACTGGATTTCGGTGTGGGTCACCAATGCGGCGCTGGCGATCGGCATCGTCGGCTATCTCACCACCCTGTTTCCGCCGCTGGCACGCCTGCCATCGTCCGTGACAGCACTGGCGCTGCTGTGGTTCTTCGCATTGGTCAACCTGAGCGGCGCGCGCACTTCGGGACGGGTGCAACTGATCTCGGTGGCGCTGAAGCTGATGCCGATGGCGGCAGTGATCGCGCTGGCGGCCGCAGCGCTCGGCGATGGCCAGGCCGTGGCAGGCAATCTCGCGCCCATGCCGCTGTCGCTGGACGCTACCGCAGCAGCAGGCACCATCGCCCTGTTCACCGTGCTCGGCGTCGAATGCGCGACTATCCCGGCGGGCAAGATCGTGCGGCCTGAGGTGACCATCCCGCGCGCCACCATTGCCGGTACGGCCATCATCGCCGTGGTGTATGTCTGCGTCTCCGCAGCGCCGCTGCTGCTCCTGCCGCATCCTGAGCTGGCGCAATCGACTGCGCCCTTCGCCGCCCTGTTCGACCGCTACTGGGGCAGCGGCTGGGGGCAATGGCTGTCCGCCTTCATCGTTGTCAGCGGCATGGGATGCCTGAACGGCTGGACGCTGGTGGCCGGCGAGCTGACGGCGTCGCTGGCGGCGCACGGCACCTTTCCCGAAGCGCTGCAGGTACAGAACCGGCGCGGGGCCCCTGCACGCGCCCTGCTCCTGGTCACGCTGCTTGCCAGCGCAATGGTCGTCATGAGCTATTCACGCACCCTGGCCGACGCCTTCACCTTCCTGACCGTGATGGTGACCGCCGCCAGCCTGCCGCTCTACCTGGTTGGCGGCGTCGCGCTGCTGAAGCTTTGGCGGCGCGGCGTGATACGGCCGTCGCGTGGCGGTGCAGTCGGACTTGCACTGGGCGCGGCGGGTACCGTGATCTTTTCCATCTGGGGTTTCTATGGCTGCGGACAGGAATCCTTCCTGTGGGCGCTGGCGCTTGGCGCGGCCGGCCTGGCGCTGCACTGGTATGCACGCTACCGCAGCGGCGCAGTACAATCGCGGCTTCGACTTTAAGCAAGCCCGCCATGCCCCAGAATATCGCCGCACCCGTTCATTACGAACTGGTGATCAAGAAAAGCCGTTTCATCGCCTGCGTCCAGCCCATGCCGGACCGCGCCGGTGCACAGGCGGTGGTGGCGGAATTGTGGACGCAGCATCCGGGCGCGGCGCACGTGTGCTGGGCGCTGCTGGCGGGCGGCCAATCGGCGGCGGTGGATGACGGCGAACCAAGCGGCACGGCGGGCCGTCCCATGCTCGATGTGCTGCGCCATCAGGATCTGGAAGGCGTGCTGGCGACCGTGGTGCGCTATTTCGGCGGTGTCAAGCTGGGCGCGGGAGGACTGGTGCGCGCTTATACGGATAGCGTGGCGCAGGCCCTGCTCGCGGCCGAAAAGATCGCCATCATCAAGCAGCGCACGCTGGCGTTTTCCGTACCCTACGCCCTGGAAGGCACGGTGCGGCGTGAACTGGAAGGCGCCGGTGCGGTGCTGGCGGAGGTGCAGCATGGCGACAACGTGCGCATCGGATTCACGGTGCGCGACGATGCCGCCGATGCGCTGGCGCACCGGCTGAACGAGGCCTGTCACGGGCGCCTGATCTGGCACAAGGACGACGACGGCGCCGATGAGGCGTAAGCAGGCTGGCGGGAGAAGGCCCGCCCGCCGGGCGCGCTAGCGGAACTTCCTGGGCTGCTTGCGCCGCGTGGCAGCGTTCTGGTCGCGCAGGATCGAATCCACCCGCTCCGAGGCTTCGCGCGACAACTCCTGCGCCACGGCGATATCCGGAAAATACTCCGGCAGCCGGTAGCCTAGCCAGGCATAAGCCGAATACAGGCGGCATGCATCCTCCACCTCCTGCAGATTCTTGTAGAACAGCTCGTTGCTCTGCGGCTTGAGATACGTGACCTTCTTGCGCGACAGCGCCAGCGACCACTGCTCCCAGGCGTGCTGCAAGGTCATCACCTTGGTCGATACCGGCACCAGCGACAGCGTGAATTTCTCCGCCACCGTCAAGGGCAGCGTATCCAGCCATTCGGCGCGGCTCGATTGCTCCTCCGTGATGCGCGGGAAGAAGAAGCCGTCCGGCACGTCGATGTTGTGGACGAAGCGCTTCAGCAGCCTGGCCAGCGCCGTCTCGCCCGTGACGGACGAAATACGGTGCAGGTGCTCCAGCGTCGGCGCCACCGAAAAGCCGCTGGCCTTGATCGGCGCCAGCTTCTCCTTCAGCAGCGCACGCATCACCTCGTGCGACTCGTGATCGAAGCCCGCCACGTGGCCTTCCTCGTGGATGCCGTAGCGCCCCGCCCTGCCTGCGATCTGCTTGGCCAGCGCGGCGGAAATCTCTTCCTCGTCGTAGCCGTTGAATTTCACGGTGGTGGTCATCACCACGCGCTGGATCGGCAGGTTCAGGCCCATGGCAATCGCGTCGGTGCCGACCACCACATCCGCTGCTCCCTCGCGGAAGCGCGCCGCCTGTGCGCGCCGCACCTCGGGCGACAGGTTGCCGTACACGGTCGCCACGCTCATGCCCAGTTCCGTCACCAGGTCGCGCCACATCAGCACGTCGCGCCGCGAGAAGGCGATCAGGGCATCGCCGCGCTTCAGGTTGCGCAGATTGCGCACGGCGGACGGTTCCATTGCCAGCGGCGCCTTGCGCTTCAGGATGTGCACTTCCAGCTCGCACTCAAGGCGTTCGGCCAGCGCCTCCACCGCCTTGCGCGCTTCGGGAGCGCCAACCAGGTACACGGTGCGCGCCGGCGCGCCGCAGACGGCAGCCGTCCAGGCAGCGCCGCGGTCGGGGTCGGCCAGCATCTGGATCTCGTCGATCACGGCCACTTCGACCTGCGTCCGCGAGTCCAGCATTTCCACCGTGCTGGCGACGTGCGACGCGCCTTCCTCGATGCGCCGTTCCTCGCCCGTGACCAGGTTCACCTTGAGCGGCTTGCCGTTGTGCTTCTGTGCCTGCAGGCGTTCATAGTTTTCCAGCGCCAGCAGACGCAAAGGCGCCAGGTAGATGCCGCTGTCGGCTTTGGCCAGCGCTTCGATGGCCTTGTGCGTCTTGCCGGAATTGGTCGGCCCCAGCAGCGCGATGAAGCGGCGCGGCAGGCGCCGCGCCACGTCGAAGGACGCCGGGTATTCGGCCAGGTTGATGCTTTGCTTGGTGCGCTCGGCATGCTGCTCCTCGCGCTGCCTTTCAGCGGCGTGCTCCAGGCGCTGGCGGATGCGATCGAACAGCAGGCTGGCCGGCTCGGAGCTCTGGCCCTCGGCCAGCGCGCGCAGGAAAGGTTCGACGTCAAAGCCATAGTCTTCGCTGGCCGCTTCCAGTTCGGAGACGAAGTCCATCACGTCCTCGCGCAGCGCGTTGATGGCGCGCTCGCTGCTCCGCTCCAGTAGCAGCGCCTTGCGGCCTTCATCGTCCAGCTTGCGCCACTTGGAAGGCTTGGCCAGCACGCCCTGCTCGGGCACCAGCGCATAAGGCACCTTGCGCCCCGCCACTTCGGCCATGCCGGACATGCGCAGGAATACCCGGCCTTCCATCTTGACCAGGGCGATGCCCTTGCCGGCCAGGCCGGTGTCGATCAGGAGTTGCTCGTCTGGGTCGTAATCGTGGGATGCAGTCATGGGCGGGAGTATAGCTGCTTACAAAAAGCAACGGTGCCTGCTGCGAACTGCAAATTTACTGCAGTGCAGCTTGACATATAGCCAAGTTGGCGCATTCTAGCGTCTGCTGTTGCGAATTCAACCACGATGCTTTCCAACCAATGAGGGAGGGTTAGACGATGGAGAAGAAGCTGAAGCAGTCCCGCCGCAAGTTCCTGAATACCGCAGCCACTTCGGGCGCCGCTGCCGCCCTTGCCCTTCCCTCCATCGCGAGCGCCCAGGGTGTCACCAACTTCCGCTTCCAGAGCACCTGGCCCAGTAAGGACATCTTCCACGAGTACGCGCTCGATTTCGCCGCCAAGATCAACGAGATGACGGGCGGCGAGCTGAAAATCGAGGTGCTGCCGGCGGGCGCCGTGGTGCCGGCCTTCGGGCTGCTGGATGCCGTCTCCAAGGGCACGCTGGACGGCGGCCATGGCGTGATGGGCTATAACTACGGCAAGCAGGCCGCCATCGCCCTGTGGACCTCCGGCCCCGTGTTCGGCATGGACGCCAATATGGTCCTGGCCTGGCACAAATACGGCGGCGGCAAGGAACTGCTGGAGAAGCTGTATAACCAGATCGGCGCCAACGTGGTGTCCTTCCTCACCGGCCCGATGCCGACCCAGCCCCTGGGCTGGTTCAAGAAGCCGATCACCAGGAAGGAAGACCTGAAGGGCCTGAAGTACCGCACCAACGGCCTGGCGATCGACCTGTTCACGGCCATGGGCGCGGCGGTGAATGCCTTGCCGGGCGCGGAGATCGTGCCGGCCATGGACCGTGGCCTGCTGGATGGCGCCGAATTCAACAACGCTTCCTCCGACCGCATCCTCGGCTTCCCGGACGTCTCCAAGATCTGCATGCTGCAAAGCTTCCACCAGAGCTCCGAGCAGTTCGAGATCACCTTCAACAAGACCAAGTACAACACCCTGCCGGCCAAGCTGAAGGCGATCATCGCGAACGCCGTGGAGGCTTCGTCGGCGGACATGTCCTGGAAGGCCATCGACCGCTACTCCAAGGACTACCGCGAGCTGCAGACCAAGGATGGCGTGAAGTTCTACAAGACGCCGGACACGCTGCTGCAGGAACAGCTCAAGGTGTGGGATGAAGTGGTGAACAAGAAAGGCGCCGACAATCCCCTGTTCAAGGAAGTGGAAAAATCCCAGCGCGCTTTCGCCGAACGTGCAATGAAGTGGGATATGGACACCAACAACAACCGCCGCATGGCGTACAACCACTACTTCGGCAAAGGCGCCAAGCAATCCTGACCAGCGCCCGGAAAGGCATCGCATGCAAAGGCTCTTGCGCTTTGTGGACGGGGTCAGCACGTGGGTCGGCCAGCTGTTTGCCTGGCTGATCGTGGCGCTGACCCTGCTCGTCTCGTGGGAAGTGTTTTCGCGCTATGCGCTGAACCATCCCAACCCCTGGTCCTTCGACCTGATGATCATGATGTATGGCACGGCGTTCATGATGGGCGGGGCTTACACCCTGGCCAAGAACGGCCATGTGCGGGGCGATGTGCTGTACCGCTTCTTTCCGCCGCGGCTGCAGGCGGGCATCGACCTGGTGCTGTACATCGCCTTCTTCCTGCCGGGCGTGATTGCCCTGGTGTGGGCCGGCTATTTCTACGCGGCCGAATCGGTGGCGATCAATGAACATTCGACGCTGACGGCCAACGGGCCGCCGCTGTATCCCTTCAAGATCGTGATTCCCTGCGCGGGCGTGCTGCTGCTGTTGCAGGGACTGGTGGAGATCGTCCGCTGCATCATCTGCCTGCGCATGGGCGACTGGCCCAGCCGCGAAGAAGACGTGGAGGAAGTGGACGTGGACAAACTCAAGGCCATGGTGCGCCAGGAACCCCAATGAAAAAAGAGATCTGGTTTGGTGTGATCATGCTGGCGGCGGTGGTCGTTGGCGTCCTGGCTTTCATGCCGCCGCCGAGCGAGATGAGCAACGGGCACCTGGGGCTGCTGATGCTGGCCCTGGTGGTGGTGGCGATCATGCTCGGGTTTCCGACGGCGTTCACGCTGATGGGCATGGGCGTGCTGTTTGCCTGGCTGGCGTTTCATAGCCGCGATCCTGCGGTGGCCTGGCAGCAGACGCTGGACCTGATGGTGCAGCGGGCGTATTCGGTGATGGCCAACGATGTGCTGATTTCGATACCGCTGTTTATCTTCATGGGCTACCTGGTGGAGCGGGCGAATCTGATCGAGCGGCTGTTCAAGAGTCTGCATATTGCGATGGCGCGCGTGCCGGCGGCGCTGGCCGTGGCCACCATCGTGACCTGCGCGGTGTTTGCCACGGCGACCGGGATTGTGGGCGCAGTGGTGACCTTGATGGGATTGCTGGCCTTGCCCTCAATGCTGAAGGCGGGATATAGCACGCAGCTGGCGGCAGGGGCGATTACGGCGGGCGGCTGCCTGGGGATTCTGATCCCGCCGTCGGTGCTGCTGATTGTGTATGGCGCCACCGCGGGGGTGTCGGTGGTGAAGCTGTATGCGGGGGCGTTTTTCCCGGGGATTATGCTGGCGGCGCTGTATGTGGGGTATGTGATCGTGCTGGCCAAGATCAAGCCTGCGCTGGCGCCGCCTTTGCCGGAGGCGGAGCGGCACCTGGCGCTGCCGGCTTTATCGGAGCAGCTCGCGGCGGGTGGTGCCCGGCGCTCGGCGCTGGCCGGGCTGGCGGGGGCCTTGCGCTCGACGGGTGTGCCGCGCGGGCCTGTGCTGGGGCAGATGGGCGTGGTGCTGTTGCCGGCGCTGGCGTTTGTGCTGATCATGGGCGCGAGCTATCGCCTGGTTACTTCGCCGGTGGTGGTGGACAGTGCGGCCGCGGGACTTGAATTCAGTTCGGCCGATGAGGCGCCGGCTGACGCATCGGGCGCGTCCCCCGCCGCAGCCGGCGGCGATGCCGGCCTTGCCGAGCCACCAGCGTCCGACGCTCTGAGCGAACCGCCGCCAGCCGATGGTCTCGCCGAGGCTACAGCTACAGCTACAGCTACGACTACGGCTAAGACTGTGACTGCGACAACTGCCGCGGCGGCGGAACCGGCGCTAACGCCGGCGGAGAAGATGGCTGCCGATGGCGAGCGGCGGCCGGCGCCGAAAGCGTTCTGGATCACGCTCGGCATCGGCGCCGCCGTGCTGCTGGCGTTCTACGCCCGCTTCAACTTCCACCGCGTCGAAATCTTCAAGATGATGCTCGGCTCGCTGTTCCCGCTGGCGATCCTGATCCTGGCCGTGCTCGGCAGCATCGTCTTCGGCCTGGCCACGCCCACCGAAGCCGCCGCGCTGGGCGCTTTCGGCGGCATTCTGCTGGCCGCCGCCTACCGCCGGTTCAACCTGCCGATGCTGAAGGAATCCTCCTTCCTGGCCGTGAAAACCTCGGCCATGGTGTGCTGGCTGTTCGTCGGCTCCAGCATCTTCTCCGCCGCCTTTGCCCTCCTCGGCGGACAGGAACTGATCAACGCCTGGGTGCTGTCGATGGACCTCACCCCGCTGCAGTTCATGATCCTGGCCCAGTTCATCATCTTCCTGCTCGGCTGGCCGCTGGAGTGGACCGAGATCATCGTCATCTTCATGCCCATCTTCATCCCCCTGCTGCCGCACTTCAACGTCGATCCGCTGTTCTTCGGCCTGCTGGTGGCCCTGAACCTGCAAACCGCCTTCCTCTCCCCGCCGGTGGCCATGGCCGCCTTCTACCTGAAAGGCGTGGCACCGCCGCACGTCACGCTGAACCAGATCTTCCTCGGCATGCTGCCGTTCATGGGCATCCAGGTACTGGCACTGGTGCTGCTGTATGTCTTCCCCGACATCGGACTGTGGCTTCCGCGCGTCCTCTACCAATAAGCGCTAAATGCCTTTGTCTTTTGGAAATACTTCTGATACTTTGTGCTGGACAGCGCTTTTTATTGGATAAAGGTTGAGAGACGATTCCATATTTTCCGGCATGCAATTGGATGCCATTCTGGAGGCCTTGCCGGATCCCGCTTTCGTGCTCACGCGCAGCGGCCGCTACATCGCCATCTTCGGCGGCGCGGACCTGCGCTACTACCATCGCAGCGACAAGCTGATCGGCAAATGCGTGCACGACGTGCTGGCGCAGCACAAGGCGGACTGGTTCGTGCGCGAAATCGGCGTCGCCCTGCAAAAGCGCAGTCTGTATGTCACCGAATACGGCCTCGCCTCCAGCGACGTGAAAGGCCTGGATACCGACGGGCCGACCGAAACGCTGTGGTTCGAGGGCCGCGTGCAGGCGCTGGACTTCCCGGTGCAGGGCGAGGATGCCGTGCTGTGGGTGGCCAGCAATATCACCGCGCGCAACGAACTCGAATGCAAGCTGCGCACGCTGAGCGAAATCGATCCCCTGTCCGGCCTGCTGAACCGGCGCAAGCTGATGCACGCGCTGGCCGAGCACTATGAAACCTTCATCCGCTACGGCGCCCCGACCTCGCTGCTGATCTTCGATATCGACAACTTCAAGCGCGTCAACGACGAACACGGCCACCTGGCCGGCGACAAGGTGATTGCCGCCACCGCCGATGTCTGCCGCCGCGAGCTGCGCGCTACCGACGCCCCGGCCCGCCTCGGCGGCGATGAATTCGTGGTCCTGATGCCGCATACCACCTGGGACCACGCCGACCCCATTGCCGAACGGCTGCGCCTGCGCATTGCCGAAGCGCTGGCCGGCCTGGGCGGCATGTGCTGCAATCCCACCATCAGCGGCGGCCTGTCCGAGATCGCCTTGGGCGATGTCTCCGGCGAGGACGTGCTGAAGCGCGCCGACGATGCCCTCTACCAGGCCAAGCGCCAGGGACGCAACCGCATCCTGCACAACTGAAAGTCCATTGGATTTGATTGCAAAATAGAAAGTTTCATGAGAGCATAACGCATTTCAACTTATATACTCTTTTTTATAATAATGCGTTTCCTCACACTTGGCGCAATTGCCGCCGCGGCAGTACTCTCCACCGGATGCACCACCCAGTTTGGCAAGCAGTTCAACAGCACGGCACTGAAGCAGCTGACGCCCGGCGCGGCCACCCGCAGCGATCTGGTTGCCCAGGTCGGCCCGATCGAAAAACCTGAGATCCTGACCATGAAAAAGGATTTGGGCGACAAGGAACTGCCTAATCCGGTCGTGGTTGAAATCGCCAACTACTATTTCAGCGACAAGGAAGCGCCTTCCGCAAAAGCCGGCGTGCGCTCCAGCCGCAACGCCAGTGTGATCCTGGCCGACTCGAAAATCGTGTCCTACCGCATGTCGAGCACATTCGCCAACGAATCCACCGACTTCGACGAAGCGAAGATCGGCGCAATCCGCAAGGGGCAGACGACGGAAGCCGAAGTATTGGCACTGATGGGCCAGCCATCCGGCCGCGCTACCTACCCGTTCGCGAAAGAAGCCGGCGGTTCTGCCATGTCCTGGTACAACCTCTCCTTCAACATCGCCAACAACAAGATTCAGAGCAAGCTGTACGTGGTGTACCTGGACGCCAGGCACGTGGTCAGCGACTTCGATCTGAAGATCAGCGAGAAATAAGATGAAGAGCGTGTTCAAGGCCGCAATATTGCTGGCAGGCGCAGTCGCGCTGTCCGCCTGTACCGTCCAGAAGGGACGCAACTTCTCGTCTGAAAAGGCGGCCGCCATCGTGCCGGGCAAGACGTCGAAGCGCGAAGTACTGGCGATCATGGGGGAGCCGCTTTCCGCTCAGACCAACACCTACCGCAAGGATGGCGCGCAGAAAGAGCTGGCCAATCCGGCCGTGATCCAGCGCCTGGAGTACTACTATTCCGAACGCAACGGCTCGGAGAACGCGATCCAGGAAAAGATCCTGCCCAATCGCCTGCTGGACGTGTTCGTCATGAATGACACCGTGGTCGGCGTACGCCGCTCCAGCAGCTTCAGTGCGGATTCGACCAGCTTCGACCACGCCAAGTCGTCCGGCCTGAAAAAAGGCCAGACCACGCAGCAGGAAGTGCTGGCCATGCTGGGTGCACCAAGCGGCAAGTCGGTCTATCCGATGTCTTACGTGCCGGGCGGCGAAACGTGGTTCTACGCGCAGACGATCATCAATCTCGCAAATGGCGCCAATGAATTCAAGCGCCTGAGCATCTCCTTCTCCGAAGATAAGCGGGTGGCCGACTTCACGGTTGGCGTGGACAGCGAAAATCGTCCGGTGGCGCCCGCGCCAGTGGTGATCCCGGTCGTCATCCCTGCGCGCAAATAATCCGCAGCTTGTCGCGGATTTAACACTATTGGTCTGCCAGTCTTGAAATACTGGTCAGGCCAATATAATATGGTCTGACCAAATCGGTAACGCTTCCCAGGCGGACCTCGGCTGACCTTCCCCTCCGGCCCTCGTCTCAATGGCAGTGGACACGCGAGGTGTCCACATCTCATTTTCCGGTCCTTCAACCATCGGAGCACATAATGAAAAAAACCATACTGGAGACTATGGTGGCCGCCGCATTTGCCACCGGAGCAGTTGCAGCACATGCCTCACCGCTTCCCCTGCAGGACGCCGTCATCACCGCCAGCTACAACGGCTCCGGCAGCGACATGCTGGGGCTGGACCACCTGTTCGCCGCCGAACCGGGCTCGAACACCACCGCCCTCGATCCCACCGGCAGCGGCGTCGAGTTCCTCAGCGCGGACGCGCTGTTCGCCTTCGACTTTGCCGCCAACGGCCTGCTCACCGTGTATGCCAACGGCCTGGTTTCGCCCGGCAGCTATCACTTCCGCTTCGACTTCGGCAGCACGCTGGCGCAGCCGCTGACCACCTTCGCCCTGCTGGACGCCAGCGCCATCAGCGGCCTGCCGCTGCTGCAGCTGGCCGGGGACGGGCGCTCCATCGACATCGACCTGAGCGCCGTGGCCTGGAGCAGCGATTTCGCTTCCTTCACCGCCCAGCTGGACGCAGCCGCCGTGCCCGAACCGGGCAGCACCCTGCTGCTGCTCGGCGGGCTGGGCGCCCTGTCGCTGCTGCGCCGCCGGCAAACGCCGGCCTGAGGTCCGTCCGCGCCGCTGCGCCGTGCGCCATCGGGCACGCGGCCGTGGCGGCGCTGTCCCGCAAATAAAGGAGAACGCTATGGAACATCCAGGTTTCAGGGCCGCGCTACGCCTTGCGCCGGCCGCCCTGCTGGCCCTTGCCTGCGCTGCCCAGGCCGTGGCACCGGCCGCCACCGATCCGGCACGCCAGACCGCCCCGGCCGACGGCTGGGCTGCGCAGGCTGGCGGCACGGCCGGCGGATCGGCCGCAATCGGCGCCCAGATCTACACCGTCGCCACGCGCCAGCAACTGCTGTCGGCCATCAATAACGCCGGCACCAATCCGAAAATCATCAAGCTTACCGGCACCATCGACATGACCGAGGGTGTGCCGTATGCGAACACGGGCGACCAGGCCATCCGCGGCGCGATCCGCCTGCGCAACAACACCACGCTGATCGGCGACGGTCCCGGCGCGGGCATCATCAATGGCCACATCCTGCTGAACAATGTGTCGCAGGTCATCGTGCGCAACCTGAAGATCGTCGCACCGTGCGACGTCGGTCCCGTCTTCGATCCCGCCGACGGCGCCAGCGGCGCCTGGAATTCCGCCTACGACGCCATTGGCGTCTCCGGTTCGGATCACATCTGGATCGACCACGTCACCTTCACCGACGTGCCGATGACGGACAATCTGCTGCCCATCGAGAACGGCCAGCTGAAGCAATGCCACGACGGCGCGCTGGACGTGACCAACGGCTCCGACTACGTGACCATTTCCTACAACCTGTTCGGCGAGCACCACAAGAACAACCTGATCGGCTCGGGCGACAGCGCCACCGGCGACGAGGGCAAGCTGCGCGTCACCTTCAGCAATAACGTGTTCCGCAACGTCTCCAGCCGCGCCCCGCGCGTGCGCTTCGGCCAGGTCCACCTGTTCAACAACTACTTCAGCGGCAGCCGCAATGCGGATCTGTACGCAAACCTGTACAGCATCGGCGCCGGCTTCAACTCGAAGATCCTGTCGCAGGCCAATGTGTTCGAGATCGCCGGCGCCGGCGGCTGCAGCGATATCGTCACCAATCCCGGCGGCGCGCCTACCGGCACCTTCAGGGACAGCGGCTCTCTCCTGAACGGCACCCTGCTGAACGGCTGCACCATCGCGAACAACGTGACCTGGACCCCGCCCTACGCCTTCAGCGTGCGCCCGGCCGTGCTGGTCAAGGCCAACGCGCTGGCGCAGGCCGGCGGCGGCAGGCTCACCACCAGCGTCACCGGTACCGGCGACACCAGCAGCACACCCATCCTGACCCTGGCCTGCCCGCCCGGCGGCCTGTATTTCTGCGACGATTTCCAGGGCGGCAGCTCCGCCAACTGGGACCTGCTGCCCGTGGCCGGCGCCAACGGCAGCTTTGGCGTGAAGGCGGAAGCGGTCGGCGCAGCCAATCAGCTGATGCAGTACACGGCGGCGACGACCGGCGGCGTGCTGGCCACGCTCAAGCCAGCCGCCATGGGCAATGTGCCGTCCGGCGACTACTTCGTGGAAGCGCGCATCAAGCCGCTGACCAACAGCACCACCGGCAACAAGCTGCTCTACCTGCTCACGCGCTATGCGAACGCCGGCAACTGGTATGGCGCCGGCCTGAACGTGCAGAGCACGACCAGCAGCACCCAGGTCGAAATCGCCAAAATGCTGAACGGCACGCTCACCCGTCCCAAACAGGTGAAAAAGCCGATCCAGATGGACGCGCAGTGGTACACGGTGCGCTTCGAAATGACCGGCAGCACGCTGACCATGTACCTGGACGGCGAGCCGCTCGGCTCCGTGACCGATGCCGCCTTTACCGAACGCGGGCTGGTCGGCCTGTACACCGCCAACAAATCCTTCCAGATCGACGACGTGCGCATCGGCGATCCGCGCCTGAAGCCGTCCCAGCTCACGCTGAATCCGGCCACCACCAGCTACAGCGCGGAGGCAGGCGATGCGCCGCTGCAGCTGAGCGTCACCGCCGTGAAGCCGGACGGTTCGGCCGACACCTTCAGCGCCAGCTCCAGCAATCCGGCTGCGGTGGCGGTCTCCGTCAGCGGCAGCACGCTGGTGCTCACTCCCGTGGGCGCCGGCGCCGCCACTATCACGCTGACCAGCGACAGCGATCCCACGCTGATGCGCAGCATTGCCGCCAGCATCGGCGCGCAGTTCGTGCAGCCGACCCAGACCTATCTGCTGAACGGCGTCGCCAGTCCCGCCGCCGCGCAAGGCCAGGCCCCCATCGACGCCGTGCTGCGCCTGAGCTTTGACGGCACGCCCACGCTGGGCGCAGGCGGCACCATCCGCATCTTCCGCAAGTCGGACGACGCGCTGGTCGATGTGATCAAAACCAGCGGCGAGAGCGATGAACTGGGCTATCCGGGCCAGAGCGCCGTGCGCAAGGTGAACACGGCGCCGATCGCCATCAGCGGCAATACCGTCACCATCAAGCCGCACAGCGGCAGGCTGGCTTACGGCACCGAATACTATGTGGCCATTGCCAACGGCGTATTCACCGGCGCCTCGATTGCGGGCACGCCTTTCGCCGGCATCGGCAAGCTGGGCGGCTGGTCCTTCAGCACGCGCGATGCGGCGCCGGCCGGTCCCGATCTCACGGTCGGCGCGGACGGCGACTTCCACACCGTGCAGGGCGCGCTGAACTTCCTGATGCAGAACGTGGCCAAGGCCACGCCAGCGACCGTGAGCATCCGCAACGGCAGCTATAACGAACTGCTCTACCTGCGCGGCAAGGACAACGTCACGCTGCGCGGCGAGAGCCGCGATGGTGCTGTGATCCAGTACACCAACAACGATACGCTGAACACCGGCACCGGCGGCAGCCAGGCGCCCGGCGGCAGCGGCGCTTCGGGTGGCCGCGCCGTATTCCTGGCCGAAGCATCGGACATGCTGGCGATCGAAACCCTCACGCTGCGCAACACCACGCTGCGCGGCGCCGGCATCTCGGCCCAGGCGGAAACGATTTACTTCAATAACGACACGGGCCGCCTGATCGCGCGCGACGCGAACTTCTTCAGCGAGCAGGACACGCTGAACCTGAAGGGCTGGTCCTGGTTCTACCGCAGCCTGGTGGCGGGCAATGTCGATTTCATCTGGGGCAGCAGCAAGGCCGCCCTGTTCGAGGACAGCGAGATCCGTTCCGTGGGCGACACGTCCAGCGCCAGCAGCGGCGGCTATGTGCTGCAGGCGCGCGCCGCGGCAGCCACGGACAAGGGCTACGTCTTCCTCAACAGCCGCCTCACGCATGGTCCCGGTCCGGGTCCGCTGCATGGCGATGTGCCGAACGGCGCCACCTACCTGGCACGCAGCGCCGGCAGCGCCACCGCCTTCGACAATATCGCCTTCATCAACTGCGCGATGGATACGCACGTGGCGGCCGCGGGCTGGGCCGGCGCAGGCGTCAACGGACAGCCGGCGCCGAATCCGGCTGTGCCGAATGCCGCCAGCGGCTGGCGCGAATACGGCAGCACCGACCTGGCGGGCAATCCGCTTAACCTGTCGCCGCGCGTGGGCGGATACCAGCTGAGCGGCGCCGACGTGGCAGCGGGCTTTGCCAGCCGCGCCCAGATCTTCGCGGCCTTCAATGGCGGCGCGGGCTGGAATCCGTAAATCCTGCAACAGGCTGAGCTGCCGTTCTTGCGGCGCTCAGCCATTCGGGGCTATGCTGGCTGCATGCCTCCTTCGCGCCGTCCCCCTCGCCTGTGCTGCCTGCTGACGCTGGCCCTCGCCCAGCTGTTCCCGCACGTCCCGGCGCAGGCACAAGGCCAGGCGCCGGAGCCGGTGCTGAAGCTGGTCACCTACCATTTTCCGCCATACAGTCACGGTGAAGCGGGCAACCCGTTGGCCCCCTCCGGTCCGCTGGTCGCGCTGGTCAGGGAAATCTGCAAGGCCGCCGCCGTGCGGTGCGAAATCGAAATCGTGCCCTGGCTGCGCGCCCAGGAATATGTGCGTGCCGGCCGCGCCGACGGCATCTTCCCCATCACGCCGAACCCGGCCTGGAACGACCGCATCAGCTATACCGAGCCGCTGGCCATCGGCGAATACGGCGTGTTCGTGCAGCAGGCCAGCCCCCTCGCCTACCATGCGCCGGCCGACCTGCGCGGCATGACGATCGCGGTGCAGGGTCCATCGAATATGTCGTCCGTGCTGGAAGACCTGCAGCGGGCGGCCGGCAGCATGCAGATCGAGCGCCGGCCCGATGCCGAGAGCGGCTTCCGCAAGCTGATGATCGGCCGCGTCGATGCCGTATTCGCCAACCGGGCACTGGGCGAAGCCATCATCATGAGGCTCAGCGGGCATGGCCTGCGCTATGCAGGCACCGCCACCCGCATCTCTTACTACATGGGCTTTACCTCCCGGCTTACAGGGCAGGACAAGGTGACGCGCTTCACGCGCGCCACGGCCGAACTGAGCGCAACAGGACGCCTCGGCCAGATCCTGTCCTCGCAATCGGGCAGCGCGCAGATTGCGCCAAAACAGAAGTAAGGCGTGACTCACTGCTGAGTTGCCGAACTTGCGGCGCTCAAGCAATGAGCGCACAATGCCCCGATGCACGCTGTTCGTATGGAGGATGTCATGGATGGAGCGACACTGGATTCCAACTACCATATTGCACCGGGCGACATTCTGCTGCTGAGCAGCCGGGGTGCGCGCGGACGGGGCAGCCTGCTGCAGCAAGCCATCGAGCGGCGCGGCAGCCGCCGCTTCAGCCACATTGCCGTGGTCCTGAACGACAAGATGGTGGCCGAAGCGATGCCGCGCCACGGCGTCCAGCTGCGCCACTGGCATGACCTGCTCGACCATGTGGACCTGTCCGCCAGCCGCGTGGCGCGCAACCGCAAGCTGGCGCACGATCCCGATGCCGGGCCGCGCATCATGCAGCGCGCCCACCTGTTCTACAAGCAGCGCTACGATGTGCAGTCGGTGGTGCGGGCCGAAGCGCCGGACGGTGCGCCGTCCTGCTGCCAGTTCGTGGGCGCCCTGTTCGACGATCTGCAGCTGCATGCCGGCGCCGACTGGCCGCACACCGTGGCCAGCCACACGCGCAACGGCGCCTGGCGCCAGTTCAAGCTGTCCGAGTACGGCCTGGCCCAGCCCCAGCATCCGCTGGGCGCCAGCCTGTACCTGAATCATTTCGACGATACCTTCAGCGCCAAGGTGCCGCCGGCGCTGGTGCAGCACCTGCGCACCCAGCGCGCGGCCAGCCAGTTCTCGGCGCGCCAGCGCGAACTGGCGCTGGCCATAGCCTCCATTCCGCGCCAGCTGGAGCCGCTGCGCGATGGACTCAGCACCGTGTCGCCGGCCAGCGAACGCGAGCTGCCGCTGGGCGGCAGTGCGCTGGAGTCGCAGTGGCGCCACCTCTTCCTCGACTATCACCCCGGCATTCCCGGCTTCCTGCACAGCCAGGGCGCAGCGGGCGACCACCTGCCGCAGCTGCGCAAATATGCGCGCAGCACCGGCGAACTGCTGTCGCTGGCGCACCTGCTGCACAGCGCGCTGGCGATGTTCCAGGAAATGGCGTCGATGGCGCACCAGCTGGCGCGCCAGGGCAAGGCCGGCGTGCTGCAGATGGAAATGCTGTGCAGCCAGGGCGAACAGCTGCTGGCCTGCTGCGCCGCCCTGTGCGACGACGAGCAGGAAGACGAGGTGCTGATGCGCATCCAGAGCTATCCGGTGCTGCACGCCGAAGCGGAAGAGATGGCAGACCTGGAAGTGGCGTCGATGGCCGCGGCCAGCCTGGTCGCGCTCAGCGAACTGGATCTGCTGCGGCTGAACTGGGTGGGCGCGGCCAAGCCGGCGCTGGCACGTACCCTGCCGCGCCTGCACGACATCCTGGGCCTGCTGCGCTAGCGGCAGCCGCCCTGCGCCGGCGCTGACGCCGCGCCAAGGTCGAAGCGACGCCAGCCGCAGGTCAGGCGCGTGCCGCGGCGGCCTCCTGCGCGCGCAGCTCGGCAATACGCACCGCCAGCAACTGCTTGCGCGCCTGTAGCGCCAGCGTGCGGCCGCCCGCCATTTCCGCGGTTTTCAATGCCACTTCGTTAATGGCCAGTTCCTCGTCCAGTTCGTTCAGGAGGAGGTTGATGGTCGGCAGGCTATCGTATTGCATGGCGGTTCTCCGGTGGGCGGGGGCTACACCTCCAATGTAGGACAAATCCCACCGGGATAAACTCACCAATCTCCACACCAGGGGTGCAACTGATATGGTCCGATGCGGGCCCTTCTGAGCCTTTATTTCCGCGGGTGTTGCGCCCACAATGATTGCAATGAGAAAGGAGCATCAGATGACCACCCCTGCCAAGCGTTCATTCAGCGAAACCATGCTCGCCGTAGCCTGGTCCTTCATCGGCCTGCGCCGCCGCAGCGATTTCGAGCGCGACGTCGGCGCGCTCAAGCCGGCCTATGTGATCGGCGCCGCCCTGATCGGCGCCGCGGTCTTCATCGGCGCCCTGCTCACGGCGGTGCGCTTCGCCACCAGTTAAGCTGGCTTACACCTCGGCGTGCTGCACCAGGCGCTGCGGCGCCGCCGCGCCGCGCAGCTGGCGGCGCTGGCCCGGCCGGCCCGATGGCGCCGGGGCCGCAGCGGCGGCCGCCAGGCCGTCCACCTTGAATACCCCGACCACGCCGCTCAGGCGCTCCGCCTGCTGCTGCAGCGATTCCGCGGCCGCGGCCGCCTCCTCCACCAGCGCCGCATTCTGCTGCGTCACCCCGTCCATCTCGGACACCGCCTTGTTGATCTGCTCGATGCCGGCGCTCTGCTCGCGGCCGGCGGCCGAAATCAGCTCCACCATGGCCGACACGCGCTGCACCGCCGTCACCACGTCTTCCATGGTGCGCCCGGCCGACACCACCAGCTGGCTGCCCGCGTCCACCTGCTGCACCGAGGCGCCGATCAGTTCCTTGATCTCCTTCGCCGCGCCGGCGCAGCGCTGGGCCAGGTTGCGCACTTCGCTCGCCACCACGGCAAAGCCGCGTCCCTGCTCGCCGGCGCGCGCCGCTTCCACCGCGGCGTTCAGGGCCAGGATATTGGTCTGGAAGGCAATGCTGTCGATCACGCCAATGATGTCCACGATCTTTTTCGAGGAATCGCTGATCGAGCCCATGGTCTGCACCACTTCGTCCACCACGGCGCCGCCCTGCTGCGCCACGCGCGAGGCTTCGGCCGCCAGCTCGTTGGCCTGGCGCGCATTATTGTCGTTTTCGCGCACCACGCTGGTCAGCTGCTCCATCGAGGACGCGGTTTCCTCCAGCGCGCTGGCCTGCTCCTCGGTGCGCGAGGACAGGTCGTGATTGCCGATCGCAATCTGCGAGGTGGCGGCGGCAATGGTGTCCGTGCCGCGCCGTACTTCCGAGACGATGCCCACCAGGCTGTCGCGCATGGTCTTCATGGCCACCATCATGCTTTCCTGGTCGCCGTGGCGGGTGGCCACGTCCACCGTCAGGTCGCCGGAAGCGATGCGGCCGGCAATGGCCGCCGCCTGGTCCGGTTCGCCGCCCAGCTGGCGCAGCAGGCGGCTGGCAATCAGCACGGAAGCGGCCACGCCCACCAGCAGCGCCAGGCCGGACAGCACCAGCATCAGCACGCGGGCCGAGCGGTAGGCTTCGGCCGCCGCCGCCGCATCTTCCGCGTTCTGGCGCTTGATCAGGGCCGTATCCTCGTCCATCACATCCTGCCAGAGCTGGGTCGCCGGCCCGGCCTGCGCCATCAGCAGCGCCGTGGCTTCCGCATCCTTGTGCTCCAGCGCCAGCGCCACCATCCTGTCCGTGAAGGGACGCGCCGCGGTTCTGGCCGCCTCGATGCGCTGGCGCATGGCGATACCTTCGGCGCTGGCGGGCAGCTTGTCCAGCTGGCTGCTGGCGGCGTCGTAATGGCTGCGCGCCGACTGCAGCTTCTCCAGCTCGCGCTGCATGGCCGGCACATCGTCCAGCATGACCACGGTGCGCGAGACGCGCGCCACCACGTGCACCGACTCGGACATTTCCTGCACCAGTCCCAGCTTGGCCACGTTCAGCTGGACGATCCGCTCCAGCTGCGCATTGATACGGTGCATGTTGTACACGCCCAGGCCGGACACTGCCATCAGCAGCAGCAGCACGACGCCAAAGCCCAGTCCCAGGCGTGTTCCCACCTTCATTGCTTGCCTTGCCATACACGCTCCCCTTAAGGCGGCCCGGCGGCGCCGCGCCGATTCCATTAGAATCTGTTCAGTCTAGTCTAACAAGTCCATATAACGATGACCGTGCCCGTCCTCCTCAACCTTGCCATTGCACTTGCCCTCCTGGGTTTTCTTTACAGCCAGCAACGACGCCACGCATCCTTTACGGTCCGCGTTTTTACCGCGCTGGGACTGGGCCTGCTACTAGGTAGCGTATTGCAAGTTATATACGGCGCCAGCAGCCCCGAGGTGGCCCTGACCGGCGACTACCTGGACATCGTGGGCAGCGGCTACGTCAAGCTGCTGCAGATGATCGTGATGCCGCTGATTATGGTGTCCATTGTGTCGGCGATCCTCAAGCTGCGCAATGCAAGTTCGCTTGGCAAGATCAGCGCCCTCACCATCGGCACGCTGATCGCCACCACCGTGCTTGCCGCCTGCATCGGCATTGCGATGGCCAGGCTGTTCGGGCTGACGGCCATCGGCATGGCGTCCAACGCGGCCGAACTGGCGCGCGGCGCCTATCTCGAAGGCCGCCTCAAGGACGCGCAGGCGATCAACCTGCCCAGCATGCTGCTCAGCTTCATCCCCGCCAATCCCTTCCTCGACCTGACCGGCGCGCGCAAGACCTCCACCATTGCGGTGGTGATCTTTTCCGTCTTCATCGGCATTGCCGCCATCGGCATCGCGGACAAGAAGCCCGAGCATTTCATCCAGTTCGACACTTTCGTCAACGTGGCGCACAGCATCGTCATGCGCATCGTGACCCTGGTGCTGCGCCTTACGCCGTACGGCGTGTTCGCCCTGATGGCGCAGGTGGTCGCCACCTCCAGCTACCACGACATCCTGAACCTGATCGGCTTCGTGGCCGCCTCCTACAGCGCGCTGCTGCTGATGTTCCTGGTGCACCTGGCCATCGTGGCCGGCGCCGGGCTGAATCCGCTGCGCTTCACGCGGAAGATCCTGCCGGTGCTGACCTTTGCCTTCACCTCGCGCAGCAGCGCCGGCGCGATTCCGATGAACGTGCGCACCCAGGCGCTGCGCCTCGGCACTTCGGAAGGCATCGCCAATTTCTCCGCCTCGTTCGGCGCCACCATCGGCCAGAACGGCTGCGCCGGCATTTACCCGGCCATGCTGGCAGTGATGATTGCGCCCACCGTCGGCATCGATCCGTGGACGGCCAGCTTCATTGCGCCGCTGCTGGCCATTGTCGCGCTGGGTTCGGTCGGCGTGGCCGGCGTGGGCGGCGGCGCCACCTTTGCCGCGCTGATCGTGCTGTCCTCGCTGAACCTGCCGGTGGCGCTGGCGGGGCTGCTGATTTCCATCGAACCGCTGATCGACATGGGGCGCACCGCGCTCAACGTGAGCGGGTCCATCACGGCCGGCACCCTGACCAGCCGCGTGCTGGGCGAAACGAATATGGAAATCTTCAACAGCGACGCCGAACTGAAGCCGGACAGCGCAGAAAACCAGGCCGCCTGAAGCAGCGCGGGTTTTTCCGCGCCGCCATTTTTAGCTTTCGTCTAACATGAGCCGCATCGGGTTCAGGATGGATGGACGATGGAACAGAAATGGCCGCAACGAATCTGGCTGGTGCGCCACGGGCAAAGCGCGGGCAATGTTGCGCGCGATGCGGCCGAGGCGGCGGCCGAACTGCTGATCGACATTGCCGAGCGCGATGTCGATGTTCCCTTGTCCGAACTGGGTCTGCGCCAGGCCGATGCGCTGGCGGCCTGGTTCTGCGCGCTGCCGGAAAACGAGCGCCCGACAGTCCTGCTGTTTTCCCCCTACCTGCGGGCGCGCGGCACGGCCGAGGTGGTGCTGGAACGCCTCGGCGGGCGCGACGGGCTGGTGGCGGCCATTGCCGATGAGCGCCTGCGCGAAAAGGAATTCGGCATTACCGACCGCCTGACGCCGCTGGGCATTGCCGACAAATATCCGGAACTGGCGGCGCAGCGCAAGCACGTCGGCAAGTTCTACTTCCGGCCGCCGGGCGGCGAAAGCTGGTGCGACGTGATCCTGCGCCTGCGCAGCGTGCTGGACACCATCACCCGCGAATACCGCAAGGAAAACGTGCTGATCGTCGGCCACCAGGTCATCGTCAACTGCTTCCGCTACCTGTTCGAGCGGCTGGACGAGGAAGCCATCCTGGCCATCGACCGCGTGCAAGATGTGCCCAACTGCAGCGTGACCGCCTACGAGTTCGATCCCTCGCTCGGCAAGCACGGCAAGCTGGTGCTGCGCATGGCCAACTTCGTGGCGCCGCTGAAGGAAACCGGCACCCCCGTCACCGACAAGCCGGACGTGCCGGCCGCACCGAAGGCCTGAGGCCCGCCATGCCGTCGTCCGCCGCCGACATCAACGCCCGCCTGCTGCGCGAATGGCCGCTGCCCCAGCCGCGCTTCGACGGCGACAAGGAAGCGCGCGGCCATGTGCTGGTGATTGCCGGTTCGCGCGAGATGCCGGGCGCCGCCATCCTGGCCGCCACCGCCGCGCTGCGTGCCGGCGCGGGCAAGCTGAGCATCGCTACCGCCGCCAGCGTGGCCGCCGTGGTGGGCGCCGCCATTCCCGAGTCGCGCGTGGCCGGCCTGGCGGAAACCGCCGGCGGCGGCTTCACGGCCGACAGCGCACGCCGCCTGGCCGACCTGGCGGCCAGGGCGGACGCGGTGCTGATCGGCCCCGGCATGCAGGACGACGACGCCGCCGCCGAGCTGGTGCACACGCTGCTGCCCAAGCTGGCGGGCGTGCCGTTGATCCTCGACGCCGGCGCCCTGTGCGCGCTGTGTCCGCCGCGCGAAGCGCATCTGCTGGAGGAACCGGTGGACTGGGCGCGCTTCCGTTTCGACAGCCAGGTGCTGCTGACGCCGCACGCCGGCGAAATGGCGCACGTGAGCGGCGCGCCGCGCCAGCAGATTGAACAGGACCCGCACGCTGCCGCCAGCCAGGCGGCGGCGCGCTGGAATGCCGTGGTGGCCCTGAAAGGCGCCACCACGGTACTGGCCGCCCCCGGCGGCAAGCTATGGCAGCACCAGGGCGGCAATGTCGGCCTGGCCATCTCCGGCTCGGGCGACGTACTGGCCGGCATCATTGCCGGCCTGGCCGCACGCGGCGCCACGCTGGCCCAGGCTGCGGCCTGGGGCGTGGCCCTGCACGCCTCGGCCGGCGAACAGCTGTCGCTGCGCTACGGCGTGCTGGGCTACCTGGCGCGCGAAATCGCCACCGAAGTGCCGGCCCTGCTGCGCACCCTGGCCCCGAACTAAGACCAGGACCACCTGGCGTAACACTCCCCCCGACCCGCAACCAAAAGGAAACCACCATGAATACCAGACTGCATACTTCCGCCCTGCTCCTGTCCGCCGCGCTGGCGGCCGCCCTGCTGGGCGGCTGCAAGAACCGCGACGCCGACAGCAGCGCCACCCCGCCGGCCGGCACCAGCCCCGCCGGCACCACGCCGGACACGGGCGGCACCGGCAGCGCCACACCGGCTGCCACACCGGTCACGCCGCCGGTGGACAACAACGCCACCCCGGCCACGCCGCCAGCGGGCAGCGGCAGCGAGGTCACGCCGCCGTCCGGCACCGCGCCGGGCAGCAGCGGCGCCAGCGGCACCCAGGGCCAGACCGGCACCAGCACGGCGCCGGCAAACACGGCGCCCGACCGCAACGACCAGAACAGCTCGACGCGCGACCGCCGCCCGACCTACTGAACTGACGCACATGACGGCCTTTGACCAGCCTCGCTTCGCTGCATCGCTGTTTGATGGCGGAGCAGGCCACCGGCGCGCTGGCTCTGTGCCTGGCGGCTGGCTGTACGCCGGTCTGCAGGCTGCTGCCTGCGCTCTTGCGGCGCGCGCTGACGCATCGCCCTCGACCTGGGCGAAATAATTCTGGCCGCCGAAGCTGGCGTTGCCTGCGCCGGGGCGGCCGGCGCAGTGCATATGGTTGTGGATGGCCTCGCAGATAAAGGGTTCGAGCGAACAGCGATCCACTCCCCCAGGAGTTATCGCCGGCGAGCTGGCTTAATCAGGCTGCGCACGGGTTTCCCGGAATTCCGCGATGAACAAAAAAAACCGGCGGTCCCAAGGGGAGCCGCCGGTTTCAGCGCTGCTGGCGCGAGGCTTAGAACTTGTAGTTGTAAGCCAGGCCGATCAGCGACAGGTGGGTATTCCAGGTACCCTTGGTCAGTTCGCCATTGCCGGTGCAGCCGGCGGTCACAGGCGAGCAGCTGTTCTTGAAGTTGCCGTCGGCATCCTTGAAGTGCAGGAAGGAGTACGCCAGGTCGATCGAGGAATTGGCGTTCAGCTTCCAGTTCGCGCCGAAGGACAGCTGGGTGCGGTCCGAATCCGGCAGCGCAGGATGGCGCAGGTTGGCGCCTGGCACTGGCGACTGGTCGTACGCCACACCGCCGCGCAGCAGCAGGTTTTCGTTCAGCTTGTAGTTCGCGCCCAGCGAGAAGCGCCAGGTGTTTTTCCACTGCTGAGGAATCACTTCGTCGCCCTGGTGGGTGCCGGGGAACTGGATGTCGATGCTCTGCATGCGCGAGTTGCGGGTCCAGGTCGCATCACCCATCACGGCCCACTTCTCGTCGATCTGGCGGAAGCCGTTGATCGAGAAGGTTTCCGGGGTGCGCAGTTCCAGCAGCGCAGCCGAATCGGCCTTGCCCGACTGGGCCGCAATGATGGCGTTGACGGCCTTGTCGCCGGTCACGTTGAAGTCCCATACCGCATTGCCTTTCAGCTCATGCTTGATGGAAGAACGGTAGGACAGGCCGAAGCGGGTGTTCTGGTCCAGCTGGAACAGGTAGCCGACATTCCAGCCGAAGCCCCAGTCGTCGCCGTCCATCGAGGCGTGGCCATCCTTCACGGTGGCCAGCGCGGCCGGGTTGCCGCCGGCAGCCACGATCGCTTTCAGCAGGGCTGCGCTCTGCGGGGTGCCGCTCACGGCAGCGATGGAGCCTGGCACGTCCACGGCCTGGCCCAGCTTGGCCTTCATGAACTCGGCGTTGATGCCGAAGCCGAAGGAGTGCTGTTCATTCAGCTTGAAGCCGATGGACGGGTTCAGGTTGATCGCTTCCAGCTTGACGTTGGTCAGCGCGTAGCGGCCGGACCAGCCGTAGTCATAGTCCAGCTTGGTGCCGTAAGGCACGAACAGGCCGAAACCGGCGGTCCACTGGTCGTTCAGCTTCTTGCTCACGTACAGCGACGGGGCGGCCACCACGCTGGGCGCGTAGTCGCCCTGGGTGGTCAGGCCGCCGGTCGGGGTGCCGATGAAGTGCTTGGAGCCGCTGTCCGAGAAGGTGGAGTGCGGCACCACGGCGGTCACGCCGCCAACGATCTGGGTGCCGTCCAGGCGGGTCAGGCCGGCCGGGTTGGCAAACACGGTGGACGCGTCGGACGCTTCCGCGCCGTTGGCTTCGGCAGTGCCCTGGGCGGACACGCTCTGGGAACCGAAACGGTAGCCCGAAGCATTGGCCGACAGGGACACGGCGCCGAGAGCAGCCGCGATGATCAGGGAGAGGTATTTGGGGTTCAAGATGAGTCTCACTTTAACTTTTATTAATCTTTAGGCAATAGCCGCGCCGGTCTTGCGGAGCGACGCCGCATTCTACGCTAAAAAACGCACGACTATCCGTTTAATTGCCCAAAAGAAAAATGACCCGCAGGTCCTTTTTCTATGCTAGCAAGGTTGAAGTAACTTAGGCGGCAGCAGGCTTGCGGCCGCGGCGCAGCACCAGGTTGACCAGCTTCATGAACAGGCGGAATACCAGGCGGATGAAGGTCAGCGCCAGGATGGCTTCGACAAAGGTCATCAGCACGGCGACAGCCACCGGCATGCGCTCGGCGCGGCGGTTGAACTTGGCGAACATGCGGTCGCGGGCGATCTCGATACTGTCGTAGAAGGTCGGCACCACCAGCAGGGTCAGGAAGGTGGAGGTCACGGTGCCGCCAATGATGGCAATCGCCATCGGACGGTAGAACTCGCCGCCCTCGCCCATGCCGATGGCCACCGGCATCATGCCGGCAATCAGGGCAAAGGTGGTCATCAGGATCGGACGCAGACGCATGCGGCCGGCGTGCATCAGCGCTTCCTCGCGGCCGTAGCCCTCTTCCTCGCGCTTGCGGGCCGCATCCAGCAGCAGGATGGCGTTCTTGGCCACCAGGCCCATCAGCATGATGATGCCGATAAAGCTCATCAGGTTGAGGGTGCCGTTGGTCAGCAGCAGGCCCACCACCACGCCGATCAGCGACAGCGGCAGCGACAGCATCACCGCGCCCGGCGCCGTGAAGGAACCGAACTGCATCACCAGCACCAGGTACATCAGGCCGATACCGGCAAACAGCGAGATCGCCATCTGGGTAAACACTTCCTTCTGGTCCTTGCCGGCGCCGCCCACGTCCAGCCCGAAGCCGGGCGGGTAGTCGAAGGATTTGGCGAGCTTCAGCGCTTCGGCCGTGACTTCACCCGGCGAGCGGCCTTCCACGTTGGCCGACACCGAAATGGTGCGCTTGCCATCCTTGTGGCGGATGGTGGACGGGCCCTTGCCCATGGTGATGCGGGCGATCTGGTCCAGCGGCACCATCATATTGGTACCGGTCACGCCGATCGGCAGGCGCTCGATGTTTTCCGGGCTGACGCGGTCGTCCGGGTGCAGGCGCACCGCCACGTCGCGCGTTTCGCCGGTCGGATCGACCCAGTCGCCCACTTCGATGCCGGCAAAGGCCACGCGCAGGGACTGGGCGGCGTCGCCGGCCGAGATGCCCATGGAATTGGCCAGGCCGCGGTTCAGCTCGATCTGCAGCTCATCCTTCGGATCCTGCTCGGACAGGCCGACGTCCACCGCGCCCGGCACCTGGCGCAGCTTGTCCATGAACTCGTTGGTGATTTCCATCAGCTTGCGCGAATCCGGGCCGACGAAGTCGATCTGCACCGGCTTGCGGGCGCCGTTGTTCAGGTCTTCCAGCACCACGAACTCGCCGCCCACCATGCCGGCCAGCTTCTGGCGCAGGTCGGCCGCGATTTCGGTGGCGTCGCGCTTGCGCTCGGTGCGCTTGCCGATGTCCACGTAGATACGGCCGCTGGACAGGTTGACGTAGGTCGAGGTGGCCTTGGTTTCCGGGATGGTGTGCGCCAGCTGGGCCGCCTTGTCCATCTTCAGCTTGGTGTAGTCCAGGCTGGACGAGGATGGCGTGCGCACGTCGATCGCGATGGTACCGAAGTCCGATTTCGGCAGGAAGCTGGAGCCGCCGAAGGTGCTCTGCAGGAACAGCGCGCCGACAAAGGTGGAGAAGGCGATCACGGCCATCCAGCGGCGGTGGTGCAGCGCCCAGGCAATCACCTTGCCGTAGCGGTCGGCCTGGTGGTCGAACCAGTGGTTGAACTTGTCCAGCACCTTGCCGATGCCCTTCTTCTCGGACGAGTGGTAGTCAGGCGGGTCGCCCCAGAAGGCGGACAGCATCGGGTCCAGGGTAAAGGAAATGAACAGCGACACGGCCACCGAGCAGGTCACGGTCAGCGCAAACGGACGGAACCACTCGCCCGAGATGCCCGGCATGAAGGCCACCGGAATGAACACCGCCATGATGGAGAAGGTGGTGGCGGCCACCGCCAGGCCGATCTCGGCCGTCCCTTCCAGCGCCGCCTTGCGGCGGTCCTTGCCCAGCTGCATGTGGCGCACGATGTTTTCCCGCACCACGATCGCATCGTCGATCAGCACGCCGATCGCCAGCGACAGGCCGAGCAGGGTCATGAAGTTCAGCGAGAAGCCGCACAGCCAGACCGCGATAAAGGCCGCCACCACGGAGGTCGGCAGCGACAGCGCGGTAATCAGGGTGGAACGCCAGGAATTCAGGAAGGCGTACACCACGAAAATGGTCAGCACGGCGCCAAACACCAGCGCTTCGATCACGTTGTTCAGGGAGCTCTGGGCATCCTCGCCGCCGTCCTGGGTGATTTCCAGGGTGGCCGAGCCATCCAGTTCCTTGTTGATTTCCTCGGTCAGCTTGCGCACCGCCACCGCCACGCTGACGGTCGAAGCTTCACGCGAACGGATGATGGAGATACCGACGTTGGCCTTGCCGCTGCGCAGGCTGACGTTATTGATTTCGGCAAAGCCGTCCTCGATGCTGGCCAGCTGGCCCAGGCGGATCAGCTGTTCGCCGTTGCGCTTGACCACGATCTGCTGGAACTCGTCCGGACGCTCGATGCGGCCCACCAGGCGGATGCTCTTCTCTTCCAGCGAACCGCGCACCTTGCCCACCGGGGCGTTGGTGTTCTGCATGCGCAGCGCATCGGCCACCTGGGCCACCGACACATTGTATTCACGCAGTTTCTCGGCATGCAGCAGCACCGACAATTCGCGGCGCAGCGAACCGTTGACGTTCACCACCGCCACGCCGTCAATCGCGCGGAAGCGGTCGGCCAGCTTGTCTTCGGCCAGGCGCGAAATGGCCGCGTGCGACATCGACTTGGACGAGATCGACAGCTGCATGATCGGCTGCGCCGAGGTATCCACGCGCTGGATCATCGGCTCGCGCATTTCCAGCGGCAGCTTGTAGCGCACGGCGGCAATCGCGTTGCGCACCTCGTCCGACGCTTCGATCAGGTTCTTGTCGAAGTTGAAGCGCAGTTCGATGGTGGCCGAACCTTCGCGCGAGGTCGAGTAGGACTCGGTCACGCCGGAAATGCTCTGCAGCGATTTCTCCAGGCGGTTGACGATCTCGCGCTCCACGGTTTCCGGCGAAGCGCCCGGATACGGGATGTTGACGATCAGGATAGGCACGTCCACGTCCGGGTTCTGGTTCACCCGCAGCTTGGACAGGGCCAGCAGGCCCATCGCCATCATCGCCACGATCAGCACGATCATGGCGACGGGGCGCTTGACACTAAAATCGGATAAGAACATGGCTTAGTTTCCTTTGCTGACGCCGTTGGCCGAGCCATTGGCGGAAGCGACCGCTTTCGGCGTCTGCAGTTCGACTTTCTGGCCGTCGCGGAAGCCGGAGCCCGGTGCGCGCAGCACCTGGTCGCCGACTGCCAGGCCGGTCTGCACCGCCCAGTTACCGGTGCGCACGTCGCGCTGGCCGATGCCGAGTTCCACCTTCTGCAGCGCCTTGTTCTTGATCTTCCAGGCGTAGGTATTGTCGCCCTGCTTGATCAGCGCCGATTCCGGCACCATCAGCACCGAGCTGGACTCGGCCTCGATGCGGCCTTCGGCAAACAGGCCGGCCACGCGCGGCTGGGTATTGCCGACGAAATCGACCAGCACTTCCACCTGGCGGGTGACCGGATTGGCGGCCGGATCGACGCGCTTGACCTTGCCGGAGAAGTTCTGGCCCGGGTAGCCGTTGATGGCAAACAGCACGCTCTGGCCGACCTTCACCACGCCCACCTTGTCGGCCGACACGCGGCCTTCGAAGCGCATGGAGTTCGGATCGACCACTTTCACCAGTTCCTTGCCGATCTGGGCAGTGTCGCCATTGGACACCTTGCGCTCGGACACGATGCCGTCGAACGGCGCGCGCACCAGGGTGCGGCTCAGCTGCTGGCTGGCGGCCACCAGGCGCGCCTTGGCGGCCGACAGGTCGCTGGTGGCGTTGTTGCGGCGGATTTCCGCGTCTTCCAGGGCCTGGGCGGAGGCCATGCCGGAAGCGCGCAGCGTCTTGTTACGCTGGAACATGCGCTCGGACTGCTCCAGGGTCTGGGTCGAGGCGCGTACCGCTTCCTGGGCCGACGCCATGGCGTCGCGCAGCGAGGTATCGTCCAGGCGCACCAGCAGGTCGCCCTTCTTCACCGCTTCGCCGTTCTCTTTATATACCTGCATCACCACCGCGCCCACTTCGGCGCGCAGGTCGGCCTTGCGTTCCGGCTCGACCGAGCCGGTCACGACCGGGCCGCTGGCCAGCGCGTTGCTTTCCACCGTCACCAGGTCTTCCGGAGCGATTTGCAATGTCGCCAGTTTCTTATCGTCCTTGGCATCCGCTTTGGCCGAGGCGCTGGCCTTGGCGGCCTCCGGCGCCTTTTCTGACTTGCCGCAGGCGGTCAGCGCGGAAGCTACAGCTAGGACTATTAGGGTTTTACGCAACATAGAAATCTCCAGACGGTTTTGGCTTTGGTGATGACTGCATTTATCTTATTAAATTGCATACTTATGCACGGCGCAGAGTATCCTTGGACGCTATGCCACTGTCAATTCATTAGCGACCAGACTGCCGGTTTAAATGGATGGACTGCTGAAATCGCGGATAAACCGCAACCCAGGTGATTTTTGGAGAGAAAGAAGCGAGGCGCGGGATTAATACAGTAATGTATTAATCCCGCTGTTGCGGAAGGTCGTGCGGAATACTCAGGCGAAGGCGCGGAAGATCCCATAGCCAACCAGCACGCCCGTGCACAGCCCGCCAATGATCTCCACCACGGTATGCCCCATGCGCTCGCGCAGCCAGGTATGGCCGGCCGCGTCGCCGGCCAGGCGGTTGATGGCCGCCGCCTGGCGGCCCACGTGCTGGCGCAGGCTGTTGGCGTCGATCACCACGATGAAGCACAGGGTCACGGCCACGCCAAAGGCCGGGTGCGAAAGCCCCTCGCGCAGCGCGATCAGGGTCGCCATGCTGGACACCACGGCGCTGTGGTTGGACGGGAAACCGCCATTGCCGACCAGGTTAAAAGCCCAGCGGCGGGCGCGAATGGAATTGATGAGAAATTTGATGGGACCGACGGTGACCCAGGTAATCACAGGCGTCAGCAGGTAAGCAAGATCCATTTGAGGAGCGTCCGAGTTGGCAATCGCCCATTATAATCGCCGCATTACATAATAAATAGCAAAGGGGTAAGGACGCATGAAGCATTTCCGCATTTCGATCATCGTGACCATCGCACTGATGGCCTGCGCGGGCTGGTGGGGCTATACGCATGGCGGCATGGGCGCGGCGCTGACAGCGCTGTGGATTACCGGGGTACTGGGCGTGATGGAGGTGTCGCTCTCCTTCGACAATGCCGTGGTCAACGCCTCCGTCCTCAAGGATTGGGATGCATTCTGGCAGAAGCTGTTCCTGACGGTGGGTATTCTGGTGGCCGTATTCGGCATGCGCCTGCTGTTCCCGCTGGCGATTGTCGCGGCCGCCACCGGCCTGGGCATCCCCCAGGTATGGAATATGGCCCTCAGCACGCCCGACGAATACTCGCGCCACCTGATCGGCGTGCATGAGGAAGTGGCAGCCTTCGGCGGCGCTTTCCTGCTGCTGGTGTTCCTGAACTTCCTGTTCGACGAAGAAAAGGACGTGCACTGGATCCACTGGTTCGAGGAAAAGGTCGGCCGCTACGGCACCGAGAGCCTGGCCGTGCTGCTGGCCCTGCTGGCCGTGCTGGGCTGCGTGGCCCTGGTGCCGGAAGCCAAGCAGTTCAGCGTGCTGTATTCGGGCGTGATCGGCATTGCAATCTACGTGGCCGTGGGCTGGATCAGCGAGCTGCTGGAAGGCGGCGGCGCGGACGATGAGGCGGACGGCGACGAAGCGCAGGCCGGCAGGAGCGGCGGCGAGGTGGTCAAGACCGTGGTGCGCGGCGGCATCGGCGGCTTCCTCTACCTGGAAGTGCTGGATGCGTCCTTCAGTTTCGACGGCGTGATCGGCGCCTTTGCCATCACCAGCGACGTGGTGGTAATCATGCTGGGCCTGGCCATCGGCGCCATGTTCGTGCGTTCAATGACCGTGTACCTGGTGCACAAGGGCACGCTGGACGAGTTCATCTATCTCGAACACGGCGCCCACTACGCCATCGGCATCCTGGCGCTGATCATGTTCTGCAGCGTGAAGTACCATATTCCGGAATGGTTCACGGGCCTGTCCGGCGTGGCTTTCATCGTCGTTTCGCTGTGGTCCTCAGTCCGTTATAAGAAGACGCTGGTGGCGCAGTGATAAGATTGCGCCGTTGTCAATTCTCCTGAGGAATCATGCGCATTCTTACCGTGCTTCTTGGCTTGCTGCTGGCCGCCGTGCTGCTGGCGGCCGCCTACATCTGGATGGCCCTGACCTTCTCCTACTCGGAAGGCGAGCGCGCCGGCTACCTGCAGAAGTTTTCCAAGCGGGGCTGGCTGTGCAAGACCTGGGAAGGCGAGATCCTGCTGTCTTCCATGCCGGGAGCGATTCCCGAGAAGTTCCAGTTTACCGTCCGCGATGAGGCCCTGGCCTCGCAGCTGAGCGCCGCGGCCGGCAAGCGGGTCGTGCTGAGCTACGCCCAGCACAAGGGCCTGCCGACCTCCTGCTTCGGCGACACCGACTACTTCGTCGAACGCCTGAGCGTCAGCCCTTAACAACACCGCGCTTCAAAAGCAAATGGCGGCCGGGAGGCCGCCATTTGCCATCTGCCGCTGAAGCGATCAGGCGGCTGCCGGCTGGCGCAGGCGCCAGACATTGGCGGCCGCGCTGGCGCCTTCGGCCGCTGCCGTTGCCGCCGCGCTGGCCACTGCCACTTTCGCCTGCACACCGGCCAGCGCCTTCTCGGCCGCCTGCTGGCGGCGCGTTTCCACCGTCAGCAACTCCTTCTTGGACTCGACCATCGCCGCGGTGGTGTCGGCCAGCTTGCGCTGCATGCCGGCGTGGGCCCTGGCCGCTTCGACCAGGGTGCGCTGGCCGGCCAGCTTGTCCTGCTCCGCCTGGGCCGCCGCTTCCTCCGCGTCGGCCCGCTCCTTGGCTGCCGCGGCTGCCGCCTTCTCGGCTTCCAGGCGGCCTTCGATGGCTTTCGCGGCGCGTACTTCGGCCGCGTTGGCGGCACGCTGCTGCACCAGTTTCTGGTCGATCAGCGCCAGCGTGGCGCGCTCGGCTGCGATGAATTCCTTCTCGGCCTGCAGCAGCGCTTCCGCCGCCACGGCCTTCTCCTGCTCGGCAGCGGCGCGTTCCGCCTGCACCTTGCCCAGTTCTTCCGCCAGGCGGGCCTGCGCCGCCAGCGCCTGCGCGGTTTCAGTGTGGCGCGCGGCGTCGGCTTCGGCCTGTTCGGCCATGGCGCGGATGGCGGCAGCCTGTTCCGCCGCGGCAGCTTCCAGCGCCGCTTCGGCATCGGCCTTGCGCTGCGCGGCCTCGGCCTGCCCGCGTTCGGCGGCCACGCGGGCGGCGGCGGCGGCGCTGGCGCGCTCCTCTTCCTCGATACGCTTGTTCATGGCGGCGACAGCCTCCTGCTCGGCCGCGATGCGGGCCGCTTCCGCGTCCGCCAGGCGGGCCGCCGCTGCAGCCTTTTCCTGGGCCAGCGCGTTGGCCACCTGCTGCGCTTCGACCTGCTCGGTCAGGGCTGCGATTTCCACCTGTTCGGCGGCATTCTGCTCGACAAACAAGGCAGCCGAGGTGCGGGCCAGCGTGGCGCGTTCGCCGGCCAGGCGGGCCGCCAGCTGTTCTTCCTCAATCTGGGCGCGGGCGGCTTCGGCAGCAGCCTGTTCCGCGCCCTTGCGCAGATTGGCCTGCTCCAGCGCCACGGCTTCCACTTCCAGCCTGGCGCGGGTTTCGAATTCAGCCTGCTGCTCGGCTTCCATGCGGGCGACAGCCACGGCATGCAGCTGGCGGTCGGTTTCGATGCGCGCTTCGGTTGCGGCAATGATCTGCGCATCGGCATCGCGGCGGGCCTGGGCAGCGGTGGCAGCCATCGCTTCCAGGCGCTCGCGGTGCTGGGCCGCATCGCGGATTTCCTTTTCGGTCTGCAGGCGCAGATGCAGCGACATGGCCGCGCTGCGGTCGGACTCGGCCTTGGCCAGCGCAATCGCTTCGCGTTCGGTTTCCAGGTGCGCCAGGGCGCGCGCTTCCTCGGCGGCGCGCACTTCGGCGGCAGCGCGCTTGAAGGAAGCTTCCACCGCCACCTGGTCGGCGCGTTCGCGCTGGCGGGTGGTTTCCAGGGCTTCGGCTTCGGCCTGGGCCAGTTGCTGCGCGGTCTGGCGCTGGCCGGCGGCCTGGCGCTCGCGTTCGCGGGCCAGGGTGGCCATGCGCGCGTCGGCGGAAGCGATGCCGACCACCTCGTCCTTGGCGGCCTTGACGGCGGCGGCGCGTTCCACGGCCTGCAGGCGGGCCTGCTCGGCTTGCGCCATCATTTCTTCCGCGGCGCGGGCGGCCTGGGCGGTCAGTTCGGTTTCGGCGGCCACCTGTTCGGCGGCGCGGCGGCGGCTTTCCTCCTCGGCCCTGGCGCGCTGTTCGGCGGCCTTGCGCACTTCCTCGTCCGCTTCCACGCGGGCGCGCAGTTCCGCGGTTTCCTGTTTCACCGCTTCCACCCGGGCCACGCTGGCCGAGGCGGCGGCGCGCAGCGCTTCCAGGCGTTCCCGGTTGACCTTGATCGCTTCCTCGGCGGCCTGGGCATTCTGCGAGGCTGCCGCGGCGGCAGCGGTGTCCATGGCGGCGCGGTCTTCAGCCAGAGCGCGGGCGCGTGCCTCGGCGTGGGCGCGGCTCTCGGCGGCGCAAGCGGCCTTGGCCTCGGCTTCCACCCGGGCAATCGCCTCCTGGATTGCCTTCAGCTCAGCCTCCGCACGTGCCGGACGCGCGGTCTCTTCCATTACCTGATCATCGGGATCGAAAGTTTGGGCCAGATTTGCTTGCATGGTGCTCTCGCTGGATTAAGTTGAGATGCCATTATCAGCGGCCCCCGTCCCGCTCCAGACGCCAAGAAAGCGCGGAAAAACCCTCCTTTTCGCTGGTTAGACCCAGAGCGGCGGCTCGTCCATCAGGGCGATCTGCTCGCGCAGTTCCAGGATGCGGTCCTGCCAGTAGCGCTGGGTGTTAAACCAGGGGAAGGCGGCCGGGAAGGCCGGGTCGTTCCAGCGCCGCGCCAGCCAGGCCGAGTAGTGCAGCAGGCGCAGGGTGCGCAGCGCCTCGACCAGGTGCAGCTCGCGCGGGTCGAATTCGCGCATGTCTTCGTAGCCGGCCAGGATATCGCTCATCTGGCGCACCATGTCGCGCCGCTCGCCGGACAGCATCATCCACAGGTCCTGCACTGCCGGTCCCATGCGCGCATCGTCGAAATCCACGAAGTGCGGGCCGGCGTCGGTCCACAGCACGTTGCCACTGTGGCAATCGCCGTGCAGGCGGATCATGGCCACCTGCCCTGCCCGCTCATAGCAGCGCGCCACGCCCTGCAGCGCCTGGTCGGCCACGCTCTTCCACGGCGCGACCAGTTCGGGCGGCAGGAAATCGTGGGCCAGCAGCCAGTCGCGCGGTTCGGCGCCAAAGGTGGCGGCGTCCAGCGCCGGGCGCTCGGTGAAGGGCTGGGCCGCGCCGGCAGCGTGAATGCGGCCGATGAAGCGGCCGGTCCATTCCAGCACGGCCGGATCGTCCAGCTCCGGCGCGCGGCCGCCGTGGCGCGGGAAGACGGCAAAGCGGAAGCCCTGGAACGCGTGCAGGGTGCGGCCGTCGATCACGCTGGCCGGCACGGCCGGCACTTCGCGCTCCTGCAGCTCGGCCACGAAAGCGTGCTCTTCCAGGATCTGCGCGTCGCTCCAGCGGCCGGGCCGGTAGAACTTGGCCACCAGCGGCTTGCCGTCCTCGATGCCGACCTGGTACACGCGGTTCTCGTAGCTATTCAGCGCCAGCAGGCGGCCATCGCCATACAGGCCGATGCTGGCCAGGGCGTCGAGCACACAGTCGGGGCTCAGGTCGGAAAAAGGATGTGCGGGAGTCATATGTCGCTATTGTATGTGCCACAGCGTATACTGTCGCCCTTACACCGATCAAACAGAGCACATCATGCAACTCGAACAGCCTCTCACCGAAAAAGAATTCGACGAACTCGACCAATTCCTGCTGGGCGACCTCAGCCCGGAAGACTCGATGACCATGGACCACCTGCACGGCTTCCTGACGGCGATTGCCATCGGTCCGGAGCCGATCACGCCGGCCGAGTGGCTGCCGCATGTATGGGGCGAGGACGGCAAGCAGGCGCCGAAGTGGAAGAATGCGAAACAGGAAGAACGCATTGTCAATCTGATCATGCGCTTCATGAACGAGGTGCTGGTGACCTTCGAGGTGGCGCCAAAGGAATTCGAGCCGCTGTTCGTCGAGCATGAACATGAAGGCCAGACCCTGATCGACGCCGAAGCCTGGTGCTGGGGCTTCTGGGAAGGCATGGAGCTGCGCGCCGGTTCCTGGGATGCGATCTGGGATTCCGAAGTCGGCGACCTGATGCGCCCCATCTATCTGCTGGGTGCGGACGAGATCCAGCCGGCAGAACTGAAGGAAGTGGAAGATCCGCAACTGGCGCACAAGCTGGCCCTGCAACTGGAAGCGAATCTGCCGGCCATCCATAAGTATTGGGTTCCCCGCCGTAAGGCTGGCGTGGAAACCGTCAAGCGCGAAGAGCCAAAAGTCGGCCGCAACGACGATTGCCCTTGCGGCAGCGGGAAGAAGTACAAAAAGTGCCACGGCGCTGAAACCCAGGGCTGATTTTTTGCGCTGACATTTTTCAGCGCACCCCTGACAATTTTTGGACAGTTCAACTTTTCCTCATTGACAAAATTTGTCGTTCCCCACGGAAACATGCCCGTTTCCGCTGGTGGCACAAATATTGCCAACAAGCACTCGTTGCTTATAAGGAGGAGAAAGTATGCAGCTGACTCAGTACCGGGCCTGGACGCTGGCCTGCCTGATGAGCCTATCCGCCTCAGCCCTGGCCGCCACGGCCGAGCTGACGCACACGGCCAAGAATGCGTCCGTAGAGCTGGGAAAGAAGGTGTGGTTCCTCGGCAAAGTGGACGGCAAGGGAACGTATATGAACTTCGCCGTCAACGGCATTCCCGGCGGGAATGCGGTTTTCGGCACCATCAATTCGCAGAACGGTGAATATGTGGCGCCGTCCACGCTGCCGGCCAATCCCGTCGTCACCTTCACCGGCACCACGACCAGCAAGCCGGCGCTGAGCGCCAGCATTACGCTGACCCTGCGCATGGCGGGCGCCGGCACGCCGCCGCCCACTACCCCGCCGCCGACCAATCCACCGCCGGCGGACCCGCCGCCAGGCAATCCGCCGCCCACCGGCCCTGGTCCGATCGGCGAACAGCCGGCTACCGATGCGGCGACCGTGGCGGCCGCGCGCCTGCTGCAGCAGGCCACCTTCGGCCCCAACGCCGCCGCCATCGCTGCCGTGAAAGCCGGCGGCGCGCAGGCCTGGCTGGCGCAGCAGTTCCAGATGCCGCTGAATCCCCTGCCCGTCACTGCCGACCTGGATGTGCTGCGCCGTAACTGGTACATGAATATGGCCACCGCGCCGGACCAGCTGCGCCAGCGCATGATCTTTGCCCTGTCGCAGATCTTCGTGGTCTCGGCCGACAAGAACCCCTACGGCAATGAAGTCCAGCCCTGGCTGTCCACGCTGGAAAAGCACGCCTTCGGCAACTATGGCGCCCTGCTGCGCGAGATGACGCTGAACCCGGCCATGGGCAAATACCTCGACCTGGGCAACAGTATCGCCCCGGCACCGAACGAGAACTATGCGCGCGAAGTGATGCAGCTGTTCAGCATCGGCCCGGTCATGCTGAACCAGGACGGTTCCATCCAGCTGGACCGCAACGGCGAGCCGCTGCCGAGCTATGACCAGGCCACCATCGTCGGCATGTCGCGCGCCCTGAGCGGCTGGACCTATCCCGGCTCCAGCGCCAGCGGCATCAACTGGGAAGCGTTTACCGGCCCGCTGCAGCCGCGCGACAACTACCACGACAAGGGCGCCAAGACCATTGTCGGCGGCCTGAACCTGCCGGCCGGCCAGAGTACGGTGCAGGACTACGAAGCGGTGATGAACGCCCTGTTCAACCACCCCAACCTGCCGCCCTTCGTGGCCACGCGCCTGATCCGCGCCTTCGTCACCAGCAATCCGAGTCCGGCCTACATCCAGCGCGTGGCGGACGCCTTCGCCAGCGGCGGCAGCGCACGCGGCGACCTGAAAGCCACGCTGAGCGCCGTGCTGCTGGACCCGGAAGCGCAGACCGCGAGCATCCGCTCCGGCAAGCTGAAGGACCCGATGCTGCACAGCCTGACCCTGTTCCGCGCGCTGAACGCCAGCGTGGTCAACCCGAACAATATGTTCTGGGATTACTTCCTGCTGGGCGAGCGCCTGCTGAACGCGCCGAGCGTGTTCAGCTTCTACTCGCCGGGTACCCCGCTGCCGGGCACGCCGGGCATGTTCGGTCCCGAGTTCCAGCTGTTCGCCCCGGCCCAGGCCGTGGCGCGCGCCAACTTCCTCTACAACTTCCTGTCCGGCGAATACGGCGGCATGGTGCGCATCGATATCACGCCTTTCGTGAACGTCGCCGGCGACCCGACCGCCCTGCTGAACCTGGTGGACGCCACGCTGCTGCAGGGCCGCATGAGCCCGTCCGCCCGTGCCGCCATCGGCAGCACGGTCAGCGCCACCGCCGACAAGAGGCAGCGTGCGATTACCGCGCTGTACCTGACCGCGATCACGGCCGAATTCGCCGTCCAGCAGTGAGAGGAAGAATACGATGAGCAAAAACACGATGTCGCGCCGCGGTTTCCTCGGCGCCAGCGCGCAGCTTGGCATGCTGGGCACCATGTCCGCCCTCGGTCTGCTGGGCATGCCGCGTTCGGCGCGGGCCGCGCCGGTCAGCGATTACAAGGCCCTGGTCTGCGTGTATATGTTTGGCGGTAACGACGGCAACAATATGATCGTGCCGCTGGATAGCGCCCATTACAGCGCCTATACGAATATCCGCAACAGCAATGGACTGGCGCTGTCGGTCAATGCGCGCACCCTGTGTCCGCAGCGCAGTGCGCGCCTGGGCAGCGGCGTCGAGCAGCCGTTCGCCTTCCACTACGGGATGCCGGAAATCGACGCGCTGTATGGACAGGGCATGGTTGCCGGCCTGCTGAACGTCGGCAATCTGCGCAAGCCGCTGACCAAGGCCGAGTACCAGTCCGGCGCCGGCGTGCCGCCGCAGCTGTATTCGCATCCGGACCAGACCATCCAGAACCAGGCCGGCACGCCGTCGGTGGCGGGCACGGGCTGGGGTGGACGGCTGGTCGATGCGCTGGGCACCGGCGGGCGCCTGGATGCGGTGTCGGTCGGTGCCGGCGGGCTGTTCGTGGAAGGCACGGCCAACCACGGCAACCTGCTGCCGGGCAGCGGACAGCTGGACCTGGCCGGCATGAACTTCTGGCCGCAGAACGAAGCCGATACGCGCCGCGCCGCGCTGCTGCAGATGCTGTCGGCGCAGAATCCGAACCTGATTGCGGATGCGGCCAACAAGTCGCTGCTGAACGGCATGGACCTGGTCAAGGACCTGAAGGCGGCCAATTCCAGCACGCCTCTTTCGACCGTGTTCCCCGGCTATTCGCTGGCGCAGCAGCTGAAGACGGTGGCGCAGCTGATTCGCCTGCGCGCGACGCAGGGGCCGGGACGGCAGGTGTATTTCGTCTCGCAGGGCGGCTTCGATACCCACGGCGGCCAGGCTTACCAGCAGTTCGACATGCTGCGCCAGGTGTCGCAGTCGGTGGCGGCGTTCCAGAGTGCGCTGAACGAGATTGGCGCGGCGCAGAACGTGACGACCTTCACCATGTCCGACTTCGGCCGCTCGCTGCAGCCGAACAGCGGCGGCACCGATCACGGCTGGGGCAATCACCACCTGATAATTGGCGCGGGCGTGAAGGGCGGCCTGTACGGACAGTTCCCCGACTTCGCCCTGGGCGGCAAGGACGATGCCACCGGACGCGGAGTGTGGATTCCGCAGATCTCGAACCAGCAGTATGGTGCCACGCTGGGGCGCTGGTTCGGGGCGGAGCCGGATGTGCTGGAGAACCAGGTGTTCCGCAATGAGCTGTCGAACTTTGCGGTGAAGGACCTGGGCTTCATGGTCTGAGTTTTTGGGTCCCCGCTACGGCGGGGATTTTTTTCGTCGAAAGGAACATCATGCAGCGCTTCCATGGCCTGAGCCGACTGCTCCGCCTCGCCGCTCCCGGCGGCGCCCTCCTCGCCTCGCTCGCGTCCGGCGGCTCCGCCGCCGCAGCCCCCGGCACTGCGGTGACTGGCACGGCGCCAGGGGCCGCGCTAACCGGCGCGGCCGCCGGTGCCGCCGCATCGCTGCCGTCCGTGATCCGCCCCGGACCGGGCGACCCGAGCTGCGCCCGCCCCGTCTATCCCGCCTCCGCGCAGCGCGCTGGCGCGCAAGGCAAGGTCGTCCTGTCCTACCTGATCGCCCTGGACGGCGCCGTCCTCGACGGTAAAATCAGCCACTCCTCCGGCTCCCCCGACCTCGACCGCGCCGCCTACGTGGCCTTATCCAAATGCCTGTACCGCATGCCCGCCGGCGCCACCGAACCGCGCTGGATGTCCGCCACCTACGTCTGGGTACTCCAGTGACATTTGGTTTTGCTGCACGGCACACGGATGGGATAGTCGGGAGCTCGCATGATGGCGTCTCCTACTAAACGGCGCAGCGACACACCATCATCGCGAGGAGCCATCAAAAAGGTTCATCGCGGATTAGCGGGATGGCAACGCCGCAAGCTTGCTTGACCGGAGATCAGGGACGCTGCTTTGCCGCATGGCGCTTGCCTCGGCGCCCTTTTCCGCGGCCCCTCTTCTGACTGCCGCTGCCAGGCACGGTAGTCTGTACTTGAGGGGCAGCTGACGAACATGATGGCCCCTGACACGGCCCGCTTTGCTGCACCGCGCGCTGATGGGGGCGCTGGCCACCGTTGCGTTGGCTCGGTGTCTGGCGACTGGCTGTGCGCCGGTCTGCTGGCTGCTTCCTTCGTTCCTGCGGCGAGCGCTGAGCCGGTGTGCCGCCAAGCAGGCGTGCGATGGCCATCTTGCGCGCTGAACGGAAAACGTCGGCCAGCAGCCATTCATCGCTGCCAGGCGGGCGAAGCCACACAGCTTTCCACGCATTGCGGTTGCCGCTGCCGCGCAGGTTGGCAAACTGCGACGGCGACATCGACTGCTCGCCGCCCCTGATTTCGTTGCCATCTACCTGGGCGAAATAATGCTGGCCGCCAAAGCTGGCGCGCAGCAGGGTTCCGTGCGGAAGGAAGACCTGCTTCCATTGGTATCCCGCCTGGGAGCCCGGCGTTGCCTGCGCCGGGGCCGCTGGCGCAGGGTGCATATAGTTGTGGATGGCCTCGCAGATGAAGGGCTCCAGCGCTAATGTGTCAGAACAGAAATGGCCGGTGAATTTGCCAAGGTCTTCCAGCACATTGATGGTGCCCCACAGCGTGGTGTATGAAGAGGTCGCCGGAAGTGGCGTTTAGGAAGGTAGCCTGAGGGCGGCCATTGTGATTCTTGAGGTAATGTTGGGTTTGCGAAGACCGTAACTCAACCTTGAG
>Ga0209130_1000293_pt1 | contig 60879 bp, 55 predicted proteins | sample AraplaMF_Cvi_mLB_FD_184264 | JGI IMG/M metagenome (GOLD analysis project Ga0209130, IMG submission 184264) | Arabidopsis root microbial communities from the University of North Carolina, USA - plate scrape MF_Cvi_mLB (SPAdes) (version 2) | ecosystem: Host-associated > Plants > Roots > Endosphere... | reverse complement strand
CATTTGGATATTGATCTGCACTTACTTCAGCAATGTCAATATCACCATTTTTTAAGGACGCGTTAACAACGGAAGGGTTAACAACTTTTAAAACCATACTTTTCAGTTTTGGTTTTCCACCATAATAATCATCAAAACGTTCAAATTCAACGGCTTCACCTGGCGTAATTTTCTTCACTTTAAAAGGTCCGAAACCAATTGGATTTTTACGGATTTTATCAGATTCTGCTAATTTATCGATTGGTACATCTCCTAAGTATTTCTTATGAAGAGGGTATGTCCAAAGCCCAGTTTTCACTGAAGGGTTCGGTGTTTTAAACGTAATCGAAATTGTTTTTTGATCCGTTACCTTTATACCTGAAATTTTTTCGGCTTTTCCATTATGGTAATCTTCCATACCTTCAATCATTTGCATTTGAGTGTCATAGCGAGAACCGGCATATTGTTTGCTACCAATCACTAGATAAGAGTATTCTAAATCCTCAGCAGTAACAGGGTTTCCATCATGCCATTTTACATTATCTTTGATTTTTAGTGTAATTGTCTTTTTATCTTCAGAAATTTTATATGTAGCAGCGCCATCATTCGTGTATTCCCAGTTTTCGTCATTTGATAATAAAGATTCATCGAAAATTGTAATGACTTGGTTATCAGGATCCCCTTCATATACAGCGAAATTTAAAAGTCCTTCAAATGGTGTGTTAGAAACAAGACCATATGTTAATGAACCATCTTTAATTTCCTTTTTATCATTTTTAACAGATGCACTAAATTTATTTGTATCTACTTTTTTTGTGCTGCTCGTTTTTTCACTACCACCACTGCCCCCACATGCTGAAAGTAGTAATGTTGAAACCGCAAGTGTACTTAATACTTTGAAAAACTTTGGCTTATTTGTCATTTCTTCCACCCCTTATCCTTTTCTTTGTCTTGCGTCGGCCGAACGACGTAGCGCTTGACCAATAAAATTTATACACAGCATCAATGCTAAAATCATGATTGATGCAGGTAACCAAATCCACCATTTCTCTTGTAATACATCTGGATTTCTAGCATAACTAACAAGTGTACCAAGGCTTGGTGTACTTTCTGGTAGACCAAATCCTAAGAAAGTTAGACCAGATTCAATACCGATGTTTCCAGCAAGATTTAATGTAACGCTAACAATGATAATTGAACTTAAGTTAGGTAGTACTTGGAAAAGAATGATTTTCCAGTTTGGTGTTCCTAAAGTTTTAGATGCAGAGACATAATCGAGTTCTTTTTCAGTTAATACTTTTGAGCGAATTAATCTTGCCTTTCCTGTCCATAAGAACACGCTCATAATTAAAATGAAAGTGAAGATATTGAATGTAGGAACAAGTGTAATAAATACAATTACAAGCATTAAGAATGGTAAAACCATAACAAAGTCGATAATGCGCATAATGATATTATCAATTGCTCCTCCAAAATAACCGGCAATTAATCCAATTGAAAGGCCAATTAAACAAGAAAGAATAGTAATTGCTAATCCAATTGTAAATGAGTTACGCGTACCAATAATAAGTTGACCGAAAATATCGCGTCCTCCGTAATCTGTTCCTAACCAATGTTCAGCAGAGGGAGGAGCATAAATAGCGAATAAATCAACTCGTACAATATCTTCTTGTTTCATAATAAAAGATGTTACGTAGACTGCTAGTAATAAGATTGCTAGGAAAACAAGTGAAAACATTGCCAATTTATCTTTACGAAGTTCTCGCCACATAATAGAGAAACCAGAAGGGCTTTTTTCGTAATGAATAACTTCAGTTTGTTTTTCAGGGTTTGCTAACATAACGTCATCTCCTTTCTTTAATCAATACGAATACGTGGATCGACGATGCTTAGAATAATATCTGAAAGGAGAGTTCCAAGTAACGTTGCAAATCCAGTAAACATAACGAGTGTAGTTATTACACTAAAATCACGTTGAGAGATAGATTGTATAAATAGTTGTCCAATTCCTGGATAGCTAAAAATACTTTCTAAAAAGATGGCACCGCCAACTAATCCTGTAATTTCATAGCCTAAGAAGGCTGCAATTGGTAAGAATGAATTTCGTAAAATATGTCTAGAATAGATTTTTGATTCTGGAACACCTTTTGCTCTTACTGTACGCACAAAATCTTTATGTTTCGTATCAATAATTTCGCTTCGTAAATATTGAACAGTACCAACTGTTGCAATTAATGCCCCGGATAAAGCTGGTAGTAGCATGTGATTCAATTTGCTTAAATAGTAAGCAAATGTACCTGTTGCAACTTGAGGGTCTACGCTACCGCCGGTTGGGAATATTGCAAACTTAAATCCGAATAGGAAGAGCATAACTAGTGCAAATATAAATAGTGGTGTAGCGAAACCTAGATAGTTGTAAATGGTAATGAGTCGATCAGCCCATGTATCATTCCAACGCCCACTTATAACTCCTAGTGGTATGGCAATTAAATAAGTAAGAATAAGAATGACAAGTGCTAAAGATACTGTATTTCCAAGTCGTTCTCCAATTAAATCGGTTACTTTCATTTTATGTGCATAGGAAATACCAAAGTCACCTTGGACTGCATTTTTAATCCAGCGAACATATTGTGTTGTAACTGGGTCATTTAATCCAAGCTTTTCACGTTGTTCTTCAATCACTTTTGGATCCGCTTTTGGATTCATTGCTTTGCCAGTTAAGGCATCGCCTGGCATTGCTTTAGCTAGTAGAAAGACAAGTACACTTAACACGAATAATTGCGGGATCATTACTAAAAATCTCCGTAATATAAACTTCCACATGTTTTATCACTCCCTTAAGGTAATGCCACCCGGTGTGTTGGCGAGATTGGTTTTAAATCGTAAGCACGACCGTTTTCATTGAAATAATTTTCGTATGATTTCTCGTACTCAGAACTTACTTGCTGACGTAATTTACGTTGCTGTTCTCGGTTTTCAGGACGAATATCAGGAATTGCTGATATTAATCGCTTCGTATAAATATGTTGTGGATTATTATAAATCTCTGCACTAGTTGCTTCTTCCACAATGCGCCCGCGGTACATAACACCGATACGGTCGCACATATGACGAATTACGCCCAAATCATGGCTAATAAATAAATATGTTAATCCTAGTTCAGCTTGTAAATCTTGCAAGAAGTTTAAAACCTGCGCTTGTACAGAAACGTCAAGTGCAGATACTGGCTCATCGGCGATAATAAGCTTTGGTTTTAATGTAAGAGCGCGTGCAATACCAATTCGCTGTCTTTGTCCACCGGAAAACTCATGTGGATATTTATAAATAGACTCTGGGTTTAATCCAACTATACTTAGATACTCTTGAACGATTCTACGTTCTTCATCAGGTGAGAGCTTCTCGAAATTCCGAAGTGGCTCGGCAATAATATCGAGAACACGTTTCTTCGGATTTAGCGATGAATATGGATCTTGGAAAATCATTTGAATATCTTTTCGTTGTTCACGTAGCTCAGAGCGACTTAATTTTGTTAAATCTTTATTATTAAAATGAATGCTACCGTCCGTCGCTTTTGTTAAATGAATAATTGCTTTACCGGTTGTTGATTTACCACTACCTGATTCACCAACGATTCCGTACGTTTCACCAGGTTGTAATTCAAAACTTACACCATCGACAGCACGCACGTAATCTAATGTGCGCCCGAAGAAACCACCTTTAATTGGAAAGTGTACTTTTAAATCTTCTACTTTAAGCAGTGCCATGAGTTACGTCATCTCCTTTCTTATGTTGGAAGTTGAAATGTTTATAACAAGTACAACGTACCCAATGGTCTGGTTTTACTTCATGTAAAACTGGGTTTTCTTCATGCTGGTCTGGTCTAACCCATGGAATTCGAGCTTGGAAGCGGCAACCTGTGCGAGGTAGCTTTGCTAACGAAGGAACCACCCCTTGAATTACATGCAATTTTTCTTTTTCAGCATACGCAGATGGAATTGAGTTTAATAGAGAACGAGTATATGGGTGAAGAGGGGTATTAAAAATCTCTTCTACTGTTCCTGTTTCTACAACTTGTCCTGCATACATAACGACAATACGATCAGCCGTTTCGGCAACAACACTTAAATCATGTGTAATTAAAATGATACCCATCTTTGTTTGTTCTTGAATGGATTTTAGTAGGTCTAGTATTTGAGCTTGAATTGTTACATCTAGAGCGGTTGTCGGTTCATCAGCAATAATGAGTCCTGGTTTACAAGCAATTGCGATTGCGATAACAATTCTTTGTCTCATTCCGCCAGATAATTCGTGTGGGTATTGTTTATATGTAAGTTCTGGTTTTGGAATACCAACTTGATGGAGTAGTTCTAAGGTGCGTTCTTTCTTTTCTGCTTTTGAAAGGTTTGTGTGGTAGTCTAAGTTTTCTTCGATTTGTTTTCCAACTGTCATAAGAGGATCGAGTGCTGTAAGAGGTTCCTGGAAAATCATACCGATGTTTGATCCGCGTACTTTATTCATCTCTGCGGTCGACATAGTAAGTAAATCCTTATCCCTATAGTAAAGTTGCCCTTGTAATTTTGTATTTGCTTCATTATGCAGTCGCATAATGGAAAGGGCAAGTGCACTTTTTCCGCAACCTGATTCACCAACTATCGCGACAATTTCATTTTCATGGACAGTTAACGAAACGTTATCAACTGCTGCATGATATTGATCTTGTATACGAAAGGAAGTCTGTAAGTTTTCAATGCGAAGAAGTGGATTCTTCATGGCTATCCCTCCATCTTTTCTGAAAAGACTAAATATTTAGTATGTTGTTACTATTTTAATATAAATTGACATTGTTTGACAAGAGTAAGATGAAAAAATATTCAAAAATCTTTCTATGCAAAGATTGAATGCTGTTATATAAGGGATTGAAGTGTATTGGAAACGCTAACATATAAAAAGAGAAGAATAAATCTTTTGTAAGAAAAAAGTACTATATGTAGAAAAAAGAGAGGCGTTCTGGAAAGAACTGTCTCTCTTTTTTTTGTAAGTATAATATTAGTGTTTAAGCTTGTTTTGGTTTTACAGATCCTGTATTTAAAGTAAGAGCAAGGAAGAACATTGCAAGCACACAAGAAGCAAGTAGCAAAATGAATCCGCCGTCCCATCCGAATCCATCTACAATAAAGCCCATAGCTGCGCTAGCAAAAGTAGCTCCGCCTAGGTAACCGAAGAACCCAGTTAACCCAGCGGCAGTTCCAGCAGCTTTCTTTGGTGCTAAGTCAAGAGCGTGTAGGCCAATTAACATAACAGGTCCGTAAATTAAAAATCCAATGGAAACAAGTGCGATACTATCAATGATTGGGTGGCCAGCAGGATTTAGCCAGTAAACAAGAACGGCAATGAATACACCGACCATAAATAAAATACCAGCAGGTGCGCGGCGCCCTTTAAACAGTTTATCACTCATCCATCCGCAAAGAAGTGTACCTGGAATACCAGCCCATTCATATAGAGCATAAGCTGTACGTGAGCTACTATGAGTAAAGCTTTTTTCCTCTACTAAATAAGTAGGAGCCCAGTCTACAACACCGTAGCGAACGAAATAAACGAATACGTTCGCGATAGCGATATACCATAAAAATTTATTGTTTAATATGTATGTAAATAAAATTTCCTTTACCGAAAGTTCGCGTTCACGGTCCGCTACTTTTTCATCTGATGGATATTCACCAGTATGTTCTTCGATAGATGGTAATCCACAAGATTGAGGCGTATCACGCATCGTAATTAATACATAAATCCCAACTAAAATTGAAAGAATACCTGGGAAGTAAAATATACTTTTCCAGTCATTTGCAAAGAAATATAAGCCTAATGTAACGAGAGAAGGCATAAGTGCGCCACCGACATTATGAGCGACGTTCCAAATAGACATTTTTGTACCACGTTCACTAATCGAGAACCAGTGAACCATCGTACGGCCACAAGGAGGCCATCCCATACCTTGTACCCATCCATTTAAAAACTGAAGTACAAACATAAGTATAATGCTCGTTGTAATGAAAGAAAATGAGCCGAAAATAATATTAATGATACCTGATAAAAATAGCCCAGCTGCTAAAAAGTAGCGAGGATTACAACGATCGGATACGATACCCATAAGAAATTTACTTAATCCGTAAGCGATAGATACTGCTGAAAGGATAACCCCAAGTTCCGCTTTACTAAATCCTTGTTCGATTAAGTATGGCATTGCGAGTGAAAAGTTTTTTCGAACAAAGTAGTAACCCGCATAACCGATGAAGATACCTAAAAATACTTGTAAACGTAATTTACGGTATTCGCTATCAGTGCGATCAGTAGGTAAGCGTTCTGCGTGGGGCGCAGGTTTAAATAATTGTGTGAAAAACATAAAATGAAAATCCTCCCCTAATTAATTCGAAGCGTTTTAAGACAGAGAGAATACAAAAAGGCCATGAAATATAAAAAAGTTCCCCTTTTTTATGATTCATAGCCGTATACTCCGATTCTCCGTGACTGTCAATATTAACTTCGACGAAAATTATACAACTTTGTGACAAAAATGTAAACGTTTTTATAAATAAAGTTGTTGACGTAATTTGTTTGTGGGATTAATATTTAAATACATTAAATATTTTATTGTTTAAATAAGAGGTGGATAACATGCCAAATGATATGACTCATATTGATAAGATTCAAGCTCTTACATTTGCTATAGGAAAGAAAATGCAAACGGAGCTACTGGAACAAATGCAAGCATCAGGACTTACACCACCACAGTTTTATATTTTGAAGATTTTAGATCATCACGGAGCCTCAAGAGCAACACAATTAGCGGAGAAAATGTACGTGAAACCGAGCGCGATTACAGTAATGATTGATCGTTTAATTGATCATGGGCTAGTAGAGCGTTATCACGACGATAATGATCGCCGCGTTGTTGTCATTGAGCTAACGAAAAAGGGGAAAGATACAGTAGAAGAGGCGATGGCAGCTCGTAATGAGCATATCGGCAAATACTTTTCACAATTAGAATTACAAGAGCGAGAAGATTTGTTACGTCTCTTTGAAAAGTTAGAAACAATTATTTGCGGGACACAAGAGAAAAAAGAGAAAAAAGAGAAAAAATAAGAGGAATTGAGGAGATTACATGGAGCAACAAGAAAATCAGAATAGAAAGTTGTTGTTAGTCGGTTTAGTAATCGCGATGCTATTTGCTGCGTTAGACGGAACAATCGTTGGTACAGCAATGCCGCGTATCGTCGGTGAACTTGGCGGATTAAGCTTAATGACATGGTTAACAACTGCTTACATGTTAACATCAACGACAGTCGTACCAATTGCAGGTAAATTAGCGGATTTACTTGGGCGTCGTAATGTATATATAACAGGATTAGTTATTTTTATGATTGGTTCAGCGTTATGTGGTATGGCAAATGGTATGACAGAATTAATTATTTTCCGTGGTATTCAAGGTCTTGGTGGCGGTATTATGATGCCAATGGCTATGATTATTATCGGAGATATGTTCACAGGAAAAGAACGTGCGAAATGGCAAGGTATTTTTGGAGCTCTATACGGTCTTGCTTCTGTAATTGGGCCACAAGTTGGTGGGTGGATTGTAGATGCAGTGAACTGGAGATGGGTATTCTACATTAACTTACCAGTTGGTATTTTAGCGACGATCTTTATTGCAATGGGATTAAAATCGCATAAACAAACAGGTCCAATTAAAATTGACATCGCTGGAATCTTTACGATGATTCTCGGTGTTGTAAGTTTATTACTTGCGTTAACGTTTGGTGGGAAAGATTACGCATGGGATTCTTGGCAAATTATCGGGTTATTCGCATTAGCTTTAATTGGTATCGTTAGCTTTATTATTGTTGAAACGAAAGCTGAAGAACCAATTTTACCAATGCATTTCTTTAAAAATCGCACCTTTACAATACTGAATGCGATTGGATTCTTTATGAGTATCGGAATGTTTGGAGCTATTATGTTCGTACCGTTCTTTATGCAAGGAATTGTAGGAGTAAGTGCTGCTGAATCAGGAACGATCATGACACCAATGATGATTACAATGATTGTTATGAGTATTATCGGCGGTCAACTTGTATTAAAAGTCGGTGTGAAACCACAAATTATCACAGGTATGCTTGTTATGGCTGGTGGATTCTGGTTATTAACAACGATGGATATGCACACAACTAAGCTTACCGCTACTTTTTATATGATGATCATCGGTTTAGGAATGGGTCTTGTTATGCCGACACTAACACTGGCATTACAAGAAAGTTTCCCGAAAAAAGATCTTGGTGTAGTAACATCATCAAGTCAGTTCTTCCGTCAAATCGGTGGAACATTCGGTATTACAATTTTAGGATCAATTATGAATAACACTTCAGGTACAACATTAACAAATAAATTAATACCTGTATTAGATACGTTCCCGAAAGAAGCGGGACAAATGGTAACTAAATTGAAAGATATGATTCATACAGACCCACAAGGTTTATATTCGATGCTCTTTAATCCAGAAGCATTAAAGCAAATGCCGGAAGCATTCTCTAATAGCATCGTACCAATTTTGAAAAGTTCTTTAGTAGACTCACTTCATACTGTATTCTTAACAGGATTAGTATTTATCGTAGTAGGTGCCATCTTTACGATTTTCTTACAGAAGATTAAACTGTCTGATCGTAAAAAAGGTGCTGAAGAGCCTGCTATAGAAGAGAAAGAACGAACTGCATCATATTCGTAATGATGAAGCATCGCCTTATGGCGGTGCTTTTTTGAGTATAATCTTAAAAGCTTTTTAATGAGAAATGATTGACGTATTTTTAGAAATACGTTATATTATTTTCTGTAAACGGTTACATGAAATGGAGAGAAAAGAGAATGAGTACGATTAAAGACGTTGCAAAATTAGCGGGAGTATCTGTTGCGACCGTTTCCAGAGTGTTAAATAAAAATGGATATGTTCATGAAGATACGTTAAAAAAGGTAGAGCGTGCAATTGAAATGTTAGATTATAAGCCGAGTACAGTAGCGCGTTCACTGTATAATAAAAAATCTCGTTTAATTGGCTTAGTTGTTCCAAATATCGTGAATCCATTCTTTCCAGAAGTTGCACGTGCCGTAGAAGATGTAGCACATAAGCAAGGTTACACAGTTGTCCTTTGTAACTCTGATGAAAGTTTAGAAAAAGAGAAACAATACATTGATGTACTTAGACAAAATAATGTGGATGGGTTTATTGTGGCAACGAATCCACAAAATAGTGTTAATTACATGAATTTGTCTATTCCAGTTGTTGCAATTGACCGTATGTTTAATGAGCGCATTCCTACTGTATATGCAGATAACTATGCAGGGAGTCAGGCGGCGACAAAGTTATTAATAGACAAAGGATGTAAACATATTGCACATATTCGCGGACCTCGTGATGTGAGTACAGCAAATGAACGTTTTGAAGGTTTTGTAGACGTTATTACGCAAAATAATCTTTCTTATATGATTGCAGAGAGTACATTCGATCCAGCTAATAGTGAACGGGTAGCGGTGGAATTATTAGAAGAATATCCACATATTGACGGAATTGTTGCTGGAAATGATTTAATTGCAATTGGTATTGTAAAGGCTGCACTTCAAATGGGAATTTCTATTCCAAACGATTTACAAATTATTGGATTTGATGGGATTTCTTTAACTGAAATGATGTATCCATCTATTACGACTGTTGCACAGCCAATTTATGAAATGGGGAAAATTGCAACAGAATTGTTGTTAGAGCAGATGGAAGGAAATGCATTAGAAGAGAAACATTATCGTTTACCGATTGAAATTATAGAAAGAAATACAACGAAGTAAGGAGATGAGACAGATGCCAAATATTGCAGTAGTAGGTAGTATTTCAATGGACTTAGTGGCTGTTTCAAAAAAGCGGCCGAAAGCAGGCGAAACAGTAATCGGGGAAGCATTTCATACGATTCCAGGAGGGAAAGGGGCCAATCAAGCAGTTGCAGCAGCTAGATTAGGGGCAAATGTAGCAATGGTTGGTGCAGTAGGAAGTGATGATTACGGAACAGTAGTTAGAAGAAATTTAGAGAATGAACGCGTTTTTATCGACTATGTGGTACCGGTTACAGATAGAACAACAGGAATCGCTCATATCGTTTTAGCAGAAGAGGATAACAGTATTGTTGTCGTACAAGGAGCAAATGCTCTTGTAAATGAGTCGATTGTAGATCGTTCAAAAGACCTTCTTGTAAAAGCTGATATGGTTGTTCTTCAACTAGAGATTCCGCTTGAAACAGTAAAATACGTTCTGTCTATTTGTGAGGAGTATAAAATTCCAGTTATGTTGAATCCGGCTCCAGCACAATTTTTATCAGAAGATATTTTAGAAAAAGCGACTTATATTACGCCGAATGAGCATGAGTGCCGCATTGTATTAGATGATTTCACATCACCAATTGAAGATTTACTGGCTAAATATCCAAACAAACTACTGATGACAGAAGGTTCTAATGGTGTTCGTTTCCATAACGGAACGGAAGTTGTTCAAGTTCCAAGTATTGCCGTAGATGTAGTAGATACGACTGGAGCTGGTGATACATTTAACGGCGCGCTAGCAGTTGCACTTTCTGAAGGAGAACCACTTCAAAAAGCTATTCGTTTTGCGAACATTGCTGGTGGTCTTTCTGTAACGAAACTTGGTGCACAAGGCGGTATGCCAACGAGAGATAGAGTACGAGAAGTGCAGGTGATTATTGGATGAAAAAACACGGTGTATTAAACAGTGAGATTGCGGCAGTTCTTGCTTCACTTGGACATACAGATACGATTGTAATTGCTGATTGCGGGTTACCTATTCCTGATGGAGTAAAACGAATTGATTTAGCAATTGAAATTGGAAAGCCTAGTTTTTTAGACGTATTACAAGTTGTTGCTGATGATATGGCAATTGAAAAAGTGACGTTAGCAGAAGAAGTTATTATGAATAATGCAGAGGTAAATAAAGAAGTTGAGATGCGATTAATAGAGCCAGCATTTGAATATGTGTCTCATAAGGAATTTAAAGAGCATACAAAGAGAGCGAAGGCGATTATTCGTACAGGAGAAGCAACGCCTTATGCGAATGTTATTTTACATGCAGGAGTGATTTTTTAATAAAGGGATGTGATGAGAATGCACATTGAAATGAAAAATATTTCAAAAGCGTTCAGTGGTAATCCTGTTTTAAAAAACGCACAGTTTACGATTGAAACAGGAGAAGTCCATGCATTGATGGGGGAAAATGGAGCGGGGAAATCGACGCTCATGAAGATTCTAACAGGTGTATATAAAAAAGACAGTGGAGCAGTCACAATTGATGGACAAGAACGAACTTTTAAAAATGCGAAAGAAGCGGAAGAGTACGGTATTGCATTTATCCATCAAGAGTTGAACATATTACCGAATTTAACGGTAGCTGAAAATATGTTTCTTGGAAAAGAGTTAATGTATGGAAAAACGGGCATTTTACGTACGCGTCAAATGAATGCGATTGCCCAGCAGCAATTGGCAGATCTTGGTCTACATGTGAGAGGCGCTATGCTAGCAGGTGAATTATCAGTTGGACAACAGCAAATTATTGAAATTGCTAAAGCATTAATGACAAATGCGAGCGTTATTATTATGGATGAACCTACAGCAGCATTAACAGATCGCGAAATTGAAACACTGTTTATTGTTATTAATAAATTGCGTAAAGAGGGCGTTTCGTTCGTTTATATTTCACACCGGATGGAAGAAATTTTTTCAATATGTGATGCTATTACGATTTTACGTGATGGAGAATATGTAGGGAAAAGATTAATTCCGGAGACATCATTTGATGAAGTAGTTAGCATGATGGTGGGTCGTAGTATTGGTGAACGTTATCCAGAACGAAATAGTCAAATTGGCGAAGTGATTTTTGAAATGCGTAACGGAACGAAAAAGGGGAAATTTGAAAATGTTTCGTTTCAAGTTAGAAAAGGTGAAATCCTTGGTGTTGCGGGCTTGATGGGAGCTGGTCGCACGGATATTATGAAAGCGATATTTGGATATGAACCGCTTGATTCAGGACAAATTTTTATGAATGGACAAGAAGTGAAAATTGATAGTCCAATTGATGCGATTAGACAACGAATTGCCTTTATTACAGAGGATAGAAAATCTGAAGGGCTTGTGTTAGATTTTTCGATTCGTGAAAATTTAGCTTTACCAAATTTAGAAAGTCTTTCAAAGGGAAGCGTTGTTAATAAAGGTTTAGAACAGCAATTTACAGAGGATATGATGAAGCTTCTTAATGTGAAAGCAGCAAACGGAGAGCAAGCTGTAAAATCTCTTTCTGGTGGAAATCAGCAAAAGATTGTAATTGCAAAATGGTTAGGTATTCATCCGCAGTTACTCATTTTAGATGAACCAACGAGAGGTGTAGATGTTGGGGCTAAAAAAGAAATTTACTCTATTATGAATAAGCTTACCGAGCAAGGAGATTCCGTTATTATGGTATCGTCTGAGCTTCCAGAAGTTTTAGGAATGAGTGATCGTGTTCTCGTCATTCATGAGGGGAAAATCGGTGGTATTTTAGAGAAGGATCAGGCATCGCAAGAGTCTATTATGGCACTAGCTACAGGGGGAGAGTAAGATATGGCTAAGAAGGGGAATGTATTACAACAACTTGGTTCTTTAATTGGATTAGTATTAATTATCGTAGTAATTACAGCTTTAAATCCAGCATTTATTGAAATTCCAAATTTATTTAATATACTGCGCCAAGTATCGATTAATGCACTCATTGCATTTGGAATGACCTTCGTTATTTTAACAGGGGGTATTGACTTATCGGTAGGTTCTATTTTAGCATTATCAAGTGCACTTGTTGCCGGAATGATGGCAAGTGGCATGGATCCGTTCCTTGCAATGGTAGTTGGATTATTAGCAGGTCTTGCAATGGGAATTATAAACGGTATCATTATTGCGAAGGGAAAAGTAGCTCCGTTTATTGCAACTTTAGCAACAATGACTATTTTTCGCGGGTTGACGCTTGTTTATATGGACGGACGTCCGATCACTGGTCTTGGTGATCATTTAATGTTCCAAATGTTTGGCCGTGGTTATTTCCTCGGTATTCCTGTGCCAGCCGTTACAATGATGATCGCTTTTGCAGTACTGTACTTTATTTTAAAGAAAACAACGTTTGGTCGCCGTACGTTTGCGATTGGTGGAAATGAAGAAGCGGCAGCTTTATCTGGTATTAATGTTACGAGAATTAAAGTAATGATTTACGGTCTTTCCGGAATTTTGGCAGCGCTTGCAGGTATTGTCTTAACATCAAGATTAGATTCTGCACAGCCGACTGCTGGTACTTCTTACGAATTAGATGCAATTGCTGCAGTTGTGTTAGGAGGAACGAGTCTTTCTGGCGGAAGAGGATGGATTGTTGGTACATTCATCGGTGTGCTTATTATTGGTGTACTAAATAACGGTTTAAATTTATTAGGTGTATCTTCTTTCTTCCAACAAGTTGTAAAAGGACTTGTAATCTTACTAGCTGTACTAATTGATCGTCGAAAAGAAGCGTAATGGAGGGGCAATTCATGAAAAAATGGTTACTGATACTCGTTGCATGCATCATGGTAGTTACTGCTGGTTGTTCAATGGAACCACCAGATTGGGCAAAGGATTCTGGCGATAAAGGTCGAAATAAAACTATTAAAGTTGGATTTTCTGTTTCAACTTTAAATAATCCATTTTTCGTCACGTTGAAAAAAGGTGCAGAAAAGAAAGCAAAAGATAGCGGCATTGAATTAATTGCTGTTGATGCACAAAATGATGCAGCGAAGCAAACAAACGATGTTGAAGATTTAATTCAAAAAGGTGTCGATGTAGTTGTTATTAATCCAACCGACTCAGATGCTGTTGCTTCAGCGGTAAGTGCAGCCAATGCAGCCAATGTTCCTGTTATTACAGTAGACCGAGTTGCAAATTCAGGTAAAGTTGTTTCTCACATAGCTTCCAACAATGTAGAAGGTGGCCAAATGGCTAGTGATTACATTCGGGAATTAGTTGGTGAAGGAACAAATGTTGCTGAGTTAGAAGGAATCCCTGGATCGTCTGCTGCTCGTGAGCGTGGGAAAGGATTCCATAACGTGGCTGATAAGTCTTTAAAAGTAGTAGCAAAACAAGCAGCTGATTTCGATCGTGCAAAAGGATTATCCGTTATGGAAAATATTTTGCAAGCAAATAGCGATATAAAAGCAGTGTTTGCTCATAACGATGAAATGGCATTAGGCGCACTAGAGGCATTGAAATCTGCTGGTAAAACAGATGTGGTTGTTGTTGGATTTGATGCAACAGACGATGCTGTAAAAGCGGTTAAAGATGGGCGCATGGCAGCAACAGTCGCTCAAAAACCGGAATTAATCGGAGAGAAGGCGATGGAAACAGCGAAAGAGATAACACAAGGTAAAAAGGTGGACAAATTTATTCCGATTGAATTAGAGCTTATTAAGAAAAAATAAATAAATATAAAATGAAAATTAGGAAGGAAGAATAACAAATGAAATTTTTTATTGATACAGCAAACATTAACGAAATTAAAGAGGCAAATGCATTAGGTGTAGTAGCTGGAGTAACGACAAATCCATCACTTGTAGCAAAAGAAGGCGTAGATTTCCATGAGCGTATTCGTGAAATTTGCAGCTTTATTGAAGGACCTGTAAGCGCAGAAGTAATTAGCTTAGAAGCTGATAAAATGATTGAAGAAGGAAAAGAATTAGCAAAAATCGCTCCAAATGTAGTCGTAAAAGTTCCAATGACAACAGAAGGCTTAAAAGCAGTAAAAGCATTCTCAGATTTAGGAATTCGTACAAACGTTACATTAGTATTCTCAGCAGTGCAAGCATTACTTGCAGCTCGCGCTGGTGCGACATACGTTTCACCGTTCTTAGGTCGCCTAGATGATATCGGTCATAACGGTATGGACTTAATTCGCCAAATCGCAGAAATCTTTGCAATTCACGGCATTGAAACAGAAATCATTGCAGCATCTGTACGTCACAGTGTTCACGTAACAGAAGCAGCATTAAACGGTTCACATATTGCAACAATCCCAGCAAACGTAATCGCTTCATTAGTGAAGCATCCATTAACAGATCAAGGAATTGAGAAATTCTTAGCTGATTGGGAAAAAACACAAGAGAAATAATAGAAAATCGAGAATCCTAGTTTAATTGACTAGGATTCTTTTTGTTTTAAAGAATTTTCATGCAATTTTGCATATTGTCTTTTAAATTTGTTATATAAGCTATTTAATATATATCAAATCACTTTTTATTTTTCATATTTCGACATAAAGTGAAACTTTAATCAGTGGAGGGTTTGTTCATCCCCCACTGATTATCAGCCCTCACCAATCGGACTTTTACGGGCAGTTATCTCCCTCTTAACTTCCTTGCATTCGCTGAATTTTGAGATGGGAGTCTTACTGCCCAGCAAATAGAGGGATAAAAAAATAGAGGGTCTGACCAGAAAACTGGAGGGCATGATTCTATAACAGAAGGTTTATCGTTTATAGAATTATGTCTTTTTTATATAAGGGAGGATAGCGGTTAGTTTATGTTAAATTATCAGAATTTTAAGATTTGTAAAAGGAGAGAAATACAATGAGAAGAAAAACACCATTTAAAGTGTTGTCGTCATTAGCAATTGCGACAATCATCGGATGCACTGCTGTAATGAGTGCTCCGTTAGCATATGCAGAAACGCCAGCGGGAGCAAAAGAAAATATGTCTACAACTCCAATTGATCATAATTTAATTCAAGAGGATCGTTTAGCGGAAGCATTGAAAGAAAGAGGAACAATTAATCCAGCTTCGTCTAAAGAAGAGACGAAAAAAGCTGTAGAGCAATATATTGAAAAGAAACAAGGGGATCAGGCAAATAAAGAAATTTTTCCAGAGGATACTGCTAAAGAAGCATCTGACTTCGTAAAAAAGGTAAAAGAGAAAAAGATGGAGGAAAAAGAGAAGGTAAAGAAAGCTGAAAAAAATGTGAGCCCTGATCAAAAGCCGGAGCCAAATAAAAAGCAATTAGATGGGAAAGTTCCAACTTCTAAGGCGAAACAAGCTCCATATAGTGGACCTGTCCGTAATGATAAAGTGTTAGTGTTACTCGTTGAGTTTAGTGATTATAAACATAATAATATTGAGCAAACACCGGGTTATATGTACTCGAAAGATTTTAGTAGGGAACATTATCAAAAAATGTTATTTGGTAATGAGCCTTACACATTATTTGATGGTTCAAAAGTAAAAACATTTAAGCAATATTATGAAGAACAGTCTGGTGGCAGTTATACGACAGATGGGTATGTAACAGAGTGGTTAACTGTTCCAGGTAAAGCTGCTGATTACGGTGCTGATGGTAGTAGCGGTCACGATAATAAAGGACCAAAAGGTGCGCGTGATTTAGTGAAAGAAGCATTAAAAGCTGCAGCGGATAAAGGATTAGATTTATCACAATTCGATCAGTTCGACCGCTATGATACAAATGGCGATGGCAATCTTAATGAACCGGACGGTGTAATTGATCATTTAATGGTAATTCATGCCGGTGTTGGTCAAGAAGCTGGCGGTGGTAAATTAGGAGATGATGCAATTTGGTCACATCGATCTAAATTAGCAAGGGATCCAGTAGCGATTGAAGGAACAACATCTAAAGTACCTTATTGGGGTGGAAAAGTAGCGGCTCATGATTACACAATTGAACCAGAAGACGGTGCAGTAGGTGTGTTTGCACATGAATTTGGACATGACCTTGGTTTACCAGATGAGTATGATACGAATTATACTGGAATGGGATCACCTGTCGAAGCTTGGTCATTAATGAGTGGAGGTAGCTGGACAGGAAAAATCGCAGGAACAGAGCCAACTAGTTTTTCACCACAAAATAAAGACTTCTTACAAAAGAATATGGGTGGAAACTGGGCGAAAATTTTAGAAGTAGATTACGATAAAATTAAGCGTGGTGTAGGCGTTCCTACATATATTGATCAAAGTGTTACAAAATCAAATCGTCCAGGTGTCGTACGTGTCAACTTACCAGGTAAGAGTATTGAAACAATTAAGCCTGGATTTGGAAAGCATGCATACTATAGTACAAGAGGCGATGATATTCATACGACATTAGAAACACCATTCTTCGATTTAACAAAAGGAACAAATGCAAAATTTGATTATAAAGCGAATTATGAACTAGAAGCAGAGTGTGATTTCATCGAAGTACATGCTGTAACTGAAGATGGAACGAAAACATTAATTGATAGATTGGGAGAAAACATAGTCCAAGAAGATAAAGATACAACAGATGGAAAATGGATTGATAAATCATACGATTTAAGTCAATTTAAAGGGAAGAAAGTTAAACTACAATTCGACTATATTACAGATCCAGCTTTAACATATAAAGGTTTTGCAATGGATAATGTAAATGTAACAGTTGATGGACAAGTAGTATTTTCAGATGACGCAGAAGGACAGTCTAAAATGAAGTTAAATGGATTCGTTGTTTCTGATGGGACAGAACAGAAACCTCATTATTATTATCTAGAGTGGAGAAACTATGCCGGATCAGATAATGGATTAAAAGCGGGAAGAGGTCCAGTGTATAATACAGGTCTTGTCGTTTGGTATGCAGATGATAGCTTCAAAGATAACTGGGTTGGGTTACATCCAGGTGAAGGCTTCCTTGGTGTTGTAGATTCTCATCCAGAAGCGATTGTTGGAAATTTAGGCGGGAAACCAGCATACGGTAATACTGGAATTCAAATTGCAGATGCTGCATTTTCATTTGATCAAACACCTTCATGGAGTGTAAATTCATTTACACGAGGACAGTTTAATTATACTGGATTACAAGGTATTACAACGTTCGATGATTCAAAGGTATACAGTAATAAGCAAATTGCTGACGCGGGACGAAAAGTTCCAAACCTTGGACTTAAATTCCAAGTTGTTGGACAAGCAGAGGATAAGTCAGCAGGCGCTGTTTGGATTAAGCGTTAATAAAATAAAAGCACATTCTTCATATGAAGAGTGTGCTTTTTAATTTGTACAGTAAGTTATTATTTTAGCTCGTGTAATACAACTGTTAATTCATGTATAGTGTATCAAATTATGTGGGGAAAGGAAATATTTCCGAGGAAATTGTCGAAGTATCGTCAGTATTTATTTAGTTTATTTTTTTAAGGGAGAGAGTAGTATTGCTTTTATACATAAGTTTATTTACAGTATTACTTGGTTATATGCAAAAGTAATATATATTAGGCGAAAAAAAGCTCTATTCGATAGAGCTTTTTTTTTTGAGTAGAAAGGAGGAGTTATAAATGAAAGAAACAATTGTATGCCCACAGTGTGAAGGAAATATTACTGCACAACATATTATCGATATCCCACATCTTTTTTCATTAAGGTGTCCACATTGTAAGGTGAAGCTGAAAGAAATAAGGATAACACCATGTTTAATATTAGCGGCATTTTGTATAATTCCACTGTTTATTATTATTGGTGAGAGTATTAAAGAATTGCTAGGAAAATATTTTTCTATTATAGATAATGTACCAACCGTACTTATTTTCTTCTTATTTTGTTATCCGTTGTATTATTTCTATGAAAAATATAATGCCAGATTGTTTATTAAGTATGGTTTATTGAAAGTGAAAAATTGAACAGGAGCTTATCATTATGTTGTGGAAAATTTATTTAGTCATTGTAGCGATATTAGCTATTACTTCATTAATAAGAGGGATGTTTCAAACACCAATTCAAAAGTTTGATTTTGTAGTGTCCATTATTACGTGGATAGGGCTATTTGGTTTTGTCTTCGATGTAGAAATATTAACCCCAATCGTTTGGAAATGCATCTTTGTGTTTAGCATTATTTGGACTTTGAGTGCAGTTTTTATTTTACGCTTATATGAAGAGAAGAATGAATCGTTGCCTTTTGTATTTAAATTAATTGGGATTATTCCAACGCTTCCGTTATATTACGGGTTATATCAATACGCATTTTAAAAAAAAGACAATGATGGAATTAACCCATCATTGTCTTTTTTACTTTGCTTCTTACAAAAATCATTCCAGCAAATGTTAACAAGAATGCAGTTCCGATAACGAAGCTAGCGCTAGGTGATGCTCCGATTGCTCCAACTGTAAAGGATCCAGCAACAACTCCTAACGAGAAGAATGCATAAAACAACCCGAATGCTTTCCCGCGATTATTATCTGTCGTATTTTCAACAAGTAGAGCATTAATTGCTGGGAAAAGGATAGCGAACCCAATTCCATAAATCATCATAACGATAAAGAGCATGCCTTTTGTTGCAAATAATCCGAGTAAAGATAATGCTAGTGCCATTACTGCAATCCCGATTAGCATTAGTTTTGAACGATTACATCGATCGTAAATGCGATTTGTTGGCAGTAAGAAGAAGAGGATAGCGGTAATTCCGAATACACTTAACATCATGCCTGTTGTAGATGCTTTAAGTGCTAACGCCTCAACTTTTACAGGTAACATATAAGTGACAATCCCTTGTGAAAACATTAGTGTGAAAGCACCAATATATGCTTGTAATAACGGTTCTGATTTCAATAGTACAATCATATCTTCTTTGTTCATCATTTGAGTTCTTGATGTATCTTTTCTTGATACGTTATTTGGTAAGAAGAATAGAGATACAATTGTACCAAGGACCATTAAAATAGAAATAGTAATGAACACCCACTCTATACCAACTGTTGCTTTCATAATACCGCTGAAAGCAGGTCCTACGATTGCAGCTGTTCCAACAGCAGCACCAGATAGAGCCATTGCCTTACCTTGCCTTGCTGAATTCGTTTGCTTTGATAAAAATGTAAAGGCAGCAGGAATTAAAAATCCGTCACTAAAACCGTGCATAAAGCGCACAACTAATAGTTGTTCACCACTTTGAACAACGGTGTATAACAAGACTATGAAACTCGTAATTCCCATGCTTATATAAAGGATTTTTTTTGCGCCAAATTTATCGACAGCGGCTCCAGCAATAATATTACCGATCATATTAGCGAATGAGTACATACCGACAACTAGTCCGATAACAAGAGGGGTTCCTCCAAGACTTTGAGCGAAAGTACTCATAATAGGTAATTGTGAAAATGTATCTAAAAACGCTACGATAACAATAAAGTAAATAAAATATTTCAAGCGATATTCACCTCTCCTATGCTATTATGGCATAATGCTAATTTCAACTGCAATGAAATTGAATTAACAGATGTGGAAAAAAGTACAAAGTGACAAAATATTGAACGTTATTTGTTAAAAATTAGTGGAAATGAGATTGTTTTTTTGAAATATATGGATAGAAGTACTATAATAGATTTGTAAACTTCACCAGGTTAAGTATATACATAGAGAGGGATGTTTAAAATGAAAGCATTACTTTGGCATAATCAACGTGATGTACGAGTAGAAGAAGTACCGGAACCAACTGTACGACCAGGAGCAGTGAAAATTAAAGTTAAATGGTGTGGTATCTGCGGGACAGACTTGCATGAATATTTAGCAGGACCAATTTTTATTCCAACAGAAGAGCACCCATTAACACATGTGAAAGCACCAGTTATTTTAGGTCATGAGTTTAGCGGTGAGGTAGTAGAAATCGGTGAAGGCGTTACATCTCATAAAGTGGGAGACCGCGTTGTTGTAGAACCAATTTATTCTTGTGGTAAATGTGAAGCTTGTAAACATGGACATTACAATGTTTGTGAACAACTTGTTTTCCACGGTCTTGGTGGAGACGGTGGTGGTTTCTCTGAATATACAGTAGTACCAGAAGATATGGTTCATCATATTCCAGACGAAATGACGTATGAACAAGGTGCGCTTGTAGAACCAGCAGCAGTAGCAGTTCATGCAGTACGTCAAAGTAAATTAAAAGAGGGAGAAGCTGTAGCGGTATTTGGTTGTGGTCCGATTGGACTTCTTGTAATCCAAGCAGCAAAAGCAGCAGGAGCAACTCCTGTTATCGCAGTTGAACTTTCTAAAGAACGTCAAGAGTTAGCGAAATTAGCAGGTGCGGATTACGTATTAAACCCAGCAACTCAAGATGTACTAGCAGAAATTCGCAACTTAACCAATGGTTTAGGTGTAAATGTGAGCTTTGAAGTAACAGGTGTTGAAGTTGTACTTCGTCAAGCGATTGAAAGTACAAGCTTTGAAGGTCAAACAGTAATTGTTAGTGTGTGGGAAAAAGATGCGACAATTACTCCGAACAACCTTGTATTAAAAGAAAAAGAAGTTATCGGTATTCTTGGATATCGTCATATATTCCCAGCTGTTATTAAATTAATTAGCTCTGGCCAAATTCAAGCAGAGAAATTAATTACGAAAAAAATTACAGTGGACCAAGTTGTTGAAGAAGGCTTTGAAGCACTTGTAAAAGATAAAACACAAGTGAAAATTCTTGTTTCACCTAAATAATATATAATAGAAGAAAGTAGCTCTTTTCTAGAAATAGAAAAGGGCTACTTTTTTTCTATACTGAAAGGTGATAGACTTTCCTTTAACTAAAGGTATTTTTGTTTGGAAGGGGAAGTCCAATGCTTTCATTTATGTTGACATTGAAACGAATGTTAAGAGCCTGTTTACGAGCATGGAAAGATAAAGAGTTTCAAGTGTTATTCGTATTAACAATTTTGACATTAACATCGGGGACGATTTTTTATAGTACAGTTGAAGGATTACGTCCTCTTGACGCTCTATATTTTAGTGTGGTTACGTTGACGACTGTCGGTGATGGGAATTTTAGTCCGCAAACTGATTTTGGAAAGGTGTTTACGATCTTATACATATTTATCGGGATTGGATTAGTGTTTGGATTTATTCATAAATTGGCAGTTAATGTGCAACTGCCAAGTATATTATCGAAAAGAAAAAAAGAGTAAAGCGGTTAATCGCTTTACTCTTTTTTTACATTAGTTTAGACAAGTATTTGCAGTAGCTTAACAATAATTTATTACAATGTAAGTGCATTCATTCATTACGTTCACTATGTATAAAGTTATAGTGATATGAACATTTGCATATTTTGATTTAATAATAGAAATTCAATGAAAGGTGGGATATTCTAATCATAAGTTAACCGAAAGACATCGTAGGATCTTAACAAAATATTTACAATAACTTAATTATAAAATGGAGGATTTCAGATGAAAAAGAAAGTTCTTGCTTTAGCAGCAGCTATTACGTTAGCAGCTCCGTTACAAAATGTAGCTTTTGCACATGAAAATGATGGAGGGAATAGAGTACAGATTATTCAATATTGGTCCGCTGAAGATAAACACTCAGAAGGTGTAAACTCTCATTTATGGATCGTGAATCGTGCAATTGATATTATGTCCCGTAATACGACAATTGTAAAACAAGATCAAGTTGCACTATTAAATGAATGGCGCACAGATTTAGAAAATGGCATTTATTCTGCTGATTATGAAAATCCTTATTATGACAATAGTACATTTGCGTCGCATTTCTATGATCCAGACAATGGAAGTACATACATTCCACTTGCAAAGCAAGCGAAGGAAACTGGAGCTAAGTATTTTAAATTAGCTGGTGAATCTTATAAAAATAAAGATATGAAACAAGCATTCTTCTATTTAGGGTTATCTCTTCATTATTTAGGAGATGTAAATCAACCGATGCATGCAGCAAACTTTACGAATATTTCTTATCCACAAGGATTCCATTCTAAATATGAAAACTTTGTAGATACAATTAAAGATAATTACAAAGTAACCGACGGAAATGGATATTGGAACTGGAAAGGTACGAACCCTGAAGATTGGATTCATGGGGCGGCAGTGGCTGCGAAGCAAGATTACCCTGGCATTGTAAATAGTAATACGAAAAGTTGGTTTGTAAAAGCTGCTGTATCACAAAGTTATGCGGACAAATGGCGTGCTGAAGTTACACCAATGACCGGTAAGCGATTAACGGAAGCGCAACGTGTAACAGCTGGATATATTCAGCTTTGGTTTGATACGTACGGAAATCGTTAAGTATTGGAGAAAGGTCAAATCTCAGAATAGAGTATTTGGCCTTTTTATCACTATACAATACATGGAGGTATGACTCGTGAAAAGTAAATTGTTAAAAGGTGTACTTAGCTTTGGAATAAGTCTAGCAGCTTTATATAGTGGATCTTCCGTTCAAGCAGAAATGTCCACAAATCAAAATGATACGTTAAAAGTTATGACGCATAATGTGTACATGCTATCAACAAATCTATATCCCAACTGGGGACAAATTCAGCGTGCTGATTTAATTGGAGCGGCAGATTATATAAAGAATCAAGATGTTGTTATATTAAATGAAGTGTTTGATAATAGTGCTTCAAATCGCTTATTAGGAAATTTGAAGAAAGAATATCCAAATCAAACGGCAGTATTAGGTCGTAGTAGTGGAAGCGAGTGGGATAAGACGTTAGGAAACTATTCATCTTCGACTCCTGAAGATGGAGGTGTAGCGATTGTGAGTAAATGGCCAATTGTTGAAAAGATTCAATATGTATTCGAACAAGGCTGTGGACCAGATAACTTATCAAATAAAGGGTTTGTATACACAAAAGTTAAGAAAAATGATCGTTTTGTACATGTGATTGGGACTCATTTACAAGCTGAAGATAGTATGTGTGGAAACACTTCGCCAGCATCTGTACGTACAAAACAGCTACAAGAAATTCAAGATTTTATTAAAAATAAAAATATACCAAATAACGAGTATGTGTTAATTGGTGGTGATATGAATGTGAATAAAATAAATGCTGAGAACAATAGTGACTCAGAGTACGCATCCATGTTCAAAACATTGCACGCTTCTATTCCATCTTATACTGTGCATACTACGACTTGGGATGCGACGACAAACAGTATTGCGAAATATAACTTCCCCGATAGCCCTGCCGAGTATTTAGATTATATTATTACAAGTAAGGACCATGCGAATCCATCGTATATAGAGAATAAGGTGTTACAGCCGAAATCGCCACAATGGACTGTTACGTCATGGTTCAAAAAATATACATATAATGATTACTCTGATCATTATCCAGTAGAGGCCACTATTTCTATGAAGTAGAGTAGTCTAAAAAAAGTTTCTTCGTGAAGAAGAAACTTTTTTTATTTGAAAACAGGAAAATCATTTTTTCTTTCCAATATGTATAAGACATATATAGAAGAGGAGAGAAAAATGTGGATAGAGGAATTTTTAAGGAAGTTCCATTACCGTGTGCATTTTTAGATGAACTGGCTTTAGAGAGAAATATTCAATCGATTATAGAGTTAAGTGGAGATAAGAAGATTCGTATAGCGAGTAAATCAGTACGCTCTGTTCCAATTATGAAAAAGATTTTGGCTACAAATGATCGGTTTCAAGGTATTATGTGTTTTTCCCCTAGAGAAGCTTTGTTTTTAATTGAACAAGGATTTAATGATTTATTGCTCGGATATCCTGCTTATGATGAAAGAGCTTTATATGAAATTAGTTTGCTAACAAAGCAAGGACTCAGTATAACTTGTATGGTGGATTGTGAAGAACATATTGTTTATTTAGAAAAAATTGCTGAGAAGTCTAAAGGTTGTTTTCGCGTTTGTTTGGATATTGATATGAGTAGTCGTTTTTTAAAATTTCATTTTGGTGTAAAAAGATCCCCGGTAAAAGACGTACAGAGTGCTTTGAAAATAGTAGGAAAGGTGAAGGGCTCATCATATTTAATACTAGATGGTGTAATGGGATATGAGGCCCAAATTGCTGGGGTGGGGGATCATATACCGAAGCAATGGATGAAAAGTAAAGTGGTTTCGTATTTAAAGAAGAAATCAGTATTAGAGGTTAAAGAAAGAAGAGGACGTATCGTAAAAGAAATACAAAACCTTGGTATTAAACTAAGATTTGTAAATGGGGGAGGAACAGGAAGTATAAAAACAACTGAGCAAGATAACTCAGTTTCAGAGATTACAATAGGTTCTGCTTTTTATTCCCCGAAACTATTTGATTATTATAAAGAAGTACAATTTCAGCCAGCTGTCGGATTTGCTTTACCCGTTGTGCGTAAACCAGCTCCGTGTATTTATACTTGCCTCGGTGGTGGATATATTGCTTCAGGCGCAGTTGGTAAAGATAAAGAGCCTGAGATTTGGAGGCCGGGTGGTGCAAGACTATTAGCGTTAGAAGGTGCTGGTGAAGTGCAAACGCCAATTTTTTATAACGGTGAGGAACGGGTGGATATAGGAGATTCTATCTTGTTTCGCCATAGTAAAGCTGGAGAGTTATGTGAACGCTTTCCTGTTTTGTATCGCGTTAAAAAAGGAGAGATTGCTGGGGAGTATTCAACATATCGGGGGGATGGACAATGCTTTCTATAAAGGGACAAAAATGGAGAAATTGGACAGGGAATGTAGAAGGAACGCCGCATTATACGATGTATCCAAAAAGTATACAAGATGTAGTGGAAGTTGTAGGGCTTGCACGAAAAAAGGGAAAGAAAATTCGTGTTGTCGGTTCAGGGCACTCTTTTACACCTCTCGTGCAAACGGAAGAAATTTTAGTTTCTTTAGATGAATTGAAGGGCATTGCAAATATCGATGCAGAGAAGATGGTTGCCGAAGTATGGGCAGGAACAAAGTTATATGATTTAGGGAAGTTACTTGAGGAAAAAGGTTATGCTCAAGAGAATTTAGGAGATATTGATTCACAATCTATTGCTGGAGCGATTAGTACGGGTACTCATGGGACGGGTGTTACATTTGGGAGTTTATCAACACAAGTTATAGAGATTACGGCAGTTTTATCAACAGGTGAGAGTATAGTTTGTTCAGAAACCGAAAACGTTGAATATTGGAAAGCATTTCAGGTGTCGCTTGGAATGCTAGGTATCATTGTAAAGATAAAATTGAAAGTTATCCCAGCGTATTCGCTCGTTTATGAAAGTGAAAAGCAGTCATTATCTGCTGTAATGAACAAGCTAGAAGAATATAAGAAGAATCGTCATTTTGAATTTTTCGTTTTTCCTTATTCAGATGAGGTGCAAGTGAAATTTACAAATGAAACAATGAGTAAAGAAAGTGATTTGAAATGGCATAAACTAAAGGTGGAGTTACTTGAAAATAGGATGTTCTCCTTGTTATCTAAAGGGTGTAAATGGTTTCCATCTATAAGTAAAGCAGTAAGTCGATTATCAGCTAAGGCTGTACCAAACACAAAAATAATAGGCCCGAGCTATGAAGTGCTCGCTACATCACGTACGGTTCCATTTTATGAAATGGAGTATAGTGTCCCTTCAAAGTATATGAGGGCTGTTGTAGAAGAAATTTCAAATCTTATTGAAAAGAAAAAGTATAAGGTACACTTCCCGATTGAATGCCGGTATGTGAGAGGTGATGATATATGGCTCAGTCCAGCGTACGGAAGAGATTCAGCGTATATTGCCGTTCATATGTATAAAGGTATGAAGTATGCCGCTTATTTTGGTGAGGTGGAGCAAATCTTTCGAAAGTATGAAGGACGCCCGCATTGGGGGAAAATGCATACTTTATCGTATGAGCAATTACAAGATATATATCCAGAGTTTCATTTGTTTTTACAAGTGAGGAAGTCACTAGATGAAACGGGAATGTTTTTAAATCCTTATGCAGAAAAGTTATTCATGAGTATGAAAAAAGCTGACAAATAATCATTTGTCAGCTTTTTTAAGTAGAATTGCATTTCTTGTATGACTGATATGCTCGTAAAATAGTAATTTATCCTGGCTAAATACATGCAATAAAACATGAATAATGAATAGGCCGTTAATTACGAATTGGAACAACAATGTAACCAGCAATACTAAAGGCTCTGTAATATTTAAGATAGAGCTACTAGAAAGAATATAATTGATTCCGCCTAAAATGAAATAGAATATACCGTAACGGATGAATAGTTCCTTTATCGTAATACGATCTGATTTTCCTTTAATGTAAATACGAAGCAACGCTTTTCCTATCGTTCTTCCATTTGTAAAGTATGGAATGATAATAAAGTAAATAAAGATTGAACATGTAATGAAAAGGAGTTCGTATACATTTGTGTAAGATTGGATATTAGAAATAAATAGAGAGTTTCCTTTATTTTTAATGACAGGAACGACGATAGATAAGAACAGCCAATCAATTTGCATAGCGATAAGACGACGAACGAATCCGACTGGTTTCGTTTCTAAATCAATATGACTATCTAATTCGCTTGTTTTCGGAAGGAAGTACGTAAATATTGGTGCAATGATAAAACCAATTACGCCGCCTAATGTGTTTAAAAATAGATCATCGATATCGAATAAGCGATATGCACAATTGTATATACCGTATAGTCCAGTTACCTGTGTCAGTTCGAAAAATAGTGAAAGACAAAAAGAAATAAAAATAGTCTGTAAGAAACTACGTCGGAAATAATAACGTAAGTAAATACCGAATGGAACGGTTAGTAGAACGTTAAAAGCAACTTGTAAAAATGCAGATTCTTTTAATAGCAAGAAATAAGTAGCTGGTTTTGTTAAAATTGCCGATGTATGATTACTAATCTCTTGTATGAAATAAAATGGTGATAGTTGCATGTGCTGTGTATTAGCAGGTTGTAGGCTACAAGTATCGTACGTTTGTGGTAACGGCAAAATAACAAGGAAATAGGCATTTAATAAGTAGAGTAATAATGAGTATAAAATAAATGAGCGCCATTTATTTAAGTAACCGTATTTTCGATAATTAAATATTAAAAAAGGAATTAAGAGAAACATTGCTAAAATAGGAAATAAAATAAATGCTGTTTTTACTGGAAATAAATATGCAGTCAAAATGAAGCTCCTTTCAATGAAATTTCGTTTATCATTATAGCGCTAAAAAGAATTGAAAACAAAGTTAAAATAGTTCGAAATAGAAAAAAGCAAGTCATCCCATTTGAATAGAATGATTTGCTTTAAAGAGTGTTAACTATCATTTTATAAGAAAATGATAGTTAGTACACCTACGATAATACAGTAGAAAGAGAAATATTTTAAATTTCCTTTTGCCATAATGTTCATAAACCATTTTAATGAAATATATGTCATGATGAATGTTGCGATGAAGGCAACAATATAAGGGACAAATAATGTATCTAAATTTGGATCGTTTGCAATGTCTGTAATACTTAACAATAAACCACCTAAGCTAACAGGAATGTATAGTAAGAATGAGAAGCGAAGAGCTGTTTCTTGCTTCATACCAAGTAACATTGCTGCTACGATTGTAGCACCTGATCGGCTTATACCAGGAATTAGTGCGCAAGCTTGTGCTAGACCGACAATGATTGCATCTTTCATAGAAAGATCGCCATCATTTTTACGTCCACGCAAGTTTCGAATAATCCAAAGACCGATAGCAGTAATAAGAAGAGAAATCCCAACCATTTTAACACCTTTTAAATATTGGTCGATATAATCTTTAAATAAAACTCCAATTACACCTGCTGGAATGGTTGCAACAACGAGGTAAATAATAAAGAAAAAATCTGATTTTGCATCTTCTGCTCTTGTAAATATATAAGATAGACCATTCTTTGTTAGACGAATTAAGTCATTTCTATAAATAAGTAATACAGCTAATAATGAAGCTGAATTAACAAGTAGCTCAAAGCTAAACCCTTCTATTTTTAGTCCTAGCAAATGCTGTGCTAAAACGAGGTGACCGCTTGAAGAAATCGGAATTGGTTCTGTTAGTCCTTGGAATAGACCAAGAATTAAATATTTTAAAATGTAATAAAATTGTTCCATAACATCCTCCTTGTGTATTAGTCGAAAGAAACAACTTTTTTATTATAACAAAAGAGAGAGCGAATATTGAGAAGAAAATAATATGCGAAATATATAAAAAATCCCCTACTACGTCATAGGGGATTTTTTATATTACTGAGAAATAACTATTTCTTGCATACTTTTTGATAATTGGACATCAACTTTTTCAGCATCATTAATATGATTCATAATAGTAGTATTTAACTTTTGGAACAGTAGTTGTGTATTTTCAAATTCTCGTAATATATCATCATTACAAGATTTTTGGTTCTCGATAGCTTTAATAACATTTGTAGCGCCACTTTGTAATGTTTGAATCATAATTAAAATATTTTCGATTCTAGCGTTAGTATCAGCGCTCATTTCTACACCTTCATCAACTAAATGTAAATTATCTTTTGTATTTTCATATGCTTTTTCAATTTCTTCTTGAATTTTTTTCGTTAAGTTACCGATGTTTTTTGTACTTTCAGCTGTGCTTTCTGCTAGTTTTCTTACTTCATTAGCAACAACAGCGAATCCTTTACCGTGTTCTCCAGCACGTGCAGCTTCAATACTTGCATTTAACGCTAGTAAATTTGTTTGTGCTGCAATGTTTTGAATCACTTCTACAATTTGTTCAATTTCTTTAGAGCGTTCACTTAAATGATTCATACTATTAGAAGTACGTTGAGATTGTTCACCTAACTTATTAATTACAATGAGTAAGCGATGAACGGATTCTTTTCCTTCATTAGAGCAATCGATAATTTCCTCAATAGCTTGAATTAAGTTTTTCTCTTTTTGTAGCATTTCGTTATTTAATTCGTTGGAATGTGTAGTACGCATAGAAACATTTTCAAAGCATGCGTGCAATTGTTGAATTAAATTTTGGAGTGTATGATGCTGGTTATTTACAAGTTCGTGCTCTTGCATAACGTTTTTTACACGATTATGGATATAAGATATAATTTCTTGTTTTTCCACATCTTTTTGTTTTAATTCTGTTTCTAGTTCATGTATATGAGTTTCTAGTTGATCAATTTTATGTGGGAGTGATTTCTTTTGAGTAAACATTTTATTTAATTCAACCGCCTTTAGGGTTTTTAATTTTTCTATATTTGGATTCTAGCATCTTTTGTGATATTTAAATATAGTATTTTTTAAATATTTAAGAATCTATTACATTTTATTCATAATTCTCTCTTTTTTGTCATGAAAAATAAACTGTATTTAATGGTTTTGTAAACAAACTGTAAAATAAATCATGTATAACTGTATAAGAAGGGAGTCGGATTATGAACTATTTTAAGCGAATCAGTAGTCTAGTATTAGCAGGAATTATCGGTCTTTCTAGTACAGTCGCTGTAAAAGCAGAGTCAAACGACGAGAAACTTAACAACATGCAACAGCAATTGCAACAAAACGATGCAGAAATGCAAAAGAAAGAGCAAGAGAAGCAAGCTGTTAGTAAAGAAATTAAAGGTATCGAAAACGAACTACATAATTTAAATAATACAATTGCAAAAAATAAAGAGGATCAATCTGCTATTCAACGTAAAATCGATGAAACACATAAGCAGATTGAACAAAAAAAAGCAGATATTATCGTTTTAGAAGATAAAGTCCTTGCTCGTAAGGATATTATGAAAAAACGTATGGTTTCTGTTCAAAATAGCTCAAATACGAGTTTAGTAGTAGAAGTTGTTGTAGAATCAAAAAACTTTGCTGATTTCATACAACGCATGAACGCGGTATCTACAATTTTAGATGCAGATAAAGAAATTTTACGTCTACAAGAACAAGATCTTCGTCAAATTGAAGAAGATAAAAAAGCGATTGACGAAAAAGAAGCATCTTTAGTAGTAGATAAGCAAAAATTAGCAAAAGCACAAGCTGATTTGCAAGATAACTTGAAAAAACGTCAAGATAACTTACAAACGGTTCAAGCTAAATATAATGCGATTGCAAATCAAATTAATTTAGCAGCAGAAGAAAAAGCAAAAGTTGAAGCAAATATGAAAGCAGTACAAGAAACAATTGCTCGTGAACAAGAAGCAGCAAGAATTGCAGCAGAAGAGCGCGCAAAAGCGGAAGCAGCTGCAAAGGCTGAGCAAGAAGAGTTAGCAAAAGCGAAGGCAGCAGCAGCTAAGCAAAAAGAAGAACAGGCAGCTAAGCCGGCAGAGCCTGTAGCTAAAGATACAACACCAGCTAAGCCGGATCCAAAACCAGCTCAAGGTGGAAAAGAATTTTATGTAACAGCAACTGCTTATACAGCTGATCCATCTGAAAATGGCTATAAACCGGGTGAAACTGTAAAATCTAAGTTAGGACATAATTTGACTGCAAATCCAAACATGAAACTAATTGCAGTAGATCCAGCTGTGATTCCATTAGGTTCTACTGTTTATGTAGAAGGCTATGGAACAGCGATTGCTGGAGATACTGGTAGTGCGATTAAAGGTCATATAATTGATTTATTAATGCCGGATTCAGCTACAGCTAATAATTGGGGCAGAAGAAGTGTTAAAGTTACAATTTTAAACTAAAACGAAATCCAACTTTACAATACGTGAAGTTGGATTTTTTTACAAAAATAATGTTAAGTTGAGTTTACATTTTGTTAAGAATTGCATACAATGGTGGTAAGAGGTGGTAAATTTGACCATTTTAAACAGAGTGAAGGAATTAAGAGCTCGGTTTAATTTTTCGCAAAGTGTATTAGCAGAAAAGGTTGGAGTAACGAGACAAACAATCGCGGCAATTGAAAAAGGAGATTACGTTCCTTCATTGTTACTAGCATTGATGATTTGTGATGTATTCGAGTTAAAGATGGAAGATGTGTTTGTTTTAAATAAGGAGGGGGAAGAGAATGAATAGAATTGGGGTTTCTTATATCTTAAATGTGCTGAGATTTATGATAGCTTTTTGGGCGTTTATTGAGCTCTATTATGCTTGGATAGAGCTAGCAAATATTATTGAAACTGAGAAATTACCGTTTGAAGTAACAATCAATATGATGCCATTAGGAGTGTTAACAATTGTAGCTATTATAACGACGGTTTTTTATAAAATTCAAAAGAAGAAACATAAAGCTCTTTCTTATTGGATGTACCCGTTATTATTTCCACAAGAAGACGAGCGGGAAAAAGCAATTACACAAAAGGCATGCCGGACAACATTTGTTTCATTCTGGTATGGAATAGTTATTGCTATTGGATTTTTAACACTTTCTCCTGTAGCTAATTTATATATTCCTGGATACCCATTATATATTTTATTTTTCATGCTTTTTATTCAAATGACAGTCTTTTACGTATCCCTGTACAGAAATAAATTAGTCTAAAAAAGAAACCTTCTTGCTGAAGCGAGAAGGTTTCTTTTCAGCTTACACTTGTACATATAGCAATATTGTCTTATCATTTTATATAGAGTAAGATTTTGTAACGGAAAGGAATCGTATATGAACAAGCAAAGAATTTATAGTATAGTAGCAATCCTGTTATTTGTTGTAGGTGGTGTGTTAATTGGAAAGCCATTCTATGATGGATATAAGGCAGAAACGAAACAGACAGAAAATGTGCAAGCAGTTCAAAAGATGGCATATGAAAAGCATGAAACGGAATTTGTAGATGCTTCAAAAATTAATCAACCAGACTTGGCAGAAGTAGCGAATGCATCGTTAGATAAGACACAAGTAATCGGTCGTATTTCGATTCCAAGTGTTTCAGTAGAACTTCCCGTTTTAAAAGCTTCTACTGAGAAAAACCTATTGTCAGGTGCAGCGACAGTAAAAGAAAATCAAGTAATGGGAAAAGGGAATTACGCGCTAGCAGGACATAATATGTCTAAAAAAGGTGTTTTATTTAGTGATATAGCATCTTTGAAAAAAGGCGATAAAATTTATTTATATGATAATGAAAATGAATATGAGTACGCTGTTACTGGTGTATCTGAAGTAACTCCGGATAAGTGGGAAGTTGTAGAAGATCATGGGAAAGATGAGATAACGCTTATTACATGTGTATCTGTAAAAGATAATTCTAAGCGTTATGTTGTAGCTGGTGATTTAGTAGGAACGAAGGCGAAGAAGTAAAAAAGAAGGTCAACTCTTTAAAGAGTTGACCTTCTTTTTTACTATTGTTGAGAAATAATAGAATATTTTAGTTGGTATTTAAAAATCCTTCTATTTATGTATAATAAAGTTAGAATTCTAGATTTTGGGAGGAACAAGAGTGAGACAACAGGTGAAGAAACTTCTTTTAACAACAAGTGTAGCGTTATTGGTAGCACCAATTTCTGCTTATGCACATCCAGGGCGTACAGATGCGAATGGTGGACATACGTGTCGTACAAATTGTGAAAAATGGGGATTACAGTACGGGGAATATCATTATCACAATAAACCAGCTTCTAGTAGTGGTGCAATGGATCCAGCTCCTAGTCAAAATAATAATGGTGCCGTAGAAGCTGAAAGACAAGCGGAAGTGCAGCGCAATGCTGAGGCTGAAAAACAACGTAAAGCAGAAGAAGCACGTAAAGCAGAGGAAGAGAGACAGCGTGCTGCAGAAGAACAGCGCAAAGCAGAGGAAGAGAGACAGCGTGCTGCAGAAGAACAGCGCAAAGCAGAGGAAGAGAGACAGCGAGTTGCAGAAGAACAACGCAAAGCAGAATCTGAAAAGGGACAAGCTGAAGGGCAAAAAAGCGGAGAGATAGATTTTAAAGCAGGAAGGAATAATGCAGAAGGACATGTAGCTGGAAAGTCAGATGCATATAAACAAGCATTTACAACTGCGTATGCTACGGCATGGTCTTTAGAAGAACAGAAAAAAGCGCATTTTGAAAAAGGTAAAGAGCAAGGGTTAGCACAAGAAGCAATGGACGATAGTCAAATTACTCCTGAGTTTAAGGTGAACTTTGCAGAAGGTTTCCAAGTAGGTAATAAAGAAAGAACCGAAAAGATTGAAAAAGAACAAGCGGAACTTGGTGAAAAGGCTGGTAAAGAATTAGCTGAAAAGAAACCTGGAAATACTGAAAAGGATACATATGTGAAAGCATATGAAACCGCGTATGAAACAGGGTACAAGTCTGCCAAAAAAATGACGGAAAAAGCTGGATATACATATGCATTTGAAAATTATGATTTGAAAGTTCCTGCTAAGTATGAAAAACACGAATCATTAAAGAAATGGTTTACGGAAGGATTTAAATCAAATAAAAAGGCAGCAGAAATCCGAGAAGGAGGATATAAAAAAGGAGATAGCTGGCTGTCATTCTTCTATAAAAACTTCGTACCAAGTGAATATAAAGAGCACAAAGATCTGTATGAACAAGCAATAGAAAAGGGCGCGAAAGCATAAAAAAGATGAGGAGAAATTCCTCATCTTTTTTAATCCATCCACTTCACTAATTTCTTAGAAATTAATAATAAAACACAACCTAAAACAATCGCTGCAGCTCCGATTACTGTAAATACTTCAGAATATCCAAGTGAAGTTGTAAAGCTCGCAAGTTGTCCGCCTAAAATGTTGGCGATTCCTGAGCTTGCTAGCCATACCCCCATTAATAAAGAAGCAAGTTTTACTGGAGCAAGTGCACTAACCATTGATAGTCCAACAGGTGATAAGAATAGCTCACCTAACGTATGGAAAAGATACGTAAAGACGATAAATAGTAGGTTTGCTTTTTCTGTAATGTTATGTTCATCGCTACCTGTTTTTAATGTAGCGATAACGAGAATGATATAACCGATACCGAGTAGGATCATACCAAGTCCCATTTTTGTTGGGATTTTTAAATCACCTTTTTTTCTAGTTGCAAGTTTTGCCCATAATGCTGAAATGATTGGAGCAAGTAAAATAATAAATAACGGATTGACCGATTGGAACCAAGATGTTGGAACTTCCCATCCGAACACAGAGCGGTCTACAAATTTGTTTGTATATAATGTTAACGAGCTACCAGCTTGTTCAAAGCCAGCCCAGAAGAAGACAACGAAGCATGTTAAAATGACGATAACTGCGGTACGTTGTTTTTCTTTTTTTGTTAACGGTGTATCTCCTACGGTTGGTTGTCCAGCAGCCGTTTGTAAATCACGAGTTGGTTTTTTACCGATATCACCAAGGAAGCGATTAGATAGTGTTGTAAATAAAATTTGTCCAATGATCATTCCGATTGAAGCCGCTAAGAAACCGTAACGGAATCCGTAATGAACAACGCCATCTACTGTTGTTTTGAATAAATTTTCTGATAAAAATCCGCAAACGAGTGGAGCTAAAAATGAACCGACGTTAATACCCATATAGAAAATTGTAAATGCACTATCACGTTTTGGATCGTGCTCTTCGTATAATTCTCCAACAAGTGTAGAGATATTCGGTTTGAAGAATCCATTACCGATAATAATAAGCGCTAATCCGAGGTATAGGCCGACTTGGTTTTGCAAGGCAAATAGTGTAAGGTTACCAATTGCCATTGTTATACCACCAATTGTGATGGCTTTTCGTTTACCTAGAAAACGGTCTGTTAAGTATCCACCGATCAATGGTGTGAAATAACAAGCTCCAGTATAAAATCCGTAAATAGAGAGTGCCCAAGCGGGACTAAACCCAAGACCACCACTTACTAAAGCTGTTGTTAAATATAATGTTAATAATCCTCGTAATCCATAGTAACTAAATCTTTCCCACATTTCTGTAAAGAAGAGTAAGTATAAACCGGGAGGATGTTTCTTTTTTCTTTGTTGTTCTCTTTCTAGTTGTATCGTTGATTCCATGTGATTTTTCCTCCTGACACAAACAAAAAACAAAGTTAATAGTTTTGTATATTTAATATTTTACTTTATTAACTATTGAAAGTCAATGAAGGTTGATTTTTCAGAAGAAATTGGAAAAGGGAAATGTCTATAGAATGGGTGTTTCTTTTGTGGTAGACTATGGACTATGTTTTCTTTGTAAGGAAGCGGATTATCGCGTTTTTCCTACGTGTGGAATAGATTTCATACATGATGAAATTGAAGAAGGAGAAAGAAATGAACTTGTTACAGAAAAAAGAAATTTTACTTATTAGTCTTATGTTATTCTCTATGTTCTTTGGAGCAGGGAATCTTATATTCCCACCTTTCCTCGGATACGAAGCGGGAGAGCATGTGTGGATTTCATTGTTAGGTTTTATTATGTCAGCAACAGGGCTTCCGATATTAGGGGTTATTGCTATTGCGAAGGCAGGAAGCTTTCAAACGTTAGCGGGTAGAGTTCATTCTTCATTTGCCATTATTTTTCCGTGTATTGTATATGTATTTATTGGACCTGGTCTTGGTATACCGCGTGCAGGAAGTTTAGCTTTTGAAATGGGTCCAGGGCAGTTACTCCCAGAAGCGGGAAGCGTTGTATTATTGTTTTACACAGTTATTTTCTTTAGTATTGTATATTGGTTAAGTTTATCACCATCTAAATTAATGGGCTTGTTTGGAAAGGTTTTAACACCTTTATTATTATGTATGATTGCCATTATATTTATAAAAAGTATGTTTACATCAGTAGGCAGTTTGAAAGAGCCTGCAGGAAATTATGGACAAGCTCCTATGTTCCAAGGTTTTTTAGATGGGTATTTAACGATGGATGCGCTAGCGGCTTTAATCTTTGGGATTGTGATTGCAAATGCCCTACGTGCAAAAGGTGTTGAAGATGATAAAGGTTTAGCGAAATATATGAGTATTGCTGGAATCGGGGCAGGACTATTACTATCTGTTATTTATGTCGTCCTCGGATATGTTGGTTCAATTAGTGGCTCGTTGGGGACATTTGATAACGGTGCGCAAGTGTTAGCGCAAGTTATGACGGCATTATTTGGACAAGGTGGAGTAGTTTTATTAGGTCTTATTTTTACTATCGCGTGTTTATGTGTTTCGATTGGACTCGTTACGTCTTGTAGTCAATTTTTCGCTAGTGTATTTCCGAAAGTATCTTATAAAGTTTGGGCGTTTATATTAAGTCTTGTTAGTATGATCTTAGCTAATTTAGGATTAACACAAATTTTAAAAGTATCAGTACCAATTCTCGGATTTATTTATCCCGTTGCACTAACCCTTATTATTTTAGGGTTATTCCATAAGTATATTGGAAAGTATGTATATGTATATTCGGTATCGATTGGAATCGTAGCGTTATTTAGTGCGATTGATATTTTAAATAAAAATGTGATGATGAATAAGTGGACACCAGTATTGAAATACATTCCGTTTTATACAGAAGGTGTTGGATGGATTGTTCCAGCTATTTTCGGTGTTTGTATTGGTGTTATTGTTAGTATTGCTATAAATAAGAAGAAATAAGTAAGAGGTGTTTTCCTATTTCGGAAAACACCTTTCTTTTTTTGGAAAAATGGTATCGAACATGAATAGACTAATAGTATGATAAGGATAATTGGTAATATATAGGTTTAATAATGATCGATAATGAGGGGGGAGCGTATGAAGGGAGATTTAAATAAGAAAATAGAAGCACTCGAAACGACAATTGAAACGATGCAAGAGACACTTTATGATTTGAAAGCGAAGCAAAGGGAAATTGAAAAGGTTCAGCAAAATGTTAATAAGGAAAAGAAAGAATACATTGAGACGGTAAGTAATAAAAAGTTACAAGAAGATGTAGTTAAGACGAGGGAGTCCATACTAGAGCCAAAGGTGAAACAAGTAGATATATCTGCATTTAAGCCGGAACCATTTAATATTATAAAGTTTTGTCAAACATGGTTACCACGCATATTTGTCGGTATTATGTTACTCGGCGTTATTTGGTTATTTAAAGCAGGAGTAGATGCTGGATTATTAACACCAGCGATACGGGTTGTGTTTGGTATAGTACTATCTGCCGGTTTGTATTACGTAGGAGATATACAAATTAAAAGAGAGCGGCAAGCGTTAGGGTTAGTATTAGCTGGAGGAAGTATTACGGGAATTGTTTTAACAACGTTTGCGGCACATTATTTATATGAATTTATTCCTGCAAGTATTGCGTTTATCTGTAATATTGTATGGGTTATTTTAGGGATTTATTTAGCGAAAAGGTATAGATCGGAATACCTCGCTATTTTCGTCGCGGTAGGAGCTTTCTTCGTACCTTTCTTGTTAAATAGTACGACTCCTAATACGTATATTTTCTTTAGTTATGAGACGATATTAACAATTAGTTTATTATGGTATGCATTGAGAAACCGTTATAAGTACCTGTATATGATTTCTTATGTGGTTGCGGCAATTGTCCTATTTGTCTTCTTTGCTGTTATGTCAATATTAGTAGGAAACGTGCAAGTGCAGTTAACAGTTGTATACGGTGCCATTCATTTACTGTTATTTTGGCATATGTTTTCGGAAAGAACATTCATACAAGAAGCAAGATCGGCGATATTTAGTGCGAATGCAGTTTTCTTTATTTTAGCCATCTCCCAAATTCCTGAATTTACAACGTGGGGATTAGTTATAAGTGCATTTGTGCATGCTGTTATGTTCGTACTTGAATATAGGAAGAATAAGCAATCTATCTTTACAGATTTGTTATTTGGTTTTGCAATGGGATCATTTAGTTTAGCGATTTTATATGAGTATAGTTTGGTGAATGCAGCGATCGTATTATTGTTACAAGGTTTCCTCGGTATGGTGACTGCTATTAAAGTAAAGCAAAATATTAAATTGTATGTAAGTGCAACGATTTATGCGATTGGAATGGTACAGACGATTTTTAGCCCATTTGATGAGTTCATTTCAGCAGGGTTTGTTGCTCATAGTATATTAATAGGAACGTTCTATTATTGCATGAGACAAGCGAAAGAAGTGTTAGTGAGTTTAGGTAAATATGTTTATTCTATAGCGCTCTACTCGTTAATGATCATTGTATTTATTACAATTACTAGAATCGGTGAAGTTCTTTCTACAGATGGAAGTATCATTAGCGTATCTGTATCATTATTATGGATGGTATATGCTTTATTTGCAGTTTGGTTTGGCCGTTATAGACAGATGAATGAAATATTATATGCGGGATTAGTCGTATTAGTAGTAACAGTAGGGAAGTTATTCCTTCTCGACTTACCAGAGGTGTCTATGATGATTAGGGCAGTATTATTCTTAATTGTCGGTAGTATAGGCATTGTTATCTCAAGAATGTTTTTCTCAAAAGAAGAGAAGTGAGAAGAAGGCAATCCATATGTGGATTGCCTTTTTCATTATTTTTTATTAATCGTTACAGTTTCACTGTATTTCGCTGTTGTGTTTTGACGTAGACGAAGTGTTGCTTGTCCAGTTGTATTTGGATCAAGTTGTACGTTCACAATTTTTTCAGCAGATCCTTGGTTATTTGTTATGAAAGAGAATGTACTGCTATATCCGAAAGAAGATGGCCAAGTGCCATTTGTATTTTGAACTTTTGCTACCTGTGTTCCGCCAGTTGTGAAAATACCTAAAGAATAATTATTGTACGTTGTATTTGGTAATAAGTTATTTACTTGAATCTTCATTTGGAACACTTCATTGTTTGGTAGAATGCTAGGGTGTGTAATTACGTAATCACTCGTTGTCACTGCACCGTTATAGCCGTATGAACCTGGTTTAAAAGTATTTGTATTGAACCACTGGTAACCTTGATTTGGTGCGCTCCAAGGTTCTGGTTGTGGTTCTGTTGATAAACTTGGCTGTTCAAATGTTTGTAGAGCTGTAGGTGCATCAAGCTGTAAACCACTTACTTGATCTAAGCTTGTAAATGTTTCTTGCTTCGCTAACCAATTCACTATGTTTTCTAATAGAACAGCATCGTTTTCTTCTTTATAACCATCATAAGTTTTCTTCGTTTGACCTGAGTCTTCACGAACATATTTTGGCGATGCATCTTCAACAGGGGAAGAATCACCAATAAAGGCTGCTTTTCCAAGACCAACTTTTGAAATAGCAGCATAAGGCCCCTCTGCAACACCACCGCCGTTATAAACGCCGCTATCAACAGCGTTATTCCATTTTGATGGATTTTCTGGAAGATACACAAGACCTTTCGCTAGTTTTGGATTTGTAATCGCAAGAGTAGAGCCAGCATGCATTGCTACAGATGAAACGCCTTCTGTAATTCCGAATGATTGTGCAGGTGAGACGATATTTTTAGCTGAAACATCACCAAGTGCATTGTAACGGAAGCGAATGCCAAAATTATCGGATAGCCAATCAGAGCTTTCTACTCCTTGCATAGCTTGTGATGTTGTTTCTTCATTAGACATACCCTTTGCTGGATTATCCCATGCCCCGCGCCTATATCCATTGAACACCTCTGAGGAGTCCCAGCGGTTTTTATTACGATCTGCATTATAATGATCGGCAATGAAGAAAATACTGCCACCGTTTTTCACGTATTGTAACATTGCATCTTGCTCAGATTTTTTATAAGGAATATTTGCTTCTGGAACGATAAATACATTGTAATTTTTTAAATCGTCGTATGTAATAGATGTTGATTTACGAAGTTCTTTTACATAATATCCGTTTTGGGCAATACCGTTTCCGAAATCAGAAAAACCGCCATCAATAACCCAGTCAGCTGTCCCAGCCGTTTGACCGTGCGTATTATCGAATAATACTTTCTTCCCATTGTTTTGGTTTACAACTTTTGCAGCAATTTCAGGAGCTGGGTCTACGGAGCTTTCGGCATAAGTAGACGGAATGTAGGAACTCCCTATACTAAGTGTGATTGCTGTTGCTAAAGAAAATTGAATCCATTTTTTATTCTTCATAGAAGAATCCCCCTAAAAATAAATATATGTGCTTTAATAATGTAATTGATTTTTCTATGAAAATAAAGATAGAAAATATTAAATAGTGCAAAGATAACGTTAATTAAATTGAGAAATATTTGCGCGAATAATGAAAAAATCTCTCCCTAGTAAATTAGGAAGAGATCGTGGACTTAACTAATTTTTGAATTAGATGATTGATCAATCTTATGAAAACCTTTCATATAATACACGATAGCCAAGCCGATAAGCCAAATTGGACCGACGATTAATGCGATTCGTGTATCTTCTGAATAGGCCATTATGCCTAGTACAAGTACCAGGAAGCCGAGTGAGAAATATGAACTTAATGGGTGTAAAGGCATTTTATATGCTAGCTTATCCTTTTTATTAGTCTGTAATCCTTTACGGAATTTAATTTGCGCGACTAATATAATTCCCCAAGTCCAAATTGCACCGAAAGTTGAAATACTAGTTAGCCATGTAAACACTTTTGCAGGAACAAGATAGTTTAATATAACGCCAACGAGTAAAACGATTGCTGTTGCGACGATTCCTTGACTTGGAATACCATTTTTATTTAAACGGCCGAATCGTTCAGGAGCTTTCTTTTGTTGTGCTAATGTAAATAGCATACGGCCTGTACTAAACAAACCACCGTTACAAGAAGAAAGAGCAGCTGTTAAAACGACAAAGTTAATAATGCCTGCTGCCTTTGCAATACCGATTTGCTCGAATGTTAATACGAATGGGCTTCCTTTCTCACCAAATTCGTTCCATGGATAAATTGCCATCATAACGAATAGAGCTCCAACGTAGAATAATAAGATTCTCCAAAATACGTTATCAATTGCTTTTGCAAGTGTTTTTTTCGGATTTTGAGCTTCACCAGCTGTAACCCCGATAAGTTCGACTCCTAAATAAGCGAATAATACCATCTGTAAGGAAAGTAGTAATCCAGAGAATCCATTTGGGAACCAGCCTCCGTGCTCCCAAAGATTTGAAATGCCAGTGGCAACGCCTCCGTTTCCAAATCCGAATAAAATAATCCCAGCACCGACTACTATCATACAGATAATTGTGACAATTTTAATGAGAGCAAACCAAAACTCAAGTTCTCCAAATACTTTTACAGATAAGAAGTTGAAAGCACTCATTAATAAAAGAGCTAGTAACGCCCAGATCCAACGCGGGATATCTGGGAACCAGTACTGCATGTAAATTCCTGCCGCTGTAATTTCCGCCATACAAGTAACAACCCATAAAAACCAATAATTCCAGCCTGTAATATACCCGGCTAGTGGGCTGATGTAATCATTTGCATATTTACTAAAAGAGCCAGCAACCGGTTGTTCAATTGCCATTTCTCCGAGTGCGCGCATAATGAAAAAAATAACGAGTCCGGCAATCATGTAACCTAGTAAAATGGATGGTCCAGCTAGTTTAATAGCGGAAGCTGATCCTAAAAATAGTCCAACGCCAATTGCTGAACCGAGAGACATTAAAGTAATATGGCGTTGTTTTAAACCGCGGTTTAAAGTTTCAGATTTGTTTGTTTGCTGCATAAGAAGAATACCCCCTGTAGAGTGAACGATATTTGAATGCGTTTACTAAATATTTAACTATTTCAAATTATAAAACATTTCTATCTGTTATGCTACAAAAATAATCATAATACACTGTACTACATCTGAGCTTGTCAGACTTAAACTTAAAATTCTAACTATTAGAGAATATATTGACTCTTCTTTTTATTGATTGTTAAGATTAAGTATTACATTTTCTCACATACTAATAAGAAAAGAATGTGTGATAATAATTCAGGTGTAGGAAGGGTACATAAGTATGTTTCAATTACAAAAGTATAACACTTCTGTGAAGCAAGAAATTTTGGCTGGCATCACAACTTTTTTTACATTTGCGTATATTCTTGTCATCAATCCGAAAATATTATCTGATGCAGGTGTACCATTTGATCAAGCATTTACGGCAACTATTATTGCGACAGTTGTTGGAACGCTATGTATGGCGTTTTTAGCTAACTATCCAATTGTTATTGCTCCAGCTATGGGAATGAATGCGTATTTTGCTTATTCTGTTGTTCAACAGGCAGAGGGGATTACATATGTCATTGCGTTTTCGGCAGTATTTGTAACAGGTATCATTTTTCTTTTATTATCGTTCACTTCATTTAGGCAAAAGCTAATTGTCGCAATTCCTGACAGTTTAAAACATGCGATTGCAGGTGGAATTGGGTTATTTATTGCTTTTATTGGATTACGTCTATCTGGAATTATCGTTGATCATCCATCTAACTTAGTTACGATTGGTGACTTCCATTCTCCAGCCGTTATTTTAACTCTAATTGGTTTAATATTAGCGGCGGTATTAATGGTATTACGTGTTAGTGGTGCATTGTTTATTAGTATGATTGTGACAGGTATTATTGCTTTCTTTACAGGGCAATTAAAGTTTGAAAATAAAATTGTCGCAATGCCACATTTACCAGAAGGCATCATTGTTTCAAACCCTATCAATGCATTTTCGGATGTAATTCAATACGGGTTATATGGAGTTATTTTTTCATTCTTACTTGTACTTTTATTTGATACAACAGGTGCTTTACTCGGTTTAATTAAACAAGCAGGTTTAAATACAGATAACACCGAAAAGCGCTTTGGTAAGGCGTTCATTGCGGATGCAATTGGCGGGACGACAGGTTCTATCTTTGGGACAAGCCCGACAGCAGCGACAATTGAATCGTCAGCAGGAATTGCTGCAGGTGGTAAAACTGGATTGACAGGTATTGTAGTCGTTTGTTTAACGATTATAACGGCATTCTTTAGCCCTGTTATTGCCTCTTTATCAAGTGTAGCAGCTATTACAGCTCCTTCTTTAATTATAGTAGGTAGTTTAATGGCACAAAGCATTCGTGATATTAATTGGAATGAATTCGAAGATGCATTACCGGCATTTTTAATTTTCGTTGGTATTCCGTTAACATCTAGTATTGCGAATGGAATTGCAATCGGATTTTTAGTGTATCCAATTTTAAAAATTGCGAAGGGAAAAGGGATGGAAGTACATCCGTTACTATACTTATTTACAATTTTATTTGGATGTCATTTATTCTTATAATATAGATATAGAAAGGGGGCTTCTCATGAGAGGCCCCTTTTTGTGTATAATAAAGTGAAACTATAAACGGTGGGGCTTTTGTTCATTCCCACTGCTTATCAGCCCTTACCAATCGGGTGTTTTACTATCCGTTAATGTAGGGTAAGGTGAAAATTAAATCAGTTACGTAAAATATAAATTACTTAATGGAATATATATGTTACAATAAAGGTAGAGGAGGAACATGAATGGCTGTAAGTAAAATAAAAGTCGCGCGTGTTCAGTTAGATTTAACACAGCAACAATTAGCAGAAAAAGTAGGCGTTACAAGGCAAACGATTAGTTTAATTGAGAAGGGGAAATACAATCCGTCTTTAGATTTATGTTTGAAAATTTGTTATGCAGTAGATAAAACATTGAATGATTTGTTCTGGGAGGAAAAGGAGTGATAGGGTGAAAATCGTGAAAGATGAACGTTTAATGATTGAGGGGTTAAAACATATTAGACTAGCTTTCATCTTACAAAATATTGTCATACTAGGTATTGTTTTTTATCGCTATGTTTTGCAAGGTGCAGGATATGAAAGTGTTTCAGATTTATTAATGGTATTTATGGGCGGGATAGTAGTTATTAACTTTTTAAACTTAAAAAATTCGGTGGAAGTGTATGAGCATACAGGGGGAGTATCGCGTAGTTATTTTATGAAGCTATTATTAATTCCAGTAGGTATTGTTATTGGAATTTTAGCTATTTGTATCGTGGCAACACCTGATATTTCGATACAGGAAATTAGTTTGACAGCACTTATTATGTTTGCTTGTTTTTTAGTTCCTAGTTTGTTTATATACATATATATGAAAAAGATAAAAAGTGAAGATTGAAATATAAGAAAGGCTTTCCCATATTAGGAAAAGCCTTTCTTATATTTCTTTATACATTACTTTATGTAGTCCAAGTGTATCAATTTCAAAGATTTCACCATGCTCATGGAAACCTAATCGTTTGTAATAGTCTGTTACAGTGATTCGGCCATTACACTATAAAGTGCTTGCACCACGTTCTTGGAGGATTTGTTCAGCTTTACGGATTAAAGAAGTGCCAGCACGCTGGTTTCGGAAGTTAGGTAATGTTGCCATTCCTCGTAGGCGATAATGGATACCAGTTTGTAAGTCTGGGTATAGTTCTTTTGAAAAGGAAGCGATACTAATAAGTTTATCGTTTAGAAACGCACCTAAGTGGAAGGAGTCTATTTCGTAGTCGGAAAGGTATTTACAATTTTTTAATGACTGATTAGGACGTAAAATTTTTTGGCGTAATAAGTATGTTTCAGATGCATCAATATGTTTCACTGTAATCATAATATCATCCTTTCTTATAGGCCCTTTTCTATAAGTTGTAAGAAGAAATATGCGGGTGCAATGAGAAGGCCTAGTATGCTAGCAGTTCCGAGAAGAAGCGAAAGTAAGAGACAAGTGTATTTGACTCCATTTGATTTTTTCCAGCCATAACTACAAATTTCAATGCTAACACCGATAAGAATAATGGCAATGAGTACTTCCGCTAATAATAAGAGAGCTAAAGTTACAATAGACATAATGTGATTCATCCCCATAATATATGATAGTAACATTTTACCATATGGAAATGAAAAAATGCCCCTCAATTATGTGAGGGGCATTTTCTATTCTAATATGCTTTTCATTGTATCAATATGTTCTTTTGAACCTGTTACAAGTAAAGTATCGCCATGCTGTAACTTCGTATCACCATGTGGAATTAATGCTTTATTACCACGGTAAATTTGAATAACAAGTACATCACCTAAAAACGGAAGGCGCCGAAGTGCTAAGCCGTTATATTTCTTGCTTCGTAGTTCAACTTCACGTACCGTTTCATTTGCTGTTGTAATTAAGCGAACGAGACTTGGTTTATCAATAAGTGCACGTAATAAAATACGTGTAGAGTTAATAGTCGAGAATACAGCGATATGTTCTTGAGTCGCTTTTTCTTGTAGAAGCGGATCTTCTACACTTGCGATGACGTGTTCAACACCGAATTCTTTGGCGTGTTCTGCTAATGATAAGTTTTGTTCATCATCACTTGTCGCAACAACAACACGGTCTGCTTCGAAAGCTTTTTGTTCCATTAAAGATTGAATAGTAATCTCATCTAATTTTACAATAGGAAAGTCATGAGATTTCGCTTCATCATCATTTATTTTATTTTGACGCATCATATATAGTGTTACGTCATAATCTTCACGTTTTAAATCAAGTGATAACGGAAGGGTAATTCTGCTTGCGCCAATAATAGATACTCTAGGTTTTGGTGTTTCCACTTTTGGAAACATCTTGTTAAATAATATAGGTGCAAAAATACAAGTAATAACTGCACTTAAAATAAGGGATGCTGATAAACTTGGGCTAATGATGCCTAGCTTTTCACCGATTTGTGCAGCCGCAATAACTAAAGAAAGTGTTGATGTTAACAAAATAGCACTTCCGAGTACGATATTGCGTGGGTACCATTTTCGTAAGACGAGTGATGGTAACAGTTTTGAGATAAATAGTCCCACAATTAAAATTGGGATCATTAGCATGCTAGAAGGCTCTTTAAAAATAGACCATACTTCTAGATTTACACCAACCATTACGAAGAAAATAGGGATGAAGAAACCATATCCGATGGAATCAAGTTTTTCAACCATATCTTCATTTGGTGATAATAAAGATACGAGTACACCTGCTAAAAAGGCTCCTAAAATGTTTTCTGCCCCAACAGATTCAGATAATCCAACTAATATTAAGATGAGTGCGAAAACAGCTCGTGTATCAATTTGTACACTACCGGCTTTTAAGCTTTCTAGGTATGGAATATTTTTAAAGCGTCTTGCGACAAAGTAAATTACAATACCAGCACCGAATAGAAGAAGTAGAAGCCACATGCTTTGGCCACTTTCGGAATTTAATCCGACGAATACAGCGAGTAAAATCATTGTAACTAAGTCTGCGATAACAGCGACTAATAAAATGATTTGCCCGATTGCAGTTTTTCCTAAGTTATTTTCTTTTAATGTTGGTACGACAACACCTAAAGAAATAGTTGAAATAATTAAAGTCATGAACATTGCATTGTCTACAAATCCTAGCCATACGAATATTAATGATAGGGCATAAGATAATATGAAAATAAATAAGAAGATAATGCTTGCTGCTTGGAATGTGTTTGGTTCGTTTTTCGTATTCTTTTTCCCTTTTTGTTTAAAAATAGAAAAGTCAATTTCTAACCCACTTAAAAACATTAGGAAGATAAATCCTAGTGTCGATAAGACTTGAAGCCACATATCTGGCTCAATGATGTTAAACCCACTTTTACCTACAAAGATTCCTGCAATAATTTCTGCAACAACGACAGGAAGTGCTTTTAATTTAAAGCGTTGTAACAAAAGGGGAACGAAAAACGCGATTGCAACGACAACCATAAGTGATAGAACAGAAGTATGATGTTCCATTGCGTTCTCTCCCTTCGAATAAATATAGTACCTATTTAGCCATATAATAGGAAGAAAATCAACGCATATGGATTCGATTTCATAAAGAAAGAGTTTTCTTAACATTTGTCATAATAAGTATATTTTTCATGATTCTGTTGTGAATTCCGTAATGTGGATGTAATAGGGGAGGGGCATAAAAAAAGACTGCTGAGGAATCTCAGCAGTCTTTTTCATGCAAATTACATTGAGAAGAAGATCCATACAGTTAAACCAACTGTTGCAGTTGCAACGAAGAAACTGTATATCATTGTAAGAACTTGAATTCTTCCTTCTCCTTCTTTTAAATGCATGAACATAATTAATTGTAATAACGCTTGCGCAACAGCCATTATGATAATAGTTGTTAAAATCGTTGAAAGTGGCAGGGTTGTATAAAGTGCCACGTATAAAGCTAGAAACGTTAGTGCAAGCGATAAAATAAATCCGAAAACGTGTGACCATGGGAATCCGCTATGCGCATGCCCGTTTGCTTGATTGTTATTTTGACCCATTTACGCCACCATCCCGTTCAAGTAAACTAGTGTGTAAATAAAGACCCAAACAAGATCAAGGAAATGCCAGTATAAGCTGATAATGAATACTTTACGAGCTGTAACTGGTGTCAAACCTCGTTTTAAAATTTGGATAATAACACAAGTTGCCCAAATGATACCACCTGTTACGTGGGCTCCGTGCGTTCCAAGAAGAACGAAGAATCCAGATAAGAAAGCACTTGTTTGAATAGTTGCGCCTTCACCAACGTACATAATGAACTCTTCGATCTCGAAGAATAGGAAACCTGCACCTAAAAGTAATGTAAAGATGAACCATCCAAGCATTGCTTTTTGGTTGTGTTTACGCATTTCGTGAATTGCGATACCACATGTGAAACTACTTGTTAAAAGTAATAGCGTTTGAATTAAAAGTGTTTTAACTTCAAACAGTTGCGCTGGTGTTGGGCCATCTGCCGTACGACCAGCAAGGACTAGATAAGAGGCGAAAAGTGTTGCGAACAGCATAATTTCAGCCCCAAGAAAAATCCAGAATCCTAGGATATTCAATCTGCTTTGCTCGGATTGATATTCCAAAGGTAAGCTTTTATCTAAAGCCGCCATGTCATTTCACCTCTCATGCTATATGTTCTGTTTCTTTAATTTCATCAACACTTACGTAGTAACCATCGTCATAATCGAATGAACGATAGATTAAGCAACTTAAAATACCAACTCCGCCGATTGCTGCAAGCCAGAACCAACTAAATACTAATGCAAAACCTGCAAGACCGAAGAATAAAGACGCAATAATAGGCACACCAGAGTTACTTGGCATGTGAATTGGTTTTATTTCTTCTGCAGCTGGTGTAATTGTTTCTCCGCGTTTTTTCATGAACCAGAAAGCATCAGCTTCTTTAATTTCAGGAAGTTTCGCGAAGTTGTAATGTTGTACAGGAGATTGAGTTGCCCATTCAAGTGTACGGCCGTCCCATGGATCTCCAGTTGTGTCACGCTCACCGTGACGTGCACTCCAAATTACGTTATAGCAAAGGATTAGGAAGCCAATACCCATCATTACAGCACCAACAGATGCGATTTGGTTTAGCCAGCCCCATCCAAGACTTTCAGAGTAAGTGTACATACGACGAGTCATACCGTCTAAACCTAAGAAGTACATTGGGAAGAAACAGATGTTAAATCCGCTCATAAAGATCCAGAATGTCCATTTACCTAGGCGTTCATTTAACATATGACCTGTCATTTTTGGATACCAGTATGTGAATCCAGCAAGCATAGCGAATACTGTACCTGCGATTAATACGTAGTGGAAGTGAGCAATTAGGAAGTAGCTGTTATGGTATTGATAATCAGCTGCTGCCATTCCAAGCATAACCCCTGTAACTCCACCAACTACGAAGTTTGGAATAAATGCCAATGACCAAAGCATTGGAACTGTAAAACGAATACGTCCTTTATACAGTGTAAACAACCAGTTAAAGATCTTAACACCGGTTGGAATCGAAATCGCCATTGTCGAAATCGAGAAGAATGAGTTAACCGCTGGACCTGCACCCATAGTGAAGAAATGGTGAAGCCATACGACGAAACTTAGTAAAGAAATTGCAACCATCGAGTACACCATCGCACTGTAACCGAATAGACGTTTACGTGAGAATGTACTAATGATTTCAGAGAAAATACCGAATGCCGGTAAAATAACGATATATACTTCAGGGTGACCCCATACCCAGAATAGGTTGGCCCATAACATCGGCATACCGCCGCTCGCCATCGTAAAGAAGTGAGCATCGAATAGACGGTCAAATGTCATTAATGCAAGAGCAACTGTTAATACTGGGAAAGCGAAAATAATGATAACTGTTGTAATTAAGATTGACCAAGTAAACATTGGCATTCTCATTAACGTCATACCAGGTGTACGCATTTTTAAGATAGTAACAAGGAAGTTAATACCGGTCATTAGCGTACCGAGACCTGAAATCTGTAATGCAATTGCGTAGTAGTTATTTCCTACACCAGAAGTAAACTCTGTACCTGCCATTGGGAAGTAAGAAGTCCACCCAGCGTCTGGAGAACCACCGATTACGAAAGCGATGTTGAATAACATTGCTCCGACAAAGAATAACCAGAAACTTAAAGCATTTAAGAACGGATATGCAACGTCACGAGCACCGATTTGTAATGGTACTACAAGGTTCATTAATCCCATAACGAATGGCATTGCCATGAAAAGAATCATTACTGTACCATGTGTTGTAAAGATTCCGTTATAGTGTTCAGCGTTTAAATAAGTTGTTTCTGGGAATGTTAACTGTGCACGGATCATTAAACCATCCATACCACCACGGAATAACATTATAACCGCAGAAATAATATACATGGCTCCGATTTTTTTATGGTCAACAGTTGTCAACCATTCGTCCCAAAGCCACTTCCATTTTTTATACTTTGTTAGTACGAAAATGATTGCTAATGTCACAAGAACGATAGAAGCGTCTGCACCGTAAATTATCGGGTCACCTGTGACAAAGAATTCATCAAGCTTCACTGTGTTCACTCCAATCTGTTGGAATAATAGCTATTATTTTTTATTTTTGTAGTAGTTGTAATCACAATATTCAAGTGATTTTGGATCTACATAACTTAAGTGATGACTAGAGAATGTCATACGACCAACTACACCAGGTTTAACAATTTCGTTGTACTTATCTTCTGTTAGTTTAGGAGCAGTTTCTTGTACTTCTTTTACCCACTTGTCATACTTTTCTTTTGTTTTTGCTTCAACTTCGAACTCCATATGAGTGAATCCTTCACCAGAGAAGTTCGCACTACGGCCTAGGTAAGAACCAGGCTTATCAGCTTGTAAATATAAATCCATAATCATGCCATCCATAGTGTACTTCATACCACCAAGTTCTGGAACCCAGAATGCATTCATTGGACCTACAGAAGTAAGCTTAAATTGAATTGGTACACCAGCTGGGATGTTTAAATAGTTAACGGTTTCAATTTTTTCCTCCGGGTAACTAAATAACCATTTCCAGTTCGCAGATGTAACATAAATTTCAACTGGTTTAATATGTTTGGACTCTTGCGGAACCTCTTCCGAAGCATAAGTTGCCTTAACTGTTGGAATCGATAATGCGATAACGATAATAACAGGAATAACCGTCCAAATGATTTCTAATAATGTGTTACCGTGTTGATCAGGTGGCTCATAGTCCATATTCTCTGGTTTTTCACGATAACGAATCAAGATGACTGTAAACAAGATGAATACAATTGCGATAATTAATGACATAAGCAAGAATGACCAAACAATTAAATCATACTGTGCTTTTGCAACAGGTCCTTGCGGATTTAATACTGCGAGTTTTTTATCACAGCCACCGAGGAACAGAAGTAATGATAACGGAAGAAGTGAAGCCAACTTCCAAAACGTTTTCTTTAGTTGCACGATTGAAAATCTCCTTTCTCCTTGGATTGAAACTATGCCAATAAAACAATATAAACCTATTAATTTATAGAAGGCAATAGTTTTTGTCATATTGTTAAAAAATAGACACAAATGCACACTTTTTAAGGTGAATATCATTTGTAACTTGATAACATTGTAAACTATTTTCCAGATAAAAACGTGATTGTGGGAATTTTAAGATAAATAAAGTTATACCAACATATCCAAGAAATAGAAAAAAGCTATCTTATCATAAGAAAAATAGCTGAATATTTTATATATTTAGTTTATTTCTTGAGTTATATTTATTTTCTGCTCAGATGTGACAACTTTTTTATATTTAACTTGGTATAAAATATAACAAATGATCATGAATGGAATCCCGCAATAAAGAGCAATTCTCTGATCTGGAATGAAAGCTAAACTAACAAATGTAATGAAATTGAGTGAGAAAGCTACGATTGGAACTATTGGATAAAGTGGTGTACGGTATTTTAAATCATTTATGTCGCCGCCGTTTTTCACGAAATTTCTACGGAAGAAAAACTGTGAAGCTGCAATCGACATCCAAACAACAACAGCAGCCATTGCTGCAATAGAAGTTAAAATTAAAAAGACAGTATCTGCTGCAAATATACTTGTTAATAAAGAAAGGCTTGCGAAAATCAGACTGAAAATTAACGCATTTAGTGGTACACCTCTTTTAGTTAACTTCGTAAAAGCTGGACTAGCCATTCCTTGTTTTGCCATCGCCCAAAGCATACGAGAATTTGCGTATAGACCAGAGTTAGCTACGGATAATACAGCTGTAATAATAACAAAGTTCATAATGTCTGCTGCATAAGGGATACCAGCCACATCAAATACAAGTACAAATGGACTTTCAACTAGATTAGCCTCTTGCCATGGGAGTAAGCCGACAACAACTGAAATTGCTAAGACGAAAAAGAATAGAGTACGCCAAATTGTATTTTTGATTGCTTTTGGAATTGTTTTTTCAGGATTTTCACTTTCTCCTGAAGCAATTCCGATAAGCTCTGTTCCTTGGAATGAGTAATTAACTGTAATCATCGTAAGAAGAACAGCTAATGCACCGTTTGGAAATAGCCCGCCATTTTCAGTGAAATTGTGAAGCATTGGAGCTGGCTTTCCATTAAAATCGAGGAGACCGAACATAACCGCTCCTCCAAGAACGATAAAGATAACAATTGTTGCCACTTTTACGCTAGCGAACCAAAATTCAGTCTCTGCATATGCTTTTGCTGATAGAGCGTTTACAAGAAAGAGTCCTGCTGCAAATGTAACACACCAAATCCATGAAGAAACATCTGGGAACCAACGCTTCATTAAAATACTAACTGTTGTTAGTTCAACTCCTACTGTAACAGCCCAATTTAGCCAATACATCCAACCGACAACAAATCCAAAACCAGGTGAAATAAATTTGCTTGCGTAACTTTGGAATGAACCTGCTTCTGGCATGGCTACAGATAATTCACCAAGACATAACATTGTTAAGTACATAACGAAACCGCCGACTAAAAATGCAAGAATAGCTCCACCTGGTCCTGCGTTATGAACGATTTGTCCTGATCCCATAAATAATCCTGTTCCAATGACTCCACCAAGTGCAATCATGAATAGATGTCTACTTTTCATTGTTCGTTTTAAATCTGTTTGTTCTACTTGTTGATTCATATGCCCTCACCCCGTTAGTTTCTTGTATGTGTTAACTGGTTTTCATTCTGAGTTTTAATCATTAGTGGGGGATGTGACACATACTCAGTTTATTTGTTGTGAAATGAATGGAGTATGTAAAAAACGAACTATGACTAAATACTCTAAGAATGTTTATTAACAAGGTGATATCTTCACCATGTTAATAATTTTGATTTTAGCAAAATATTCTGAAAAAGCATATTGTTTTTTCTTTTTATTAAAAATAATTAGAATTTTAAAACGATATTTGTGAATAATAATTCACAGAATCTTTCTAGCAAACTAGTAAGAAGAAAGGTACAATGATAAGAGTTGTGTCTGTAAAATAATAATTAATGGAGTTTTGTTTATAATGAAAAAGCTAAAATATCTTTTTGTTTTTGGAATTATACTAGCTGCCGCGTTTTTTATAGGGAAAGATAAAATTATACAAAAGGCGCAAGTGCTACGCTTAGATTTTCTATCTGAAATGAAAGAAGCGGCTATGATTGAAGATGTTCCATTTATAAAACAATTACCAGAATTACCCCGTGGATGTGAAGTGACCAGTTTAGCTATGTTGCTGCAATATAAAGGTGTACAAGTAGATAAGATGCAGCTTGCTAGTGAAATTCATCGTGTTCCATTTGAACAAAATGGTTTGCGTGGAAATCCTTACGAGGGATTTGTTGGAAATATTTATACGAAAAACGAGCGAGGATACGGTGTATATAATCAACCGATCTTTAATTTAGCAGAAAAGTATGTTCCTGAAAAAGTAATTAATTTAACAGGTAGAGACATACAAGATATATATAAAGTAATTAGTTCTGGTTCTCCGGTATGGGTCATTATTAATACAACGTTTAAACCATTAGCCGAAAGTAGTTTTGAAACATGGAATACAAACTCAGGTAAAGTGAAAATTACATATTATGAACATAGTGCAGTAGTAATTGGATATGATCAAAACTTTGTATATGTAAATGATCCTCTTAAAAATAATCCACGTTTCGCTGTTCCGCGAGCAGAATTTGAGAAAGCTTGGGAGCAAATGGGAAAACAAGCAATTACTATTTTGTAATAATGAAAAAGTCATCTTTTGGATGGCTTTTTATTTTTAAGTTTATAATATAGAAAATTCAGAAGATTATTTTAAAAGTTAACAATTCACGTTATAATGACATTTAACTTGATGAAGAAGGGGAGTAGAAAAATGGATGTCGCAAAGGAACTTGTTTTGTTAAAAAATCAGTTGATTGAGTGGAGGAGGCACTTTCATAAATATCCTGAGTTATCTTTTCAAGAAGAAAAAACATCTCAATTTGTATTCGACATACTTCGGAAAATCCCATATTTAGAGGTATCAAAGCCTACTAAATATAGTGTAATGGCAAGACTAATCGGTAAACAACCGGGTAAAACAATTGCGGTTCGAGCAGATATGGACGCTCTTCCTATTCATGAAGAAAATGATTTTGATTTTATTTCTACATATTCAGGTGTGATGCATGCGTGTGGTCACGATGGGCATATGGCGATATTACTTGGGGTTGTACATAAGTTAGTAGAAGAAAGAGAAAAAGTTAAAGGAGAAATTCGCTTTTTATTTCAGCATGCAGAAGAAAACTTTCCGGGCGGTGCAGAGGAAATGGTCGCAGCGGGAGTGATGGCAGGTGTGGATTACATTATTGGTGCTCACCTTTGGGCGTCGTTAGAGGTTGGGAAAGTAGGGGTAATTTATGGTCCGGCGATGGCGGCACCGGACGTTTTTAAAATTACGATAGAGGGAAAAGGTGGGCATGCTGGAATTCCGCACGAAACAGTTGATAGTATCGCCATTGGTGCGCAAGTAGTTTCGCAAATCCAGCAAATTGTATCTCGCCTCACGAACCCGTTAGATTCTCTCGTAGTATCTGTTACGCAATTTCATTCTGGGACAACCCATAATGTTATCCCGGAACAAGCGGAGATTGAGGGGACAGTGAGAAGTTTAAGGCATGAATTAAGAGAAGAAACAAAGAAGAAGCTTGAAAGGATTGTAAAACATATTACAGAATCCTACGGTGCTAAGTATACATTTTCTTATGAATATGGATATCGACCAGTTGTGAACGATTATGAAGTTACAGAGCTTATCGAACATACGGCATTACAGCTTTATGGAAGAGAAAGGGTTGTTCGTTTACAACCGACGATGGCAGGAGAAGATTTTTCGGCATTTTTACAAAAGGCACCAGGGACGTTCTTTTTTATAGGGGCAGGCAATGAAGAGAAGGGAATTATATATCCGCATCACCATCCTCGTTTTACAATTGACGAAGATGCATTACCAATTGGAATGGAAGTCTTTGTATCATCCATTATGAATTTTATAAGTAAAGGAGAATGAGATGAAGAAAATACACGTGCTAGCACTTATTCCAGTTCTTTGTTTAGTGATTGGACCAGTATTTGCAAATTCGGTCACTCCTTACGTACTTGGGATGCCATTTCTATTATTTTGGATATTATTATCAGTGCTCATTACGTCTCTTTGTATGGGGCTTGTGTACGTATTCGACCCTGCTAATAAGGGGGATGTGAAATGATAGCATTACTTATTATTATTTTATTCTTATTTTCAGCACTATTTTTAGGGATTCGAGCACAACGTGGAAAAGATATGAATTTAGAGCAATGGTCAGTTGGAGGAAGAGGGTTTGGAACTATTTTCGTTTTTCTCCTTATGGCAGGCGAAATTTATACGACATTCACATTTTTAGGAGGAAGTGGCTGGGCGTATAGTAAAGGAGCCCCTACTTTTTATATTTTAGGGTATGGTGCATTAGCTTATATTTTATCGTATTTCTTATTGCCTCCAATTTGGAAATATGCAAAAGAGCATAACCTCGTTTCGCAGTCCGATTTTTTTGCGAAAAAATATAGTAGTAAGACGCTTGGGATAATTGTTTCAATTATTGGTGTAATTTCTATCATCCCATATCTCGTTTTGCAGCTAAAGGGATTAGGGATCATCGTTTCGGAAGCATCTTATGGAAGAGTATCGCCAGTTATTGCGGTATGGATTGGTGCTATTGTTATAACTATATATGTAATGGTTTCAGGTATACATGGATCGGCTTGGACAGCTGCTTTGAAGGATATTATGATACTATTTATCGTTATGTTTTTAGGTATATATTTACCGTACCATTATTACGGGGGATTGCAGCCGATGTTCGAAGCTGTAGAAGCAGCGAAACCAGGTTTTTTATCTTTATCTGAAGAAGGAATGAGTATTTCTTGGTTTGTTTCTACTATTATATTAACGGCTCTTGGTTTCTATATGTGGCCCCATACATTCGCCACGGCCTTCTCTGCAAAAAATGAAAAAGTATTTAGGAAAAACGCGGCGATTATGCCTCTTTATTCTTTAGTGTTGCTTTTCGTATTCTTTGCAGGGTTTGCTGCTATCTTGCAAGTTCCAGGGTTAAAGGGAGCGGATGTAGATCTTTCATTATTCCGTCTGGCTCTTCAAACGTTTGATCCATGGTTTATTGGTATTATTGGTAGTGCAGGAGTGTTAACGGCATTAGTTCCAGGTTCCATGCTTGTTATGGCGGCATCTACGTTGTTAGCAAAAAATATTTACCGAACAATGGTGCCATCTGCTTCAGATAGACAAGTTGCAAAAGTAGCTAAGTTATTTGTACCTGTTGTAACGCTTGTTGCAGTATTGTTTACATTTAAAGGGGGAGAAACGATAGGGGCTCTTCTTTTAATGGGATACAGTATAGTTACGCAACTTTTCCCTGCGCTTGTATGTAGTTTGTTTCCTCGTCAAATTATTACGAAACAAGGTGCGATCGCGGGGATGGGGATTGGGTTGTTAATTGTCGCATATATCACCTTATCTGGTTCTACTATAGCTACGATGTTCCCGGGTGTCCCGCAGTATATGAAAGATTTGAATGTAGGTATAGTCGCGTTGTTAGTTAACATTATTGTGATGTTTGTAGTTAGTGGATTCACAAGAAATGTATCTGTAAAGACCGACAATATAATAGTAGAAAAGTAATTCGTGTGTTAGAGCTATCTTCGAAAAGAGATAGCTCTTTTTTGTATATATTTTCTTCTATTAGCGGAATCTAACTAAAAACTTGTTGAAAAGGAAGTTAGGTGGGGAAATTGTTAGAGCTAAAAGGTAACTTGTTTGAAGTTATGAAGGAAATTAGAGATGAGTTAGGTTCACCTAATGATTTAACAATTAGAGAAGTTGCTCTTGCTGGTAGTTTTACACGCTGCGCTGTCATTTTTTTATGTGGGTTAACAGATAAGGATAATGTTTATAAATATGTAGTTCGTACGCTTCAATATGAAGAAATAGAAAAAGAAGCGGCTGTTGTTCAAACGTTATTGGATCGTTTTATTTCTATCGCAGAAGTCGGCATGAAGACAACGTTTCCGGATATTATAAATGCGATTCTAGCGGGAGACACAGTTATATTAATTGATAATATTCAAACGGCTATTGTTGTTAACAGTAGGGCTTGGGAGAAAAGAAGTCTAGAACCGCCAGTGACAGAAGATTTAATTCGTGGACCGAGGGTTGGATTAAATGAAGATGTTAATGTGAATAAAATGTTAATTCGCCGTGGTTTACGTGATCCGAAGTTACGGTTTCAATCTTATATTATGGGGAAGCGATCGCAGAAAGAAGTAACCCTAGTATATATAGAGGATATTATTAACCCTTACATCGTAAAAGAGCTAGATCGGCGTCTTCAATCAATAGTGACAGATGTCATTTTTGAGACAGGAACGATTGAGCAATTAATTCAAGATAATAATTTATCGCCGTTTCCGCAGTTTTTAAATACGGAAAGACCAGATAATATAGTGGCTGCATTGGCGAAAGGGAAAGCGGCCATTTTAGTAGATGGGTCACCATTTGCTCTTATAGCTCCACTAGTGTTTGTTGATATTTTTCAATCTGTAGAAGATCATTATGAGCGTTGGCTAATTGGGACGTTACTAAGAATTTTACGTATGGGATCAGGTATCGCTGCTGTTTTATTACCTGCCATGTACGTAGCGCTTGTATCGTATCATCAAGGGCTTATTCCATCTAAACTAGCTTATTCCATTGCGGGAGCGAGAGAAGGGGTGCCGTTTCCTGCTTATATAGAAACGTTAATGATGGCATTAACGATGGAATTAATACGAGAAGCCGGGATTAGGCTTCCGAAACCAATGGGACAAACAATTGGCATTGTAGGTGGTCTTGTAATTGGAGAAGCGGCAGTAAATGCAGGGATTGTAAATCCGTTTTTAGTAATTATTATTGCAGTTACTGCAATTGCTACATTCTCACTGCCTGTATATAGTATTACGATTACGTTTCGGATTTTACTTTTCGTCTTTGTGTTAGCGGCAACTGCTTTTGGGCTGTATGGAATTATTTTAGCTCTTATTGCACTTGCGATTCATATTACGAATTTGAAGAGTGTTGGTGTGCCATATACAACGCCTATTGCTCCTGCATTTTATAAAGATTGGAAAGAAGAACTTATTCGTATGCCAAAATCGATGTTGAAAGAGAGACCGGAATATTTACAAACGGAAGACTCTACATTACGTCCAAAGGAGCGAAAATAATTGAAACCATTTGAGTATGGGGATGAAGAAATTGGATCTCGGGAACTTGGTTTTGCGGTATCGTCAACAATTATCGGTATAGGTGCATTATCTATGCCTCGAGATATCGCTATGCAAACTTTATTTTCAGACGGTTGGATTATTTTGCTTTTGGGTGGATTGATATGTGCGGTTTTAGGTTGGTTTGTAACGAGGGTAGCTATTTTATTCCCAAAACAAAACTTTGTTCAATATACAAGTGCACATTTGACGAAACCTGTTGCATACACAATTAGTAGCATTTTAGTATTAACATTTGCTGCTTTGACCGCATATGAATCGCGAATGATTGCAATTATTTCACAAACATATTTATTTAGTGATACACCAATACAGCTACTCTCTTTCTTCTTCTTATTAGTTGTTATTTATGGAGTAGCGGGATCGAGAGCGGCTTTAGTAAGGTTAAATGTTCTATTCTTACCTATCGTGTTCATTGCGATAGTGTTGCTTTCTTTATTGAATGTGAATTTAATGGAAATAAACAATTTACTACCGGCTTTTCAAACGAACGCAAGTCAATATGCTGTAGGAGTTAAAAATTCTATTTTCACATTTATCGGATTTGAGGTAGCTCTGTTTTATGCTGCGATGTTGAACGATAAGACAGCGAAAAAAGCGCCAATGGCAGTTGCAAAAGCAGTGATGGTAAATGTGTTGTCATACATTTTAATTTATGTAACTTGTATTAGCGTTTTTACGTATATGACAACCCGTGGATTGACGTATCCAACAATTGAATTGGGTAAAGAAATTGAAATTGGTGGAGGTTTTTTAGAAAGATTTGATGCCATTTTTTTTACTACTTGGATTATTACTATTTATAACACTACAGCAATGTATTATGACGTCGCATCTTTATTATTTTGTGCTATGTTTCCGAAAGTGAAGAAACATATTTTCATTTTTGTAAGTGCCCCGATTATTTTTATGGTGAATATGATACCCAGTAATTTGAATACTTTGTCAAGTTATGGGACTTATTTAGCTTGGATAGATATGGGGTTTGTCGTGCTAGCGCCTTTGTTAGTTTTTATTGTATATAAAATAAAAAGAAGGAATGGTAGAAATGAAACACCTTCTTAAAATTATAATGGTGATGGTTTTAGCTGGATCTATAAGTGGGTGCTCTGAGCTAGAAGAAATAGAAGAAAGAGGATTTGTAGTAGGCGCAGCTTACGATATTGTGAAGGCAAAGAAATCAAATCCAATTATGAAAGGGACGTATCAGATGGTACTTCCTAGTAAGTTAGCGCAACAAGGTGGCCAAGGCAGTGGAGATAGTGAAAATTATATTAATGTTAGTGCGAAAGCAGATAGTGTCTTTGAGCAAATACGAATTATTGCTAAAAAAGTTAGTCGCTCATTATTCTTTCCACATATACAAGTGATAATTTTTTCTAAAGATTTACTAGCGAATCCATATGTTTTACAAAATACGTTAGATGTATATATTCGTGATCACGAGATGAGAAGAAATATTCGTTTGTTCGTTTCTAAGAAAAATGCAGAAGCTATTTTAAAGCAGAGCGCCAAGCCTGAGAACTTACCGGCACAGTATATTGATATGTTAGCAGAGCATCCTCCGAAAAATGCTCAAATGATTGAAGCTGCAAGAATTGGTGAGGTACAGCAAAAAATGATTTCTAACCAAAGTTTCGTATTACCTATTCTCGAACTAACAAAGCAGGGGGTACAAATGAACGGGGCAGCGTTGTTTCGTGGAAAAGATAATAAGTGTGTAGGCAGTTTGAATGGAGAAGAAACATTAGGAATGAATTATGTAATAGGTAAAAAAATTGGAGGGTTCTATACTATCCGTAAACAAGGTCAGCTTGTTACATACGAAATTCATAAGATGCGCCGAAAGATTAAAGTATCTACGGAAAATGCTACAAAACCGAAGTTTGATATCCATTTATATTTGGAAGGGACCTTAGCGGAGTTGCATTTTAGTGATCATAAACAAATTATGAATGAAAAGCGATTAAAGAAAACCATTGCGGAGGAAATGGAGAAGCGTATCCAAAAATCGATTAAGCTTGTTCAAAAAAAATATAAGGTAGATGTATTAGAATTAGGAGAAGTATATAAGCGGCATAATTATAAAGAATGGAAGAAGATAGATAAGAATTGGGATCAAGGTGAAAATTATTTTAGTAATGCTGAGGTTACTGTTCATGTTCATCCGACAATTGAGCA
>Ga0209130_1000290_pt1 | contig 61271 bp, 54 predicted proteins | sample AraplaMF_Cvi_mLB_FD_184264 | JGI IMG/M metagenome (GOLD analysis project Ga0209130, IMG submission 184264) | Arabidopsis root microbial communities from the University of North Carolina, USA - plate scrape MF_Cvi_mLB (SPAdes) (version 2) | ecosystem: Host-associated > Plants > Roots > Endosphere... | reverse complement strand
GTGGCAACGCCGCCGCTGCCGCACTGGTTGGCAAGCGTGTCGCAGAAAAAGCACTGAAAGCGGGCATCACCGAAGTCGCCTTCGACCGCTCCGGTTTCCGTTACCACGGCCGCATCAAGGCGCTGGCAGAAGCCGCGCGTGAAGCTGGTCTGAAGTTCTAAGGGTACGATCATGGCAAAAATGCAAGCAAAGATGGCAAGCGACAAGCCGGATGATGGCATGCGCGAAAAAATGATCGCGATCAACCGCGTGACCAAAGTGGTCAAGGGTGGTCGTATCATGGGCTTCGCCGCGCTGACCGTGGTGGGTGACGGCGATGGCCGCATCGGCATGGGCAAGGGCAAGTCGAAGGAAGTTCCGGTCGGTGTGCAGAAGGCAATGGAAGAAGCCCGCCGCAACCTGATCAAGGTGTCCCTGAAGAACGGTACGCTGCAGCACACCGTGGAAGGCCGTCACGGCGCTTCCCGCGTGATGATGAGCCCGGCCAAGCCAGGTACCGGCGTGATCGCTGGTGGCGCCATGCGCGCTATCTTCGAGGTGATGGGTGTAACCGACGTGGTGGCGAAATCCACCGGTTCGAACAACCCGTACAACCTGGTGCGCGCCACCCTGAACGGCCTGTCGAAAATGAGCACTCCAGCCGAGATCGCCGCCAAGCGTGGCAAGTCGGTTGAAGACATCCTGGCTTAAGGGGAACTTCATGAGCACTATTAAAGTAAAACTGGTGAAGGGCCTGATCGGCACCCGTCAGGACCACCGTGCCACCGTGCGCGGCCTGGGTCTGCGCCGCGTGAACTCCGTGCGTGAACTGCAGGACACCCCTGCTGTGCGCGGCATGATCACCAAGGTCGCTTACCTCGTTAAAGTCGTGTCGTAAGCAAGTCTTACGAACAGGAGAAACTAATGGAATTGAATACCATTCAACCGGCAGAAGGCGCGAAGCACGCTAAGCGTCGCGTCGGCCGCGGTATCGGCTCCGGCCTGGGTAAAACCGCTGGCCGTGGTCACAAAGGTCAGAAATCGCGTTCGGGCGGCTTCCACAAAGTCGGTTTCGAAGGCGGTCAGATGCCTCTGCAGCGTCGTCTGCCGAAGCGTGGCTTCAAATCGCTGAATGCTACTTTCAAGGCTGAAGTACGTCTGTCCGAACTGAACGCCCTGGCAGTGTCCGAAGTGGACCTGCTGGTGCTGAAGCAGGCGGGTGTGCTGAATGTCCTGGCACGTGACGTGCGCGTTATCGCTTCCGGCGAAATCACCAAAGCAGTGACCCTCAAGGGCCTGAAGGTGACCGCTGGCGCGAAAGCCGCCATCGAAGCAGCCGGCGGCTCGGTAGCCTGAGTCCCGCTGGCTTGATCGGAGCGAAAATTGGCAACGAACCAACAGCTTGCTAAAAGTGCCGCCGCCGGCTTCCCCTGGAACCGGCTGTGGTTTTTGCTGGGCGCTCTGGTAGTGTACCGGATCGGGGCACACATCCCCGTTCCTGGGGTTGATCCGGTACAGCTGGCAGCACTGTTCAAGTCGCAAGAGGGCGGCATCCTGGGCATGTTCAACATGTTCTCGGGTGGTGCACTGTCGCGCTTTACAGTGTTTGCACTGGGCATTACGCCGTACATCTCGGCCTCGATCATCATGCAGTTGGTGTCGATCGTGGTACCGCAGATGGAAGCGTTGAAAAAAGAGGGTGAAGCCGGGCGTCGCAAGATTACCCAGTACACCCGCTATGCCACAGTGGTGCTGGCCTTGTTCCAGGCCTTCGGTATCGCGGTCGCGCTGGAAGCCCAGCCTGGCCTGGTGCTGGATCCGGGTGCAGGCTTCCGCTTCGTCACAATTGTGACGCTGCTGACGGGCACCATGTTCCTGATGTGGTTGGGCGAGCAGATTACCGAGCGCGGTCTGGGTAACGGCATCTCGATCATCATCTTTGCCGGCATTGCCGCCGGTCTGCCGGGCGCGCTGGGTGGCTTGTTTACCCAGGTCTCGACGGGCACCATCGGCGCCTTCTCGGCAATCGTCATCGTGGCCCTGGTTGCAGCTGTAACCTATGCCGTGGTGTTCGTGGAACGCGGGCAGCGCAAGATCCTGGTCAACTACGCCAAACGTCAGGTCGGTAACAAGATCTACGGTGGCCAGACCAGTCACTTGCCGCTCAAGCTGAATATGGCAGGTGTGATTCCGCCGATCTTCGCTTCGTCGATTATCTTGTTCCCAGCTACCATCGTGGACTGGTTTTCGAAGGGCGCGGACAACTCCAACCCAGTTGTGCGCTTCCTGAAAGATCTGGCTGCATCGTTGGCTCCTGGTGAGCCGATCCATGCACTGTTGTACGCCGTGGCAATCATTTTCTTCTGCTTCTTCTACACCGCACTGGTGTTTAACAGCAAGGAAACGGCAGATAACTTGAAGAAGAGCGGGGCCTTTGTGCCAGGGATTCGTCCCGGTGAGCAGACAGCCCGTTACATCGACAAGATTCTGACGCGATTGACCCTGGCTGGCGCCGTCTACATCACCATCGTGTGCTTGTTGCCGGAATTCATGCAAGCCCAGTGGAAAGTGCCGTTCTATTTCGGTGGCACCTCCCTGTTGATTATTGTAGTTGTGACCATGGATTTCATGGCCCAGGTACAAAACTATGTGATGTCGCAGCAATACGAGTCGCTGCTGCGCAAAGCTAACTTCAAGGGCGGAATTCCGACGCGATAAATGGCAAAAGACGACGTTATACAGATGCAGGGCGAGATTCTGGAGAATCTTCCGAATGCAACATTTCGAGTAAAGCTGGAAAACGGACACGTGGTACTCGGCCACATTTCGGGTAAAATGCGCATGAACTACATCCGCATTCTGCCTGGCGACAAGGTCACGGTTGAATTGACGCCGTACGACCTGAGCCGGGCCCGTATTGTGTTCCGGACCAAGTAATTTAAGAAAACGAACCATACAGAGAGTGCAATCATGAAAGTTAACGCTTCAGTCAAGCGGATCTGCCGCAACTGCAAGATCATCAAGCGCAAGGGCGTGGTACGCGTAATCTGCGTCGAAGCGCGCCACAAGCAGCGTCAAGGTTAATCAGTTCGAGGAATAACGAATGGCACGTATTGCAGGGGTTAATATCCCAAATCATAAGCACACCGTTATCGGCCTGACCGAGATCTACGGTATTGGCCGTCCTCGCGCGCAGTTCATCTGCGCCCAGACCGGCGTTGCAACCAACAAGAAGGTCAAGGACCTGGACGACAGCGAGCTGGAAAAGCTGCGTGATGAAATCGGTAAATTCGTGGTTGAGGGTGACCTGCGCCGCGAACTGTCGATGAACATCAAGCGTCTGATGGACCTGGGCTGCTACCGCGGCATGCGTCACCGTAAGGGCCTGCCGGTCCGCGGTCAGCGTACCCGCACCAATGCGCGTACCCGCAAGGGCCCGCGTAAGGCCGCTCAATCGCTGAAGAAATAATCTAGGGAACTATTATGGCTAAGCAACAAAGCAGCGCAGCAGCAGCTCGCGTTCGTAAGAAAGTTAAAAAGAACGTCGCTGAAGGTATCGCTCACGTTCACGCTTCCTTCAACAACACCATCATCACCATCACCGACCGCCAGGGCAACGCTCTGTCGTGGGCGACCTCCGGTGGTGCCGGCTTCAAGGGTTCGCGTAAATCGACCCCGTTCGCAGCGCAGGTTGCTGCTGAAGCCGCTGGTAAAGTGGCGCAGGAATGCGGCGTGAAGAACCTGGAAGTTCGCATCAAGGGCCCTGGTCCTGGCCGCGAATCCGCTGTTCGTGCACTGAACAACCTGGGCATCAAGATCACCGAGATCCAGGACGTGACCCCAGTGCCGCACAACGGCTGCCGTCCTCCAAAGCGTCGTCGTATCTAATCTCAGCAAGACCATGGCCGGTGCGGTGTGCACCGGCCACCGTCCCTGAAATGAAAATCGCTGGAACAGTGAACCGGAAACGGTTATACTGTCCGGCTATTTTCGCCTTTCCGGTGCGCCGGAAGGCTGTTGAGCCACCGCCGGGCCGACAGTAGGCCAGGCTAGCGCCTGATCGCATTCCGATGCGACCGGGGCGTCATTTAATATTTAAGGAAAACTACCGTGGCACGTTATATCGGACCAAAAGCAAAACTCTCCCGCCGTGAAGGCACCGACCTGTTCCTGAAGAGCGCCCGCCGCTCGCTGGATTCCAAGTGCAAACTGGACGTGAAGCCAGGCCAGCACGGCGTGAAGTCGGGTGCCCGCACCTCCGACTACGGCAACCAGCTGCGCGAAAAGCAGAAAGTGAAGCGTATCTACGGCGTGCTGGAACGCCAGTTCCGCCGCTACTTCGCTGAAGCCGACCGCCGCAAGGGCAACACCGGTGAGACCCTGCTGCAACTGCTGGAAACCCGCCTGGACAACGTCGCCTACCGCATGGGCTTCGGCTCGACCCGCGCTGAAGCGCGCCAGCTGGTATCGCACAAAGCCTTCACCGTGAACGGTGGCGTGGTGAACATCCCTTCCTTCGTCGTGAAGACCGGCGACGTGATCGCCGTGCGCGAGAAGTCGAAGAAGCAGACCCGTATCGTTGAAGCCCTGTCGCTGGCTGAACAAGTCGGCATGCCGGCATGGGTGTCGGTGGATTCCAAGAAAATGGAAGGCACCTTCAAGTCCCTGCCAGAGCGCAGCGAAATCGCTGCCGACGTCAACGAATCGCTGATCGTCGAACTGTACTCGCGTTAATCGTAGTCAGAAGTAGCAGAAACACCCGCCCGCTCCCTGGAGTGGGCGTTTTCACTAATGCCATCAGCCTTATCGGTGTAACGAGCCGAGGGTAATGAAAAGGACATTTATCCATGCAAAATAGCTTGTTGAAGCCACGTATTATCGATGTTGAAGCCCTGGGCCACGGTCACGCCAAAGTCGTGATGGAGCCGTTCGAGCGCGGCTACGGCCACACTCTGGGCAATGCACTGCGCCGCGTTCTGCTGTCCTCGATGATCGGCTATGCGCCGACCGAAGTGACCATCGCCGGCGTAGTCCACGAGTACTCCTCGCTGGACGGCGTGCAGGAAGACGTGGTTGACCTGCTGCTGAACCTGAAGGGCGTCGTGTTCAAGGTGCACAACCGCGACTCCGTGACCCTGACCCTGAAGAAGGAAGGCGAAGGCGCCGTGCTGGCGTCGGATATCGATCTGCCGCACGACGTGGAACTGATCAACCCGGATCACGTGATTGCTCACCTGACCGCCGGCGGCAAGCTGGACATGCAGATCAAGGTCGAAAAAGGCCGCGGCTACGTGCCAGGCAATGTGCGCCGCCTGTCGGAAGACACCAACAAGACCATCGGCCGCATCATCCTGGACGCGTCCTTCTCGCCAGTGCGCCGTGTCTCCTACGCCGTGGAATCGGCGCGTGTGGAACAGCGTACCGACCTGGACAAGCTGATCATCAACATTGAAACCAATGGCGTGATCACCCCGGAAGAAGCGATCCGCCAGTCGGCGCGCGTGCTGGTGGACCAGCTGAACGTGTTCGCCGCCCTGGAAGGCACTGAAACCGCCGCCGAAGCGCCATCGCGTGCTCCGCTGGTCGATCCGATCCTGCTGCGTCCGGTGGACGACCTGGAACTGACCGTCCGTTCGGCCAACTGCCTGAAGGCCGAGAACATTTACTACATCGGCGACCTGATCCAGCGTACCGAGAACGAACTGCTGAAGACCCCGAACCTGGGCCGCAAGTCCCTGAACGAGATCAAGGAAGTTCTGGCCTCGCGCGGCCTGACCCTGGGCATGAAGCTGGAAAACTGGCCGCCTGCCGGGCTGGAAAAGTAATTGCAGTATTGCTGTACCCGCCCGGCGCATGTTGCGTTGGGCGTTTTCACTCTAACCGGACCGCGTTCTGGCCTTGTGCCTGAGCGATCGAAGATCTCGGATTTAAACATTTTCGAAAGGAAGCACTATGCGTCACCGTCACGGCCTTCGTAAACTGAACCGTACCTCCTCCCACCGTCTGGCAATGCTGCGCAACATGACCGTTTCGCTGCTGAAGCACGAAGCGATCAAGACCACCGTTCCTAAAGCTAAGGAACTGCGCCGCGTCGTTGAGCCGATCCTGACCCTGGGCAAGACCGACACCCTGGCCAACAAGCGTCTGGCTTTCGCCCGTCTGCGCGACCGCGAGATGGTTCTGAAGCTGTTCGCCGAACTGGGCCCACGCTACGCAAACCGCAACGGCGGCTACCTGCGTATCCTGAAAATGGGTTTCCGTCAGGGCGACAACGCGCCTATGGCGTTCGTGGAACTGGTTGATCGTCCAGAGATCACCACTGCGGAAGAGGCACCGACCGCTGAGTAATACTTAGAGGTTGATTAAAAGCCGGGTTCTTGCCCGGCTTTTTTTATGTCCGGCTGGCCGCTGCCGGGCAGAAAAACATGCATCGGTGTACTATTTTGGCTGCGCTGTCGCTCCGTCCATTATCCGATCCATGTTCCGCTCCAAATCCCTCCTGCTGGCACTGTTTTCCGCCGTGCTGATGCTGTTCTCGCTGTCCGTACGGGCGGACGACGAATTCCTCGACCCCGCGGTCGCCTTCAAATTCTCCGCCAAGGTGGTGGACGGCAAGACCATTGCCGTCACTTACGATATTGCGGACGGCTACTACATGTACCGCGAGCGCTTCGCCTTCCGCGCCGACGGCGCCACGCTCGGCGCGCCGCAGATCCCGGCGGGCAAGGTCAAGTTCGATGAAACCTTCAACAAGAACGTGGAAACCTACCGCCACGCGGTGACCATCATGCTGCCGGTGCAGGCATCCGGACCGTTCACGCTGGTGGCGACCAGCCAGGGCTGTTCGGACAAGGGCCTGTGCTACTCGCCGCAGGAATCGACGGCGCGCCTGATGGCGGTCGGCGGCGCGGCAAATGTGGCCGGCGGGCCGGTCGAAGGCGCCAAGCCGGCGCTGACGCTGGGCGCGCAGCCGGCTCCTGCCGGCGTCAGCGTGGCCGGCGCAGCTGCTGACGCGGCCGCTGGCGCAGGGCAGGGCGCCGGCGCCGCGCCTGCTGTCACCGGCACGGCAGACGCGGCCAGCGACATGGGCCGCATCGAATCCGCGCTGAAAGGCCGCAGCCTGCTGGTGATCGTGCCGCTGTTCGTGGTGCTGGGCCTGGGCCTGGCGTTCACGCCCTGCGTGCTGCCGATGGTGCCCATCCTGTCCTCGATCATCGTGGGCGACGGGGCGCGCGGCAGCCGCTCGCGCGGTTTCGTGCTGTCGCTGACGTATTCGCTCGGCATGGCCATCGTGTACACCGCGCTGGGCGTGGCGGCCGGCCTGATCGGCGAAGGCCTTTCTGCTGCGCTGCAAAATCCCTGGGTGCTGGGCGCTTTCGGCATCCTGATGGCGGGCATGGCGCTGTCCATGTTCGGCGTGTACGAGCTGCAGGTGCCGGCCGCGATGCAGAGCCGCCTGGCTAGCGCCTCGAACCGCCAGTCGTCCGGCAAGCTGGCCGGGGTATTTACGATGGGCGCGATTTCGGCCCTGATCGTCGGCCCCTGCGTGGCGGCGCCGCTGGCCGGCGCCCTGGTGTACATCAGCCAGACGCGCGACGTGTTTGTCGGCGGCGGAGCGCTGTTCTCAATGGCGGTCGGCATGAGCCTGCCGCTGATTCTGGTTGGCGTCTCGGCCGGCACGCTGCTGCCGCGCGCCGGCATGTGGATGGAAGCGGTCAAGAAATTCTTCGGCGTGCTGCTGCTGGCCATGGCCTGGTGGCTGGTATCGCCGGTACTGCCGGCCGTGGTGCAGATGCTGGGCTGGACGCTGCTTGGCCTCGGCTATGGATTTTATCTGGTGCGCCAGCGCGGTAATTGGCTGCCGAAAGTATTGGCGGGCGTATTCATTATCTTCGGCGCAGTGCAATTGGCCGGCGTCGCTACCGGCGGACGTGATCCGCTGGCCCCGCTCAGCCATTTGACAGGCAGTGCCGATCGTCATCTTAAATTTACTCGCATCAAGAATAGCGCCGAGCTGGATGGTATCCTCGCCAACACCGGCGGTAAAACCGTGCTGCTCGATTTTTATGCCGACTGGTGCGTTTCGTGTAAAGAAATGGAAAAGCTGACCTTTATCGATCCCGCCATTCAGCAGAAACTCGCCAATACCACGGTTTTACAGATCGACGTCACGGCAAATAATGAAGACGATAAAACCATGCTGAAGCGATTCAAGCTGTTTGGGCCGCCGGGCATTATCCTGTTCAATGCCCAGGGCCAGGAAATCGCCGACTCGCGCGTGATCGGCTTCCAGGACAGCAGCAAGTTCCTGCAATCGCTGCAAAAACTCAACTGACGCAGCAGTTGCATCCCTGCAAGGGCGCCCGTGGGCGCCCTTGTTCGTTTCTGGGGCCAGGCGCTGTGCCCGGAAGTGGCGTGATCGTGCCAGGATGTGGCATGAAGCGGACGAAAAAAAGCCGGGAAGCTTGCGCTGTCCCGGCTAAGCACCAAAGAGCAAGAGAAAGGGTGGCTGCCTGATCAGCCTTGTTGTTTCTGGGCGGCGGGGGCGCGGTGGCCCATATGCCCGCGGCGGCCGTGGCTCATCGCTTTATCGAAGGTTTTCTGCTGTTCCGGCGTCAGTGCGGCATACAAGGTTTTCACCGCGCCCAGGTGTTCTTCCATTTTCGCAGTATGCGTTTTGGAGAATTCAATGCGCTTCTGCATTTTCTCCGGCGTGCTCAGATTTTTAAATGAAGCATAATCCGGACGGCTGCTCGGAATATCGGCCTTGATGGACGCGGCATAAGTTTGCCATGCCCCTTCCTGATTCGACGTCAATTTCAAGGCATCATGCAGTTTTTGCAGGCGCTTATCCATCCGCTCGGCAACCTTGGCTGGGTCGAATTTAGTCGCCGCATATTGACGGTGCTGATTATCCTGGGCGTGGGCAGTAAATGCCGCCGCATTCAGGCCGATAACAGCCGCACTGATTACAAAGATCTTTTGCAAGGTTTTCATATTGAATCCTTCCCGATTCGTTGACGAATAATGTGCAATTCCTCGGCACATGAGTTCATCTTCTCAATACGCTGTTTCTGGGAAGTGTCCCGTACCCCGCTTTTTGTATCCGAGTGTTTCCTGACATCTCTTAATCGATTGCCTAATGTTGCCAAAAAAATCACCATCCCAGCGGCGCCAAAGCAAGCATGACGCACAATTAACTGATTGAATTATTTGACGAAAGTTTTGTAACGTCATGTATCGATGCCTCAAATTTAAACATGACGATACAAACTGCTTACCTGGCGTAGGCATTGCAAGGGATAATCATGGGCATGGAAAATCCGACCAATATCCTCATCGTCGATGACGACCGTGATATCCGCACCCTGCTGCAGGATTATCTGGAATCCAACGGCTACCGCACCCAGGGCGCTGCCGATGGCGCCGCCATGTGGAAGGTGCTGGATGAATCGAAGCCCGATCTGATCGTGCTCGATCTCAACCTGCCGGGCGAAGACGGCCTGACCCTGTGCCGCAAGCTGCGTGCCCATTCCAACCTGCCGGTCATCATGCTGACCGCGCGCAGCGAGCCGCTGGACCGTATCCTCGGCCTGGAAATGGGCGCCGACGATTACCTGCCCAAGCCCTTCGAGCCGCGCGAATTGCTGGCGCGTATCCGTTCCGTGCTGCGCCGCAGCACGGCCACTGCCGCTTCCGCCTCCGACAAGGCGACCCAGATCCGCTTTTCCGGCTGGATCCTGGACCTGACCGCGCGCCACCTGCTGAATCCGCAGGGCACGGTCATCATGCTGTCCGGCGCCGAGTTCCGCCTGCTCAAGGTTTTCCTCGAGCATCCGAACCGCGTGCTGAACCGCGACCAGCTGCTGAACCTGACCCAGGGCCGCGATGCCGACCCCTTCGATCGTTCGATCGATATCCAGATCAGCCGCCTGCGCCAGAAGCTGGGCGAGGATGCCCGTCTTCCCCAGATCATCAAGACCGTGCGTAACGGCGGCTATGTGCTGGCCGGACCGGTTTCCGTGGAGCCGCTGGCGTGATTGCTTTCTGGAGGTCCATGACGGGCCGCGTGTTCCTGGTGCTGATGCTGGGCATCGTCGCCTCCGCCGCGCTGACCCAGTGGCTGGCCGTCAACGAACGCCAGCGCACCCTGGAGCGCTACCGCGGCTTCCATGCGCTGGAACGCGCCGAGCAGATCATTGCGACCACCGAAGTCGTGCGCCCCGAGTCGCGCGACCAGTACCTGAAAGTGGCCAGCAAGGGCAATGTACGCCTGGAGCTGGCCAGGGGCGGCGAAGCCACCCAGCAGCTGAGCGAGTTCGGTACCGCGCTGGCGGCCCGCCTCGGCAAGGAATACAGGATCACTTCCCTCGTGGACCGCCCCGAACGCTGCGAAGTGCCGCGCGAGGCGTATTCCAATTTTTCCATGTTCGGCCCGCAGAATATGTTCTACCGCGGCGCCTGCGAAGCGCTGCTGGTGGAAATGCCGGATGGCCAGCAGCTGAAGCTGTCCGCACTGCCGCCGCGCCAGCCGCCGCCAACCGGACACAACGAGTATGCCGCATTCGTGCCGTTCCTGCTGAGTATTGCCGTGCTGGCCTACCTGGTGGCGCGCATGACCATGAATCCGCTGAAGCGCCTGGCGGGCGCCGCCATGAACCTGGGCAACGACATCAACCATCCGCCGCTGAAGCTGACCGGTTCCAACGAAATCCGCACCGCCACCACCGCCTTCAATGCCATGCAGGCGCGTATCCGCACCCATATCGCCCAGCGCACGGAAATGCTGGCCGCCATCACCCACGACCTGCAGACCCCGCTGACCCGCATGCGCCTGCGCCTGGAAAAGGTGAGCGACGAGGATTTGCAGACCAAGCTGCTGGGCGACCTGTCCGCCATGCAGCAGATGGTCAAGGAAGGCCTGGACCTGGCGCGCTCGATGGATACCACGGAAGCCATGCAGCGCCTGGACCTGGATGCGCTGCTGGACAGCGTCTGTTCCGACGCGGCCGATGCCGGCCAGCAGGTGGACCTGAAAGGCCACGCCGGCATGGACCTGATGGGCCGCCCGCTGGATATCCGCCGCTGCCTGGTTAACCTGATTGATAATGCAGTGAAATACGGCCAGCGCGCCCACGTCACCGTGGAGCGCATAGCCGGCGCCGCGCGCGTGCGCATCCGCGACGAAGGGCCGGGCATTCCGTCCGACCAGCTGGCGCGCGTGTTTGAACCTTTCTACCGCCTGGAGACGTCCCGTTCCCGCAGCTCCGGCGGCACCGGCCTGGGGCTGACCATCGCCCGCAATATCGCCGAACAGCACGGCGCCAGCCTGAGCCTGGCGAACCATGAACGGGGCGGCCTCGAAGCCGTACTTGTCGTACCCGAATTTTATGCAGGTAAGTAAAACCTCTCTCTCATCATGAAAAAGAAGACATTGGCAATCCTGGTAGGCGTCGCGGCCGTCGTTGGCGCGGGCGTCTGGTACTCGACGAAAGCGCCGGCCGAGGGCGGCGCTGCCGGCGGCAAGGGCAAGGGCGAGGTCGGTCCGACCACCGTGAACGTGATTGCGCCTGAACGCCAGGATGTGCCGGTCACGCTGAGCGCCAACGGCACCGTCAGCCCGATCAGCACGGTCGATCTGCATCCGCAGACCACCAGCACCATCGTCAAGGTCCATGTCAAGGAAGGCCAGTTCGTCAAGGAAGGCGAACTGATGTTCACGCTGGACAGCCGCAGCGCCACCGCCAATGTGGAGAAAGCGGAAGCCCAGGTGCAGAAGGACAAGGCCACCCTGGCCGACCTGGAGCGCCAGTACAAGCGTGCCCGCGAGCTGGTGGCGCAGAAATTCATGGCCGAGAGCGCGGTCGATACGCTGAAATCCCAGGTCGATTCACAGCGCGCCGTGCTGGAGTCGAATATTGCCGCCGCCCGCGCCGAGCGCGTCGATCAGAGCTATAACGTGATCCGCGCCCCGCAGTCGGGCCGCGTGGGCGCCATCGACGTGTACCCGGGCAGCCTGGTGCAGCTGTCCACTTCGCTGACCACCATCACCCAGCTGGACCCGATCAATGTCTCCTTCAACGTGCCGGAAACCAACCTGACCGCGCTGCTGGATGCCCAGCGCACCGGCAAGGTCACGGTACAGGCTTATCTCAACAATTCGGACAAGCCGGTAAATGGCGAGCTCAGCTTCGTGGACAATACCGTCGATGCCAGCGCCGGCGTGATCCGCGTCAAGGGCCGCTTCGACAACAGGGACACCCGCCTGTGGCCCGGCCAGTACGTGACCACGAAACTGACGGTCACCACCCTGAAAAGTGCCCTTGTCGTGCCGCAAAACGCTATCATTACCAACACGCGCGGCACCTTCGTGTACACGGTGGCGGCCGACCAGACCGCGAAGATTGCCAACGTGAAGCGCCTGTACGGTTTCGGCGCCTACGCCGTGGTGGACGGCCTGCAGGGCGACGAGAAAGTGATCGTGGAAGGCAAGCAGAATCTGCGTCCGGGCGGCAAGGTGCGCATTGCCGATGCCAGGCTGGCGCAGCAGGACGGCGCGGCGCAGGGGCACGCCAACCAGAAGGGTAAAGCCGAATGAACCTTTCCGAACTGAGCATCCGGCGCCCCGTCATGGTGGTGCTGCTCTCGGCGGCCGTGATCCTGGCCGGCGTGCTGGCCTATTCCCATATCCCGGTTGCGGCACTGCCGAGCTACAACACCCCGGTCATCAACGTTTCGGCCGACCTGCCGGGCGCCAGCCCGGACACCATGGCGTCCTCGGTGGCGCTGCCGCTGGAAAAGCAGTTCTCGACCATTGCCGGCGTGTCGATGATCACCTCGACCTCTACGCTGGGCAACACCTCGCTGACGCTGGAATTCGATACCGCCATCAACGTCAATGAAGCGGCGGTCGATGTGCAGGCCGCGCTGCTGCGCGCCCAGCGCCAGTTGCCGCAGGAAATGACGGACCTGCCGTCCTACCGCAAGGTCAACCCGGCCGATGCGCCGGTGCTGTTCATGACCATGACCTCGCCCTCGCTCAGCCTGTCCGAGCTGAACGATTACGCGGAAAACCTGATTGCCCCCAGCCTGTCCACCCTGCCGGGCGTAGCCCAGGTCTCGGTCAACGGCCAGAAACGCTTTGCAGTGCGTATCCGCGCCCGCTCCGACGCGCTGAACGCGCGCAATATGACGCTGGACGACCTGCAGCAGGCCATCAAGTCCTCCAACGCAAATACCCCGCTGGGTATCCTGGACGGCCCGAGCCAGACCCTGACCATCCAGGGCACGCCGCAGATGATGCGCGCGGCCGAGTTCAACGAGATCATTGTCGCCACCCGCAACGGCCAGCCGGTGCGCCTGAAGGATGTCGCAACCGCCGAGGACAGCTACCAGTCCATCAAGGCGGCCGGCAGCTATAACGGCGAACGTTCGATCGTGCTGCTGGTGCAGCGTCAGCCGGACGCCAACACGGTGCAGGTGGTCGATGGCGTGCGCGCGCTGCTGCCGCGCTTCAAGGCGCAGATGCCGGCTTCGGTCACCATCAACCTGGTCAACGACCGTTCCGTCTCCATCCGCGAAGCAATCCACGACGTGAACCTGACCCTGGCCCTGACCGTGGTGCTGGTGGTGCTGGTGATCTTCCTGTTCCTGCACCGCGCGGCCGCGACCTTCATTCCGGCCATCACCATGCCGATCTCGCTGCTGGGGGCACTGGCCCTGCTGTACAGCCTCGGCTACAGCCTGGACAACGTTTCCCTGCTCGGCATCACGCTGGCCGTCGGCTTGGTGGTCGATGACGCGATCGTGGTGCTGGAAAACATCGTGCGCCACATCGAGCACGGCAAGAAGCCGCTGCAGGCGGCGCTGATCGGTTCGCGCGAAATGGGCTTTACCATTGTCTCGATCTCGGTCTCGCTGGTGGCGGTGTTCATCCCGATCTTCTTCATGCCGGGCGTGATCGGCCTGCTGTTCCACGAATTTGCCGTGGTGGTCGGCCTGTCGGTGCTGGTCTCGGCCATCGTGTCGCTGACCCTGGTGCCGATGCTGTGCTCGCGCCTGCTGCCGGCCGACTCGCACGAAACCTCGGGCGACGATACCTTTGTCGGGCGCCACTTCGAGCGCGCCTTCAACGCCACCCGCAACGGCTATGCGCGCACGCTGGACATCGCGCTCAAGCACCGCTTCGTGGTGCTGGGCATCGCCTTTGCCACCTTCGGCCTGACCATCTGGCTGTACGCAGTCATGCCCAAGGGCTTCTTCCCCGAGGAAGACCTGGGCCAGATCCGCGTCAACACCGAAGCCTCGGAAGACATTTCCACCTCGGCCATGCTGACCCTGCAGGAAAAAGTGGTGGAAGTGCTGCGCGCCGATCCGGCCGTGAAGGATGTGACCTCGTTTACCGGCGGCGGCAACACGGGCCGCATGTTCATGGTGCTGAAGCCGCGCAGCGAGCGCGATGCCATGCCGAAAGTGCTGGACAGCCTGCGCAAGGCAACCAAGAAGATTGCCGGCATCCAGGTTTATCTGAGCCCGGTGCAGAACCTGCAGCTGGGCGGCCGTCCGTCGAAGAGCCGCTACCAGTACACGCTGCAGTCGGTCAGCCCGGATTCGCTGAACGACTGGGCCGACAAGTTCCAGGACCGCATGCGCGCCGACCCCGACTTCCGCGACGTGACCAGCGATTCGCAGAGCAAGGGCCTGCAGGCCCAGCTGAAGATCGACCGCGACAAGGCCAACCTGCTGGGCGTGAAGATGGCCGACATCCGTACCGCCCTGTACCTGGCCTACGGCGAGCGCCAGGTCTCGACCATCTACTCGTCCGCCGCCAGCTACTACGTGATCCTGGAAGCGTCCGACCAGGACCGCATGTTCGACGATGCGCTGACCAAGGTGTCGGTGCGCAACAGCGACGGCAACCTGATCAAGCTGTCCAGCTTTGCCACGGTCGAGCGCACCGTGGGGCCGACCGCCGTCAACCACCAGGGCCAGCTGCAGGCAATTACCGTGTCGTTCAACCTGGCGCCGGATGTCCCGCTGGGTAACGCCACGGCCAAGATCGACAAGATGGGCCAGGACATGGGCCTGCCGGCCTCGATCATTACCAGCTACGGCGGCGATGCGGCCGTGTTCCAGTCCACCCAGGGCAGCCAGCTGATCCTGATCATTGCCGCACTGGGCGTGATTTACGTGCTGCTGGGCGTGCTGTACGAAAGCTATATCCACCCGCTGACCATTCTGGCCGGCCTGCCGTCGGCGGCCGTGGGGGCGCTGCTGACCCTGTGGATCTTCAAGATGGACCTCAGCATGATCGCCATCATCGGCATCCTGATGCTGATCGGTATCGTCAAGAAGAACGCCATCATGATGATCGACTTCGCCCTGCACGCCCAGCGCGAGCAAGGCATGAAGCCGTTCGACGCGATCCGCGAAGCCTGCGTGCTGCGTTTCCGTCCGATCATGATGACCACGCTGGCGGCCCTGATGGGCGCGCTGCCGATTGCACTGGGCCTGGGCGCCGGCGCCGAACTGCGCCAGCCGCTGGGCCTGGCCGTGTGCGGCGGCCTGATCTTCTCCCAGGTCATCACGCTGTATATCACGCCGGTGATTTATCTCTTCCTCGACAAGTACAGCGGTACCGGTCCGATGAAGGATGAGGATCTGGAAGATGGCGACGACGGCGAAGCAGTGCATCCCGTCGAGCTGAAGGCTGTCAGTGCCGGCAAGCATTGATAGCGCGGGTAGGGCTTACATACTGTAACATTCGTCAAAGTCAACTTTGAGTAAGCTCTACCCTTGTACCTGCCGACGACGGTTTATCTTGTATCAATTCAGCCAGCCCCCCGAAGAACACAGCGAGTTCTGCCCCCACTGCGGCCAACCCATGCCGCCGGGGGATAATATCGTTGTCCATGAATACGGCGCCCGCAAGCAGCCGAATCGCTGGGGCATTGGCGCCACGGTAGCGGTCCACCTGGCGGTGATCCTGATTTATTTCTTCAATCCCAAGCATGACATCAAGCTCACCCCGCCTGCCAAGGAAGGGGAGATGGTGTGGGTCGCGCCGCTGCCGGTGTCCAAGCCGAAACCGACGCCAACGCCAAGCAAGGCCAAGCCGGATACCAGCAAGGCGAAAAAGCAGGATACGCCCAAGGCGACGCGCGCCTATCTGCCGCCAAGCAAGACCGCCATTACCGAGCGCATCAAGCCGGAAGAACAGATCGTACCGCCGGAGCAGGCCAGGTTGACGCCGCCGCCGCCGGAAGCGACGGATATGCAGTCGATGATCGAGATGCGCCGCAAGGCGCGCAATGCCGATGCGCCATCGGCCCAGCCGTCCGAGGCGGAGGCCGAAGCCACGGCCGCCAAGAACCGCGCGCTGGCGAATATCATGGGCGCCCAGGGCCGCAGCGCCAACGGTGAGCGCAACGATACCGGCGGTATCTTCCAGGTCATCAACAAGACCTTTAACGGCGCCGACATCAAGTTCCGCGGCTTCAGTTCGAACTTCAAGCGCCAGTGGTCGCAGCAGGTGCACGTGGACCAGGGCGCGGAAAAGGATATCGAGACGGCGATCGTGAAGCAGATGATCCTGATGATCCGCAAGGAAAAACCGGGCGACTTCGTGTGGGAATCGCACCGTCTGGGCCGCAATGTGCCGATGAGTGCACGCAAGGAAGACGAGGCCGAACTGCAGGCCTTCCTGCTGCAGGAGTTCTTCCCGGGCTACGGCAAGCTGCGCTGAAAAAAAGTGTTGTCTTAGCGATCTTTTTCTTGCCGCTGACGTAGTTCCAGCCGGGTTCTGCCGCTATAATCGCCCAAAATTTTTGCATATGGCCGGAGCACAAAACTGAGATGAACGTCACGCTGATTTCCTTTGTCGTACTGTATTTGCTGGGTACGCTTGCCCTGGGCGTGTGGGCCGGAACGCGGATCAAGAACACCACCGACTTCGCGGTGGCCGGGCGCAGCCTGCCGCTGATCATGGTGGTCACCACCACCTTTGCCACCTGGTTCGGCGCGGAAACCGTGATGGGCATTCCGGCCAAGTTCGTGCAGGGCGGCCTGGGCGCGCTGGTGGAAGACCCCTTCGGCGCCGGCACCTGCCTGATCCTGGTCGGCCTGTTCTTTGCGGCCCGCCTGTACAAGCTGAATCTGCTGACCATCGGCGACTTCTACCGCCAGCGCTACGGCAAGGGCATCGAGGTGTTCTGCTCGGTCGCCATCATCGTTTCCTATCTGGGCTGGGTGGCGGCGCAGATTACCGCGCTGGGCCTGGTGTTCTCGGTGCTGACCAATGGCGCCATGTCGGAAACCATGGGCATGATTGTCGGCACCCTGGCGGTGCTGATCTACGTGGTGGTGGGCGGCTTCCTGGCCGTGGCCTGGACCGACTTCATCCAGATGATCGTGCTGGTGCTGGGCCTGTCCGTGATTGCCTTCTTCTCGGCCGACCTGGCGGGCGGCTCGGACAAGGTGATGGCCATGGCCTCCAGCAAGGAGCTGTGGAACTTCCTGCCGCCGGCGTCGTTTACCGACATCGTCTTCTTTATCGGCGCCGGCGTCACCATGATGCTGGGCTCGATTCCGCAGCAGGACGTGTTCCAGCGCGTGATGTCGGCCAAGGACGCCAATACCGCGCGCACCGGCGCCGTGATCGGCGGCGCTTCCTACATCCTGTTTGCCTTCGTGCCGATGTTCATCGTCGCCAGCGCCGTGATCGTGATGGGCGACAATGCGATGGAACTGGCCAAGAACGACTACCAGCGCCTGCTGCCGACTTTCGTGCTGACCAGGATGCCGCTGGTGATGCAGATCCTGTTCTTTGGTGCGCTGCTGTCGGCGATCAAGTCCACCTCGTCGGCCACGCTGCTGGCGCCGTCCACCTCGTTCGTGGAAAACATCCTGAAAAACCTGCGTCCGGGCATGGGCGACAAGCAGCAGCTGCTGGCCATGCGCGCCACCATCGTGGTGTTTGCCGGCCTGGTGCTGTCGTATGCGATTGCGATGAAGGGCACCTCGATTTATGACCTGGTGTCGAGTGCTTACCAGGTGACGCTGGTGGGGGCGTTTGTGCCGCTGGTGATGGGCTTGTACTGGCAGCGTTCCACCACCCAGGGCGCGATTGCGTCGCTGGCGCTGGGCATTGCGACCTGGATTCTGTTCTTCCCGCAGATCTCCGCGCTGGGCGAGCATTTCCCGGGACAGCTGGCCGGCCTGCTGGCGGCATTCGTGGGCATGATCGGCGGCTCGCTGGCGCCGCAGGTGCTGAAGAACCGGCACGAACCGAAGCACCTGGTCAAAGGCCTGAGCGCCTGAAAACCGAAGGGCTGGGTCAGACCCGCCGGGTCTGACCCAGGGTTTAGGTTTAGGCCGCCGGGTCTGACCCAGGGTTTAGGTTTAGGCCGCCGGGTCTGACCCAGGGTTTAGGTTTCAGCCTTAAGCTTGCGCGCAATATCCAGCGCAAAATAAGTCAGCACCCCATCCGCGCCGGCGCGCTTGAAGGCCAGCATGGACTCCATCATCACCTTGTCGTGATCCAGCCAGCCGTTCTGTGCCGCCGCCTTGATCATCGCGTACTCGCCGGACACCTGGTAAGCAAAGGTCGGCACCTTGAACTCATCCTTCACACGCCGCACGATATCCAGGTAAGGCATGCCCGGCTTGACCATCACCATATCCGCGCCCTCGGCGATATCCAGCGCCACCTCGCGCAAAGCCTCGTCCGAATTGGCCGGGTCCATCTGGTAAGTATTCTTGTCGCCCTTGCCCAGGTTCTTGGCCGAGCCCACCGCATCGCGGAACGGGCCATAGAAGGCGGACGCATACTTGGCCGAGTAAGCCATGATGCGGGTATGGATGAAGTTCTTCTCCTCCAGCGCCGCCCGCACATAGCCGATGCGGCCATCCATCATGTCGGACGGCGCCACCACATCCACACCGGCTTCGGCCTGGGCCAGCGCCTGCTTCACCAGCATCGCGGTGGTCACATCGTTCAGCACATAGCCCTTATCGTCGATCAGGCCATCCTGGCCGTGGCTGGTGTACGGGTCTAGCGCCACGTCGGTCAGGATGCCCAGCCCGGGGAAATTCTTCTTCAGTTCGCGCACGGCGCGCGGCACCAGGCCTTCCGGATTGGCCGCTTCCACGCCGTCCGGCGTTTTCTTGGCGGCATCGATGACCGGAAACAGGGCCAGCACCGGGATGCCCAGGCTGACGCACTCCTCGGCCACCTTCATCAGCAGATCCACCGACACGCGCTCCACGCCCGGCATCGACAGCACCGGCTCGCGCTGGTTGCTGCCTTCCAGGATGAAGACCGGGTAGATCAGGTCGGCAGCGGTGACCACGTTCTCGCGCATCAGGGCGCGGGAGAAGGGATCGCGGCGCATGCGGCGCATGCGGATGGCTGGGAAATCAGGCGTAATCATCTTTATTCCGTTTCGGTGGGAGTGGTTGCGTCGGGCGCATCGTTGAGGCCGGCCAGCTCTTCGATCCTGGCCGTCGCTTCCTCGATGCCGATGCGCTTCAGCGCGGAAAACAGTTGCACGGTGAAGGGGAAGCCTTCGCCGTCTTCGTCCACGTAGCTGTCCAGCTTGGCTTGCGCCTGGCGCAGTACATTGATCGACTCGTTGCGGTTCAGCTTGTCCGCCTTGGTCAGGATGCAGTGGATCGGCTTGCCGGTCGGGGCGAACCACTCGATCATCTGCTGGTCCAGGTCGGTAAACGGACGGCGCGCATCCATCATCAGCACCAGGGCCGCCAGCTGCTCGCGCTGCTGCACATAGTCGCCCAGCAGGCGCTGCCAGTGCAGTTTCGCGTCGCCGGACACTTCGGCGTAGCCGTAGCCGGGCAAGTCTGCAATGAGGCAACGGATTTCTTCAACTTTGGTAGCATCGTGCCGGTGCATGGCGACATGTGAACCGCCGACCGAGAAGAAGTTGATGTGCTGGGTGCGGCCGGGCGTTTTGGACGCAAAGGCCAGGCTTTTCTGATTGCACAGGATATTGATGGCCGTGGATTTACCGGCATTTGAGCGGCCGGCAAAGGCAATTTCAGGCACGGTGGTGCGTGGCAGGTCGCGCAAATGGTTTACGGTCGTGAAGAAGCGGGCTTGCCAGAGTTTGGACATGGGATGGGGCAGAAATTGCAACAAAAGGAAGGAAAAACGTTGAAAAGCTATTGTACAATAAGGGGTTACGAATTGTTGTCATGCGCCATTCTGCCTATTTTGTGGGCAATCCGCCGCAACAGTTTAACCACTAATTTATTGACTAGTCTCAGGGTGTCTGAATGAATCGTGCATTTTCACCGTTTGTAAAATCCTTGTTCGTTGCACTGCTGGCGGTCTCCGGCGTAGCATCCGCAGCAGATGCCCACGCACCTGCGGCCGCCAAGGTTGACCCGGCAAAGGGTGCCACCCTGTACGGCGACGGTGACTCTGCGCGTGGCCTGCCGGCTTGCGTATCCTGCCACGGCGCGGCCGGCAATTCGACCATTGCCGCCAACCCGAAACTGGCCGGCCTGCCGGAAGCTTATGTGTACAAGCAGTTGGTGGACTTCACCGAGCCTGCGCGCCAGCAGCCGGTGATGACCACCTACGCCAAGATGCTGACGGAGGAGGAAAAGCACAATATCGCTGCCTACCTGTCGCAGCAGGCTGCCAAGCCGGGCGCCGCCAAGAACAAGGACACCATCGACCTGGGCAAGAAGATCTACCGTGGCGGTATCGCCGAGAAGGGCGTGCCGGCCTGTGCCTCCTGCCATGGCGCTTCCGGCGGCGGTATGCCGGCGCGCTACCCGCGCGTGGGCGGCCAGCACCAGGATTACACCATTGCCCAGTTGAACGGCTTCAAGGCCAAGACCCGCAAGAACAGCGCCGAGATGACCACGATTGCCGGCCGCCTGTCGGATGACGAGATCAAGGCTGTCGCCGACTACGTTGCTGGCTTGAAGTAATCTGGTTTCGGCCGCTCCAGGGCGTGCGGCCTGGACGTGAAAAGGGCGGCTGCGAGAGCAGACTGCCCTTTTTTGTTTTATTCTCCTGAATTTTTCCGCACATGAGCTCCACCCCAAGCACATCCGGTATCCAGTTGCGCACCCGGCGCGGCATCGTGGCTGAAGTTGTCGAATTGCTGTCCTCGATGCGCTTTGCCATTGCCTTGCTCAGCATGGTGGCGATCGCGTCAGTGATCGGCACCATCATGCAGCAGAACAAGCCCTCGGGCGATTACATCAACCAGTTCGGGCCGTTCTGGTCCGAAGTCTTCGGCAAGCTGGGGCTCTACGCGATCTATTCGTCGTGGTGGTTCCTGCTGATCATGGGTGTGCTGGTGGTCTCCACCTCGCTGTGCGTGCTGCACAATACGCCCAAGATGCTGAAGGACATGCGCAGCTGGCGCGAGAAGGTGCGCGAGTCCTCGCTCAACAATTTCCACCACAAGAACCAGTGGAGCTCGCCGCTGGCGCGTCCCGCGCTGGCGCAGCAGACTGCGCAGCGCCTGCAGCACGCCGGCTACGCCACCAAGGTCGTGGACAAGGATGGCGCCACGCTGGTGACCGCCAAGCGCGGCGCGGGCAACAAGTTCGGCTACATCTTTGCCCATTCGGCCATCGTCATCATCTGCATCGGCGGCATGCTCGATTCCGACGTGCCGATCCGCATCCAGCAGTGGCTGTTCGACAAGAGCGCCTTTGCCGGCAACGGCCTGATCAGCCAGATCCCGGCCCAGCACCGCCTTGGCGTGCACAACCCGACTTACCGCGGCAATATCTCGCTGCCGGAAGGGCAGGCCGGCGACACCGCCATCCTGCCGCGCCCGGACGGCGTGCTGCTGCAGGACCTGCCGTTCACCATCAAGCTGAAGAAGTTCGACATCGACTTCTACAGCACCGGCATGCCCAAGCTGTTTGCCAGCGACGTGGTGGTGCAGGACAAGGAATCCGGCGAGACCGTGACCAGCACCATCGAGGTCAACAAGCCGCTGATCTTCAAGGGCGTGGCGATTTACCAGTCCAGCTTTGAAGACGGCGGCAGCAAGCTGAAGCTGACCGGCTTCCCCATGGTCGGCACCGGCAGCACGTCCTTCGACATGAACGGCGAAGTGGGCGGCGTCAGCAAGCTGACCAGCGACTACAGCGTGGAGTGGATGGACTTCCGTCCCTTCAACGTGGAAAACACCGGCTCGCAGGATGCGCGCGCCGTGAGCAAGGGCGAAAACCTGGAAGGCTCCTTTGCCCGCGGCCTCGACAAGCAGCTGGGCAGCGCCGCCAAGAATGCCCACAACAAGGACCTGAAGAACGTCGGCCCGAGCGTGCAGTACAAGATCCGCGACAAGACCGGCCAGGCGCGCGAATACCAGAACTATATGCAGCCGGTCACCATCGATGGCGACACCATCTTCCTGGCCGGCGTGCGCGCCAACCCGGGCGACCAGTTCAGCTATCTGCGCATCCCGGCCGACGAAGAGCACAGCGTGCGCGAATGGATGCGCCTGCGCGCCGCGCTGCAGAACCCGGCGCTGCGCGCCAGGGCGGCCGAGCGCTACGGCCGCCGCGCCATGCCGCAGGATGGCGGCCTGGTGCGCGAACAGCTGCAGCAGTCGGCCCTGAAGGGCCTGGAAATCTTTGCCGGCGACGACAAGGCGGCGGGTTTCATGGCCATCAGCAAATTCCTGGAAAAAGTGCCGCAGGCCGAGCAGACCAAGGCCGCTGACATCTTCCTGAAAATCCTGAACGGCACCATGTGGGAACTGTGGCAGGTGGTGCGCGAAGAGAATGGCCAGCAGCCGGCCGCTGCCGAGGAGAAGCCGGCCCGCTACCTGCAGCTGGCCACGGCCGCGCTGTCGGACAGCTTCTTCTACGGCGCGCCGGTATTCCTGCAGCTGGAGGATTACACCCAGATCAAGGCTTCGGTATTCCAGGTCACGCGCTCGCCGGGCAAGACGGTGGTGTATATTGGCTGCGTCTTCCTGACTTTGGGCGTATTTGCCATGTTCTACATTCGCGAACGCCGGCTGTGGGTCTGGATCAAGGATACGCAGCAGGGCGCCGATGCCCTGATGGCCATGAGCACCCAGCGCAAAACGCTGGATTTTGAGCGAGAGTTCAACGAGTTGAAAGAGAAACTGCCGCAGTCCGCGTAAGCTGTGGCAACTTCTGGAGAAATACATGGAAATCACGCAAACCCAAACTTATACGCAAGCGCCCGGCTACTTCAAGCGCCTGAACATTATCGACTGGCTGTTCGGCGCTGTCCTGCTGGGCGGTGCGCTGTACGCGCTGAACCGTTTCGGCGCCTACATGGACATCTACGAAAAAGTCATCCTGCTGGCTTCCGCGCCCACCTTTGCCGCCCTCGGCTGGCACTGGAAGCCGGTGCGCTGGGTGATGCCGCTGGCCTTCCTGCTGGCGCTGTGGGGCGTGGCCCTGTACGACCAGCAGCTGGCCAATGCGGATACGCGCTTCTTCCTGAAGTACATGCTGTCCAGCCAGTCCGCCATCCTGTGGATGAGCACGCTGTTCTTCCTGTCCACCCTGTTCTACTGGGGCGGCCTGGTGGCCCGTTCCGGCTTCGGCGCTTCGGTCGGCTCCAAGCTGAGCTGGGCAGCGGTGGTGCTGGGCATTACCGGCATGCTGGTGCGCTGGTACGAGTCCTACCTGATCGGCACCGACGTCGGCCACATTCCGATTTCGAACCTGTATGAAGTGTTCATCCTGTTCTCGCTGATCACGGCCCTGTTCTATTTGTACTACGAACAACATTACAAGACCCGCCAGCTGGGGCCTTTCGTGCTGCTGGTGATTTCGGCCGCCATCGGCTTCCTGCTGTGGTACACGGTGGCGCGCGGCGCCTCCGACATCCAGCCGCTGGTGCCGGCCCTGCAAAGCTGGTGGATGAAGATCCATGTGCCGGCCAACTTCATCGGCTACGGGACCTTCGCACTGGCCGCCATGGTCGGTTCGGCCTACCTGCTGAAGTCGCACGGCTACCTGGCCGACCGCCTGCCCTCGCTGGAACTGCTGGACGATGTGATGTACAAGGCCATTTCGGTCGGCTTCGCCTTCTTCACCATTGCCACCATTCTCGGTGCGCTGTGGGCCGCCGAAGCCTGGGGCGGCTACTGGTCGTGGGACCCGAAAGAGACCTGGGCCCTGATCGTCTGGCTGAACTATGCAGCCTGGCTGCACATGCGCCTGATGTCCGGCCTGCGCGGCCGTGCGGCGGCATGGTGGGCGGTGGTGGGCCTGGTGGTGACGACGTTTGCTTTCCTTGGCGTCAACATGTTCCTGTCCGGCCTGCACTCCTACGGCAAATTGTAATCACAACGTAATTATGTGAATTCCGGATTCGTGTAAGGTTAGAACCAAGCCGTCACTAACCCCTACACAGTCCGGAGTTGACATGTTGATCAAACGCAGTCCCAACGGCATCGAACTGCCGTTCTCCTCTGAAATCACGCCGCGCGAAGTCTTCGAATCGCGCCGCTCCTTCATCAGGCAGCTGGCGGTCGGCTCGATTGCCGCCGGTTTCGGCCCCGGCCTGCTGAACCAGGCCTTTGCCCAGGGCGGCGGCAATGCCAAACTGGCGGCGAAGCTGAATCCTGCCTACTCCGCGGTGGAAAAGCAGACCTCCTTCAAGGATGCGTCCTCCTTCAATAATTTCTACGAATTCGGCACCGACAAGAGCGATCCGGCGCGTTATGCCGGCACGCTGCGCACGCGGCCGTGGACCGTCTCCATCGAGGGCGAGATCAAGAAGCCCCAGGTGCTGGATATCGACAGCCTGCTCAAGCTGGCGCCGCTGGAGGAGCGCGTCTATCGCCTGCGCTGCGTGGAAGGCTGGTCGATGGTGATTCCATGGGTAGGCTATTCGCTGTCAGAACTGATCAGGCGCGTGGAGCCGAACGGCAACGCGAAGTACATCGAGTTCGTGACGCTGGCGGACAAGAAGCAGATGCCGGGCGTGGGCAGCCGCGTGCTGGACTGGCCTTACGTGGAAGGCCTGCGCCTGGACGAAGCGAACCATCCGCTGACCCTGCTCACGCTGGGCATGTACGGCGAAGTGCTGCCGAACCAGAACGGCGCGCCGGTGCGCATCGTGGTGCCGTGGAAGTACGGCTTCAAGTCGGCCAAGTCGATCGTCAAGATCCGCTTCGTGCGCGACATGCCGCGCACGGCCTGGAACTCGATTGCCGCGAATGAGTACGGCTTCTATTCGAACGTGAACCCGGACGTGGACCACCCGCGCTGGTCGCAGGCCACCGAGCGCCGCATCGGCGAGGACGGCTTCTTCAACCGCAAGCGCAAGACGCTGATGTTCAACGGCTATTCCGATGTGGCGTCGCTCTACACGGGCATGGACTTGAGGAAGAACTACTAATGGCCATCAATCCCTCTGCGCGCCAGATGACGGTGCTGAAGACGCTGGTCTTCGTGCTGTGTCTCGTGCCTTTCTTCAAGCTGGCCTGGCTGGTCGCCAACGACCAGCTGGTGGAACCGCTGCAGTACATCACGCGCGCGACGGGGGACTGGACGCTGTACTTCCTCTGCATCACGCTGGGCGTGACGCCGCTGCGCCGCTTTGCGAAGTGGAACTGGGTGCTCAAGCTGCGCCGCATGCTGGGCCTGTATGCCTTCTTTTACGGCCTGCTGCATTTCATGACCTTCTTCTGGTTCGATCACTTTTTCGATGTGCAGGAGATGCTGAAGGATGTGGTCAAGCGTCCCTTCATTACGGTCGGCTTCATTGCCTTCGTGCTGCTGATTCCGCTGGCGGTAACCAGCACCAATGGCATGGTGCGCCGGCTGGGCGGCAAGCGCTGGCAGCTGCTGCACAAGGTGATCTATGTGATTGCGCCGCTGGGCATCCTGCACTTCTGGTGGATGAAGGCCGGCAAGCACGATTTCGCGCAGCCCACGCTGTTCGGCATTATCGTGTTCGTGCTGCTGGCGCTGCGCGTGTGGTGGGCGCGCGGCAAGGCGGCATCCGTTGCCGATGCTCGTCCCACGGCCCGGAGCGCGCCGATGTAAAATGCTGCAAAAAACACATCGGCGCACTCCATGCAAAACATCCCACCTGACAGTACCGGCTTCCGCCGCCGCCTGACCATCCTGGCCGTGATTGCCGCCGCCGGCATCGCCGTGCTGGCCGCGCGCGTGATCTGGCTGCAAGCGCTGCACTGAGCATGTGGCGCAAGATCCGGCCCTGGCTGGGCGTCGATGTGCCGCTGGCGCTGTGCGTCGCGCTGCTGCTGGCCACCGGCCTGCTGACCCTGTACTCCGCCGCCCTTGATTTCCCGGGGCGCTTCGAACTCCAGTTGCGCAATATCCTGCTTGCCGTCGGCATCATGTGGGCGGCGGCCAATGTGCCGCCGAAACAGCTGATGCGCTATGCGCCGCTGATTTATGCCGCGGGCGTGCTGATGCTGCTGGCCGTGTTTGCGGTCGGCATCCAGCGCAAGGGTTCGCAGCGCTGGATCAATGTGGGCATGGAATTCCAGCCATCGGAGATCATGAAGATCGCCATGCCGCTGATGCTGGCCTGGTTCTTCCATCATTTCCAGTCCGCCCGGCGCTGGAAGACGTTTGCCGCTGCGGCCGTGCTGCTGCTGGTTCCGGTCGCCTTCATCGCCAAGCAGCCCGACCTCGGCACCGCCTTGCTGGTTGCCGCAGCCGGCTTCTATGTGATCCTGCTGGCCGGCCTGTCATGGAAAGCGCTGGCTGCGCTGGCGCTGGCGGCCGTGGTGGCAGTACCGGCCGCCTGGCCCTTGCTGCACGACTACCAGCGCAACCGCGTGCTGACCATGATCGACCCCGGCGCCGATCCGCTGGGCAAAGGCTTCCAGATCACGCAGGCGGGCATTGCCATCGGCTCGGGCGGGGTGGCGGGCAAGGGCTGGCTGGAAGGCACGCAGGGGCACCTCGGCTTCGTTCCCGAGCGCTCGACGGATTTCATCTTCTCTGTGTTTGCCGAGGAATTCGGCCTGCTGGGCATTGCGCTGCTGCTGGCGCTGTACTTCGCGCTGATCGTGCGCGGACTGCAGATCACCGCCCGCGCCGGCACGCTGTTCGCGCGCCTGCTGGCCGGCTCGATCACGCTGATCTTCTTCACCTACGTGTTCGTCAACATCGGCATGGTCAGCGGCATCGTGCCGGTGGTCGGCGTGCCGCTGCCCTTCATCAGCTACGGCGGCACCGCCCTGATGACGCTGGGACTGGGCTGCGGGATCCTCATGAGCATCCAGCGCCAGTCCCGCCTGAACCTCAGCTGATCACGGATTCCAGCGCGAACAGCTCGGCCGGGTTTTCGCGCTGGCGCACCACGTGCACCTTGCCGCCATCGACGATCAGCTCCACGGCGCGGCCGCGGGTGTTGTAGTTCGAGGACATGGTCATGCCGTAAGCGCCGGCGGTCTTCATGGCCAGCAGGTCGCCCGGCGCCACCGCCAGTTCGCGGTCGCGCGCCAGCCAGTCGCCGGATTCGCAGATCGGACCGACCACGTCGAACATTGCCGCGCCGGCGCCGCCTTGCACCACCGGCTGCATATCCATCCACGCCTGGTACATGGCCGGACGCGCCATATCGTTCATTGCCGCGTCCACGATGCAGAAGTTCTTCTCTTCGCCATGCTTGATGTATTCCACGCGCGTCAGCAGCACGCCGGCGTTGCCGACGATCGAGCGGCCCGGTTCGAAGATCACCTTCATCGGCTGGCCGCCGTGCCTGGCGGCGCGCCATGCGTCGATGCGCTTGAACAGGCGGCCCAGGTAGTCGCCCACCGGCACCGGGGCGCCGTCGCCGTAGTCGATGCCGATGCCGCCGCCGATGTCCAGGTGGTGCAGGTGGATGCCTTCGGCGTGCAGGGTGTCGATCAGTTCGATCAGCTTGTCCAGCGCTTCCAGCAGCGGTGCATCGTCCAGCAGCTGCGAGCCGATGTGGCAGTCGATGCCCGACACGTCCAGGTTCGGCAGCTGCGACGCCACGCGGTAGGTGTCCAGCGCATCGTCAAACGCCACGCCGAACTTGTTCGATTTCAGACCGGTGGAGATGTAGGGGTGGGTCTTCGGATCGACGTTCGGGTTCACGCGCAGCGACACGCGCGCCTTCTTGCCCATCGCGCCGGCCACTTCGTTCAGGCGGTGCAGCTCGGGAATGGATTCCACGTTGAAGCACAGGATCTCGTGCGACAGCGCCAGGCGCATTTCGTCCACGCTCTTGCCCACGCCGGAGAAGATCACCTTCTTCGGATCGCCGCCCGCTGCGACCACGCGCAGCAGTTCGCCGCCGGACACGATATCGAAGCCCGCGCCGCGGTCGGCCAGCAGCTTCAGGATCGCCAGATTCGAATTTGCCTTCATCGCATAGCAGACCAGCGCATCGCGTCCTGCAGCGGCATTCGCATATGAATCGAAGTTATCCAGCAGCGTCTTTTTGGAATAGACGTAGGCCGGGGTGCCGTACTGTTCTGCGATGGCGGTGAGCGCAACGCCTTCGGCGTGCATCACGCCGTTCTGGTATTCGAATTGGGACATAAGCTTATTGTTGGGATGCGGGAGGAGTCGATGGAACAGGTGCGGAAGGCGGCGCCACGCCCGGTTTGCCGATGTTTTCCTGGGTGGATGGCTTCCGGGCAGGCTTGGGCAGGTAGAGCTGGCCGGTCTGGCCACAAGCCGGGAGCAGGGTGGCGGCTGCCAGCACGGCAGCAAGTGCGAAAGGGGACTTCACGATTAGAATACGGTTTGAATTGAATCCTTGGAGTGTAGCATGACCGAATCGGAATTTATGGAGCTGGCGGAAACCACGCTGGACTCGGTGGAAGCAGCGCTGGATCGTCTGGCGGACCAGGATATGCTCGACACCGAGTGCAGCCGCAGCGGCAATGTGCTGGAAATCGAGTTCCTGGGCAATGGCTCGAAAGTGATCGTCAACAGCCAGGCGGCGATGAAGGAGTTGTGGGTGGCCGCGCGTTCGGGCGGCTTCCACTACCGCTATGCCGACGGCAAGTGGACCGATACGCGCAGCGGGCTGGAATTGTTCGCTGCGCTGTCGGAGATCGCTACGGCGCAGGGTGGGGCGCCGGTGGTGCTCGAACCCTGAAACCTCAAACCTGGGTCAGACCCACGGGTCTGACCCGCGGCCCGCAGCCGCCGCGTACCGGGGTCTGACCCGCGGCCCGCGGCCGTTGCGTACCGGGGTCGTACCCTTCGGGTCCGACCCTGGGCTTAGGTTTCAGAACAGCTCATTCTTCACCGCATCCTTGGCCTTCTCCTCGGCCGGGGTGCCGCGCGTATTGCCTTCCAGGCTCTGCACGCCCATGCCCGGCGGGTTCTCCGCATAGTAATACTCGCCGTCGGCCATCACGATGCCTTCCGGCACCGCACGGTCCTCGACAGGAATATTCTTCAGCGCCTTCTGCATATAGCCGATCCAGATCGGCAGCGCCAGGCCGCCGCCCGTTTCCCGGTTGCCCAGGTTGCGCGGCTGGTCGAAGCCGATCCAGGCGATACCCACCAGCTTCGGCGAATAGCCGGCAAACCAGGCATCGATCGAATCATTGGTGGTGCCGGTCTTGCCCGCAATATCCGGGCGCTTCAGCACCAGCGCCTTGGTCGCCGTACCGAAGCGCACCACATCCTTCAGCATCGAATCCATCAGGAAGGCATTGCGCTCGTCGATCACGCGGTTGCGCTCATCGCCGGACTTGTCCGGCGCCGCCTGCGACAGCACCTTGCCGTTGGCATCGGTCACCCTGGAAATCAGGTAAGGCGTGATCTTGTAGCCGCCGTTGGCAAACACCGAGTAGGCGCCCGCCATCTGCAGCGGCGTGACCGCGCCCGCGCCCAGCGCCAGGGTCAGGTAAGGCGGATTGCGCTCGGCATCGAAGCCGAAGCGGGTTGCGTACTCCTGGCCGTACTTGGCGCCGATCTTGTGCAGGATGCGGATCGAGATCATGTTCTTCGACTTGGTCAGGCCACGCCGCATGGTCATCGGGCCTTCATACTTGCCGTCGTAGTTCTTCGGCTCCCACGCCTGGCCGCCGGTCTGGCCCGCATCGAAGGAGATCGGCGCGTCGTTGATCATGGTGGCCGGCGACAGGCCGCGCTCCAGCGAAGCCGAGTAGATGAAGGGCTTGAAGGAGGAGCCGGGCTGGCGCCAGGCCTGGGTCACGTGGTTGAACTTGTTGCGGTTGTAGTCGAAGCCGCCCACCATGGCCTTGATGGCGCCGTCTTCCGTGCTGGCCGAGATGAAGGCCGATTCCACTTCCGGCATCTGGGTCAGGAACCAGTCCTTCCCGTCCTGGAAGACGCGGATCACGGCGCCGCGGCGGATGCGCTTGTTCGGTGGGTTCTTGTCCGAAAGCCAGGAGCGGCCCTGTTCCAGGCCCGGCCCGGTGATGGCGATCTCTTCGCCGGAGGCGGTGACGGCCGTGACCTTGCCGGCGTTGGCGCTGGTGACCATGGCGGCCACGATATCGTCGCTGTCCGGATGTTCGGCCAGTTCGGTCTCGATCATTTCATCGGCTTCGGACTTGTTGTCCGGCAGGTCCACATACGCTTCCGGACCGCGGTAGGTATGGCGCCGTTCGTAATCCATCACGCCGCGGCGCAGGGCCAGGTAGGCGGCGTCCTGGTCGGCCTTGGTAATGGTGGTGAAGACGTTCAGGCCGCGCGTGTAGGTATCTTCCTTGAACTGTTCATACACCAGCTGGCGCGCCATTTCCGCCACATATTCGGCGTGCACACCGAACTCGCTGCTGTCCGTTTTCACTTTTAATTGTTCGTTCTTGGCCGCTTCGTACTGTGCGGGCGTAATATAGCCAAGCTGGAACATGCGCTGCAGGATGTACTGCTGGCGCGTGCGGGCGCGCTTCGGATTGACTACCGGGTTGTAAGCCGAAGGCGCCTTGGGCAGGCCGGCCAGCATCGCCGCCTCTGCCACGCTAATGTCTTTCAGATTCTTGCCGAAGTAGATTTGGGCTGCGGAAGAAAAACCGTAGGCGCGCTGACCGAGGTAGATCTGGTTCATATAGACCTCGAGGATCTGGTCCTTGCTGAGGTTCTGTTCGATCTTCCATGCCAGCAGCGCTTCGTATGCCTTGCGTTTCAGGGTCTGTTCGCTGGAAAGGAAGAAGTTGCGCGCGACCTGCTGCGTAATCGTCGATGCGCCCTGGCGCGCACCGCCGGTGGCGTTGTGCAGGGCGGCGCGCAGGATGCCCCAGTAGTCCACGCCGCCGTGTTCGTAGAAGCGGTCGTCCTCGATGGCGAGCACGGCCTTCTTCATGACGTCGGGGATGTCCTTGATATGCACCAGGTTGCGGCGCTCCTCGCCGAACTCGCCGATCAGCACGTTATCGGCGGAGAAGATCCGCAGCGGCATCTTGGGCCGGTAGTCGGTCAGGGTATCGAGGGAGGGCAGGTTGGGGTAGGCCAGCGCCAGTCCGAAAACGACCAGCAGCACGCCCGCCAGGATCAGGCCCAGCACCGAAACCAGGGCCATCAGCAGAAAACCGCGAGGCTTTTTGGCCGGGGCCTCTTTATTAATAGAAGTCATGCGCGTACCGATAAATAGTTATGCGAGGAATTATAAGCGAGCAGGAATAGCCGGGCGCGCACGAAAATGCTCCATTCATTTATCTAATATTTACTGTGAGCAACTCATCAACTATGTTAATTTCGCGGCCATGACTGAGCTAAGTCACTGTGGCGTAAGGCAAACAGAGACACAATCGTGCACTGTAGAAATACCTTTACACCTTCAAAGCAATATTGCTAGCATCTAATGTACTGTCTCACCTTTGCTCGCTAAGCACGGGTTTTTAAACGAATTCCGATATTCAAATGTCTATGGAGTTGTCAGGAGTGCACACATGATGCTCGATCTAAAAGCCCTGCTAGGCGGCGCCCAGGCCCCGCTGGTTGGTATCGACATCAGCACTTCCAGCGTTCGCCTGGTTGAGCTGGCCGATGCCGGCAAGGATGGTCTGCGGCTTGAACGATACGCCGCCGAGCCCTTGCCGCGTGGCGCCGTTACAGACGGTAACATTGAAAACATGGATCAGGTGGTCGATGCGGTGCGCCGCGTGATCAAGAAGAGCGGCACCCGCTCGCGCCACGTGGCGCTGGGCATGCCGCCGGCTGCCGTCATCACCAAGAAGATCGTGCTGCCCGCCGGCATGAGCGAGGAACAGCTGGAGGTGCAGGTCGAATCCGAGGCAAGCCAGTATATTCCTTTCGCGCTGGACGAGGTGAGCCTGGACTTCGACGTGATCGGCCCCGTCGCCAATTCCACCGAAGACATTGAAGTGATGCTGGCCGCCGCGCGCCGCGAGAAAGTGGAGGACCGCGTGGCGATTGCCGAAGCCTCGGGCATGAAGGCGCAGGTGATGGACATCGAATCCTACGCCGCGCGCTCGGCCCTGGACCGCATCGTGGCCCAGATGCCGGACGGCGGCACCGGCCAGGTGATCGCCCTGTTCCAAATCGGCGCCCAGGTCACGCAGATTTCCGTGATGCTGGACGGCGTGACCGTGTATGAACGCGAGCAGCCCTTCGGCGGCCATTCGCTGACGCAGGACATCGTGCGCGCCTACGGCCTGGCCTACGAGGAAGCCGAGGCGCGCAAGAAGGCGGGCGACCTGCCCGAGAACTACGCCAGCGAAGTGCTGGCGCCGTTCCTGGAAAGCGCCGCGCTGGAAGTCACGCGCGCCATCCAGTTCTTCTTCACCTCCACCCCTTACACCAAAATCGACCAGATCTTCCTGGCCGGCGGCTGCGCCGTGCTGCCAGGCCTGCTCGACATCATCGCCAGCCGCACGCGTATTTCGAGCGCGGTGATTTCGCCCTTCAAGGGCATGCAGCTGGGCAGCGGCGTGCGCGAGCAATCGCTGCGCGGCGATGCGCCGGCCTATCTTGTGGCCTGCGGCCTGGCAATGCGGAGGTTCGGCTGATGATACGGATTAACCTGCTGCCGCACCGCGAAGAAAGGCGCAAGCAGCGCAAGCAGGCCTTCGCGGCCCTGCTGGTGCTGGGCGGCCTGGTCGGCGCCATTATCGTGATACTGGTGGGCGGCTATAACGCGCGCGCCATCATGGTGCAGAACGAGCGCAACACGGTGCTGGAAAACGCCAACAAGGACCTGGACCGGAAGATCGCGGAAATCGCCTCGCTGCGCCAGGAAATCGAATCGCTGAAAGCGCGCCAGCAGGCGGTGGAAGACCTGCAGTCGGACCGCAACCAGCCGGTGTACCTGATGGACGAACTGGTGAAGCAGACCCCGTCCGGCGTGTACCTGAAGTCCTTCAAGCAGGAAGGGCAGAAGGTCACGGTCAACGGTTATGCGCAGTCGCAGGAACGGGTGTCCGAACTGCTGCGCAACCTGGCCGGCAATTCGCCATGGCTGGAGCGCCCTGACCTGATCGAGGTGAAGGCCGCCACCCTGGGCCAGAACAAGACCTCGGGCCGCAAGGTGGTCGAGTTCAACCTGAGCGTCAACATCAAGCGTCCGCGCGACAAGGACCTGCCGCCGGGCGCCAAGCCTGGCGTCAAGACGACCGTGACGGCCGCCGTCGCCAAGCCCTGAGAGCGCACACCATGAACATCGATCTGAAAGACATTGGCGAATCGCTGGCCTCCCAGTTCCGGGGGCTGAACGGCGTCCATCCGGGCATGTGGCCCATCGTGCCGCGCGTGCTGTGCGGCGTGGGCGTGGCCGCAGCGGTGGTGGCCCTCGGCTACTTCGGCTACTGGCAGGGCCAGTTCGAAGAACAGGAAGCGCTGGCGCTGAAGGAACAGAATCTGCGCAACGAGTACCGCATGAAGACGGCGCAGGCAGTGAACCTGGAAGCGCTGAAGAAGCAGAAGGAAAAAGTGGACCAGTACGTGCTGCAGATGGAGAAGCAGCTGCCGAGCAAGGCGGAAATGGCGGCCCTGCTGTCGGACATCAACCAGGCCGGCCTGGGACGCGGCCTGCAGTTCGAACTGTTCAAGCCGGGCAAGGTGGACGTCAAGGAATACTACGCCGAACTGCCGATCGACATCCGCGTCACCGGCAACTATCACGACGTGGGCTCCTTTGCCGGCGACATGGCCAACCTGCCGCGTATCGTGACCCTGAATAATATGGCCCTGGACACCGGCAAGGACGGCACCCTGGTGCTGAACGCGGTGGCAAAAACCTTCCGCTATCTCGATCCCGAGGAAGTGGCGGCGGCGCGCAAGGCGGCTGCCGAGAAGAAGAAAGCGGAGAGGAAGAAATGATGCGCCGCGCTTTGCTCCTGCTGCCTCCCCTGCTGGCGCTGGCCGGCTGCGGCAACAGCAATGAAGAGGAAGTCCGCCAGTGGATGAAGGAGGTGGATTCCCAGACCACGCCGACCGTGCAGCCGCTGCAGGAGCCGAAGAAATTCGTGCCCTTCGCGTATGCGGCCACCGAAGCGCCGGACCCGTTCAATCCGAACAAGCTGCTGGCCGAACTGGCCAAGGCGCGTCCCGGCGGCGGCCTGCAGCCGGATACCAGCCGCCGCAAGGAATTCCTGGAGAGCTTTCCGCTGGATGCCATGAAGATGGTGGGCACCATGGAAAAAAACAAGCAGATGTATGGCTTGCTGCAGATCGACCGCACCGTGTACCAGGTGCGGACCGGCCAGCACGCTGGCCAGAACTTCGGTCTGATCACATCGGTCGGCGAGGATGCGGTAACGATCAAGGAAATCGTACAGGATGCGGCCGGCGACTGGGTCGAGCGCATGTCGAAGCTGGAACTGCAGGAAAGTAAGGAGAGCAATAAATGATCGCCATCAGAACCGTGACGCGCGCCCTGCGTTTTGCAGGACTCGCGCTGGCGCTGGCCGGCAGCGCAGCCGTGGCGCAGGCCCAGCAAGGCAACGCGATCGAATCGATCACGGCCAACCAGCAAGGCAGCAATGTGATTGTGAAGATCGCGCTGAAGGAGGCGCCCACCCGGCTGCCCATCGGCTTTGCCATCACCAATCCGGCCCGCATCGCGCTGGACTTCGGCGCCACCAGCAACGGCACCGGCAAGACCAGCCAGGAAATCAACCTCGGTGACCTGAACAGCGTCAACGTGGTGCAGGCCGGCGAACGTTCGCGCCTGGTGTTCAACCTGAAGCGCTCCCTGAACTACGCCACCACGATCGACGGCAACGCCGTCATCATGACCATCGACAGTTCGGGCGGCATCGCCACCGCGGTCGATGCGCGCGGCCTGCCCGTGAAACAGGCCACGCCGCCGGCGCCGGCCGGCAAGCAGGCCTTGCGCGATATCGATTTCCGCCGCGGCGCCGCCGGCGAAGGCCGCGTGGTGGTCGATCTGCCGAACAACCAGGTCGGCGTGGATGTGCGCCAGACCCCGACCGGCGTGGTGGTCGATTTCCTCAAGACCGGCCTGCCGGAAACCCTGCGCCGCCGCCTGGACGTGATGGACTTCGGCACCCCGGTGTCGAAAGTCACCACCGTGCCGCAGGGCGACAACGTGCGCATGACGATCGAGGCGCACGGCCTGTGGGAACAGAGCGTATACCAGAGCGACACCCAGCTGGTGGTCGATGTGAAGCCGATCAAGGAAGATCCGAACAAGCTGGTGCAGGGCACCCAGGGCTACCGCGGCGAGAAGCTGTCCTTCAACTTCCAGAACGTGGATGTGCGCGCCGCGCTGCAGGCCATTGCCGATATCTCGGGCCTGAACATCATCACCAGCGACAGCGTGCAGGGCAACCTGACCCTGCGCCTGAAGGAAGTGCCGTGGGACCAGGCGCTGGACGTGGTGATGCAGGCCAAGGGCCTGGACATGCGCAAGAACGGCAACGTGCTGTGGATCGCGCCCAAGGATGAACTGCTGACCAAGGAAAAACTGGAGCTGGAGCAGCGCGCCCAGATCGCCGACCTGGAACCGCTGAAATCGGAAATCTTCCAGCTGAACTACCAGAAGGCGGAAGCGTTCAAGACCGTGTTCGGCCTGGAAGGTTCGAACGACGTGAAGAACCGCATCCTGTCCAAGCGCGGCAGCGCCATCATCGAACCGCGCACCAACCAGCTGTTCGTGACCGACATCCCGTCCAAGCTGGAAGAGGTGCGCAAGCTGATCTCCAAGACCGACGTCGCCACCAAGCAGGTGCTGATCGAAGCGCGTATCGTGGAAGCGGCCGACACCTTCACCCGCAACCTGGGCGCCAAGCTCGGTTTCGCCGACCTGCGCACGCTGCGCGGCGGCGATTCGGGCTGGCAGCTGGGCAGCGGCAACACCCGCCTGGGCCTGGGCGGCAATCTGAACGGGGTGGGCGAATCGACCGGCCAGACCCCGGTGCAGAACGCCACCGATGCCTGGAACAACACCCAGTTCATCAACCTGCCCGCCGCGCCGATCAACGGCCAGGCGGCCGGCAACCTGGCCATCAGCCTGTTCTCTTCCGCCGCCAACCGCTTCCTGAACCTGGAGCTGTCGGCGCTGGAAGCGGACGGCACCGGCAAGATCATTTCCAGCCCGCGCGTGGTGACCGCCGACAAGGCCGCCGCCACCATCGAGCAGGGCGTGGAACTGCCATACCAGATCGCCACCTCCAGCGGCGCTACCGCCATCGTGTTCCGCAAGGCGAACCTGAAGCTGGACGTGGTGCCGCAGATTACGCCGGACGGCAATGTGGTGCTGGACGTGGACGTCAACAAGGACAGTGTCGGCCAGGAGACCCGGGCCGGCTTCGCAATTGACACCAAGCACGTGAAAACTCAGGTGATGGTGGAAAACGGCGGTACCGTGGTGCTGGGTGGCATTTACCAGCAGACGGAGCGCAACACGGTCAGCAAGGTGCCGGTTTTGGGAGATGTGCCGGTGCTGGGCTACCTGTTCCGCAACAACAGCCGTACCAACGACAAGACCGAATTGCTGGTCTTCATAACGCCGAAGATCGTGGCTGAACGCTTGTCGGCACGCTAAGACAAAAAATTCTCACGAAAGACTGCTTCAAACAAAAAGGGTAAGAAAGAATGAGCATTCAAGCATTAAGGAAATTTTCCGGCTGGTTAGGCGCCTTCGCCTGCGCCGGCCTGCTGGCCGCCTGCGGCGGCGGTGGCGGCTCTGCCGGCACCAACTTCAACGGCCAGACGCCGTCCAAGGCATCCAGCGTGGTGCTGACGGCGAGCGCCAACACCATCGCCTCCTCCGGCCAGGACGGCACCGAAGTCACCCTGACGGCCATCGTCAAGGACGGCAGCAACAACGTGCTGCCAAATGAAACCGTGAGCTTCAAGTCCAGCTCCGGCAACATCACCAACACCACCCGTACCACCGACGCCAGCGGCCAGGTGATCGAGAAGCTGAACGTGAAGGGCGACTCCAGCCTGCGCGACATCACCATTACCGCCAGCGCCGGCGGCGCCACCTCCAACACCGTGACGGTGAAAGTGGTGGCCGCCAGCCAGACCCTGACCCTGACCACCGATTCGGGTACCCTGGCGTCGTCCGGCGCGGCCGGCTCCGAAGTGACCGTGACCGCCCTGGTGCGCGATTCCAACAACAGCGTGATGTCCGGCGTGAAAGTGGCCCTGTCGGCCGATTCCGGCAGCCTGACCACCGGCTCCCGCCTGACGGACGCCAGCGGCAAGGTGACCGAGAAGCTGTCCACCGGCGGCGACCCGGCCTCGCGCCAGATCAAGATCACTGCGTCCATCCCTGGCCTGACCCCGGTCAGCACCATCGTGGCCGTGGCAGGCAGCCGCCTGACGGTGAACTCGAACAGCACCATCAACCTGGGCGCCACCACCGACGTGACCGTGAAGCTGGCCGATTCGGCCGGCAACGCCCTGAGCGGCAAGGCTGTGACCTTCAGCGCCGCGCGCAACCAGGTCAGCGTGAAGGGCGGCGCCGCAGCCGTCACCGACGCGGCCGGCCAGCTGACCCTGAGCTACACCGGCACCACCAGCGGCGCCGACGTGATTACCGTCAAGGCACTGGGCGAAACCGCTACCGCCAACGTGACCGTGGGTACTTCCAGCTTCAGCGTGGCCGTGGTGGACGGTTCCGACAGCCCGCTGAGCAGCGCCGCGATCAACGTTTGCCAGCGCGTGCTGGTACGCAGCCTGGGCGGCACCGTGCTGACCGGCAGCGCCACCATCAGCTCCTCGCGCGGCACCATGTACTCCGACGCCGCTTGCGGCGCCGAGCTGACCAGCCCGGTCGCCTTCGCCGGCGGCAACGCTACGGCGTATGTGAAGTCCACCAGCGCCGGCGTCTCCACGCTGAACGCCATTGCTTCCAGCACCGGCTCCACCGCCCAGGGGGTGATTGAATTCGTGGCCCCCTTGCTGCCGAGCACGACCGTGACCATCCAGGCCGATCCGGCCGTGCTGGGCACGAACACCGCTGGCAGTACGGCGCAGCAGGCCACCATCCGCGCCGTGGTGCGTGACGGTACCGCATTGAACAACCTGGTGAAAAACGCCCAGGTCAGCTTCTCCATCATCAGCGATCCGAGCGGCGGCTCCCTGACCCAGCCCTCCATCGTCACCACCGGCGCCGATGGTTCCGCTGTCATCAGCTACATCGCCGGCACTTCGCCCACCTCGGTCAACGGTGTGGCGATCCGCGCCCAGGTGCTGACGACCAGCGCCTCTGCGACCGTGAACCTGACCGTGGCGCGCAAATCGCTGTTCATTTCGGCTGGCACGGGTAACTCCGTGGTGAGCCCGGACAGCGCCACCTACCGCCTGGACTACGCAGTCTTCGTTTCCGACGCGAGTGGCAACGCCGTACCGGGCGTCAACGTGACCGCTTCCGTGCGTCCGCGCACCTACTCCAAGGGTATCCTGACCTTTGCCGGCACCGAAGGCCCCTGGGCCACCGTGATCACCGCGACCTGCGACAATGAGGACGTGGACAGCAACGGTATCCTGGGTGGCGGCGAAGACCGCAACGGCAACGGCCGTCTCGATCCGGGCATCCCGATCAACGTGACCTCCACCGGCACGACGGACGCTTCCGGCAAAGCCATCGTATCGCTGAGCTACCCGCGTGACCGCACCAACTGGATCTCGGTGGATCTGACCATCCGTGGCCAGGTATCGGGCAGCGAAGCAACCTATGTGGGCTTCATTCCCGCACTTCCTGGCTCTGCCGCGGACTTCCGCGACAAGGACTCGGACCCACCAGGTAAGACCAGCCCGTACGGAAAGAGCAACAGCTGTTCCGATACGAATTAAAATATGTGAATGCAAAATGTTTATCTGGTAGGACTCATGGGGGCAGGCAAGACGACCATCGGCCGTCTGCTTGCCCGCAAGCTGGGCTTGCGCTTCGTCGATTCTGACCACGAGATCGAGGCGCGTACCGGCGCATCGATTCCGTGGATTTTCGAGATCGAAGGCGAACAGGCGTTTCGCCGCAGGGAAGCGGAGGTGATCCGCGACCTGGCCGGCCAGCATGGCATCGTGCTGGCCACCGGCGGCGGCGCCGTCCTGAATGAAAACAGCCGCGTCATCCTGAAGGAGCGCGGCACCGTCATCTACCTGCGCGCAACGATCAACAGCATCCTGCAGCGCACCGCGCACGACAAGAACCGGCCCCTGCTCCAGACGGCCGATCCCCGCAAGAAACTGGAAGAGCTGCTGGACCAGCGCGAGCCGCTGTACATGGAAATGGCCGATATCGTCATCGATACCGGCCGTCCTAACGTACAATCGATGGTTAACGCGATTTTGAACCAGCTGGACGCGCTGGCCTGCCAGGCCACGCCGAATTGCTCTACCCAGGCGGAACCCTCGATGACTGAAGACTCCCGACTGCTGCTGAACGTCGATCTCGGCGAACGCAGCTACCCGATCAATATTGGCCCGTCCCTGCTGGACGAGCCGGACCTGTTTGCGCGCCACGTGGGCGGCAAAAAGGTGGCCATCGTCACCAACACCACCGTGGCGCCGCTGTACCTGGAGCGCGTGCGCGCTCCGCTGGCGGCGGCCGGCAAGGAAGTCATTTCCGTGGTGCTGGAAGACGGCGAAGAATTCAAGAACTGGTCCAGCCTGATGCAGATCTTCGATGCGCTGCTGGCCAACAAGGCGGACCGCAAGACCACCCTGATCGCCCTCGGCGGCGGCGTGATCGGCGACATGACCGGCTATGCGGCGGCGTCGTACATGCGCGGCGTCGATTTCATCCAGGTGCCGACCACCTTGCTGTCCCAGGTCGATTCCTCGGTGGGCGGCAAGACCGGCATCAACCACCCGCTGGGCAAGAACATGATCGGCGCCTTCTACCAGCCGAAGGTGGTGGTGGCCGATACCTCCACTCTCGACACGCTGCCGGCACGCGAACTGTCGGCCGGCCTGGCCGAGGTGATCAAGCACGGCTGCATCATCGACACCGCCTTCTTCCACTGGATCGAGGCGAACATCGGCCAGCTGATGGCGCGCGACAAGGGCGCACTGGCCTACGCCATCGCCCGCTCCTGCGAAATCAAGGCCGACATCGTGCGCCAGGATGAACGCGAAGGCGGCCTGCGCGCCATCCTGAATTTCGGCCACACCTTCGGCCACGCCATCGAGGCGGGCCTGGGCTATGGCGACTGGCTGCACGGCGAGGCCGTGGGCTGCGGCATGGTGATGGCGGCCGACCTGTCGCAGCGCATGGGCTATATCGACGCGGCGGCTGTGCAGCGCATCCGCAGCCTGGTGGCGGCGGCCGGCCTGCCGGTCACGGCGCCCGACCTTGGCGTCCAGCGCTGGCTGGAGCTGATGGAAGTGGACAAGAAGAACGAGGGCGGGGCGATCAAGTTCATCCTGCTCAATCCCCTAGGCAAGGCCCACATCAGCAACGCACCACAGGACCTGCTGCTGGAAACACTGGCCGCATGCACTCGCTAAGCATGGAAGAAACCCTCGCCCCTTACGCCGCGCATTCGGAGAAGGGGCGCGGCCGCCGTTACGCGGAAGCCCCGCACGCCTCGCGCTCCCAGTTCCAGCGCGACCGCGACCGCATCATCCATTCCACGGCCTTCCGCCGCCTGGAGTACAAGACCCAGGTCTTCCTGAATCACGAGGGCGACCTGTTCCGCACGCGTCTGACGCACAGCCTGGAAGTGGCCCAGATCGGCCGCTCGCTGGCGCGCAACCTGCACCTGAACGAAGACCTGGTGGAAGCGATCGCGCTGGCCCACGATCTCGGCCACACGCCATTCGGCCACGTGGGGCAGGACGTGCTGAACGAATGCATGCAGGAGCACGGCGGCTTCGAGCACAATCTGCAGAGCCTGCGCGTGGTCGATCACCTGGAAGAGCAATACGGTGCGTTCGATGGCCTGAACCTGATGTTCGAAACGCGCGAGGGCATACTCAAGCACTGTTCGCGCAGGAATGCCGAGATCCTGGGCGAGGTGGCGCAGCGCTTCATCGACCGCACCCAGCCCTCGCTGGAAGCGCAGCTGACCAATCTGGCCGACGAAATCGCCTATAACAGTCACGATATCGACGATGGCCTGCGTTCAGGGCTGATCTCGATTCCGCAGCTGGAGCAGGTGGACTTTTTCGGCCGCGTATGGCGCGATGTGCAGCAAGCCTATCCCGGCCTGACGGGGCGCCGCGCCATCTACGAAACCCTGCGCCGCATCATCACGGCGCTGGCGGACGACCTGATCGTCACCTCCACCGGGCGCATTGCCGGCCACGGCCCGCAAAGCCTGGACGATGTGCGCCACGCGCCGCCGCTGATCCGCTTCTCGGACCAGATGCGCAAGGATGCGACGGACCTGAAGCGTTTCCTGCACGAGAACCTGTACCGGCACTACAAGGTGAACCGCATGCGCCTGAAGGCGAGCCGCATCGTGCGCGAACTGTATGAAGCCTTCACCTCCGACCCGGCCCTGCTGCCGCCCGACTACCGCTGCGACGAAGGCCCCAGCGCCCAGGCGCGCCGCGTGGCCGACTATATCGCCGGCATGACCGACCGCTACGCCATCGCCGAACACCGCCGCCTCTACTCGCTGGAAGAGCTGTGAGCTTGCAGCGCCTGGCGGCACCGGTCTCCGCCGGTGTATGCAGCAGGAGCGCCGCCAGCGCCGGATTTGGCCGCGCCAGCCAGGCCGGCCGGCGCTGCGCCGATTGCCGCTCCGGCAGCACAGCACAAGGCGATGACCAGCGGGTGGCGGCGCCTGCTCAGAACATCCTGGCCTGGGCGTCGGTGCGGTTGCCGAGCAGGTCGAGCAGCAGCTTCTTGATGGGAGCGGGCAGCGCGGCGTCGGCTACGCCGGCGGCCGGCAGCCAGGTGTAGCGGGATTCGCCAGCCAGGGCGGCGCGCTGCGACAGCGTGATCAGCAGCGGGGCGATGTGCAGCTTGTAGTGGGTGAACACGTGGGTCACCGTTTTCAGGCGTTCCTGCGACTCGACCACGCCGAACGGCGCTGCCGCGGCGGCAACCGATACGGCCAGGGCGGCATCGGCGTCCGCCCCATTGGCGCCGCTGCCGTGCACGCCGCCGCCGGACGCGGCGCGCTCTTCCTCATCGTTATCGTCCTCATCGGCAGCGATGGCGTTGTGGCCATCCAGCTCCGGCAGCGACAGCAGCCCGCCCCAGATGCCGCTGGCGGGACGCTGTTCCAGCAGCACTGCGTCGCCATCCACGATCAGCAGCATGGTGGCTGCCTTCTCCGGCACGGCCTTTTTCGGCTTGCGCACCGGCAGATCCTTCACGCGGCCGGTGGCAAAGGCCACGCAGCGCGGCTGCATCGGGCAGCGCGTGCAATCGGGGCTGCTGCGCGTGCACAGCGTCGCGCCCATGTCCATCAGTCCCTGCGTATACGATTCGATGCCCGGCTCGGCGCCCGCTTCCGGCAGCAAGGCCTCGGCGCGCGCCCACATTGCCTGCTCCGTCCTGCGCTCGCCCGGATAGGTGTCGATGCCGAACACGCGGGCGAATACGCGCTTCACATTGCCGTCCATGATGGCCGCGCGCCGGCCGCAGGAAAACGCCGCGATGGCGGCGGCGGTGGAACGGCCAATGCCCGGCAGCTCCGCCAGCAGGGCCGGATCGGACGGGAAGACGCCGCCATATTCGGCCACCACGCGCTGCGCGCATTTATGCAGGTTGCGCGCCCGCGTGTAGTAGCCCAGGCCGGACCATTGCGCCATCACGTCCTCCACCGGCGCCTCGGCCAGCGAAGCGAGGGTCGGGAAGCGCTCCAGGAAGCGCGCGAAATAGCCCAGCACCGCCGAGACCTGCGTCTGCTGCAGCATGATCTCGGACAGCCAGATCCTGTAGGCGTCGCGCGTGTTTTGCCACGGCAGGGTGTGGCGTCCGTGTTGTTGTTGCCAGCGGATCAGGTCCGCGGAAAAGCTCGGGTCTGCGTACTGCAAGGTATTCCTTCTTATGCTGCTGCCTGGAGTGCGACCAGCTCCGAGTTGATGGCGATATTCACGGCGCCTGCCAGTTCGGCCAGGCGCGCCTTCAGCGCTTCCAGCTCCTCCTGCATGCGCTCGAAGGCTTCGATCTTCTGCTCCAGCGTATCGGTCGCATCATGGATGCGCTGGATGGAGGCCTGGCGGTGTTTCAGTTGTTCCTTGTGCTGCTTGATCTGCGCCTCCAGCGGCGCCATGATCACTTTCAGCCATGCTTCCGCGTCGGCATTGGCGGCCTTGTACACGCGCTTCACGGCCGACGCGATGGAATCGAAGAAGCGTTCCATCAGCACCACGCGCGTGGTGGTCATCAGCGCCGCGGTGCCGAACTGCCTGTGGTAGATGTCTTCCGCTTCCGCGATCTCGTCCACGTACTTGGCCAGCGAGAAGGGCATGGGCATGCTCAGCTGCAGGCCGTGTTCGCCGGAGAACTTGCGGTACATGCCCTCCATCATTTCGCGGATCTCGATGATCTTCTGTTCGGACGATTCGAAGTCGGCGCGGATGCCGCCGAAGAACTCGCGCACTGCATCGCGCAGGCCGCTGGAGAAGCGGCTGCTCGACATCGCCTCGCGCACCACGTGCACATGGTCGCGCAGCACGTCCATGCCGAGGCTGGAGTACAGTTCGGTGGACAGGCGCGTGAACACTGCGCGCGTGGCCTGCAGCTTGAACAGGCTCTCGTCGAATTCCTTCTTCTCCGCCTCCACGCGCTTCATCATGTGCGCGATCACGTTCTGGTTCTTGCCGCGCAGGCCTTTCAGTTCCAGCAGCTGTTCCACGATGCCGCGCGTGCGCGTTGCCAGCATCGCATGCTGGCCGGTGCTGAGGGACTGCATCTCGTCGGACAGGCGCTTGCGGATGATGTCCTTCTTGGCCGGAATCAGCTCGTTGAACAGCGCGCCTTCCAGCTGCTCCATGCGGCTCTTTTCCAGCAGCGCCCGGTCGCCCGTGATCTTGCCCAGCAAGGCCTTCTGCGCCGACACCGGGAACACCTGGCGTGCATCCAGCCCCAGCATGTGCGAGACATGCTCCTGCTGGCGCGCGATCTCGCTATCGACTTCCGCATCGCTGCGCAGCGCATCCCACATCGAGTCGATCTTGTTCAGCACCACCATGCGCCCGGCGCCGCCGCCGATGTGGTTGCGCCAGACTTCGATATCGCTCTTGGTCACGCCGGTATCGGCGGCCAGGATGAACAGCACGGCGTGCGCGTGCGGGATCAGGTTCAGCGTCAGTTCCGGCTCGGTACCGATGGCGTTCAGGCCCGGCGTATCGAGGATCACCAGGCCCTGCTTCAGCAGCGGGTGCGGGAAGTTGATGATGGCGTGGCGCCACAGCGAAATCTCGACCAGGCCGTCCTCGTCCAGCGTGACCGGCATGTCCGGATCGTTCTCGTCGTACAGGCCGTAGCGCTTGGCTTCTTCCACGCTGACATGGCGCGTCAGGCTGACCTGCTTGAAGACTTCGTGCATCTCGTCCGCGCGGTCCAGGTTCAGCGGCAGCATGGTCCATGCCGCCGGCTGCTCGCGGTAGTCGCTGGTGGACAGGTTCTCGGCCCGCGTTTCGATCGGCAGCAGGCGGATGCAGGCCGGATAGGCCGGATCGTACATCAGCTCGGTGGGGCACATGGTGGTGCGGCCGGCGGCCGAGGGCAGGATGCGCTGGCCGTAGTCGGCAAAGAAGATGGCGTTGATCAGCTCGGATTTGCCGCGCGAGAATTCGGCCACGAAGGCGACCGACAGCTTGTCGTCCACCAGCTTGTCCAAGGTGTGCGCCAGGCGCTGTTCGGCGGCGGCGTCGGCCAGCTCGGCCCCTACCACCCAGTTGCGGTAATGGGTCACGGCGGCCACCACATTCTGCCGCCACGCGCTGTACTGCTCCAGGTCCCTGACCATCATGTGAAATCGCCCCGTATTATTTTTGACAGTTTACGCAATAGAACGTCGAACGCTGGCCCTGCTTGATCTGGCGCACGGGGGCACCGCAGATGCGGCAGGGCACACCTGCACGATCATAGACGAAATATGTCTGCTGGAAATACCCGGATTGTCCATTTACGCTGATAAAGTCGCGTAAAGTGCTGCCACCTTGCACAATTGCCTCAGCCAGCACCTCGCGGATGGCTTGCGCCAGGCGGTCGTAGCGTGCGCCGCTGATGCGGTTGGCCGCCGTTTTCGGGTTGATGCCGGCCCGGAACAGGCTTTCGGAACAGTAGATATTGCCCACGCCAACTACGATATCGCCGGCCATCAGCACCTGCTTGATGGCGGTGCTGCGGCTGCGGGTCTTTTTGAACAGCAGGTCGCCGCTGAATTCGGGGCCAAGCGGCTCCACGCCCAGGCCGCGCAGCAGCAGGTGTTCGTCCAGTTCGCCTTCCTCGCGCGGATGCCACAGCACGGCGCCAAAGCGGCGCGGGTCGGTCATGCGCAGCACCTGCAAGCCTTCCGCGCCTTCCACGACCATGTCGAAATGATCATGCTTTTCCGGCGGAATCCCGGTCGGCAGCACGCGCAGATGGCCGGACATGCCAAGATGGATGATCAGCGTGCCGGTATCGAAATGTATCAGCAGGTATTTGCCGCGCCGGCCCGTGGTCAGCACCGCCTTGCCGGCCAGCGCCTGCGGCAGCTGGTCCGGGAAGGGCCAGCGCAGGCCTTCGCGGCGCAGCACCACTTCACGTACGGTACGGCCTTCGATATGGGGCGCGACGCCGCGCCGGGTGACTTCGACTTCTGGTAATTCAGGCATGGTTGGGATTTACTTACACCTGCAAAGCAACGCAAGTTGTGGGTTGGCGTAGAATCAAGTCCTGAGTCCGACTTTGCAGGATCTTCCATTGAAAAACGCATTCGCCATTGTAACGCTCTCGGCCCTGCTGTCCGCATGCGCCGTCGTCCCGAAACAGCAGGCCCCCGAGACGGCGCCCGCCCCGGACGCTGCCATCTCGACACCCGCGGCCGACGCCCTGGCCGCCACCGTCAAGCCCGACGACAAGCTGCCGCCGGTCGAACTGACCAGCGACCTGTTTTACAAGCTGACCAAGGCGGAACTGGATTTCAAGCGCGGCCAATGGCAAAGCGCCTACCTGAGCATGATGGTGCTGGCGCAGCAGACGCGCGATCCGCGCCTGGCCAAGCGCTCCGCCGAAATGGCGCTGGCGGCCAAGCAGGGCAATGAAGCGCTGGCGGCAATCCGCCTGTGGCGCGAACTGGCCCCGGATTCGGAGGAAGCGGCGCAATACTTCCTCGGCTTCTCCGTGCTGGGCGATGACCTGAGCGAAGCGGAGCAGGTGTTTGCCGAACGCCTGAAAGCCACGCCGCCGGCCACGCGCGGCCTGTCCATGTTCCAGATGCAGCAGTTCCTGTTGCGCGCCAAGGACAAGGCGGCCGCCCATGCCCTGATGCAGCGCGTGCTGAAGCCTTACGACGCGATGCTGGAAACCCACCTGGTGCTGGCGCAGTCCGCCCATGCCGCCGGCGACGGCGAGCAGGCGCGCAGCGAGGCAAAGCGTGCGCTGGCGATCAAGCCGGACTCCGAACTGGCCGCGCTCACCATGGCCCAGGTGCTGCAGGACATGGATGCCGCCGCCACGCTGTTCACCGGCTTTATCGGCAAGTATCCGGAAGCGCGCGAAGTGCGCTCGGCCTATGCCCGCCTGCTGGTCGAGCAGAAGAAATACGACCAGGCCACGGCGCAGTTCAAGATCCTGCTCAAGCAGCAGCCGGACAATCCCGCCACGCTGTACGCGCTGGGCATCATGTCCATGCAGGGCAACGATCCGGTGGCGGCCGAAAGCTTCTTCAAGCATTTCGTCGAGGTGCTGGAAAAGAGCCCGGACCCGGACCGCGATCCGTCCAAGGCGCTGATGATCCTGTCGCAGATTGCGGAGGAGCGCGGCGATTTCGACGCGGCCATCAACTGGCTGGAGCGCATCGATGAAGAAGACCCGCGCCTGCTGCTGGCGGCAAAGCTGAAACGCGCCCACCTGACTTCGCGCAAGGGCGACCTGGATGGCGCGCTGGCGCAGCTGAAGGAGCTGGCGCCGTCCGACCAGGCGGAAGAGGTGCAGATCCTGCAGACCCGCGGCCAGCTGCTGCGCGATGCGGGCCGTCCGAAGGATGCCTATTCCACGCTGGAAGACGGCGTGCTGCGCTTCCCGAACAACCCGGACCTGATGTACGACTATGCGCTGGCGGCCGAGAAGCTGGGCAAGCTGGATTCGATGGAGACCGCGCTGCGCAAGGTGATCGAGGCGGTGCCGGACAATCACCACGCCTACAATGCGCTGGGCTACTCGCTGGCCGACCGCAATATCCGCCTGCAGGAAGCCTATGAACTGATCGAGAAGGCGATGTCGATGGCGCCCGGCGACCCCTTCATCATGGACAGCATGGGCTGGGTACAGTTCCGCATGGGGCGCCTGAAGGAGGCGGAGCAGGTGCTGCGCCAGGCCTACACGCTGCGCAACGATCCCGAGATTGCCGTGCACCTGGGCGAAGTGCTGTGGGCGCAGGGCGACAAATCGTCGGCGCAGCAGCTGTGGCGCGAGGCGCGCGCCAAGGACCCGAATAACGATGCGCTGCGCAGCACGCTGGCGCGCCTGAACGCCAGCATCTGATGGGCGCCGTGCGATCGCATGCAGCGCGCGGCGCTGCCGCCTGGGCCCTTGCCGGCCTGGCCGCCGTGCTGCTGGCCGGCTGCGCCACCGGCGGTGCGGGGCGTTCCGCTGCTTCCTCCGCCGTGCCGGCGGACCTGGCGGCCGGCGATGTGCTGGAACTGCATGGCCGCCTGTCGGTGAAGTACACGCAGAACGGCGAGCCGAAGTCGATGTCCGGCAATTTCAACTGGAAGCAGAGCGCGCAGCGCACGGACGTGGCGCTGTCCACGCCGATCGGCTCCACCATTGCCACCATTGCCGTCACGCCGACCGAAGCGGTGCTGACCGAGAGCGGCAAGCCGCCGCGCAGCGCACCGGATATCGATACGCTCAGCGCGCGCCTGCTGGGCTGGTCGCTGCCCGTCTCCGGCCTGCGCGAATGGATGCAAGGCTATGCCACTGCGGCCGACGGCAAACGCTTTACCGCCAGCCCGGACAACAGCACGCTGACCACCAGCGACGGCTGGCGCGTCAGCTTCGTGTCGTGGCAGGACGGCGCCGTGCCGAAGCCGAAGCGCATCGACGCCGAGCGTTCCAGCACCGGCCAGATTGAAGAAATGTCCCTGCGCATCGTGATCGATGCCGATTAATACCGATCAAGCAAGAATGAAAAGCCTGAAGAATTGCCCGGCCCCGGCCAAGCTGAACCTGTTCCTGCACGTGACCGGCCGCCGCGCCGACGGTTATCACCTGCTGCAAACCGTGTTCCAGATCATCGACCGCTGCGACACCCTGGATTTCGACCTGCGCGACGACCAGCAGATCCGCCGCGTGAACGACGTGCCCGGCGTGCCGGAAGACAGCGACCTGGTGATCCGCGCTGCGCGCATCCTGGCGGCCGAAGTGGAGCGCCGCAAGGGCGCTGCGCCGCAAGGCGTGGACATCCTGCTGCACAAGGTGCTGCCGATGGGCGGCGGGGTAGGCGGCGGATCGTCCGATGCGGCCACCACCTTCATGGTGCTGAACAAGCTGTGGGAAGCCGGCCTGGATCAGCAGGAACTGATGGACCTGGCGCTGCCCCTCGGCGCCGACGTGCCGTTCTTTATCTTCGGCGAGACCGCCTTTGCCGAAGGCGTGGGCGAAGCCCTGCGCCCGGTGGCTGCGCCCGAGTGCTGGTATGTGGTGATCGAGCCGGGCGTGCAGGTACCGACCCCGCTAATTTTCACGTCCGGGTATTTGACAAGGGACACTTCGCCCGTTAATATGTCGGACTTTTCCAGCTACCACGCAAATCGAAATGATCTGCGGCAGTTTGGAAAGAACGATTTGCAACAGGTAGCCACCCGGTTGTTCCCGCAAGTAGCAGACGCGGTAGAATGGCTGGATGCTTACGGTGATGCCAGGATGACTGGCTCCGGTGCATGTGTGTTCTGCGCAGTCCGCAGCGAAGAACAGGCCGATGCAGTGCTCGCCAGAGTACCTGCCGCCTGGACTGGCTGGAAGGCGAAGGCGCTGAAGCAGCACCCACTCATCGAAAAGTTGTGATCGGTAAAAAGAATTTGGTTTTTCGTGAATTGCGCTGTATAATGTCGGCCACGTTGACGGAAAGCTGTCAGTGTTAAAGTAGGGGAATCGCCAAGCTGGTTAAGGCACCGGATTTTGATTCCGGCATACCAAGGTTCGAATCCTTGTTCCCCTGCCACCGTTTTCCCTGGATCTGTCGAGGCTCTAGTCTCCAGCCAGGGTTAAAAACAAGACTCCCGCGTATCTAGCGCGGAGCACCTTCAAGATTTCAAAACTCTACATCTCTCGGGACTCCCAATGGCTTACGAAAACCTGATGGTTTTTACCGGCAACGCTAATCCTGCCTTGGCAGAAGGGGTCGCAAAAAATCTCGGCATTCCTCTCGGCAAAGCAGTCGTATCGAAATTCTCGGACGGCGAAGTGATGGTCGAAATCAACGAAAACGTCCGCGGTAAAGACGTATTCGTGCTGCAATCGACCTGCGCGCCAACGAATGACAGCCTGATGGAACTGATCCTGATGGTCGATGCCCTGAAACGTGCGTCCGCTGGCCGTATCACCGCTGCAATTCCTTACTTTGGCTATGCCCGCCAGGACCGCCGTCCGCGTTCCGCCCGTGTGGCGATCTCGGCCAAAGTCGTGGCCAATATGCTGGAAAGCGCCGGCGTTGAACGCGTGATCATCATGGACCTGCACGCAGACCAGATCCAGGGCTTCTTCAATATCCCGGTTGACAATATTTATGCTTCGCCAATTCTGCTGGGCGACCTGCAGAAGAAGGACAACGAAAACCTGCTGGTGGTGTCGCCGGACGTCGGCGGCGTGGTGCGTGCCCGTGCGCTGGCCAAGCGCCTGAACTGCGACCTGGCGATCATCGACAAGCGCCGTCCGAAAGCCAATGTGTCCGAAGTGATGAACATCATCGGCGACGTCGAGGGCCGCAACTGCGTGATCATGGACGACATGGTGGATACCGCCGGTACCCTGGTCAAGGCAGCGGAAGTGCTGAAAGAGCGCGGCGCCCTGAAAGTGACCGCTTACTGCACCCACGCTGTGCTGTCCGGTCCCGCCATCGAACGTATTTCCGGCTCCTCGCTGGACGAGCTGGTGGTGACCGACACCATTCCGCTGTCCGAAGCAGCCAAGGCATGCGGCAAGATCCGTCAGCTGACCAGCGCACCGCTGCTGGCCGAGACCTTCAAGCGCATCATCAAGGGCGATTCGGTGATTTCGCTCTTCGTGGACTAAGATTTGCCGGCCGTGGGAAACCACGGCCGTTTTCGCTGAAGCGCCCTGGTCGCGGGGCGCTTCTATTACCGGCAAGGCGCGAGCCTTGTCTTTTATTTTTTGGAGCTTTCCATGAAAGTTGTAGCATTCAAACGTGATCTGCAGGGCACGGGTGCGAGCCGCCGCCTGCGTAATTCCGGCCAGACCCCTGGCATCATCTACGGCGGCACCGAAGCACCGGTGACCATCGCCCTGGACCACAACGCGCTGTACCACGCGCTGAAAAAAGAAGCTTTCCACTCGTCCATCCTGGACCTGGAAATCGACGGCAAAGCACAGAAAGTGCTGCTGCGCGACTTCCAGATGCACGCGTTCAAGCAACTGGTGCTGCACGCTGACTTCCAGCGTATCGACGCCAACAAGCCGCTGCACGTGAAAGTGGCTCTGCACTTCGAAAACGCTGAAGTGTCCCCAGCCGTGAAACTGCACTCCGCAACCATCAGCCACGTGGCCAACGAGATCGAAATCTCCTGCCTGCCAGCTGACCTGCCAGAGTTCATCGCTGTTGACCTGTCCGCCATGGACGTTGGCCAGTCGATCCACGCTTCCGCACTGAAGCTGCCAAAAGGCGTGACCATCGTCACCCACGGCACCGACGTGACCATCGCTACCTCGTCCGTACCTGCCGGCGCTGTAGCTGCTGAAGCCGCTGCTGCTGAAGAGAAGAAGTAATCTTCGCCAGGCGCAAGCCAAGGAAAAACCCGCCGCGGCGGGTTTTTTTTCGTCTCAACGGAACTTTTTCCTCATCCGCTTACGAACTGGCGCTGCTGCGGCAGCATGTGGACAGTCAATTCGCCGCAATGAAGCAGTATATCGACAGCCCCATCGCGACCCTCAGACTTGAAATGCAGCTATACGTCCAGGCCGAAGTTCAGAAAGCCGTCGATAAACTGTTGGCGCGAATTGAGGCCGGTGAAAAACGCCAGGCCGGTTTCAATCACTGGATGATCGGCTTGTTAATCGCGATCCTGCTGGGGCAGATTGCGCTGCTGGCGCGCAGTCTGCTGGGCTAATGCCCGGATAGCGTCTATGCTGGTAACTCCACAATCAGCGGAGGCCCCCATGAACCAGCGCTATCGTGTTGCCGCAGCGGCTATCCTGCTCGCTGCGCTGTCCCAGCCCGTGCTCGCCGTGGAGCCGGCAAATGAAGTGACGGCCATCCACGCCGTGGACCAGGCCTGGCTCAAGGCCTACACCAGCGGCGATGCCGAAGCCATCTCCAGGCTCTATGATGACAACGCGCTGCTCATGCCGCCCAACGCGCCGCCGGTGAAAGGCAGGGCAGCCATCAAGGCCTACTTCACCAGGGACATGGCCGAAACGTCGAAGGCGGGCGTCAGCATGGCCTTCGGTCCCAAGCCGGACGGCGGGGCAAACGGCGACCTGGGCTGGGCGTCCGGCACCTTTACCGTAAAGGACAAGGGCGGCAAGACCCTGGCCACAGGCAAGTATCTCTCGGTGAGCAAGAAGGTCAACGGCAAGTGGCTTTACTGGCGCGATACCTGGAATACAGATAAGCCCTGAAGCTGCTCCAGGCTGTCCGCAGCCGCAGGTATAATCTGCGCTTTTGCCAAGCATTAGCAGAGCCATGCCTATTCGCCTGATCGTCGGCCTCGGCAATCCCGGTCCCGACTACGAACAAACCCGCCACAACGCCGGCTTCTGGCTGGTGGACAACCTGGCCGACTCGCTGCCGAACGCGCGCCTGCAGCGCGAATCCGGCTTCAACGCCCTGGTGGCCAAGACGATCATCGGCGGCAACCAGCTCTGGCTGCTGGAACCGCAAACCTATATGAACCGCTCCGGCCAGTCGGTCGGCGCCATCGCGCGCTTCTACAAGATCCAGCCGGACGAAATCCTGGTGGTGCATGACGAGCTCGACCTGCTGCCGGGCGCGGCCAAGCTGAAGAAGGGCGGTTCGTCGGGTGGCCACAACGGCCTGAAGGACATCACCGCCGCCCTTGGCACCCAGGACTACTGGCGCCTGCGCATCGGCATCGGCCACCCGCGCACCCTGAACCTGAACCAGCCGGTGGCCGACTTCGTGCTGCACCGTGCGCGCCGCGAAGAACAGCTGCTGATCGACGAAGCCATCGAAAAATCCCTGCGCATCATCCCCACCGCCGTCGCCGGCGATTTCCCCAAGGCGACGATGGAACTGCACACGCCCTAAACTTCGGGCACCAGCACCACCAGGTCGGTCACCCCGATGTCGATGCCCTGCTGCGACAGCAGGGTAGTGGCCTGGCCGCGGTGGTGGGTCTGGTGGTTGAAGAAATGCAACAGCAGGTCGCCCAGCTTGCGGCTGCCGGCCCCGCCCGCCATGCTTTTGTAGTGGATCACCAGCTCCAGGTCTTCCTCCGTCAGGGCGCAGCAGAAGTGCAGGATCTGCCGGTCCAGCCAGGCGCGGCGGGCGCGCAGCGCCTCGAAGGCCATGGGCTCGCCGCGCGCATCGGTGGGACGCGGCAGCGCCACCACGCCGGCCAGCGCCTCGGCAAAACGGGGATGGGCGCCGAAGCGGCCCAGCCACAGCGTATCGCCAATGATGATGTGCTGCAGCGTGCTTTGCAGCGAACCGAAGAACGCGCCGCGCTCGGCCAGCCTTTCGGCTTCCGGCAACTGCGCCGCGGCGTCGTACAGCTTGTGGTTCATCCAGTCGTTGTACTGGGCCAGCAGGCGGAAATGGGCGGTCTGGGACATGTTCTGGGGTACAATCTCGGTTTATTTTGCGGCGCGGTGCCGTAGCAGAACATATATATTAAAGGTTTTCCATGAGTCTCAAATGCGGCATCGTCGGCCTGCCTAACGTCGGCAAGTCCACCCTCTTCAATGCACTGACCAAGGCCGGCATCGCCGCCGAGAACTACCCGTTCTGCACCATCGAGCCGAACGTGGGTGTGGTGGAAGTGCCTGATCCGCGCCTGAAGCAACTGGCCGAGGTCGTCAAGCCTGAGCGCATCGTTCCCGCCATCGTGGAATTCGTCGATATCGCGGGCCTGGTGGCTGGCGCCTCGAAGGGCGAAGGCCTGGGCAACCAGTTCCTGTCGCACATCCGCGAAACCGACGCCATCGTCAACGTGGTGCGCTGCTTCGAAGACGACAACGTGATCCACGTGGCCGGCAAGGTCAGCCCGCTGGACGATATCGAAGTGATCCAGACCGAACTGGCGCTGGCCGACCTGGGCACCGTCGAGAAAGCCATCCACCGCGAGCAGAAGAAAGCCCGTTCCGGCGACAAGGACGCCGCCAAGCTGGTGGCCCTGCTGGAAACCATCGTGCCGCACCTGAACGAAGCCAAGCCGGTGCGCGCCCTGGGTCTGAGCGCCGAAGAGATGGCCCTGATCAAGCCGCTGTGCCTGATTACCGCCAAGCCGGCCATGTACGTGGCCAACGTGTCCGACAGCGGCTTCAGCAACAATCCGCTGCTGGACCAGCTGACCCAGTACGCTGAAGCGCAGAATGCGCCGATCGTGGCCATCTGCGCCGCTATCGAAGCTGAAATCGCCGACCTGGACGACGCCGACAAGGAAGAGTTCCTGGCCGACATGGGCATGCAGGAACCTGGCCTGGACCGCCTGATCCGCGCCGGCTTCAAGCTGCTGGGCCTGCAGACCTACTTCACCGCCGGCGTGAAGGAAGTGCGCGGCTGGACCATCCACATCGGCGACACCGCCCCGCAAGCGGCCGGCGTGATCCACACCGACTTCGAACGCGGCTTCATCCGCGCCCAGACCATCTCCTTCGAGGACTACATCCAGTACAAGGGTGAAGCCGGCGCCAAGGAAGCGGGCAAGATGCGCGCCGAAGGCAAGGAATACGTCGTCAAGGACGGCGACGTGCTGAACTTCCTGTTCAACGTCTGATCAGGCCGTTATTGGCCGGACGCTGCCTGCAGATGACAGGCGGCGTCCCAGATTCTGCGCCGGCAGCTCGATGCGGCGATAGAACAGCAGGGCCAGCAGAATGGTGGCGCCCAGTGCCAGCACGAATTGCGCCGGCGGCGCCACGGGAGCAAAGCGCACCACCAGCGACTTGACGGCGGGATGGATCAGGTAAAGGCTGTAGGAAATATCGCCCAGCAGAATGGCCGGAGCACCCAGCATGGCCCTCCAGCTTCGCTCACGCTGCACTGCCCCGCTCCTGCGCTGCAGCCACAGTCCCTGCAGCATCAGGGTGGCGCAGACAATCAGTACCGCCAGCAGCCCGCCCCGGGTCAGTCCATGGCCCTCGCGGAACTGGAATTCCAGCACCAGGTACAGCAGCAGCGCCATCGGCGCCAGCATCCACGGCCGCACCCTGGCAAACACCCCACTCAGATAAGCCCAGCCAAGGAAAATCCCGACCGGGAATTCCAGCAGAATCGGATTGCCCAGCAGGCTTAACAGCTGCGCCGGCACAAGCTGGGGCAACTGCGTCACCAGCGGACCCTGTCTGGGATCGAGCGTGAAGGTCTGGGTCAGCAGCTGGACGGCGCCTACGCAGGCCAGCAAGACCGCGCTGGCGGCCAGGCCGCGGTGCAGGCGTCCCCATGGACGCGACATCACGGCGGCAAAGATCGCATAGAACACCAGCTCGTAGGTCAGCGTCCACGCCACGATCAGGAAGCTGTAGCCAAAAAATGGCGGCATGCTGTTTTGCTGCGGCACGAACAGCACGCCATAGATCAGGCTCTTCAGATAGGGCGGCTGCACCAGGGCGGTAACGAACATCGCCACCCAGGCCGGCAGCACCACGCGGCAGAAACGGCGGAACAGGAATACGCGGCTATCGCGCGCTTCCATGCGCTCCGTCGAGACGTAAATGATGAAGCCGGACAGAACGAAGAAGATATCGACGCCGAGATAGCCGTGCATCAGGAACTTGCTCAGGTCCGGGCCGAGGAAGACGGTCAAGTGCAGCAGCACCACCATCATGGCGGCTACGCCCCGCAGGCTTTGCACCATTTCGAGTTTCATCGACCAGCCCCGCACGGATTTCAATCAATGCATTGTACTGTGTTGTGGCGGCGATGTTGTTGCAAAATTAAGATGTTGCTCACTTCGGTTTCACGACGGTTTCCAGCGTCTGCCGCAGTGCATCGGCCTCGGGATCGCCCTTGCCGATCGCTGCGTAATACTGCTTCACCTGCTCGCGGGCAATGTGCGGCGGCAGGGGCGGCAGGTTGGCTTCGGTCACCGCCTCGATCAGCACCGGTTGCTTCGCTTGCAGCGCCTGCTTCCAGGCTGCGGCGACCTGATCGGAGCGCTCCACCCTGATTCCTTCCAGTCCCAGCATGCGCGCATAGTCGGCGTAGGGGAAGTCCGGCAGCTGCTGCGATTCCTCGAACTTCGGTTCGCCCATGCCGCGCTGCTCGAACGTGACGAAATTCAGGTCGCGGTTGTTCAGCACCAGCACGATCAGGCGCGGATCCTGCCACTGCTGCCAGGTGCGGGCAATCGTGATCAGTTCGTTGATGCCGTTCATTTGCATGGCGCCATCACCGGCAAAGGCAAACACCGGACGCTCCGGATGCGCCAGTTTGGCCGCCAGCGCATAGGGCACGGCCGAGCCCATGGTGGCCAGTCCGCCGGACAGTGAACCCAGCATGCCGCGCCGCGCCTTCAGGTCCAGCGCATACCACGAGGCCACCGAGCCGGAGTCGGCGCACAGGATGGCGTTGTCCGGCAGGCGCGGCGACAGTTCCCAGAACACCCGCTGCGGATTCACCCGCTGCGTTTCCTGCATGGCCTGCTGCTCCAGCGTGTGCCAGCTGTGCCGGACGTTCTGCTCGATTTGCGTCCGCCAGCTGCGTTCGTCCTTGCGTTGCAGCAGGGGAATCAGGGTGCGCAGGGTTTCCTTCGCGTCGCCCACCAGGCTGCATTCCATCGGATAGCGCAGGCTGACCATCTTGCCGTCAATGTCGATCTGCACGCCGCGCGCCTGGCCTTCGGGCGGCAGGAATTCGGAGTAGGGGAAGCTGGAGCCGACCATCAGCAGCGTATCGCATTCGTTCATCATGTCGAAGCTGGCGCTGGTGCCGATCATGCCGATGGTGCCTGTTACGAAAGGAAGGTCGTCGGGCACGCTCATCTTGCCCAGCAGGGCTTTGGCGATGCCTGCACCCAGCAGTTCGGCAACTTCGATCAGCTCGTCCGTTGCAGCGTGTGCGCCGGCGCCGGCCAGGATGGCGATCCTGTTGCCGGCGTTCAGGATGTCAGCAGCGGACTGCAGGTCGTGGTTGATTGGCGCCAGCGCCTGGCTTACTGCGCCGATGCCGCTGAATACGCTGCCGTGCTTGCGCGGCGGCGCCGGGACCGCGTCCAGCTCCTGCAGATCGGCCGGCACGATGATGCAGGTCACGCTGCGTTCGCTGCGGGCGATGTGGAAGGCGCGGTCGATCAGGTGGCGCATCTGCTCGGGGCTGGTCGCCATCTGCACAAACTCCGAGGCCACGTCCTTGAACAGCGACACCAGGTCCACCTCCTGCTGATAGCTGCTGCCGAGCGAGGCACGCTTTTGCTGGCCGACGATGGCCACCACCGGCTGGTGGTCGAGCTTGGCGTCGTACAGGCCGTTCAGCAGGTGGATGGCGCCGGGGCCGGAGGTCGCCAGGCATACGCCGACTTCGCCGGTGTACTTGGCGTGGGCGCAGGCCATGAAGGCCGCCAGTTCCTCGTGCCGGGTCTGGAAGAATTCGATCTCCTGCTGCCGCCGCATGGCGGCCAGGATGCCGTTGATGCCGTCGCCGGGGTAGCCAAAGATGCGCTTCACGCCCCATTCACCCAGGCGCTGCATTACGAAGTCGCCGACTGTGGTTTTCATGCGAGGCCGCCTTTCTTTGCGCTGGTTCGATCAGAACTGCCAGCCTAGCGGCATTCATCTTCAGACTTTGTTAGACAGACCACCTAAACGAAGGATGCAGATTGCATGGTGGAAATTGCTTGCACGCTGCCGGCTAATCTCCAAGCTGCCGTAGTGCTGGCTGAATGGGCATTTGTGCGCCAGTCAGCTTTCGCTCGCCGATCTTTCACTAGTGTGATCGCTGTTCAAAAATATTTACCAAAAGTGAAAATCCGATAGATTTCCACGCACCAACTACTGATAATGTTGCCAATTAATATTAACCATTGGCAATATTATCGCGGTGATTAAACCTCCGGCATCATCCCCTCCGCTTCACTCATCTCCCATATCAAAAGCCGGCTGCCTCACCTCCAGGTGAGCGCGGCGGCGTCTTCGCATTGAATAGCAGTGACGAACAATGTATTCGCCACACCACTAACCAAAGGGTAGAAAATCAGCATGGCAAATCAAACCATTAAAGGCACCAGTGCCGACGAAACGCTCATCGGCGGTGACGGTAGCGACACTCTGTACGGCAACGGCGGTAGCGACCTGCTGCAAGGCGGCGCAGGGAATGACATCATCGATGCCGCAGACGGCCCTCTCAACATCCCTGGCAGATTATCGAATTACGATACGCTGGAAGGCGGTGCTGGTAACGATACCCTGATCCCAGGTGAGGGCAGTGCCGATATCAGCGGCGGTGCAGGTACCGATGTGCTGAATATCCTGATGGATTATGGTCATGTTGCGATCTTCCGCGTCGATGAGACACATCTGCGGATCGCAGGCATTCCTCAAGACCTCATCGTCTCCACCGATGTCGAGAGCATCAAATTTACGGATGGTGTGCGCAGCATGTCGTGGCTGTTGTCTTCGCTGGGTACGAACGGCAATGACAATATGGTCGGCACGGCCGGCAACGACAGCCTGAACGGCGGTGCTGGTAATGACACCATGGCCGGAGGTAAGGGCGACGATACTTATTTTGTCGATACGAAAGGCGATGTTGTAACCGAGGCTGCCAATGCGGGCAAGGATACCGTCATGACCACGCTGAGCAACTATACCCTCGGTGCCAATGTCGAGGATTTGATCAACATGGGGACTGGAGCATTCCATGGCGTTGGCAATGCTCTGAACAATTCCTTCACGGGTAACGTCGGCAATGATTTCATTGAAGGCGGAGCGGGCGACGATATCTTCCGTGGAGCGGACTCCGGCAACGACACTTTTATCGGCGGCGATGGCAGCGATACGCTCATTTCCAGCGGCGAGAACGTGTACTTCGATGGCGGAGCCGGTGCCGACGGTGTGATGTTAATGGGAGCGTTCGACAATTACATCATCGAGCGTCTTGGTTTGACCGAGCTGAAGTTCACGAACAAGGTTTTTGGCTCCGTGCTCATCACGAAGGATGTGGAAACGTTCGACTTCATGAGCCATTCCATGAAGCTGGCGGACATTCTCGCGCAGTTCCCTGGTACTGGAAATGAAACGATTAACGGGACAGATGGCAGCGATACGCTGGATGGTTTTGGTGGCAATGACACTTTGATTGGCGGCAAAGGCAACGACCTGTACGTGGTCCGCAGCGCCGGCACCGTAGTCACCGAGGCCGCTGACGGTGGCATCGATACGGTGAAAGTGTCTTATGCAGGTGCGGCATACAAGCTTGCCGCCAATGTGGAAAACGCTTATGTCGCGGAAGGGACCCTGGCAGGGGGCATTGCGGGCAATGCGCTGAACAACGTCCTGACCGGCAACGCGGGAGCAAACGAATTACTGGGTGATGCAGGTGACGATACGCTTGATGGTGGCGCAGGCTCTGACAAGATGAGCGGTGGCATCGGCAACGATTTGTATATCGTCGATGCAGCCGGAGATATCGTGACTGAGTTGGTAAACGCCGGTAACGACACGGTCCAGACCACGCTGGCGAAATATACGCTGACTGCGAACGTTGAGAACCTTGCGTATACCGGTAGCCAGGCATTCACCGGCATCGGTAACGATCTGGCGAACCAGGTCAGCGGCGGTGCCGGTAACGATTCCCTGAGCGGCGCTGCGGGCGACGATACCCTGTCGGGTAACGGCGGCAATGACGTGCTGGATGGAGGGGCTGGCAACGATACGGTACTGATCGATGCGGGCCGCAGTGATTACAAGGTTTCCCGTCCGAACCTGACCGATATCGTACTGACCCATGTAGGCGGCGGCGATGTCATCACGCTGCGTGGGGTGGAGTTCGTGAATTTCGGCGGCAGCATCGTTGCTGTTACTGACCTGATCAAGAACGTGGTCAGCCCTGCCGGTGATGTTCTGGAGGGGAGCAGCGGCAAGGATACGCTGAATGGCGGTACCGGCAACGATACGATGGCCGGCAAGGACGGCGATGACTACTACATCATCGACTCCAGCGGCGATGTCGTGGTTGAAATTGACGGCGAGGGTGACGACACGATCGAAGTCAATATCAGCTCGGGTTCGTACAGCCTGGCAGCCAACGTCGAAAACGGCATCGTGGGCGGTAAAAATGCCGTGGGACTGACAGGAAATGCGCTGAACAACCACCTGACCGGTAATGCCGCTGCCAATACATTGGAAGGCGGTGATGGCAGCGACACGCTGGATGGCGGCGCTGGTGCGGACAAACTGGTCGGCGGCAAAGGCGACGATGTGTACTACGTCGATAACGCCAGCGATACCATTACCGAACTGGCGGCGGAAGGCACCGATTCGGTGATTGCGACCGCCGCAAGCTACACCCTGTCCGCCAATATTGAAAGCCTGAGCTTTGCTGGCACTGGCGCCTTCAAAGGCACGGGCAATGCCCAGGACAATGTGATTACCGGTAGCACAGGTAACGATTCGCTGAGCGGCCTGGCTGGCAACGATAAGCTGTCCGGCGGCGCTGGCAACGATACGCTGCTGGGTGGCGATGGCAATGACACCATCAACGCCGGCACGGGTATCGATATCGCTGACGGTGGTGCGGGCGACGATATTGTGATCGTGCTCGGCAAGTTCGAGGATTACGTGCGTAGCCGCCCTACGGCGGCCGATACACTGCTGGTAAATTCGGTAACGGGCGAAAGCATCACGCTGCGCGGCGTCGAGAAGGTGCAGTTCAGCGATGGCGTGAAGACACTGTCGGATATCCAACTGAACGTGAAGAGCCCTGTGGGCGACGTCATCATCGGCAGCAGTGGTGCGGACACCATTGACGGCGGCGTAGGCGCTGATACGCTGCGCGGCGGCGAAGGCGACGATACCTATATCGTTGATGATGCGAAAGACGTCATCGAAGAAGCACTTGGCCAGGGCCACGATACTGTCAACGTCGGCATCGCAAAAGGATTGTTTACGCTGTCGGCCAATGTTGAAGATGGCGCGATCAAGACCGCCGGCACTGCAGCGGTGGACCTTACCGGCAACGACCTCGATAACAGTTTGACTGGCAATGCCGGCGTGAACCTCCTGACCGGCGGGCTTGGCAACGACACGCTGGATGGCGGTGCGGGCGCCGACAAGCTGGTTGGAGGCAAAGGCGACGATGTGTACTACGTCGATAACGCCAGCGATACCATTACCGAACTGGCGGCGGAAGGCACCGATTCGGTGATTGCGACCGCCGCAAGCTACACCCTGTCCGCCAATATTGAAAGCC
>Ga0209130_1000288_pt1 | contig 61556 bp, 70 predicted proteins | sample AraplaMF_Cvi_mLB_FD_184264 | JGI IMG/M metagenome (GOLD analysis project Ga0209130, IMG submission 184264) | Arabidopsis root microbial communities from the University of North Carolina, USA - plate scrape MF_Cvi_mLB (SPAdes) (version 2) | ecosystem: Host-associated > Plants > Roots > Endosphere... | reverse complement strand
GGTCATCGACGACGTGCTGAAGCGGCCCTTCATCATGTTCGGCATGGCCGGGCTGGTGATGCTGCTGGCGCTTGCCGTGACCTCCAACAACTTTTCGATCAAACGTCTCGGCAAGAAATGGATCTGGTTGCATCGGCTGGTCTACATTATCGCCGCCTGCGGCGCACTGCATTTCGCGTTGTCGACCAAGGTGCTGTCGCTTGAGCAGTATATCTATATCGGCCTGCTGATCGCCATGATCCTCTATCGATCGTACCGGCCGATCATGATGGAGAAACGCAGGGCGGCACGGAAACCGGCTGCAGTTTCCCGCTCATCCACGGACGGGTTTCCGGAAACGCTTCGGCAATGAGCTGAAGACACGTTGATCGAGCGTCAGGCGCCATAATAATGTTTGCAGTTCGATCGACAAGAACAACACTCGCCCGATCTGCCGCAACCGCGGTCAAAATGGCTTGACGACTGCGAGCCATGCAACGGTGCCGAACGCCAAAAGGATCGCGAATGGCGCGGCCTTGAACAAGGGATTGATTGGCTTGCCATCCTGCAGCAGCCTTTTTAGGCCATGCCTTCAAGGCTGTGCAGACCGCTCAGGACGATGGCCGGGATCATTTTTAGCAGCAGCCAGGGCGAAGTAGACCAACCGGCACCAAAGGCCATTGTGAAGCCTGCCATCCAGACGACGGCGAGAGCCGGCGTCGTCACGAATCCATCCCAGCGCAAAACGGCTTCCCCAAACCGACGGGCTTGTCTCTCGTCGGACGCGGCCATGGCGATCCTCAATGCAAGCGCCATCGCCAGCATGCCTCCGATCAGGATGACGACAGCGAAGACATGAAGTGCCTTGACGTAAAGGTACATTAAGCGCCACGTCCACGGTCGCCGAAGAGGTCGGGAATCTCCGCCAACGAGCGAACGGTGACGTCCGCACGATAGTCCAGCGCCTCGGTATTGCCGCGCATCAGGCGGTAAAGCAAACGCTCGTCCACTCCGTCCTGAAGCGCGCGCCGTACCGTGTCGTTGGTGTCGAAGCGTGCGACACGGACCACGGTGAAGCCAAAACTCTTTGCGCCACAGATGTCGAACCCGTTGGAGGATACGAAGACCACTTCATCGCGCGCAATCCCAAGCACGTCTTCCACGAGCGCATAGGCCTGCGGGGCGGGCTTGAATGCGCGCGTTGCGTCGACGCTGAGAATATGATCCAGGGACCGGTCGAGCTTTGAATTCGCCGCGAGGCTGGACAGCATCGAGTGGCTTCCGTTTGAAAGTATCGCCCGACGACGCGGCACGAGCCGTTCCAGACAGTTCTGCGCGTCATCGTAAGGCTTAAGATCAAGGTAGGCAGCGGCGATATCCTGAAGGAGTTGCCCATCGGCGCTCAAATGAAGCGAACGAAGCGTGTAGTCGAGCGAGCGCAGTGTGAGCGACCAGAAGTCCTCGTACCGGTCCATAAGCGTCGAGAGCCATGAATATTCGAGCTGCTTCATCCGCCAGATGCTGGTGATCAGGCCACCATAGCCCGGAAATGCGCTCTCGACTGTCTGCTCGACGGATTGTACGTCGTAAAGCGTACCATAGGCATCGAACACGAACGCCTTGATCTTCGGATCCACCGCTGTCTCCTTTCGTGACGCCGTCATATTGCTCGCGTCTCTCCGCTTGTGACGGGCGCAGGCATCAGTATCAGACTGCTCCGGTCGTGGCCGGCGATGATCCTGAAGACTGAGCCCGCGTCGACCTCCACGGGCTTTGGAAACGGATGGAGTACCTGCAACCAGCCGCCATCGGAGTAGTCGTCGGGATGATTTGCAAACTCGATCCCTTCCGCAAGATCGATTTTCATCCACTGCACAATTCCGGTAGCGACCCCATCAGAAATGACTGGAATCTCGACGATCCGAATTTCCTCTGTGTGCTTCGGCCGGGTCAAGTCGATGGTCTGCAGATCGACGTCCGGCGACAGCCGCGTCCATTCGGTCATCGTGCCATGAACCGGGAGCCGGTTTGCGGCGAGCGGCGAAAATTCCGACACGTCGAAACCTGATACCTTGCCGACGAACGAGTATTTGCTCAAGACTTCGCTCTCAACCAGGCAACCCACGGCAGTCGCCGCCCGAGGAATGATCGTCGCACCCTCATTGATCAGGCGAGCATGAGCGTCCTCGAACGTGCTGAGCACATCCTCGGCGAGGAGATCGCTCGACAGAATTTCCGACACCAGAATATCGGCCCGGGTTTCCATGTCCTGCCCGACGGCGAGCTCAGTGGACATCTTGTTGACGACGGCGATGCGATTGCCAAATCCGTTCTGTGCAACAATCCGTTTGGCGGTCTCGGCGATGACCGGGACCGCTTCGCACGTGACAATGTTCGTCGCGCCGGCTCTAGCCGCCATCATGGACAACAGTCCGCTACCGGCGCCGATATCGAGAATTCGCGCTTCCTCCCCCCGTTCCGCAACAACCTTCGCAATCGCCGCCTCGAAGGCATCGTTGCGGCGAACGTCGTTCAACATGGGAATATGCCAGAAGGGAACGATCCTGGAGGTCAGTCGGCGGCTTTGATGCTGCGCTAGGACGTTGTCCGGCTGAAGACGCGCCAGCCTGCGGAAGCGTTCAAGGGCATCGCTGTGCCGGTTTGCCTGAACAAGCGCGACAGCAAGGTTATTGAGCGCCACGGAATTTTCCGGAGAGATGCCTGTAGCGGTTTCGAGGCATTCGACCGCCCCAGTGGCATCGCCTGTTTTCAGCAGGATCGCCCCCTTCTCCATAAGACCAACGACATGGTCCGGCTTGATATTCAGCAGATCGTTCCAACAGGTGAGCGCCACCTCCAGGCGCCCTCGAAGAGTGGCCACCCCAGCAAGCAGCGGCAAGACGTCCGGCACCCGATATCGGTACTCTAACACACGGCGGTAACGTTCCTCAGCATCCTCGAGTTTGCCCTCCGAATGGAACTTCATCGCCTCATTCAACGCTTTCCGCGCCTGAGCCAAGGCGAAATCCGCAATTCCTGTCGTCATGAAAAAGCGTTCCCAGCAAAAACTTGATTGTCATTGCCGCTACGCAAGCCGCGCGCGATCTGTTACATCGATTTGAAAATTATCTTACGAACGAGTAGCAGGTTTCGTCGGACCGGCTGACCATCTACGAACTGGCACGTCTCAAACGTCGGCTTCCCCTGTTAAGGATGATATGTTTCCCGGGTCGGTAATGCGCCATACGCAGCAGTCACCAATCCCGACGATCACCGGCTCTCCTCTATAGGCGACTGTGCGGCGCGCCTTTACCCTGATAAAGGAGCAGATTGGCGATCACCCCGGTCCAGCCGGTCTGGTGAGATGCTCCGAGACCTTCGCCGGTATCCCCATGAAAATACTCGTGGAATAGCGGATTGTCGTCGACGGCGCAGGCCTGTTTCACCGCGGGACGCTGCCCGTTTTCATCCTTGAGGAAAAGCCTCTGCAGTCGCCTGCTCAAGTCGTCTGCGACCTCTTCCAGATTGAGCATGATACCAGATCCGACCGGGCACTCGACGCGGTAGTCGTCACCAAAATAAGCATGAAACTTTCGCAGCGAATCGATCAGCAGGAAATTGACCGGCATCCAGATCGGGCCACGCCAGTTCGAATTGCCGCCGAAGAGCCCGGTCTCCGCTTCTCCTGGCGTGTAACCGGCGTCCATTTGCATGCCGGCAAAGCTCAGGCTGCAAGGAGCTTCAAGATGGACCTTTGACATCGAGCGGATTCCGAAATCGGATAGGAACTCTTTCTCGTCGAGCATCCGTCGCAGAAGCCCTTTCAATCGATCACCGTGGAGCAGCGACAGCAGCGATCGTTCGCCTGCTCCAGGTTCCGTCCAGCGCGGAACAAGATTGGCCAGTTGCGGACGATGTTTTAAGAACCAGTGAAGCCGCTTGGAGAATTCCGGCAACTTGTCGAACACAGCCTGATCGAGCACTTCCACTGCAAAAATCGGGATGAGCCCGATCATTGATCTGGCGGGTATCGGCTGAATCCGACCATCGCCATTGTGCAAGACGTCGTAAAAGAAGCCATCGGTTTCATTCCAGAGCCCTTGCCCACTGCCCGCAACGTCCGCCATAGCGCCGGCGATCGCCAGAAAATGCTCAAAAAATTTTGTGGCGATGTCCTCATAGACCGGATCGGTCATCGCAAGTTCGAGCGCGATACGCATCAGGTTCAGCGCATACATGGCCATCCAGGCCGTGCCGTCGGCCTGATCGATCGAGGCGCCCTCAGGCAAAACTTCCGACCGGTTAAACGGGCTGATGTTGTCCAGCCCAAGGAAGCCACCCTGGAAAATGTTGCGCCCGTCGCTGTCCTTGCGGTTCACCCACCACGTGAAGTTCAGCATCAGCTTGTGGAAAATCCGTTTGAGGAAATCGATATCGGCAACGCCTGTGAGCTCACGGTCCATCTGATAGACCTTCAGCGCCGCCCACGCATGAACCGGCGGATTAACGTCGCCGAATTCCCACTCATAGGCTGGCAACTGTCCGTTGGGATGCATAAACCATTCGCGTGTGAACAGGACGAGTTGGTCTTTGGCAAAAGTCGGATCGACGAGTGCCAGCGCGACGCAATGGAAAGCGAGATCCCAAGCCGCATACCATGGATATTCCCAGGTATCCGGCATCGAGATGACGTCGGCGTTGTTGAGATGGCTCCAATCCGCATTGCGGCCCCTGCGCCGCTCTTCTGGCGGTTTGGGTTGAGCCGGGTCGCCATTCAACCAGGTCGGAACATCGAAATAATATACCTGCTTCGACCACAACATGCCGGCGATTGCCTGCCGCTGCACCTTCCGCGCATCCTTGTCCTTGATGCCGTCCTGAAGGGCATCGTAGAACTCGTCCGCTTCGTCGATGCGCTGCCGGAAGACCCTATCGAAATCGGCAAAAGGCTGCGCCGCGATGCCGTCCGGTCGCCACCGGAGCCGGCTTTCCAGGCTACCGAGAGCGGGAACGTCGAATACCATGTGCAGTGCTGCCTTGCTGCCGCGACCCTCGGCACTCACGGCTTCCGTCTTGCCATCGACGACATAGTCGTTGATGCCGTCCTTAAAGGGGGGCCGTCCGCCTGATCCGAAGAGCAGTGGCGCATTGGTCTCGTTTTCGCAGAACAGCAGCTCCGCCTCCCGATCGGCGCTCAGCCGCCACGTTTTCTTTCCTGTCCGGAGCGCCAATATATCTCCGTTGGCGGCGCGTTCGAGAGCGGGCCGTTCGCTTCCGCCTTTCCAGGACCAGGTGTTCCTGGCCCAGATCTGCGGCAGCAGATGGATGCGCGCCGCCGCAGCACCGGCATTTCTGATGGTGATCCGCATGAGAATGTCGTCGGGCGCCGCCTTTGCATATTCGATCGTCACATCGAAAAACCGATCATCGGCAAATATTCCGGTATCGGCGATTTCGTATTCCCGCTCGAGCCGCGAACGCCAGCCGTTGACGCGGACCAATTCATCGTAAGGAAATTCATCCTGCGGATAGCGATAGACCATCTTCTGATAGGAGTGCGTCGGCGTTGCATCCAGATAGTGATAGACCTCCTTGACGTCCTCTCCGTGGTTGCCCTGCTCGTTGCTGAGGCCGAAGAGCCGCTCCTTCAGGATCTCATCTCTGCCATTCCAAAGGGCCAGCGCTAGACACCAGCGCATGCTGTCGTCACAAAACCCACCAATCCCGTCTTCTCCCCAGCGATAAGCACGGCTTCGTGCGTGGTCAAAGGAAAAGGCATTCCAGGCGTCGCCCTCGGCGCTGTAGTCTTCCCGGACCGTTCCCCATTGACGTTCCGCCAGAAACGGCCCCCAACGCCGCCATCCGCCGCCTGTTTCCAGCAGACGTCGCCCTTCTGCCGTGTCGAAGATCGTTTGTGGTTTTTCGTGCATGACCATACCGCTAGGCGAGAAAATCAGGGCACCATCCAGCCCTGAAATCCAATGCTATCATTTTGTTTTGCTATTTGGCTTCACATTAGGCGCAGACGTATCGCTCTCGGCCTCTGCAGCCGAGCGTGCCTGATGCCAGTGCTCCTCCGCCTTGCCTTCCGGCTGACCCTCCTCCAGCCAAAGCATATAGGCGCGATGGCGGATATGGTCTTCGTCCAGCTCTTTCGTCGGCCCGACCGCTTCCATGGTTCTTTCCTGTGTTCATCGTTAGCACTGCGCCGCACACGGCGGCGAGGATGACCGCTCTGCCATCCATACATTCATTTCGTGAAAATCGGCGACGTTGTTACATCATCAGGTGACCTGCGAGTGCTGCTTGAAAGCCGAGGGTGGCCATCACAGCTTATCGCCGGCATCTTCAGGAGACGCCGGCGAGGTTTGTCGCTGAGGATCAGATGGTCAATCCGTGATCCGGGAGATGATGTTTTGCAGGCCGGAAAGCAGACCGACAACGACGACCGCGAAGATCACATAACGCAATTCTTCGAACGGTGTGCCATTGAGGTAATCGAGACCATAGCTCCATAACAAGACGATCAGGCCAACTGAAAGAGCCGCCGCGGCAAGTCCGATGAGATGATGCTTTGGGGCCGTGTCGTTCTCCTCACTCACGCGGGCGCTCCGTCGGCGAAGCGATCCACCTTGAAGATCAGCAAATCGTCGCGTTTCTCGATAGACCCTTCCAGGACAACAGGCACGCCCGTCTTGTCGAGAAGGCTCGCCGGCATTGGACCGCCGTCTCTGGAGGCGAGCAAAAAGAAAATATGCCCATCAACAGGCGCGGTCGAAACGAAGACCGGCGGGACGCCGCCGTCGATGCAGAGATTGGCGCAGGCCTTGTGCGCAAGGCCGGTGCCGGGCTTCATTGCTCCGCCGCTGCATTTCCCGTCACAGATCTCGCCCGTCAACCGCCATTTGCCAAGGCTTTCCGATGGGGAAGGATCCGGCAAGGCGAGCGCCTGCGGTTCGGCGGCTTTGAGATCGTCCCCTCCCCCGATCAACAGCATCTCCAGGTCTCCGCGCTTGACGAACACACCGCCCACCTGCGCAGGTTTGCCTGCCAGCGGCAGCGCCCTGTCATCGACACCAAATTTTCCGGACCCTGCCAACATGACGGCGCGCGCCGGTTTTGATCCCGTCGCGGGCACCCGAAGGACGGGATAAGGGCTGGTTTCCATCGTTCCGATCAGATGTTCGCCGTGAAGCTCATCGGCATAGCTTCCGGCTCCCGGGCTTTCGGTGTTGATGGACAACAGAACGGAGGCTGATGCCATGCCGGCAACGAAAAATACGATGAAGCCGATCATCAGCGCCCTGACATCGGCCGGAACCTTCTTGAAATATCCGACGAAGAAGCCGCGCTCGACAGGTTTGAGCATCAGGCCATCCCTTCTTTTTTTACTGCTGGAGGCAGGAATTCTGCCGGGATCGGAATGGGGGCGAGCTTCGTCCCCAATGGCAGGGGCTCGGGATCAACGAGAACGGCCGAGCCTTGCAACTGAACCCGATATTTACGGATACGCTCGCGGAACGGCGGGGGCGAGCAGCCGTCTTCAAGACTGTACTGGTAGCCGTGCCACGGACAGGTGATGAAGCCTAAAACGACCTTGCCTTCACCGATGGGTCCGTTCTGGTGTGAGCAGACATTCGAGACCGCAGACAATCCACCCTTCGACCTGAAGACCGCGATGCGCTCCCCGCCTGGAGCGGCACCGATGATTGCCCTGCCCTCGGCGATCTCGGAAAGGTTGCCAATGACGATCCAGGGCTCCTCGGGGATCTTGCCGGATGCGGCATCGTCTGACGCGGTTTCTCGGCGTCCGGCAACAAGATGCAGGACGCAAAGCAGTGTCAGTCCGCCAAGTGCCAGAAAACCAAGCGCAAGATCCCGGCGATCGAGGAGCGCGCCGAGCGCCACATGCAGGATCACCGCCGCATAGGCGAAATACACGCCCATATGAATGGCCTTCCAGAGCGGCGGCGTCAGGAAGGAAAGCCAGAAATCATGACTGGTCACCGCGAGAACGGCAAGGATGACCAGCGCAAAGACACCAAAGAGTTCGAAGGGAAATCCGGCAATGCTGGTGAGGCTGGTATTGCTGGCGAAGAGTGCTGTGAGTTGCGACTTCGGGCTGAACGAGAAATACCACCCAAGTACGTAGTAGGCGTGTGTCGCGGCAACGATCGCGGTCATTACCCCGAAGTGTCGGCGATTGTAAAGTAAGGGCAGGAAGCGCGTATCGATCCGCGCGAGCGGTCCGATCGACAGAACGATGGTCAGCATCAGAAGCGCCAGAGATCCGAAAGCGCGCATACGCTGCGTGGGAAGATCCGTGTCCTGCAAGGCAGGTGACAGGACTGGCGCCAGCTTCAAGAAGAGAAGGATGTAAACGACGATGCCGGCAAGCAGAACGCCGTCGTAGATCATCTTCGTCCTGTTCCAGATGACCGGCTTGTAGGAGACGCTCATGGCTGCTCTCCCTGTGCCGACCCCGTGTCCAGACGCACCGCCGGCGCATCGGCTGGCAGCTTCGGAGCGCTGGCGAAAATGACCGCAACGGCAAGCGGCAACGCGACTGCAAGTCCGGTCCAGATCGCTGTGTGGGCGCGGCGGTGTGGGCGCTGCATCTAGCGTTGTCCCTTCGAGAGGCTGAGCCATCGCCAGATTACGATGGGCCAGAGGAGAATCAGGCCCGGTAGGAGCAGCGGCCGTACGGCATATGCTCCGCGGGCGCCCGGATCGACCTTGTCGAACCCGAACAGCAGGAAGGCAATGGCAACGATAAGGCCAACGCCCGCCCATAGGGTCAAAACTGCCGAAATCGGATCGGGTACGCCGGTCATAGCTTCCTCTTATACCCGGCCGGTCGCTGGGATCGCGGCGCCCGTTACGATGCCGGCGGCTGGCGAAATGAGAAAACTGATGAGCCGGGCGATATCACCTGGCTGAACCCAGCTATCCGTTTTTGCGTTTGGCATGGCCGCCCGATTCTGCGGCGTGTCGATCGTGCCCGGTAATATGCAGTTGGCAGTGATGCGCCGGTCGCGATTTTCCGCGGCGATTGCTTCAGTGAGACGGATGACGGCCGCTTTCGATGCGGCATAAGCCGCCTGATTGGCGCCGGCCTTCAATCCGGGTGCCGCAGCAATATGGACGATCCTCCCATAGCCAGCTTCCTGCATCGGCTTCAGCACGGCGGCACTAATCGCATAGGCTGTTCTCGCGTTCATTTGAAACAACTCGTCCCATTGCGCCAAGCCCTCCTCGGCTACCGGTCCCATCTGGAAACCTCCGACGGTATTAACAAGGGCGTCGATCCGGCCGAATGCTTTGATGGCTTGGCCAACGGCCTCCTTACAGGCGTCCGGATCCCCGAGGTCGATACCGCCCAGCCGGACCATATTGCTCCGTGGCCCAAACTCCGCTGAGAAGTGCTCGATCGCCTCGAAGCTTCGTTCGATACAGACCAAATGTGTCTCATGGCCGGCTATTTCTCGAACGACTGCTCGTCCAAGGTTTCCGGCCGCGCCAGTAATCAACACCACAGTTCCTGTTGTCATGCATTCCCTCCATGGTGCCGCCGCTTCGCCGTTCGCAGAGCGGTGGTGATCCGGTGGCAATCACGTTTTCGCGGTAGCGCATCGTTTTGTTACAGATGTTTTAAAATATTTGAAGCTTCATGGCTATGGTCACGAGCTTCGCTGCACCTGCGAAAAAATATTCCCGACCCGTTGTAACGAACGCGAGGCTGCAGCCGTAAAAGCTTCTGTCGGACGTCAGGTGACTAGCCCTCGGGATCCGAACGACGCCCCTCCTCAAGGAGAAAAAAATGAAACGCGATGCATATGATCTGGTGACCAGTACGGACAGCGCGGAGGCACAACGGGCATTCGAAAACGCGGTGTTCGCAATAGCGGCGCACAAGCCGAATACTGGAGCTGCGCTGCAAGCAACGCTGGCGGCCGATCCCCAGCATGTCGGCGGCCACGCGCTGAAAGGCTTCGCCAATCTCATTCTTGCGCGTGAAGAATTGGGTGCCCCTGCGGCCTCGGCATTAATCGGTGCGCGCGCCGCGCTTGCTGCAAATGCCGGTGGAACCGGTGACGAGCGTGTTCTGGTAAAAGCGCTAGAGGCCGCGGTTGATGGTTCCTTTTGCCGTGCCGCAGACATACTTGATTACGGCTTCGAGGATCGCCCGACCGCCTTTCTGCCCTTCAAGATTTCCCATGCTCTGCGTTTTATGCTTGGTGATGCCGCTGGCATGCTGAAGGCCAGCACGAGGGCGGTCAGGAGCCTGGATGCCGGAAGCTTGGCCGCCGGTTTCCTTCTTGGCTGCCACGCCTTCTCGCTCGAGGAGCATGGACGATATTCCGAGGCGCTCGGTGCGGGCCAGCGAGCGGTAGCGCTCCAGCCGGAGGATTCCTGGGGCCTCCATGCCGTCTCGCATGTCTTCGAAATGCGCGGCGACACCAAGCAAGGCATCGATTGGCTGGAAGACAGCCGCAAGGCCTGGTCCCGCTGCAACAATTTTTCTTTCCATATGGCATGGCATCTCGGCCTTCTGCACCTTGAGCGCGGTGATCACGACCGTGTTCTGGAGATCTATGACGACGAGGTGCGGCCGCAGCAGACTGACGACTTCCGGGACATGGCCAACGCGGTCTCCCTTCTCTGGCGCCTCGAGCAATCGGGCGTCCACGTCGGTGATCGCTGGATGGAGATCGCTGAGGTCGCCTATCGGCGTCGCACCGACACGACCTTGATTTTCGCCGCCCTGCACAACTTGGCGGCGATGGTGGCGGTCGGAGATCGTCAGGGCGTGATGGAACTCGTCGCGCAGATCGATGTGAAGGCTCTTGGCATGGACGACCAGGCGCGCGTCGCCGCCGAAATCGGTGTTCCAATGGCACGTGTTCTTGCCGGGCTCGATGCGCCGGCCGATCGCCAGATGATCGACCGCATGGTGGCAAACCTTCCAAGGATCGGCGGCAGCAATGCCCAACGCGATTTCTTCGTCCTTGCTCTTGCCAAGGCTGTCGGCGCCGGCGGCGACAATGCCGCTGTCTCCCGCATTGGCCAGATCCGCCAGCAGCTGAAAGCGGATGATCGCCTCTTCAAGTCGATCGAACGCTCGGTGGGCATGAGACTGCCAGCCTGAAACATACCCGATGAAGGAGTATCTCCATGTCAATGATGGAAATGAACAAGACAAGTGTGTTCCCCGAAATTCAGCCCAGCCTCGGCCGCACGATCGTGCTTTCGGGGCTCGCGGCTGACATCACTTGGGAAATCTGGGCCCGCCTGATCACGCCTTTGTGGGTCGGCGGTCCGCTCGAGCCTGCGGCTCTCGTGCAATCGGTATTCGGCTTCAACAACCTGCTGCTGGCTGAATCCATTCATGCTGTCGTCGGGATTATCTTCTATCCGATCGGCTATCTCTTTATCGCCCGTCCGCTCCAGCGCCTGATCTTCCCGAAGCTGCCTTTGTTGCTGACCGGCGTCGGGTTCGGCATCGGTCTTTGGGTCTTCGCCCTTTACGTGATGGCGCACCTCTTCGCCGGCCTACCGCCGTTCCTTGGTTTCATCACGCTGACCTGGGCGTCGCTGATTGGCCATATCCTCTTCGGCAGCGTCGTCGCGTTCGTCGTCCGCTTGAGCGAGCGCTAAACGTGCGGTGGAGGCGGCCTGCCTGGTCCACCATCCGCCGGGCAGGCCGCCTTCCCATTCGAAAAACAGCTTACAAGAAGATGTGAGTGCGATGACTGAAGATGTTTCGTCCAAGCGCGTTGCGGACATCATTGCCGAAACCCTCTACGCCCATGGCGTTCGTCACGCTTTCGGCATGCCAGGCGGCGAGGTCGTGACGCTTATCGACGGGCTCGAAAAAGCGGGCATCGCCTTTCATCTCGCGCGGCACGAGACGGCGGCAGCGATCATGGCCGCGGGCGCAAGTGCCGTCAGCGGAAAGCCGGAATTGCTGGTGACGACGGTTGGCCCCGGGCTGGCCAATGCCGTGAATGGAATTGCCGATGCGTCTCAGGAACGCGTTCCTCTGATCGTGATTTCCGGCATCGTCGATCGCGCCACGCGCGCCCGTTATACCCATCAGGTCATCGACCATGCACAACTGCTCAGGCCCTTGGTCAAGGCGTCGTTCGAAATCGAACCGGAAAGCGCGGCATCGACGATGGCGCGTGCGATCGCGATCGCAACGACTGAGCCGATGGGGCCGGTGCATCTCGATCTTTCGCCATCCGCAGCCGCGACGGCAAGTCAGTCCCAGGACGTCATTGCCCCGCCGAAACTGTTCAGCACAGGCGTTGCGGTTACAGATCTTTCGGTGCGCACCTTGTCTGAGCTGATCCGGGCGGCGAACCGGCCGCTGATACTCGCGGGCCTGGAAGCAGCGCGCAGTCGTGCTGGGGCGGCCCTGCAGCACTTGGCCGAGACAATCGGCGCTCCTGTGATAACGACATACAAGGCCAAGGGCCTGCTTCCCGAGGACCATCCCCTGTCGCTCGGGGGAGCCGGGCTCTCGCCGCTGGCTGACCAGGTACTGCTTGGGCTGGTCCAGAAGGCGGATCTCGTACTGATGATCGGCTACGATCCAATAGAGATGCGCCTCGGCTGGCTGGATTTTGACAGAGACGCGTCAAAGCTGGTGGACATCGGCAAGACCGCTCCCGATCATGCCATGCATCACGCGGGAACGAGAATCGCCGCCGAGCCGAAAGCCCTGCTGCAGGCACTTGCTGGCTCGCTAGTTGAGCGCAAGGGCTGGAGGAATGGTGAGCCCACAAAGGCAAAGCAAGATCTCGATTATCTCTTCGCGACGAGGGCTGCGTGGGGACCCCATGCGATCGTCGATCTGCTGAACCGGGCCGCTGGCGCAGATGCCCTGGTAACGGTCGACAGCGGCGCTCACCGCATTCTGCTTTCGCAGAAATGGCAAGCTCTAAAACCGTTGTTGCTGCTTCAGTCTGCAGGCTTCTGCACGATGAACGCTGCGTTGCCCCTGGCGATCGGCGCCAAAGTCGCCGATCCGTCAAGAAGGGTTTTTGCAGTCATGGGGGATGGCGGCCTCGAGATGGGGATCGGCGAGCTTGCCACGTTGCGCGACCTTAACTTGCCGCTCACGATTGTTCTCTTTCAGGACTGCAGCCTCGCACTGATTGCCCTGAAGCAGGCTTCCGCCGGATTGGCCTCAACGGGCGTCACCCTTGGAGAAACCGATTTTGCTGCCGTCGCACGTGGCTTCGGCGGCTATGGTGTCAATGTGGAGAATTTCGATGAGTTCCGTAACGAGCTTGAGGCAGCCGGCAAACGCGGAGGCTTCAGCCTCATCGCCTGCAGGTTCGACGCAAGCGCTTACAACGGCGCCTTCTGAGGCATTTCCGGCCAGAGAACCCGCTCCTCAGAAGGTCAAACGCCCGCGCGATCCCCGGCTCGATTTTTTCCGGGGCGTCGGCATGCTGATCATCCTTCTGGCGCACATTCCAAGCGACGGCTGGGCGCTCTGGATTCCGGCGCGCTTTGGCTTTTCCGACGCGACCGAGATGTTTGTGTTCCAATCGGGAATGGCGTCGGCGATCGCCTTCGGCTCGACCTTCGACCGCAGCGGTGCTATCGCACTCATCGCCCGCGTCGCCCAGCGCATCTGGCAGATTTTCTGGGCCCATGTGGCCGTCTTCATCGTCGTCGCTGCCATCATGGTCGTCGCCGGGACCCGCTATGACGGCGTCACCTATGTCGACAGCCTCAATCTCGTGCCGTTCATGAAAGATCCCGGCCATCTACTGGTCGGCTTGCTGACGCTGACCTATGTGCCGAATTACTTCGACATCCTGCCGATGTATATCGTTATCCTGGCACTGATGCCGTTGATGATCTTCGCCTCGAGAATCCAGCGCTTCCTGCCATTTGCGATTATGATGGCGTTGTGGGTTGCCACGCAGTTCGGCTTGACGCGGCTTTCAGCCGAACCCTGGTCGGATCGTCCCTGGTTTTTTGACCCGTTCGGCTGGCAGCTCCTTTTCTTCACCGGTTTCTTCCTGATGCGGGGCAGCCTGCCCGCACCCGGTTTCGACCGCCGCCTGATGGCACTCGCGGTTGCCGCCGTGCTTGCGACCGTACCTTTCGCGTGGGTCCGGTTCCAGGAAGTCCACCCCTTCTTCCAGATGGCCGCCGCGAAAATCCTTCCGCTCACTGACAAGACCGACTTCGGCTTGCTGCGGTTCCTCCATTTCATGGCGCTTTGCTATATCGCCGTGCATCTGGTTGGTGAAAAGGGATCGCGATTGCGTGGCCCGATCGTTGGTGTCCTGACGGTCGTCGGCCAGCAGTCTCTCGCCGTCTTTATCACCGGCATGGTCATCGCCCAGCCGATTGGTATTGCGCTCGATCATGCGGGCCGCACCACTTTTGCCGAAGTTGTTGGCAACCTGTTCGGCTTCGGCATGTTGATCGCTGCCGCCTATCTCGTGCGATGGTTCAAGAGCTCCCCGTGGAAATCGTGAGGTGACAATGTCCGAAGGAAAAAAACCGGCCAGCCTGGAAGGGCTGCGCATCCTAGATCTTTCGCGCATCCTGGCGGGGCCGACGGCAACACAGCTTCTTGCCGATCTTGGCGCCGATGTTATCAAAGTGGAGCGACCGGACGCCGGCGACGATACGCGCAGCTGGGGTCCGCCTTTCGTGCCGGGCGCCGATGGCGGCGACAGCGATCTCAGCGCCTATTTTCTGTCCGCCAACCGCAATAAGCGATCGATTGCCATCGATCTGGCAACCGACGACGGCGTTACACTTGTGAAGCGACTGGCAGCTATTTCCGATGTCGTCATCGAAAACTATAAACCCGGCGATCTGGCTCGGCGCGGCCTCGCCTATGAGGATATCCGCAAAGTGAAGCCTGATATCGTCTGGTGCGCGGTTTCTGGGTTCGGCCAGACCGGCCCCTATTCCGATCGCACCGGTTATGATTTTCTGATCCAGGCCATGGGCGGGATCATGAGCATCACCGGCGAAAGTGACGCCGCCGGCGGCCGGCCGGTTAAGGTCGGCCTCGGCATCGCCGACGTCATGTGTGGCATGTATGCGACCGTCGGCATTCTTGCCGCGCTGCGCCACCGCGACCGTAGCGGTGAAGGCCAGTATATCGACCTGGCGCTGTACGACGCGCAGGTCGCCTGGCTCATCAACGCCGCGACGAACCATCTGGTTTCGGGCAAGGTGCCAGGACGGATTGGCAACCGGCACCCGAACATCGCCCCCTACCAGACCTTTGCAACGGCCGCGGGCGAGATCGCGATCGCGGTCGGCAACGATCAGCAATTTGCGCGCTTCTGCCTGGCGATTGGGCGTCCCGATCTCGCCAATGACGAGCGGTTTCGGCGCAATCGCGACAGGGTGATTAACATCGACGGGCTCGACCGGCTCGTAACCGAGGCGCTGATGACAGACACTGCCGAGAATTGGGAACGGCGCCTCATCGCCGCCGAGATTCCCGCCGGACGGGTGGCCACGATCGATCAAGTCGTTTCCAACCCCCACACGATTGCACGGGAGATGGTGGTCGAGATGGAAACACGGGACGGGCAGCCCGTGCGGCTCCTCGGAAATCCGTTGAAGATGTCGGCTACACCGGTTCGCTTCGAGCTGGCGCCGCCACATGTCGACCAGGATCGGGACGATATCCTCGACGAACTCTCGCAGATCGAAGCGCGCCGGGCCGGTCCGAACAGCGAACAGCCGCGACGTGACGAATGATCTTCAATGGGGTGAGGCAGTCGCACGTAGCGACCGCCATATCGTCTCACTCGACGCCAATGCCGAGGGCACGGCTGATTGCGGTCAGATCGCGGCTATCTTTGACCAATGTTTGAAATCTTTCTGCGCGATCCAAGGTCTTTCTTGCCGCTTGGGATCCGGCCGAGTACGCCTTGGCGGATTAGCGTCGCAACAAGTCCGGGGATGCCCATGATCGCGCGGACGTCCTTCTCTGGTCAAATCGGCTAAGGCGCCGGTCTTTCCGACCCGAAATGTCCTTCACGCGGCGCGGGCCTGCTTGATTGCTGCGCGCAGCTGGTCTTTGTCCAAGATGCCTGAATATGTGGTCCTGCCGATCACGAACGACGGAGTGCCAGCGAAATTGAAGGCCAGGGCCTGATCGTAGTTCCGCGTCAGGAGAGCGGAGATCTTCTTGTCGTTTTTCCGTACGGCTTCGGCCACCATTTTCAGATCGATACCGGCAGATGTCAGAAGTCTCACAACGTCGTCTTCGCTCAGTGAGCCTGGCGTGGCCATCAACGCTTCCATTGCTTTCTTGTATTCTCCGAGCTCATTGGCGCCCAATACGGCCTGCGACGCGAAGACGGAGACATCACCAAATACCGGCCAATCTTTCATGATGAAGCGCACATTGCCGTCACCGGCAATAACGGATTCGACGTCGGGATGGGCCTTCTTGCAGTAAGGACATTGGTAGTCGAAAAACTCGACAACGGTTACATCCCCTTTCGGGTTGCCGAGCACTGGAGCATCCGGATCATTGAAGACTTCCTCGAGCACCAACTGTTGAGCGAAGCTCACGCGCGGCGACAGGGTAGCGACAATGGCACCAGCAGCGGCGGCTGTTAGAAGATTTCTGCGTCTGATCATGGTCCTTACCTTATCTTTGGTCCAGCAGCCGACGGCCTACGAGCCGACCTTGGCGGCAGCGATTGCTTTGAGCAGGTCATCGGCGCCGAATTCCCCAATCAGGCGATCGTCAGCAGCCTCCTGACGATCTGCTTGAAAAAAGACCATCGTCGGTGGACCGACAACGTCGAGGTCGCGCATTAGTTCGCGTTGTGCAGGGGTGATGCTGGAGAGGTCGACCTTTAGTGTCTGCAGCGGCGAAAGCGCTTCGGCGACATCCGTCCTCGAAAGAATGCTGCGATCGATCGAACGGCAACTGACACACCAGTCGGCAGTGAAATAGATAAGGCTCGGCTTACCCGACGAACGAGCAAGATCAAGCCGTTGGGTGAGGTCCGCCTTTGACCCGATCGCTGCCATCGTCTCCTTCAGATCGACCCGACGGGCGACCTGACCACCGCCGCCAAATCCTTCGAGCGGCCGCAACGGATCGATTGAACCCGCCGCTAAACCGACGGTCAGGACAACCGCATAAACTGCCGAGAGCAGACCAACCGCCTGCGACGCCATGCGCAACGGCGACGAACGGCCTTTTGCAATGTCGAAAGCTCCGAGAAACACCGCGACGGCCATGGCCCACACGGCCCAGAGAACGAGAGGCGACCACGCGGGAACGACGGGTTCGGCCATCCAGATGCCGAAGGCAAAGAAAACGAAACCAAAGATATGCTTCACCGAATTCATCCAGGCACCCGCACGCGGCAGCACCTGCGAACCGGCCGTGCCGAACACAACCAGCGGAACGCCCTTGCCCAGGCCGAGCACAAAGAGCAGCGTCGCGCCCAATCCTATATCGCCCGTGCGCGCGACGTAGAGCAGCGCCCCGGCAAGTGGCGCAGTCACGCAAGGCCCAATGATAAAAGCTGACGAGAAGCCCAATACCGCAGCCGATGTGATCGAACCACTGCGACCTCCCCGATTGCGGCTCAGCCGGGTCACTAGCGCCGTCGGTAACTGCAGCTCGTAGAGACCGAACATCGAAAGCGCTAGAAGCGCAAAAATGACGGCAATGGCTGCGACCGTCCACTGCGACTGCAGCGCAATCTGCAGGTTTTCACCCGTCCAGCCCGCCACCGCACCAAAAATCCCGAAGGCGGCCGCAAGTCCCACCGCATAGCTGATTGCCAAAATGAAACCTCGGCGCGCGGTGAGCCGCTCACCCTCTCTGGCGAGCGTTGCAGCCAAGATCGGATAAAGCGGGAAGACGCACGGCGTGAATGCCAGCAGGATACCAAAACCGAAGAAAGCCGCCAGCAGCAGAGAAACCCCGCCGCGCGCGAGAAAACGATCGACCATGTTGGTGGAGGAGTTCGCCTGGGTCGGGGCTTCCGCGGCCGATATGACGTCTGTTTGACGGGTCACGCTCGCTTCCGCGTCGGACCAGGCCGACTGGCCTCCTTTCGGAAATGTAAAGACGGGCTGTTCCGATATCTTGAGGGAGACTGGATCAATCCTTCGCTTTGCCGGCGGATAGCAAAGACCGTGCTCCTGGCATCCCTGATAGGTTAACTCGACCGGAGAGTTAACGATGCCAAGCTCCGCCTGGGCACTATTAAAATAGACTTCCGATTTGCCGAAATTTGGATCGACCTTCTCGACGCCAGGGAAGGTCTTCAGTTCCAGCGGCTTGCCGTCGCCGGTCTTTGCCGAAAGATATTGCCGGTACAGATAGTAGCCCGGCGGCATCTGCCAGCGCAGATGAATGCCACCCGAACCTGCTCGATCAACGGAAAGACGGAAAGCATCATTTATCGCCAGCGGTGTCTCCGCTCCGTAGACGCCAACGGCTGCGAACAGCAACCAGAAGGCGGTGAAGATCACTCGCACAGTCTCGTTCAGCTTGAGCGGCATGCGGTATCTCCTGTGCTGCGATGGCTCCGGGAGGCGCCGAGCCAGTCGACCATGGTTCGCAACAGCTCGCCGCCATCGGTCACTTCTGCTTCCAGCAGGTCGGCTAAAGCGAGGACGACTTCTTTTCGACCCCACCCTGCTGCCGTCGCCTGCTCGATCAAATCATTCAACTCGGACAATAACGTCCTCTGACAATCGCGCAGACGGCTCGCGTGACTTGGCGGAAAATTCGGTTCGTGAATCATGACTATCCTGCAAGGATTGAGACGTGAATGTTTATCCGCAGGTTCGATGCGGAAAGGCGCATGCGGCAGGAAAACATCTAGGGAGCGGGCTGCGTCTTCACTCTGTCCCAGTTCTCGTTGGCCTTTGCGACGTAACCGGCGATGTCCCTGCGCCAGGTTGCTGCGACCTCGTTGTTGTAGTTGAGGTAGAGCTTATTATCGACAACCGTAAAGGCATGGGGTTCCGTCGGCGCCTTGTGACCCTCAGCGGTGCCGAAGGCGCAATAGCCACCATATTGCGGTGCGTAGCGCTCCGGATTGCCGGCAAACGTATCGCGGTGCGCAGCGGAGGCGAAATAGAAGGTCGCGCCCTTGTAGGATGCGGTGAATTTGCCTGATCCCTTCACTGGTTTGTGATCGACGAAATAGGCGACCGGATCATAGCCGTTAATTGCAATGCCGTTGGTCGTAAAAATCTCGCCCGCCAATGCCATCGAGGCGGTCGAAAGAGTGAAAAGCGTGGCAGCAGCCATGGACAATGGGCGTCGGATCGACATTGTCATTGTCTTGTCCTTTCATGAATCAATGGCAACGGCTCCTCTTTCGTAGTGGCTGTAAGGTTTGTTACAGCCACATTGTTCACGAGTTTGTGTGCAGGTTGCTGGAACGCCGCATTGAGCGCCTGAGGTCATTGCGAACACGCCGACAGCGCAACCCTCGCCTCAAGTTCGGAAATCCTTTTGTCCTTCTCAGCAGCGTCCTTGATCATGCTCCGCATTCGGGCATCGGCGAGACGGGAGATCTCCCAAAACGAGACTTTGAAAAGCACCGGCACCGTCGCGTCTCGATCGGTCCGCACGGTTTGGTTCCAGGGCAATATCGCGTCTTCTGCGGTAGCACGGCCCCACAGTCTCAAAACGCAATCGTCTCCCACCTCGCAACGGACGACTGCGTCGACGCTCGCATCCGGCCTGTTCGCGGCATGGCGGAAAGCCGCAGCGTCGGCGTGCAGCCGAAATGTCGCGGTATCCAAGATATGCGGAAGCATTGCTACGCTCGACGACACCGCGAAGACGATCCCGGGTCCGACAAGTGAGTAGTCGATGACCATCTCCCGATGGCCTTGAACCAAATGCGCGACGCTCGGCGTAATCGCCTGACCCCAGACAGCTGCGCCCTCGCCAAAATGATGAACAATTGGATGTCCCACATTGGGGGCAACAATCGAATGCAGCATTGCCAAACTCCTCTTGAAAGTTCGTGACCGGCTTTCCGCCGACACGATCAGATGGAGGCTGGTCGCTTCCATCGTTGACCATTACGTTTGGTGATGGGAGATCGTTACGTTGCGCCTACTAATTTCTTCGTGATTGCAGAACCCATCCGGGAATGCCTCCGAATGCGTCGCCTAAAGAAGGTTCCAAGCGACCATCGTAAAGGGCGAACTGCTCGCCTTGAGAGCTTTAAAATTATCAAGCTATTTGGATGACATAACCCTTACAGCATCGCAAATGGCGACCGGCTGCAGGCCTCGCCTTCTCGGAATTCGGGCCAGAAGGCTTTTTGAACCGCCTGCGAGTTGGTCTATATTCCGACGACCTGTTCACACCAGGCGCGATTAACCGCCTGGGTGACCCGCAGCTCCAGCGCTCTATCACTTGATCATTAGCGATCAATGATGCACGGGAGCATGCAAATGCTCGATGATCGGACCGGAAGCAATGCTGCCGGTCAAGACATTGTTACGGGTATTCGCCGTAGGCACGCAGGCCTCATTTCGGAAACCCGACGGTCGTCAGACCCGCATCGAGCCATTCCGCGCGAGCCTCGTGGCCGTTGTCGTGGACGCACATGACGCTGTCGCCTCGGATGCAATCGGAAACGTCGTCACAATGGATGCCGTCCAGCGTGATTTTTTTTGCGTCTTTGACATCACACTTCGCACGTTCACGCACGATCGCCATGCTCTTGAATGCGTCGCCTTGATGGAAATTGAGTCCGATGGCGCGCCCTGCAAGCGGGAAGGTCCGGTCTGCGGTCCCGTGGAAATGCACCATCGGCGGAATGTCCGTGACGCAGTCACTGGCTTTAGGAAGTGGATCCCAGAACACGCCGGAAAAGGTCACCATGGCGGCTGCTTTCTGGCCCTGCTGGCATGCGGTATACCAGGCCATCGACGCCCCTATGGAGAAGCCGCCGATGACGGTCTTGTCCGGCGTGAAGCCGTATCGCTTCCGCAGGTCGTCAAAAACGTTTCCAATGAACGTCGTTTCGTCGCGCCCGGGACGGGCGCTGTTCGGAAAAGACCAGCTCCCGTCAATCCCATCAACCGCGACATAAGCAAGATGATGAGCAAGGGTCATGTCTACCAACGGACGCTGCTGCATCTGCAACTCGGCCGAGCTTTTGTAGCCATGAAAATAGACATAGACCCCGCGAAGATCCCCGTCCTTCGGCAATTCGATGCGATAGTCTCCTCCCGGGACCGTGCAAGCGATCTGCCCGCCGCAAGTCGGGCTCGCAAGGACGCTGGAAGGATGCGCGGCAACCAATATAAGAATGGCGAACGGACGAAACATGCGTGAGAACCTCTCCGATTTGAGCGCGAGCATCGGTAATGCGTTGTCACGTAGGGAGCAATTTCCTGGACTATCAAATCAGCGAGAGCGCCGGCCGCATCCGGTAAAAAACGCGAGAGTGATGGCCTAGGTTACCGACAGTGAGGTGCTCGCCTTGCTTTTGCTTGGAATCTTCGTCTCCGTTGGAAGCAATCAGATGAGGAAGCTTTGGACGGCCGATTGGTCGCAGAAGGAAGACGGATCTAACAGAGATGATCGGTGATCCGTTCAACCGAAATCGGATGGCTATGAACCCTGCCAGAGCCTGGAAATGACATAGCTCGACTATCGGGTGACCAAAAACGTCAGAGCGGAAAGCCTGTTTTCGGCGTGATGAGCTGGTTTCCGAGCGAGCTGATGACGATGTGGCCGACCGGCAAGCACGTCGGATCGCCGAAGAACAACACCCACGATATCCTCGATCCCATCGATCCAGAACCAGGATCAGATCCCGAACCGACACTGCTATGAGCGACGACACGCGCCAGGCCGGCAGCACCGGTTCATTTTGAACATTGGTGCGAGGCGCCTGGCTGCAGCAAATGCGGCGGTTTCGGCTAACGATGTCGGCTGTGCCGAAACCCGCTGGTATTGCCAATGAGCATCGGTGGCTGGAATATCCGAGCCCAAGGTGCGGCGCGTTGACCACGCGGGGACAGACCCGATAAATGAACTCGCCACACCATTCGCCAAGCCTACAAGCGCTGCTACTCAGATTCAAAATGCCAATGCACTCAGATCCAGCCTCATTGCGAAACGGATGCCGCTATTTCAGCGTCGACGATCTCATGGCAGACGCCTCCTTCGCCGCGGCTCTCCGCGACGCCGCGCTGGAGTTGCTGGCAATCCATCGCAGAGCACCCAGAGTCGTGCGCTATGTCGCCGATCTGCAGAAGTGGTTGCTCAGCCAGGCGACATTGGCAATGCATTTCGAGCGGAAACTCAACCCAGCCTGCCCGCCGGTAACAGCTTCCAATCTCGCAAAATTCCTGGTCGAGAACCGTATCGCCAGCCACAACACCGCAGTCTCGCATCTCAAGGAGATGGCGCACTATAAGTTATTCGAGCCGGTGGAGACTTCGGACCGGCGCACCAATGCCATGCAGGCAACCGCCTATACCGAACAGTTGATCCGGCAATGGTTCGACGGACACCTGCGCTCGCTCGACGGCATGGATGCAGGCGATCGGCACTATCGGTCCGAGGCTGATCCGACGATCCTATTTCGCGGCCAGCCGCGAATCGCACGTCGGCTATTTCATCATCCGGACTGGTACAGTCCTCCCGAAAGCATTGCGCTTTTCGTCAAGTCTGAATCCGGCAGCAACATATTGCACGATCTAATGTCGCGCGTGCCATCAACGCCAGACGTAGATGAACGCTTATGGATAGGTGTTGTCTCGGCACGACTTACCGCGGCTGACTATGTCATTTCCCGTAGTCATGCCGGCAGATTACTGACGGCTGCGCAGTCTGCGGGGCTACTGGGATGGGAGGCAGCCAAAAAGAGCGGAGATTGCTGGATTTCAGCCAAACTGGTGCTCGACTACAGACGGTGGCAGGCCGTGAAATTTTCCGTCATTTCTGAGGTCTTCGCGAATATCTAGTGGACGGAAGAGAGTGCGCTTCGCCTTTGGCATTTCGCCTTTTCCAATAGGAGCCAAACAGCGCTTTCCCTTCCTAGGTCCGGGGAACCGTCTGGATTTCCCTCCTGCCGAGTATCCGACAGTTCTTGTCAACGTCAACTTCAGCCTTGCGTGCTTGTGGTAGGAAGGCGGCAACCGGCGCTGAATCGAGGAGGCGAAATGCGTAACACTCTTCTATGTCTGTCATTTCTTCTCCTTTCCGATGCGGCCCTCCCGGCCGGGCTGAATGACCACTTCGACGGGAATGCGCTCGACACCACCGAGTGGACGACACAGGAAATACTGTCGAGGCAGATGAAGTTCATCACCCCCGGACGATGCGGCGGATCGGCGATCGATGTCGTCGTGCGGGAGGGCGATAACGGAGACGAGTGCGAGGACGACTGTCAGCGGGCCGAGCTGCGCACCGCTAAGAGCACCTGGCCCCGATTCGGAGACGAGGTTTGGTACCGCTTCAGCTTCAGGATATCGGGCGACGTTCCCTCGACCGGGAGCGCTCGCTCCGTCATCGGTCAATGGAAGGGTCCGGGCGATGGAAGCCCGATGATTGCTCAGCGATTTGACAACGGCGTATTCTACATAACGGTTCAGGACAACGAGGTTCGTCGGGTCGTCGCAAAGGCCGAGGGGGATCCGGATGCGCTGGTCGCGGCACAGGATGGTCTCGGTAGGCTCGATCGCACCGACGAAAAGACCATCGACGGGATCAGATCGCTCCAATCTCTCGATTTGTTGAGTCGAACCCAGCCACGTGTTGCGCAGGAATATTTCAAGCCGGACCTTCTCGTGACGCTGGCCTCACGCGCGCCCGCATCACAGTCGGAGAAGCTTTCGACATCCCTGGGCTTAGCCGATAGGGACATCGTCTCGAGGTTTTATGCCTTGTGCTTCATTGCCGAACCCGACAAGTACCTGGGCAAGGCAAGCATCGCGATCGAACCGATAGAGAACCGCCCCCTGCCGGACCCCCGCAAAGGATGGGTCGATATGGTCTACCGCATCAAACCCGGTCGGACCGACAACGAGTATGGTCCACGAAACCCCGGCGAAATCGACATCTGGGCGAATGGCCTTAAGATTGTTTCCGTCCGTGGAAACATTGGAACGACGCTCAGGCGGAGCGCACCATTGCCCCTCGAAGGCCCCTATTTCAAATTCGGAGCGTACCGGCTGCGGGTTCCCGGAACCTTCCATTTCGCGTTTGACGAGTTCTCCCAGTCTTCGACGAGTGCCGGACTGGCGCCGCTTTGCGCATCCGAGGAGCCCCGAAACTGACGCAGCGAATACGGTTGCCATGTCATGTTGGCAAAAGGCTTCAGACGAAAACGGCCGGATTCTTATCGACCCATCGGCATGCGGGACGTCGGATCGAACACACTGCCCCGGCTGAATTCGACACACGGTAAGTCCGTCCGCCAGCCTCCTGTCCTTTTTCTCCGGAGATATTGTCGTCATCCCTCTTCTGTGAGCGTTTCGGTGAAGGATTTGCCATAGGGATAGAAGAGCTCCTTGCGTCCCTGCTGCCAGGCCTCTCGCAATTCTGGTCGCGTGATGTCCCAGTCCGGCAGGCACTTCTGTCCAACCGCGCGCAGATCCTGGCGAAGGTCCTCCATCGTCGGTCGACCGAAGTACCAGTAGCCGTTGTAGATCTTGTAGATTACAAGGCCAGGTTCGAGAACTATGACATGCGGAATCATGGGATTGTGGCCCGGATCGGTATATTCGGCGATGTCGAGATCTTTTTGCACGATGCGTCGAGGATCGGAAAGAAACGGCCAGTGCGCTCCGACGGCGCTGCGATATTCATGTGTTTCGGCGATGCTGTCCGTGCTGATCGTGACCAGCCGGCAATATGCCACTTCCATTTCTCGATGGAGCTGCAACAAACCTTCGGCCTGTCGGCGATCCTTAGGACAGAACCCACCGCGGCTTAGGACGAGCACCATGGGGTGCCATCCCTGCAACTCCGAGAGTTTCCGGCGCTTGCCCATATGGTCGCTGAGTTCGTAGTCCGGGAAGATGGCTCCTGGAATGATGTCAGATCGCATGTATTTCTCCTGTTTTTCATGCATTATCTGGGCGCTTCGAGGCGGTTGACGGCCCGTGGCGACGCATCGCCAAAACGCAAACAATCCGGCGCTGATCGCTAGCCGCGTTCAGAACTTCTCCGACCACGGACGAACGTCGATCTCCTGCGACCAAGCGCTGCGTTGCTGCTGGTGCAGACGCAGATAGCTCTCGGCGATCGCATCAGGTGAAAGCAGCGAATCGTCACCGCGCTCATCCAGGAGATGCCGATAACGTTCGGACTCGATCTGGCCATCGATGACGACAAAGGCGACGTGGATGCCTCTGGGACCAAGTTCGCGCGCCATGCTCTGTGCCAGCGCCCGAAGGCCGAACTTGGGAACCGCCAGATTGGCAAAGCCGGCGCTCCCGCGAAGCGCAGCAGTCGCACCCGTGAAGATGATCGTGCCGCGCCCTCGCGTCACCATCCGCCGCGCTGCCGCCTGGCCGACGAGAAACCCACCCAGGCATCCGATCCGCCAGCATCGCTCGAAGTCGGCAGGATCGATGTCGATGACATTGCCACGCTGATAAGCGCCGGCATTGAACACGACGAGGTCAGGGTCACCGAGATCACGTTCGACGCTCTCGAAGACGCGGCTCACGTCCTTCGCCTTCGAGATGTCTGCCGTATAGGGGCGAACGTCCTGCTCTGACACGGAATTGATGAGATCATTCAGCTTCTTTTCGTCACGGGCAACAGCAGCGACACGCATGTTCTCGGTCGCGAAGCGCTTCACCAATGCCCAGCCCAACCCCGGTCCGACGCCCACAACAATTGCAGTCTCATGCATATTCATGGCTTCCTCCCTTGCATTGTCCCATACAGGCCGTGCCTTCCCGATCATTTTTATCTGTGACCCTGCAGCTTCCTTCAAGGGCGGGTCGATACACATCGTGTTGCAAGATCCGACAACATAGCGTCCTTGCGGCGCTGCGAGCGCAACCGGTGTGGCGTGATCGTCCCGGCATGGACGGGACATCCGCTGTCCTGCGGCATCCAGGCGAGCCTGAGCCGTCTCGGCGAATGCCGGACTGTCGGATACAGGTGCGCCCCAGATCCATCACACAATACCACTACTGGGCAGGATGCAGCGGCAGATATCAAAGTTGCCGCCACGGAGGTGTCCGACGCCACTCCCCTCTTCCGACCCGCCTTAGAGACGACCGTGCAATACAAATCGGATGTGCGGTCGCATTCGACGATGACCACCTATCGCAACCATGCTTCGTTGCTGGTAGGAAGGAATCAGGACAGCGCGCACATCGCTGAGGGCTTCTGTTCGATCCGGTGGCTGCGAAGTCGTGGTGTCGCCGCCGGTCGACAGGCGAAAGAACATCTGCTTTTAACTACCGCCTTCAGGCGGTTAACACATGGGAGGGTTGCCTGACACGAGGGATACAAGAAGGCGAAATCAGACAGGAGCTGAAAGCCGGCGGACACCTGCGCAATGTTCTAATCATTAGCAAGGGAGCGTCGGAGCACCTGGTCTACATTCGGCCGAGCTGGCGCCGCGAGTTCCTGCCACTGCGAACATGGGGTGACAAGGACGATCGGACGTACAAGGATCTGGATCGATTGCTTGCCCTCATCCGCAAGGACTTCGGCTATTACGGCTTCATTGCGCTCTACATGGATGGCGACCCCAACCTGGCCCGCTACCGCGCTCTTTCCGACAACGGGGAGAGCGGAGACAGCAAGTAATTTCATTGCAATACGAACACCTGCCCGAATATGCGGTACGGCCGCAAACCGTCTTCCGGCTTCGATACGGTTGACGTCCGCGCCATACGGCCCCGGTCGATCGGATGGGTCGGCTCTACGACGGTTTTCAGCGGCGTCGCGTCGTTTGCATCGGAGACAGCATCCAGCATGACATCGTCGGTGCACAACAGGCCGGACTTGCTTGCGTTCTGCTTGAGACAGGCATCCTTGCACCTTGTCTCAACCCTGCCGGCTGGAAATGTCCGTTGGAACGCCGCGCCGACGCACCTGGTCGCCGGATCCGGCGAAAACACTGGCTTTGGCCCGCCCTTGATCGGCACCCATGGGACTTCAGGGTCATTGTGAGGCATCGCACGCGAACCGCGGACGAGCACACAGGGCGTTCATGGACAGCACCACACTGCCGCCGATGATCAAGGTAATCCGGTAATCGGTAGAGCTTTACGTCACCTGCTTTCCAGTGCGTCTCTCAGGTCCACCAATCTGTCGAGTTCTTGCTGTTGCTCCTCGATACGAAGCGCCGTGCGTTCTTCGTCGGCTGCTCCGGAGAATGCCGTTGCCTGCTCCACCAGCTGGCGCAGATTCTCCCTGATCACCGCAATTCGCTCCTCCAGCTCAGCCACCTTAATGAGATCATCACCCATCCGCATCTCCTTCGCTCGTAAAACATTGGCGACAACGGGTGGACGGAGGTGAGTGTCGATTGTTCCCCACGCCGATCGCCCCGCTTCCAGCCGTTACACATAGTCGGTTCCGTCGCCGGAGACGGCAGTGCAGGACCCTGCCATCGCTCCTGTTGCACCCCCAGGGCGAACGGCAACAAGATGGAGGGCTATCATGAACGGGGCGTGGTCATGTTGCAATTTTTCGCATTGAATGTTGTCTCATCGCTACCGGAATCAGACTTGCGACAGCGATAATCGGCGTCGCGGAGGTCGGCCTGCGACCCCGTTGGAATCGCGCTGTTCGTGTACATCCTTCTATGCCGCAAGGATTGCGTCGCGCAGACGTGAGCCGACCACCCTCCCCTCGATGGTCGGAAGAAAGGATCTCGGGGGTGCGGTGCGGACAGATACCACAATCGCAAAAAACCCCGCCCATGGTCGGGTCAGCCATCACAGGTGATCGCCTGCCTCGACTTCACGAGGCACCGTCGGGGGCATCGAAAAGCGCTTCGCGTCCGATCGACTGCAGCTCGCTCCTCCTCCGTCGTTTCATGAAGGGGCCCTCTGGCAGCTAATCGAGCCCAAGGGAGCCAACCCCGTCGGCGGCTGCCCGAGGCCGTTTTCGAACGACAATCTTGTGGCATGAAGTTCGTACATTGCAGCCGTGACAAAAAGGCACTTTCGTGCAAAAGATAGATGTCTTACTTTCATCTGCCACCACTGACAGCAAGGGGTTTACCGTGACAACATCGATGTACAAGAAGGGGCAGGAGGCAACTAGCGAGATTATCTCTGCTGCCAGCAGACTGTTCCAGCAACGCGGTTTCAAGAGCACGTCGTTCCAGGACCTTTCCGATCAGAGTGGAGTGCCGAAGGGAAACTTTTATCATTACTTCCGCAGTAAGGACGACCTGCTGGTGGCAGTCGTCGAGGAGCGGGTCAGCCAGCTTGATCAGCAAATCGAGAAGCTGCAACAAGAGGTCAGCGATCCGCTGTTGCGCTTGAACGGCTTTGTAGAGTTTCTGCTGCAGGATCCGACGGATCCCTTCGTTTACGGTTGCCCCCACGGTTCACTCTGCATGGAACTCGCCAAGGGACATCCTGACCTCCTGAGTAAGGGAAACGGGGTTCTGGTGCGGTTGCGAAACTGGTTTTCCGAGCAATTCCGTACCGCTGGGATCGCCGAAAGTGACGGCCATGCGCTGCGGCTGCTTTCCCGCATGCAGGGGATCATCCTTGTGACGGCCGCATTTCGTGATGAGGAATTTGCCAGGCGCGAGATCATCGAGGTGGGCGAATGGGTGAGATCGCTCCGGCCAGTCGAGGCTGCACAGTAAAAGCCGCCATTCTGCCAAATCGGCTATCAAGACATTGTCGTCCAGCACCGGCCAGTCCCTTGCGACAGGACGGTTTCCCCCGAAGATGGTCCGTAACTCCGACAGAGCTTCGCCGCCAGGAGCGGCGTCGGCTACGGAATTGACCGCCAGCAGCTTGCTGAGCCAGTCGATGGGAGGAGTCATGATGAGATGGATCCTTGATCCGAATGAGCATGTTATTGATGCTATATAGCATTAACAATATCAATTCAAATGCCTATCTTCACTCCCGTCAACAAGATTTCCACACAAAGGAGTGAGCGCAATGACATCTCGCATTTCCACACCCGCCGTTACCGCTGCAACCGGCGCAACCGCCGAACTTTTCGCGGATATCAAAAGAACCGCCGGTGGCGTGCCCAACACCTTCGCCGCCATCGGTGCTCTCGGCCCGGTCGCGCTCAAGTCGATTCTCGACGCCGATGGCGTGCTTGCAAAGGGCACGCTCGGCAAACAGGATCTCGAAGTCATCAAGCTCATCGTCAGCGAAATCGCCGGCTGCGACTATTGCGTCGCTGCCCATAGCCTGCTTGGCAAGATGACCGGTCTCAAGCCGGACGTCCTCAAGCAGATCCGCAACGGCGAACCCACCGGCGACGCCAAGCGCGATGCCCTCGTCCACTTCGTCCGCAACCTGCAGCACACCAGCGGCACCATCACCAAGGACGAATTCGACGCCATCAAGGCTGCCGGCTATACCGACGAACAGCTCGTCGAGATCAGCCTTGCCATTGCGGTCACCATCTTCACCAACGTCTTCAACCGCATCAACGACACGACCGTCGATTTCCCGGCTGTCTGACAAATTCACCACTGGGCGCAGACACGACAGGCTGCCGGGCCTCGGCCCGATCGAGAGCGCAAAATTCGCTTTTCCCTTGCTCTCCCGAATCCCGCGAGGAGGACCTTGAAAATGGAAACGATAACGCGGCTCCTCTTCGAATATGGCGTGATCGTCGTCTTTGCGAACGTGCTGCTGGAGCAGGCTGGTATCCCGCTTCCCACGCTGCCCGTCCTCGTCCTTTCCGGCGCGCTCGCCTCTTCTGGCGGCGCGTCGATGCCAGCAGTGCTTCTCGCCAGCCTTCTTGCCACGATGATTGCGGATACCGGCTGGTATCTCGTCGGGATGTACCGGGGCCAAAAGGTCCTCTCCATTTTTTGCAAGGCATCGCGCTCTCAGGACGCATGCAAATCGGGTGCCGAAGCCACCTTCGCCAGGCTCGGTGGGAAGGCGTTGCTATTTGCAAAATACCTCCCTGGTATCGGGCCGGTTGCAACTGCCCTTTCGGGCGTGGCACACATTCCGCTGCGGCGCTTCCTGGTCCTCGACCTTACCGGAGCACTCCTTTATTTTGTGCCGGCCGTCTTCCTCGGGCAGGTTTTTCACGACGCAATCGGCGCCTTTCTCGACTGGGCGTCGCGGCTCGGCCTTTACGCTATCCTGATTGTTTTGATGACTGCCGCAGTCTGGCTGGTCTCACGGCACCACAGAAATGATCATGCCGACGCGCGACGGGACTGAGTCAGGTCCGCCAGTCGCATCCCCGCTAGGTGCCCCGGTCGCGTTCACAGAAACGAAAGATATCCGCTTTCTCAATCGGCAAACCGGCCAGATGGGCTGCGATTTCCGCCCCAACAGCTGGCGGCAGACATGCTGCTCGCCACCTGACGGTTTTCTCCTCCTCTTGCGAGCGGATGATGGCTGATCACCTGACCTCCCATCTGGCGATTCGGTTGGCGTCGGGCGTACCGAGGCGGCCGTCGTCGCGAATGTCGATGTGCAGCAAGTTAATAAGTTGATCGACGAAGGCATCCTACCAGCGGAGCTATTCGTGCAAAATCACGCACGGCGGGTGCTTCTGGGTGGGTGCGTTGCAATCACTTTTACGTCCACACCGCCGACACGCTTGACGCACCGGCGCGCCGTAAAGCAATCACGTTCCTGGTGCATCGACTGCGTGATCTTTGGATATCCAATGTTGATGCCAACCCCTGGCAGGATTGGTCCATGCACAGCAAGTTCGTGACCATCGATTTCGATGATGCTGTTGCCGACACAAAAGGATAGGCTCGACATTCTGGAACGCGCCCGGGAAGCCGTTACATCCGATCCGGGATCCTTAGCGGGACTCCGATTTTGAAAGGTACACGCGTTCCAGTCTACAGTGTTGCCGCGATGTTGTCGGCTGGCGTTACTCGCGAGGAAATCCTGGAAGACTATCCGAGCTTGGACAGGCAGAAACTTGAACTGGCCGCGATCTATGCAAAGGCCAATCCACCACGCGGCCGTCCGGTCGCGCGGATGAAGCTGCCTGACGGCGCGAAACTCGACGCGCACAAAAGCTTTCCGCGCAGGAAAGCCGTATGAAATCGCTGGTCGACGAATGCCTCAGCCCCGTACTCGCTCACCCGTCGGCCGAGAACTCCCGGGAGGTTGACGAGGCCAGGGAGTTTTTCAGTGGCGTTGCGGATAAGCCTGCACCGGTCCTAACCGCCAGTATGATGTTCGCGATCGGGCAGTTGCCACTGTGTCGACGATTGCTGGCAAAACGTTCTCTGCGGCCTTCAGAACACTTCAAGCTTGAGGATGCGTGCGGGCTCGTTACGCGATAAGCGGAAGGGCTCGTGTCAGGAGGTCTGTTTGCCGGATACTCTTGCGACCAAATTGCTCTCGATCCGGGCGACGTGCTTGGCCAGCGGAAGCGAGCCCGAGCTGTCCCCTTGCACTAAGTCGAAGCGGGATGAAATTGTTTGTCCCGGTTCCCTCGAGTGCGTGGACTGCTACTAGAATTAATCCGGTCTTTTGTGCCGCTTCCATTCTGAAGCCAGGATGGATGGCCCCTTGCGCCCGGTTCAGGTGTTGTGGAGGCGGCTTCGGTCGGGACAGTTTTCCCGCGATCTTTCCTTCCACGGAGAAAGTCTGTCGCAAAATGGCTTGGTATGCTCAAGTTGTGGATTGTCGAGAGTGGTTTTGTTAGACCCGGGCCGAGGTCACAAGGACACTCACCAGACCCTCAACTTGCAGCGCATGTTTTGCACAAGTTCGCGCATGCACTTTCACCGTCATTAAACAAATGGTGATTTTATGATTTCCGTGCATGGCATCCCAAGGTCAGCTCTTCTTTTTCCGAGCGCGAGTCGCGCGAAAGATGGTGATGACGGTGAGAGTTTTAATCCGGACAGTAGCGATACGGCGGTCGCGCAACAGGGACCAGAACCGGACAAGTCGAGCTCCGTTATGAGCAACCCCATCTGGATGATGCAGAGCGGCGCGGGTTCCTATATCAATCCGCCGAGCGAAGGCGAGCTTGCGGCAAAGGCGACGGAACGGCAGTTTTCCGACTTCTCTAATATGAGCCTCGGTGACTTCATTCGTGCACGATATCTTGCGCGGCATCACCTCAGCGAAGACCAACTCGCCGCGATGCCGGAGGGCGAACGGGAGGCTATCGAGAAGGAAATTGCGGAGGACATAAAGAGGGAAATGGCCGGCGTCGTGCAGGATAAATCTCACCCCGAAGAAGGTGACCCGATCCTTGAGCCGCCGCCTTCGGCAGAAGCCTGACGCTCCCAAAGCCTGTCGTGCTGCAGGCAGCACATCGTGTGTTGCAGTATCACACCGGCCGAGGTGCCAACAGAATTAGCAGATCGCCATCATGGGGTCGTTTGCGGGAGAGGCGATTTACTACCTTAACGGCGGCCATCGATATTCTCCGGTGAGCGCTATATGCTCCCACCCGAGCGGCGACACCTGAGGTAGGAGCCCAAGGTCGATCTGCTCACCGCTGTCAATTTGTTCTGCAACGATTTCGCCGAGCTTCCATGTCTTCCAGTAAATGATGATGGCGGTGAGGAGGTTGAGGACAGCAATTCGATGTTGCTGCCCCTCAGACGAGCGGTCTCCACGCCTGTTGAAGTTGACCGCGCGCTTCAGGGCATGATGGGCCTCACCCTGTTCGATCCGATTTGCACAAGGCGCTGCAAATCAATGTCGCTCAGCCAGTCGAGCATGAAGATTGAGCGCTCGAGACGCCGGCCCGGCGTGGATCTCTCACCGCGGCGGGTCGACCTCGTCAGTCGTCTCTGGAGTTTGTGAGGACATACGCATTAGCATATGACGCCTGTGGTCCTGCCCTCCAAAGAAGATCGCAAGGATACGCACGAGCCGGTCGTTATCGTCGATGTCGAAATAAAACACGGCCTGGTTCTTTGTGACATGGCGCAAGCCTGGGCCGAGTTCAGGCGGAAGGGTTCCCTGATGCGGTGCCCGTACCAGGGCGTGCATCTCTGCTTCGATGGATCGGATGCGTTGTGCAGCACGCTCAAAGGCATCCGGCAAAGGATCTCCGAGTGCTAGGTAGGAATTGACCAAATGATCGAGGATCAGGCCAAGATCGCGGTCGCTCGCGGCGGAGCGCACGATCTCATAGGCCATAGGCAGCTTTCTTTGCAGAAAGCATTTCTTCGATGCGGCTTTGGCTATCTTTGACTGTCAGAAACACACCTGCTCGACGATCAGCAAGCAGGGTCTGAAGCACGGCGAGTTCCGCGTCCTTGAGTTCCGTCTCTTCCCGAACAAGTTCGAGGCCACGCTGCACAACGGCACTCAGGCTGGCAAACCGCCCGTCTTCCACGAGCTTGCGGGCAAAAGAGTCCTGCTGTTCGGAAATGGATACAGATGCTTTCACGGACATCAGCTCGGCTCCTTGATCAACAACACCATACTACTGAGTAGTATGCGGATCAATGGCATGGCTCAAGCTTCCGTCAGGAAGGATCACAGTGTCGTTTGGCAGCAAAATCGTGAGAATGCGGTCAAGCGTTCCTGGGCATCATCATTTAACATAGGCTATATAAGAACAGCTATTTTTATAAGATGACTTTCCAACCAGGCTGAAAACATGGCTGTTTGACTATTTCATCGGAATGATAAATATTGTCTTTTAATAAAAACACATTGAAATTGCCCGACCATATCGCCGATATCTTCGGCGGCGCGTTCGAGTCTCCGCCACCACCATGAACACCGAAATGAAAATCGCCTGCGTCAAGGCGCTGGCAAGCCTAGCCCGCGAGGATTGACCTCGCTTGACAATGAATATGCTCAGGCGGTCTCGTCAGACAAATACAATTGGCATGAAGAGAGCGATCTACTGCCTTGAGATGTTTCAAATGATTGAATCTGAACGACTGGATGTCGTGATCCTCGGTAGCGGGCAAGTGGCAAGTTGCTCGCGTGGCATCTCGGCCGGTCAGGTAAGAGGGTTGCTGTTGTCGAACGCCGTTGGCTCGGCGGGGTCTTGTCCGCCGTGGCCAGCCTGCCTTCTAAGAACGAGATTTGGAGAGCCAGAGTTGCCCATAAAACCAAAAATGCCGCTCATTTCGGCACAATTGTGGATGGCGTTAAGACAGACATGCGAGGGGCGCGTAGCCGTAACCAAGATATTACCGACAGGAATATGGAGGCACATCCGAACGCCTATAGGGAGAGCTGCGCCGAACTTATGATGGGAACCGGCCGGCGATACAGCAACAGCGCAAGGGACGCATAATATGAACGCGATTATAGCGAAAATGTACAAAATCGGAGTGTTTCGCGGCGACCTAGACTACAAGCTGCTACGCGCCGTCATGGTGTTCACCTTCTATATATTTGGAATACAAAAGTGGAATGCGTTTACGGCCCAAATGCTGGTTCCACTAATTAGTCATAGTCCTGTTGTTTTCTGGCTAGAGCCGGCTTTCGGTGTTCGTGGTGCAGGCTTATTTCTCGGGACCTCAGAACTCACCTTTGGCACCCTAATATTACTCGGCTACTGGAACCACAGGTTGGGCATCCTGGGGGCGCTCGGCTCGATCGTCACTTTCATCGGGACCTGCACCATCATCCCGTTCCTCCCTGACGCCTGGGCCAAGGAAGCCGGCGGATTTCCGATTATGACTTTGCCTCTCGGCTTCTTGTTTAAGGACTTCCTGTTCCTCACGGTTTCCTTTTATCTGCTCAAGCACGACCTCACTGCTGCTGTGTCAGAGCAACAATCCTCCCCGCAGAACGAGAGGACTTTCGGCGATTAAGCCGCTTTACTCGCAAGCAACCGTTCCCGTAACGCATCAATGAAAGCTCTCACACGGGCGGGCATATGCGTACGGGTCGGGAAAACCGCCCATATGCCGATTTCAAGTGGGCTAACATCGGTGAGGATGATCCGCTTCAACTCTCCGCGCTCAACCAGTTTATGCACGTCCCAGTAGGTCAACATGGCAATGCCGACGCCTGCGATGCAGGCTGCCCGAACCGCATCGACCGTGCTGGCCGACAAGGGCCCGCTGACGCGGACCCGATGCATCTCGCCATCACGCATGAATGGCCAGGTGTCCATTGCATGAAGCTTAACGCATGGGTGCCCCACCAGATCACCTGTCGTGGCTGGTTCTCCAAAGCGCGCGACATAGGCAGGCGAAGCGACGAGGGTGAACGGATTGTCCGCTACCCTGGTCGCGATCATGTCCGAAGGCTTCATCACCGCAACGCGAACGGCCACGTCCAGACCCGCCGTCGCAATGTCGATGACGCCATCGCTCAGGGTCAGATCGACGCGTAGCGCCGGGTTGTCAGCAATCAGCTCGGCTGCGACGGGGACAACGACGGCGTGCCCAATGACGTTCGGCGCCGTAATCTTTAATACGCCTGAAAGGCCCGAGCCTCCGGACGACACCGAGTCGAATGCTGAATCACGAGCTTCGATGAGTGTAGCTGCGTGAGGCAGAAAGGCCTCACCCTCCGGGGTTAACGACAGGGAGCGCGTCGTACGGTGGAAGAGGCGCGCGCCTAACTCGGCTTCGAGGCCCGCCAGCCTCCGGCTGACCAGCATCGGTGTGGTGCCCATCTGCCGCGCCGCAGCCGACAGGCTTCCGACGGACACAATCGTGCGAAACAGTGCAACGTCTGCGAGATCCATATTTTAACGATAATCGTTATATTGCTTATCGTCCAGCCCGGCTTCTGCAAATCCCCGGCAAAAGCTATCTATGTCAAACAGGTAAGCAATGGTCGCTTCCGAGATAAACGCGCCTCATTTGGCGCTTCTGGAGACCCGGGCATGGATATCGACACCAGCACGTTTTTCGCGCCGATCGTTATAAACGGCCATACCGTGAAGAACCGCCTCTCTGTCGCACCGATGACGCGCATCACGGCGACCGAGGACGGCCAGGCAACCGAAATTATGACCCGCTACTATGAGCGCTTCGCGCGGGGCGGCTTCGGGACGGTCATTACCGAGGGCATTTACACCGATCAGGCGTTCTCGCAGGGCTACATCCATCAGCCCGGCATGACCGACGAAGCGCAAGCCAATTCCTGGAAGCCGGTCGTCAACGGCATCAAGGCGCACGGGGCGCTCGCCATCGCTCAGATGATGCACGCCGGCGCGATCAGCCAGGGCAATCGCTTTCGCGACACCACGGTGGGGCCGTCTGCAATTCAGCCTAAAGGCCAGCAGATGACGTTCTATCACGGCAAGGACCTCTACGTGCCGCCGGTCGCGATTACGGAAGAACAGATCGCGGATGCCATCTCCAGCTTTGCCGACTCGGCTGCGCGGGCAATCGAGGTCGCCGGGTTCGACGCTATCGAAATTCATGGCGCCAACGGCTACTTGCTCGACCAATTCCTGACCGACTATGCCAACGACAGAACGGACCGCTGGGGCGGCCCCACAGAGAACCGTGTGCGATTGATCCTCGAAACCTTCAAGGCGGTGCGTGCGACGGTCGGTGCAGGGGTCCCGGTCGGCGTCCGCATCTCCCAAGGGAAGGTGAACGACTATCATCACAAGTGGGCTGGCGCGGAACGCGATGCCGAAATCATCTTCGGCAGCCTTGCCGATGCCGGTGCCGACTTCCTCCATGTGACCGAATTTGAAGCGTGGAAACCGGCTTTCGCCGAGGGAGGTCGGTCATTGATGAATCTTGCTAAGCGCTACGCCCCCAAAGCAGCCATCCTTGCCAATGGCAGCCTGCATAATATCGAGCAAGCGGTGGGTGCGCTCAACGACGGCGCCGATATCGTCACGATCGGTCGAGGCGCTCTGGCGAACCCCGACTTACCGAGGCGTCTGTCCGAGCGGGCCATATTGAACGACTTCGACCCCACGATACTCGGCCCAATCGCCAACATTAAGGAAATTGAGCTGGGAATGTAATGCGACTAATGGCGGTTCTTAGGGGCGATTGGCCGGCCTGCGGAGTTGTACGTGCTTTCGGATCAGGGTTCGGAACCCAAGCCCAATAGACTACCTCGAGGAAGGGCGAAGCAAGCCGCCTGACTGCCCAGAATCTTAAAGGCCTCCCAAATACGTTCCATGAGCGAGGTAAGATTATGATGGAGTCAATCGACAATGCCTCGGTTGCGGTGTCACTCATAATGGAGGCGTTGAGCTTGCTTGATGAGCCTCAGCACTCTAAGGCAGCAGCCCATCTTCGTGATGCAATCAAAGAGTTGTCGCCCGACACGCGGCAAGAGCTCTCTACCGCTCGCAAGACGAAGGACCTGCCCTGTTCTTGAGAATGTCGTTTGCGCCGTGCGGCGCGTCCACTGTCGAAAGGCTAAGGCAGCCTCAACGTGTCCTGGACGCACCGGCGGCCTGTTCCGTTGCGTAAGCGAGGCGAAGGAATTAGCCGCGCATGAAGTGACGGGAAATCGATAGACATTAAGTCATATATACCTGTGATAAAAAATCCATCCGATGCGATGCGGAGCGGATACTTAGATCAAACAAGCCGTCATCCATATGAAATATATTAAATAATTTCTGCGATTTATCGTCGAGTCAGTTTTGTAATAACCACTTCGTGAATGCGTTTTTATAAAAACGCCTTTTAACGTCTCTCGAGTTTCGATAAGAAATTCCGCGTCGGAGGGCCGCCGAAAATCGGTCAGATGTCAACGAAAGGGCAAGACCATGGTTAAGTTCGGTTTCTACGTTGAGTTGAAAGCAAAGCCAGGAAAAGAATCGGAAGTCGAGGCCTTCCTGAAGCAGGGCGCCGTAATGGCGAAGAACGAGGCCGGCATCGTGTCTTGGTATGCGGCCAAGGAGGAAGAGCCCGGCCTCTACGGAATCGTCGACACCTTCGCTGATGAAGTCGACCGCGACGCGCATTTGAACGGCGAGCTTGCGAAGGCGCTGTTCGGGAAGGCGGACGAGCTGTTCTCCGAGGCTCCCAAGGTTCATCGCCTTCATATCATCGCAGAGAAATAAGGCACTGTTTGGCAGCTCCTCTTTACAAGGCCGATGATGACTTTGAATGAGGGGCCGCCTGTCAGGGTCGGATGTTGCCCCACTTCGCGAGATGGCCTGGCTTAACAGTCAACGAACCAACCTCCTGCCTAACCCTTTCGAAAAGGAAGCACGATGAATCCCGAAACACTCAAGCCCACTATCGTGCTCGTGCACGGGGCCTTTGAAGACGCTTCGATCTGGAATGGAGTGATCCAGCGGCTCCAGCGCGACGGCTACCCGGTCGTCGCCTTCGCCAACCCCCTGCTAGGCCCGGCAATCGACACCGCGTATCTGCGCAGCCTGTTGAACAAGATCCAAGGCCCCGTGATCCTGGCGGCCCACTCCTATGGCGGGGCCGTCATCACGCAGGCCGGCGACGACCCCAAGGTCAAAGGCCTTGTCTACGCGGCCTCCATCATGCCCGCGGTCGGGGAGGCTGCAACCCATTTGCTCGAACGGTTCCCCGGCAGCACATTCCCGACGTCCGTCGAGCCGACCACGTACAACCTGTCCGACGGAACCAGCGGCACGTATCTCCTCTACCAGCCGGACAAGTTCCACAGTAACGTCGCCGCCGATGTGCCGGCGAGCGTGGCCGCCATGATGCTCGCTGGCCAACGCCCCATGAACCTGGCGGCCCTCACCGAGCCAGTGACATCGGCGGCATGGACGAGCAAGCCGAGCTGGCAAATCAGAACGCTCCAGGATCGCGCCATTCCTCTGGACGAATATAAGTTCGAAGCTGATCGTGCCCAATCCCACGTCATTGAGGTAAACTCTTCCCATGCCGTCACTGTCTCTAACCCGGACGTCGTGGCCGACGTGATCGAGGAGGCCGCCCGCGCGGCCGCGAAGTAACGGCTGTCTATTGAGCTGCGGTTTTTACGCCGCGGTGGCGCCAATCCGCCCAGCATCTTAATGGTCCGCGCGCCACGCGACCTTGAATTCCCTGTTCGGCGCCAGGGCCCACAACGCAGCGAGGGATCTCTGCTACTTGCGGCAGAGATCCCTTGAAGTGGATCCATCGGGGTAAGCGATCAAGCTGCTTGGCTTCCACTGCACACGTGGTTGTCCGACCGCGTGTTCCGTCAGCCTTCCGCTTGTGCGCTTCGCCGCCATTGCGATGGGGTCAGCCCCATCTCCTGCTTGAAGATACGTTGAAAGGCTGCCTCGGACTGATAACCGGCGGCCTCGGCGACCGCAGCAGTCGAAACGCCAGGCTTCCTCAGCTCATTGGCGGCCACTGTCATTCGCAGATCGAGAAGCAGGTCGGTCGCGGAACGTCCGAGTGTCTTCTGGAAATGACGCACGAAGGTGGCACGCGAGGTATTGCAGAGGCTTGCCAACTCATCCAGCGTCCAGGGATGAGCCGGCTCATGAAACATGGCCGCAAGCGCTGGCGCAAGGCGCGGATGGCCCGCAAGGGCCAGCAGGCCCGAGGGACCTTCTTCCGATGCGCTTGCCAGTCGCAGCGAAAGCGTGAAGAGCGCCGCGCAGAATGCATTCAGCATTGCCGCTCCTCCCAGCCGTTCCGTGTCTGATTCCGAGCGCATGAGCGCCACGAGGTTTGCAAGCTGCTCCCCCACGACGGCCCCCTCGTCCGACGTGATGTTGGGAGCGCCGCGCACGATTAACTGTGCGGGAAGGTAACGCCGCATTATCCGATCGTGCGGTCTCGGAATGACGAAATGTCCGCACAGCAGGTCGAGCCGGTCGCCTGAACCGGCATTTTCGCTGATCGTGTGAAGACGCCCCGGGTGATAGGCGGCCGCTCGCGGTGCAAGGCCGCTTCCATCGCGAAGGGTGTGGGCATCTCCGGCTGCTAGGATGAGGATATCGCCTGCCGTCAACGTCCTCGCGGGACCGCCTTGCGGATCGTCGAGCTGTGCCGTTCCACCGAGGACCACATGAAAGGGAAGGACGCCCGGCTCCGAGTTGTCATAGGCAATCTGCCACGGTGCGGCATAGAAGCATCGTACATCGAGGCGCCCGGTGACGGGCATCATGGTCAGCAGCTTGCTGAGCCAGTCGATGGGAGGAGTCATGATGAGATGGATCCTTGATCCGAATGAGCATGTTATTGATGTTATATAGCATTAACAATATCAATTCAAATGCCTATCTTCACTCCCGTCAACAAGATTTCCACACAAAGGAGTGAGCGCAATGACATCTCGCATTTCCACACCCGCCGTTACCGCTGCAACCGGCGCAACCGCCGAACTTTTCGCGGATATCAAAAGAACCGCCGGTGGCGTGCCCAACACCTTCGCCGCCATCGGTGCTCTCGGCCCGGTCGCGCTCAAGTCGATTCTCGACGCCGATGGCGTGCTTGCAAAGGGCACGCTCGGCAAACAGGATCTCGAAGTCATCAAGCTCATCGTCAGCGAAATCGCCGGCTGCGACTATTGCGTCGCTGCCCATAGCCTGCTTGGCAAGATGACCGGTCTCAAGCCGGACGTCCTCAAGCAGATCCGCAACGGCGAACCCACCGGCGACGCCAAGCGCGATGCCCTCGTCCACTTCGTCCGCAACCTGCAGCACACCAGCGGCACCATCACCAAGGACGAATTCGACGCCATCAAGGCTGCCGGCTATACCGACGAACAGCTCGTCGAGATCAGCCTTGCCATTGCGGTCACCATCTTCACCAACGTCTTCAACCGCATCAACGACACGACCGTCGATTTCCCGGCTGTCTGACAAATTCACCGCTGGCCGTAACCGCGACCAGCGACCCCCATCAATACGATTTCGGAAAAAGGATAAAAAAATGGAATCTCGTAACACAATCAAGGTAGACAGCGCGAACTTCCGGTCGCAGGTTCTCGAATCTGCGGAACCGGTCGTTGTAGACTTCTGGGCAGAATGGTGCGGTCCTTGCCGCATGATAGGACCTAGCCTCGAGGAGATTGCAGCGGACCTGGCCGGTAAGGTCAAGGTGGCAAAAGTCAATGTCGAGGAAAATCCGGACCTCGCGATCCAGTTTGGCGTTCGATCGATTCCGATGCTGGCAATCTTCAAGTCCGGCAAAGTCACCGACGTGAAGGTCGGCGCCGCTCCGAAGAACACCCTGTCCAGCTGGATTTCCAATGCAGCGTGACATAGCGGCCATTTCTCGAAGGAGCCCGGCCAGCCCGGGCTTCGCGCTTTCGACGTTCAGCCGGAGGTCTTCGTGGTGAGGGACACCTCGAAGCCTCGTCGGATCGCAGGCCGAGCCATCATCAGCCGATACCAGCGTTCGACGTTCGGATAGTCGGCAAGGCGAACGCGATGCCGCTCGTGGCGCCACGCCCATGCAAGGATCGCAAAATCTGCAATCGAAATCGCGCCCGCCACAAACTCCACCTCGCCCAGGCGCCTGTCGAGAACGCCGTACAGCCGATGCGTCTCTTTCGTGTATCGCTGCAGACCGTATCGCTGAACTTCCTCCTTTTCCACGTTGAGGAAGTGGTGGACCTGTCCCAGCATCGGGCCGAACCCACCCATCTGCCACATCAGCCATTCCAGAACCGGAAGCCGCTCCCGAACTGTCTTCGGAAAGAAACGACCGGTCTTCTCGCCGAGATAGATCAGGATTGCACCCGACTCGAAGATGCTGACCGGGCGGCCCCCGGGGCCATCCGGGTCAGTGATCGCCGGTATGCGGTTGTTCGGACTGATCTTGAGAAAATCCGGATTGAACTGTTCTCCCCTGTTGATGTCGACCGGACGAACGACATAGGGGAGGTCCATTTCCTCCAGCGCAGAGCTGATCTTTCTCCCGTTCGGCGTATCCCAGGTCCAGAGTTCGATAGTCATCTCGTGTTCACTTTCCTTGCTGTTGCTGCTGAGACAATCCTGCCTGCATAGCTGTCTAGCGATGTCGGATCTGCAATCGAGCATCGCGGCGACGGTGCCGGATGCCCGCTGCGGATCGTCGTCTATTCGGGGTAGCGGCCGGTCGCGAGCCGATTTTTCTCGCCGGCACGCCCTGCTGCCGCGGCGATTGCCAGAACGACGACGTTGAGGACAAGGCCGACAAAGCCGACGTTGACTTCGTAGGCCGCCTGCGGCAAGCCCGGAAGAACCTGCTGCAGGTGCAGATAACCGAAGCCGAACACTGCCACGGTGGTAACTCCGACAGCGGTCCCGATGAAGACCCCGACCTTCGTCACGGGGTTATTCGGCAGCAGGCTGAGCAGAAGTGCCGGGAACAGCTGCGTGATCAGGCTGTAGCCCGTCAGCTGCAGGGCCACGATCGTATTGTTGGCTGTGAGCGCAAAATAGACCGCGACGAGTGTCACCACCGGGACCAGGAGCTTGGCCAGCCGAGCCGTGCTGCCATCATCGGCATTGTTATTGACGACGCGATAGACGTTGTTTGCCACCGTTGTCGCAACCGCCATGGTGATCATCGCACCGGGAACGAGGGCAGTGAGCATTCCGGCCGCGCCGATCAGACCGATCATCCAGGGATCGAACGTGTCGATCGACAGACGAAACAGCGACAGGTCGACGTTGCTTGCCTGCAGTCCCGGTACCTTCAGGATCGCGGCGAAACCGACAAAGGCGACAAATACAAGTATCAGCTGATACAAGGGCAATATGATCGCGTTCTTGCGAAAGACACGATGATCGCGAGCCGTGTAGAGTGACGAGAAAGTGTGGGGCCACATGTAGAAGCCGAGCCCCGCGAGCAGGACGGTCGAATCAAACCAGACGAGGCTGGTGCCGCTTTGTTGCAGTGACAGGAACCCAGGCTTGGCGTCCTCGATCGCCGCAAACATTGCAGAGAAGCTGCCATAGTGGTGCAAGGGCAGGTAGAAGCCGAGAAACAGGATGACGACGAGGACGACAATGTCCTTGAGGACCGCCGTCCAGGCTGCCCCATGAACGCCGGAAATCGAGACATATGCTGCGACGAGTACGGCGCCGATCCAGATCGCCAGCGCCGGCGACACAACACCGTTCGACGCAGTGGCGACAATAATCCCGAGGCCCTTGAACTGAAGCACCAGATAAGGAACCAGAGCCGCGAGCCCCACGAGAGAGACCAGAACCCCGAGCGCCGGGCTGTCATATTTTTCAGCAAAGAAGCTCGCCTGCGTGACCAGGTTGTGCTGCTTGGCATAACGCCAGATTGGTGGCAGCAACCAGTAGGAAATGACATATGCCAGACAGGGGTAGCTCAGGATGTAGTACACCGCAGCGCCCCGCCCGTAGGCAAAACCGCTGCCGCCGAGGAAGGCAACCGTCGTATAGATTTCTCCCGCCATGAGCAGGAAGACCAGGAAGGAACCGAAGCCACGCTGCCCGACCGCCCATTGCTCAAGACCCATCTGCCGACCCTTGCGGGCACGCAAGCCGAGATACAGTGCAACGACAGCCATCGCGCCGATGATGAGAAGCGGAACATTGATCATTGCTCGACCTCCTCCTTGATGGCGTTGTCGGGATCAAGACGGTAAATCGCGCCCATCACGATGCTGGTGAGAACGATCCACAGCAGCACCCATGCCAGAAGACAAGGAAAGCCGAAGATGAAGGGCGTGACGCGATTGACGAAGGTCACGCCGACCAGGAAGCCAATGAATGGAAGTGCTGCCAGCGACAGCAGAAGTGTGGAAGGCCCTGCCTCGCGCGGCGATCCGGGTCTCGCGGAAGGCTGATCTGCGACCGCCGGAACTGTTTTCTGTCTTTGCATTTATTCCTCCTCCGTTTGCTTTGCCGGATACTTCGGTCGCCTCGCATGATGGCGATTAGACAAAAGTCAGACGACTGACTGTCGATCACTTAGACGAAACTGTCAAGGTGCAACCCGGTCATCAGCAAAACGCGAGCTTCGGACAAAATGGCCAATCTGCAGATCTTGTCGGCTTGACGCATTGGCAGAAATATAAGATAGTCGTCTGACTTTCATCGGGAGGATGATCATGAACAAGGCCAGTTCGGTGTCACAGAACTACAAGGGGGTCTTTGACTCTCGGGTGGGATTTGGCCGCAATCCAGTCCTGTTGAACGTCGACTTCACGGTGAGCTATGTCGACGAGGATTCACCCTTTTACGCGCCCGGCGTCGCCTCGGCTGTCGCTCAGAGCGTGGAACTGCTGGATCTTGCCCGCGGTCTGGATATCCCGGTGGTCCATACCCGTGTGGTATACCATCCTGGCGGTTCGGACGGGGGAATCTTCGTGGAAAAGGTCCCGCTGCTGCGTCGACTGACGGAGCGCGACCCGATGAGCCAGATCGTTCCGGAATTCGAGCCACGGTCCGGCGAGGTCGTCATCCGCAAGCAGTTTCCGAGCGCGTTTTTCGCAACACCCCTCGCACCGATCCTGATCAGTCGCGCCGTCGACACCGTCATTCTGATCGGCTGCACCACCAGCGGCTGCATTCGTGCCACCGCGGTCGACGCAATGCAATACGGGTTTCGCGTCATCGTCCCGCGCGAATGTGTCGGCGATCGGCATCCGGGACCTCACGAAGCCAATCTGTTCGACATCGACCGCAAATACGGGGATGTCATGTCTCGCGCAGATGTCATGGCCCGGCTGGCGTCCCAGTCGGACGGTCTGCAATTCTAACCTGATTTTCTGCTCATGCTTGAAGGAATGATCTGATGTTGACCCAAACGAAGCGTTACGACTTCTCCCCGATCATCGATCGGCCCGTGCGCCCCTTTCCCAACAACGAGCGCGTCGCTGTTGTCGTCTACATAAATGTGGAGCATTTTCCGGACGACAGGCCCGGCCCCTCGATCCTGCCGGCGACCGCCCAGTTCAAGCCCGACCCGCTGAATTACGGATGGCGCGACTACGGGCAGCGCGTCGGCATCTGGCGTCTGATGGAAGCACTCGACCGGTACGGTTTTCCCGCCAGCATCTGCCTGAATTCGGATGTCTGCCGCGAATATCCGCGCATCATCGAGGAAGGCCTGAAACGCAAGTGGGAGTGGATGGGGCATGGACGAAACAATACCGAAATCGTCAATGGACTTTCGGTAGCGGAGGAAACCGCCCTGATCGACGAGACGATTGAAGTCATCACCAGGGCGACCGGAGAAAGGCCGAAGGGATGGCTGAGCCCCTTCCTGACCGAGACCCACGCGACGCCGGACCTGCTTGCGGAAAAGGGCATCGAATATCTCTGTGATTACTCCAGCGATGACCTTCCATTTCCGATGAAGGTCAAGACCGGTTCCCTGCTGTCGATGCCCTATTCGGTCGAGCTCAACGACCTTCCGTCGGTGCTGACCTTTGGTGCCTCGGCCTCGGATTTTGGTCAGATGGTCCGAGATCAGTTCGATGTCGTCTATGAGGAAGGGGCTCGCATCCCGCGTGTTCTGCCGATCGTGCTGCATACGTTCATTGTCGGCCAACCTTTCCGGATGAAGCACTTCGCAGACGCTCTTGCCTATATCGCCGGTCACAAGGACGTGTGGCTGACAACGGCGGGCGAGATCAACAGCTGGTATCGGCAAGGCACCTGATACTCTCGAAACCGCGCCGCAGAGCGAATGTGCGCGGGCCGGGGCGGCGATGAAGGGTCCGTTGGCCGGGCAGTGACCGGGGAGAGCGCAGGCTGGAGTTCGCCCTCCTGCCGCGTCGCTCTCTCGGTTGCGACGAAAGCCAGCTGCCTAACAAACGCCTTCGCCTTCTGGCGACGCGCGTGGCCCTGGTTCGCCCTCGACTGTCACACAAGACGTATCCGCAGAAGCCGGTCCGCAGCCGATGGCTCGTCGTTTCGCAATCTCCAACGGAAAGCCCTGAAAATGGAAAGGTTCACCACGCTGGAAGGAATTGCAGCGCCGCTGAGGCTGATCAATGTCGACACCGACATGATCATTCCCAAGCAATTCCTGAAGACCATCAAGCGCACCGGCCTCGGAAACGGCCTGTTCACGGAACGGCGCTACCGGGAGGACGGCAGCGAGAATCCCGATTTTCTACTCAACACCCCGGCCTATCGGTCGGCCAGGATCCTGGTCGCCGGCGACAACTTCGGTTGCGGCTCAAGCCGCGAACATGCGGCCTGGGCGCTTCTCGACTATGGCATTCGTTGCGTGATCTCGACATCGTTCGGTGATACCTTCTACTCCAACTGCTTCAAGAACGGCATCCTGCCGATACGCGTCACCGGCGACGATCTTAACAAACTGTTGGACCATGCCGAGCGTGGCGCCAACGCAACCCTGACCGTTGATCTTCCCAACCAGGAAATCCGTGGTCCAGAGGACGGCTATATCAGATTCGAAATCGACAAGTTCGGCAAGCATTGCCTGATCAACGGACTGGACGACATCGGTCTGACCCTCCAGAAGAAGTCGGAAATCGAAGGCTTCGAAGCGAAATCACAGATGACGCGACCTTGGGTGTGATCGACCGGCTCACTATGGCTGCCGGTGGGGTTTGGCAAGCGTCGGCGGATCGGGCATGTCGCCCGCGGATGCTCAACTGAAGCCTCGGGACGGGATGACGACTGCAATCCGATGGAAGGCAGGCTCCCTTTTGCAACCCGACTAACCCGTTCCTGTCTTCCACCATATTCGATCGGCATGATGTCGATTGGCGGTTGACATGAACGCTTGATTGACTGAAAGTCAGACGACTGTCTTATTAGTGATTGGATGATGAACAATGCTGAAAGTTCTCGGACGAGCGAATTCAATCAACGTTCAAAAGGTACTCTGGACGTGTGACGAACTGGCGATCCCCTTAGAACGCGAGGATCTCGGGGGTTGTTTCGGCGGATTGGACACAACCGAATATCGCCGGAAGAATCCAAATGGCCTCGTTCCAACCATCGACGACAACGGCGTGATCGTCTGGGAATCCAACACGATTGTCCGTTACCTCGCGGCGCGATATGGCGCCGGGCTCCTGTGGCCGGACGATCCTGTGGTTCGAGCCGAATCCGACAAGTGGATGGACTGGCAGCTTACGACCTATTGGCCCGAAGTCCGCAAGATCTTCCTTCAGCTCGTGCGTACCCCAGAAGAGCGGCGCAATGCCCAACTTATCGATGATGCTTGCGACAAGGCGATCGAGGCAGCAACCGCGCTCAATACGGCGCTTGACGGAAGAAGGTTCCTTGCCGGCCGGACGTTGACCATCGGTGATATTGCGACCGGTGTCGTCACCTACAGATTCTTTGCCCTCGATTTCAATAGGCCGCGCCTACAGCATCTCGAGGCCTGGCATAGGCGCCTGGCCGAACGGCCGGCGTTCCAGCGTCATGTGATGCTGCCGCTGACGTGAACGGTGTCGCGGGCCACCTCCGCATCGCAGCCTGTTTCGGCAGCGTACCCGCTGATCTACTTCGCGGCGGATCGCTGCCTGAGCCGTATGGCGCCCTTGAGCCGCGTCGTTTCGCGCGCGGCACCCATTCGCCTGTGTGGTCCGGTAGAAAACGGCGTTGTGATGCACTGGCCCGAAGATCCCGCCGGAAGCTCGCTACGCTATCCCCGGGGTTGCGGGCGTGGCCAATGCTTTAGACACCAGCCTGCGTCCCTGCCTTTCGTAAAGTCTCCCCAATACCCGATCCTGCGGCCCCTTCGAGTTTCGACGCCTGCACAGGCCCGGCGAGATTGTTGCCTTGCGTCGCTCGCGGCATCATCAAACCGGCACACCATTGTTGAGGGATTTGGCAACGATACGTTCCCGCATGTGATGCTATTCATCCTGATGGAAAGATGTGAGGGGCGGTCTTCGAGGGCGAACGACAAAGGGGCAGGAGACGCGCAGTCACGATCGGTTGGCACTGATCTTTGGGTGATTGTGTTGCCTATCCAACAGGCGCTCCTTCGCCGCCGGGTTCTTGAATCCATTGCCGAACGGACGGGATGGCTTTTCCGACCGGCATCAAATTGCTTGTAAGAAAAGGGAGTATGATCATGGCGAGCAACGAAAAGTATGATGTTGTCATTCTCGGCAGCGGACAGGGCGGCAAACAGCTGGCGTGGCACCTTGGGCGGTCGGGCAAGAAGGTGGCCGTGGTCGAGCGCCGCTGGGTTGGCGGTTCCTGCCCCGCGGTTGCCTGCCTTCCATCGAAGAACGAACTCTGGAGCGCGAAAATTGCTCATCAAGTGCGCAATGCGGAACAGTTTGGCTCGATGGTTGGTGGCCATAGCGTCGATATGGCCCGGGTCCGTGACCGCAAGCAGGACATGATCGAGCGCGAAATCGACGCTCATCTGGCCGCTTACAAGAGCACTGGCGCAGAACTGATCATGGGCAGAGGCAGGTTCATCGGACCGAAGACGCTTGAGGTGTCATTGAACGATGGCGGGACGCGTATACTGTCGGGACAGGAAGTTGTCCTCAACGTCGGCTCGCACGCGGCAATCCCCGATATTCCTGGCCTGATCGAGGCGCGAGCGCTCACCCATATCGAGGCCCTCGAGCTGGACTATGTGCCGTCACATCTGATCGTACTCGGCGGCGGCTATGTCGGCATCGAGCTCGCACAAGCCTATCGGAGATTTGGCAGCCGGGTCACGATCATTGAGCCGGGTCTCCAGCTTCTTGGCCGCGAAGACAGTGATGTAGCCGGGGAACTGGCCTCGATCCTGCGTGACGAAGGGATCGACATCATCACCGGCGGCCAGCCGGTGAACGTGCATGGCCTCTCCGGCGATGCTGTGACGGTCATGGTGCGAACCGCCGAAGGAGAACGAAGTATCCAGGGGAGCGACCTCCTTGTCGCCGTCGGTCGTGTGGCAAACACCAGCGACATCGGACTTGAGAAGACTGGCGTGGAAACCACGGAACGCGGGTTTGTCCGCGTCAACGAGCGGCTGAAGACGACTGCGCCCGGAATTTGGGCGATTGGCGAGGCTGCCGGCAGTCCGCAATTCACCCACGTATCGGTCGATGATTTTCGTATTGTCAGGGACAACATGGCAGGTGGCGACCGCCGCACGAGTGACAGGCTCATTCCTTACGTCATGTTCACCGATCCGCCGCTTGCTCACGTCGGGCTGTCCGAGACCGAGGCAAAGGCCAGGGGCGTTGCAGTTCGCGTCGGCAACCTCCCGATGTCGCGGGTCCTGCGCACGCTTGCAACCGATGAAACCAAAGGCTTCATGAAGGTTCTTGTCAGCGCGGCCGATGATACGATCGTCGGATTTACAATGATTGGATCAGAGGCAGGCGAGATTCTCGCGGTCGTCCAGACGGCGATGCTTTCCGGTCTGCCCTATCCCAAGTTGAGAGACGCCGTGATTGCCCACTTGACGATCGCCGAAGGCCTCGGTCCGCTGCTTGGCAGCGTACCGGGGCGGCAGGTCTCATGAGAACAGCTCTCGCGAGCCCCCTTCGGCGGCGGCCGTGGCCGCCGTCGCAGGCAACGCGGGAACTGCTGGTGCCGGGGGCTCTGCCGGTCGCCGGCGCCTGTTGCCAGAGAGGACAGGTATACACGTGCGTTGCGCTAGTTGCGCTCGAGACGGGTGTCGACAACCGTTGCCTGATCGCAACGCGCAAATTGCCGGCCAGTACCGCCGGTCCGAGGCCCGGTCGCATACGCGTTGACGATGTCCTGAGTAATCGCCTGGACGACGGGCAGATTCCTCGATTTGGTTCGAAACACCACATGGGTTGGCGTCTCGAGCACCGGCTCGTTCGTCGGCACACGCACCATCTGGCCGCTTGCGATCCAGGGGGCGGCAATGTGCTCTGGCAGGATGCCGACAAAGCGGCCGCTCAGGATCAATTGCACGACGGCCTCCTGATCGTTGGCGATTGCCGTCGATCGCGAATTCGCCTCGATCAGCAAGGGATCCCTGCTGATATATGCACGCCTGACGACGTCGAGGTCGCCAAAGGCCGTGATGCCCTCGCCTTTCTCGCCTGAAAGTCCCAGATGATGACCGGCCACTGCGTAAAGGGACGAGCGGTGCACGCCGACCGCCTTGTAGGTCAGTCCTGCCAACCTGTTGTTGGAGGACGTGACAGCCACATTGGCAAGCCTTGCGGCAACCGCGTCTTCTGCCTGTTCCGGACCAGCCGTGCTGACCTTCAGGGTTAGGTTATCCGAACGTTGCGAGAAATGCTTCAAGGCAACAGCGATCGGATTGCCGGGCTCCAGATGAAGATTGTCCATTAGGCAGAGATCAATCGATCCGGTCAGTGTTCCTTTGGCTGCCGAAATTTGAGCGCGAAACTGGTCAAGCGCATCGAGGAGTTCGTTGGTCGCGCGATAGACTGCCTCGCCATAGGGTGTGACGCTGAAACCGGAACGACCACGCTCGCACAGACGAACCATCAACCGCGCCTCGAGATCAGCCAAATGCTTGCTGATCGCCGATCGTCCGACGCCAAGCGTATATTCTGCTGCTGACAGTCCTCCGCATTCCACCACCGATTTGAAGATGCGCAAAAGCCGGATGTCTACGTCATGAATCGGCGGAATGTTCGGTTTGACCGACATGAACACCTTTACCCTCTGTGAGATAGCCAAAGCACCTGCCTGGTGTCAGGTCCGTCGGATGAATCGTCTGCCATGTTGGCATGAAATTAAGACGTCTGTCTTTTAATTTGTATAACCTCTCAGTTGTGCATAAGCATGAAAGCTTGCGATCGTTTCATCATGCCCTGCAAGGAAGGCGCTGATGAGACATCGTCTCGCGCCACACCGAACAGCAACGGCGCCTGCAATGGCAATCCGCGTTGCGCCTTCCCGTATAACCAGCCACTTCCATAGGATCAACAAAGACACACATCGGAACATCAAACGTCGGGTTCGGCCCGGCTCGCAGACCTCGGAAGGCTATCAAACCTGGGTTTCATTGTCCGGTCCCTTCGATCGCACCTGATGCTTCAGCGACCAAGTCGATTCATCTCAGCCATGCTTAGTCGGATACGATGACGATGTGACGTTAAGGGCCGCTAACAGCTGTTAAACGGTGTAAAGTCGCTCCACGATGAAGAGGCGGGCAAGCGCGCACGATCGCGCCTCTGGTCCGTCGCGGCTGAAAATCTGACAGTCCGGTCGACATCACCCCTCGAGCGCCCAATAGGCAAATAGCGGTCTCGGCGCCAAAGCCATGCGCCCCTCGCCTCCTTGCGATGCAAAAAAAGCTCGGGGAAGGCCCAGTGAAAGGGACTATTATATCTTAACCGCATTTGGTAACTCGCACCGGTGGGTGAGGAAGATCATCCCGAAGCTTGAGGTGACGACGAATATGGCGCAAGTGTCCACTGACGGGACGAGATCATCCCTCTTTCTGATGCCCGCATCCGGCGCGCCGGGGCGCGATGCCCAGGATTCCGTGAGAGGCCCTAACGCCTGGCGAAATGGTTGAGCGCTCGGCCTCAAACACGCGCTCAATAATTTTTAGCTTTTTTTCTCGCGAGTTTGGAAGAATAGTTCGCCTCGTGCGCGATGTAACACCGGAAATCTTGAGATGGCTAGACCGAAGCAATTCGATGAGGACGCTGCCCTGGACGCGGCAATCCTGCAGTTCTGGAAGAACGGCTACGTGGCAACTTCCGTTCGCGACCTGGCAAAAGGCATGGGTATCAGCGGCACGAGCGTCTACAATACCTTCCATGACAAGAAATCTCTCTTCAGCCAGTCTCTATCGCGCTATTTCGACAGGACCTATCGCGTCCCCCTCGAGGCAACGGCCAGCTCGCCGCCGCGTGAGGCAATCCGGACCTTGCTGGAAGAACTGATTGAGACCTCGCTAGCCGATCCGGTCCACCGGGGCTGTCTCGTGGTCAATTCGACGATTGACGTACCGGCGCAAGAGGACGGTCTCAAGAGCGAGGTCCTCGCCGACCTGGAAATCCTCGAAACCTTCTTTCGGTCACGGGTCGAGGACGGTCAGCGTCTAGGAACGATCGCATCGGCACACGACCCGCGGGATCTTGCGCGACTGCTTTTGGGTGCACTCATCAGTATCCGCGTATTGTCGCGGGTCAAACCGGATCGGGAACTGCTAAGCGGCCTCGTCCGTCCCATCTTTGCCTTGCTTGACAGTGTCACCGAAGAAGATGAAACCGGCGATGGCGCTTACCTCGGCGTGTCCTTGTGATTTTGATGTAAGCTATTGAAATAAAAGTGCGTTCTTGCGCGCCGCGCCAACAGCAACTACCAGTCCTAGACATCGTTCCGGAGGGACCGCCCATGGGCGATGCTCCTTTGTGGAGCACTGCGAAAGGATCGGAATTGTTCAATCTGGAGAAGCTGCCGGCACTCCGTGCCCCTCGTTTCACCGAGCTCGCGCCGGCCGTTGCTGACAATCGGCTGCTACGGCCCGGCGCCGATACGCCCTTCGCCTGGAACCCTGCTTCGACAGATCGAAATGAGACGTCCGCGGACAGATCGAACCGTCCGGTCCATCCGTGCATAGTTCCATCTTTTGGAAACATATGATCGGGAAGTTTGCAACGCGCTCTTCGCCGCACCTCCGGCAATTCCCGACAAATCGTCCTCCGTCCGTCAGGCGCTCTATTGAAACCAAGGGGAAGACTGTTATGCTGCGTTTTGTAACGACTGCAACAAAACTGACTGTTGCGGCATTGCCGTCGACATGAACCGTCCGGACAGGGACGGTACTGTCAGTTTCTAATGCTTAAGCCGGGGATGTTTTGTGAACAACAACTTGTATGCCTTTTCCTCCCGGAAGCCCGGCGAGCCGTGTGAGTGCGACTGGACGTCAGTGCGCGATCTCCTTTCACGTCTTGGCGACAAGTGGACGTTCATGGTGGTTGCCGTCCTTGCAAACGATCGGATGCGCTTCAAGGAATTGTTCCGCGCAATGGAAGGCATATCGCAAAGGATGTTGACTGTGACCCTGCGCAATCTTGAGCGTGACGGGTTCGTCAATCGGATCGTCTATCCGACGATCCCGCCGAAGGTCGAGTACGAGCTTTCAGATCGCGGCAGATCCCTTCGCCAAATGCTGATGCCGCTGGGCGACTGGGCCATGGCCAATCACCCAGGTATCCAGGAATCTCGGCAGCTCTTCGACTGCGAGCATCGCCAGGGGGCCTGACACTGCCGGATCCGCTCTGCGTCATGACCGCAGTCCTCAGAGCCCGCCGCTTTCCATAAGGAAACGCACGATCTCCTCTACGCCCTGATCACGCTTGAGATCCGAAAAGACAAAGGGCCGGTCCCGCCGCACCCGTTGCGCATCTCGCCGCATCACCTCGGGATCGACGCCGACATAGGGAGCCAGATCCTGCTTGTTGATCACCAGAAAGTCGGACTTCGTGATACCGGGTCCGCCCTTGCGGGGGATTTCTTCCCCCTGGCAAACGGAAATCACGTAGATTGTGATATCGGCCAGGTCAGGCGAAAAGGTCGCAGCCAGATTGTCTCCACCCGATTCGATGAAGACGACGTCGAGGTCCGGAAAACGTTCGTTCAGCTTAGCGATAGCCTGAAGATTGATGGTAGCATCCTCACGGATGGCCGTATGAGGACACCCGCCGGTCTCGACGCCGATGATCCTGTCGGAGGTCAGGGCCTGCATCCGGACCAGTGCCTCAGCGTCTTCCGTTGTATAGATGTCGTTGGTAACAACGGCAACGGAATGGGTCTGGCGCAAGGCCCGACAGAGCTTCTCCGTCAGCGTCGTCTTGCCCGAGCCGACCGGGCCACCGATGCCGACCCGGAGAGGGCCATGGAACCGTGATGGGTTGGAAGACGAGCGGGGTGCCTGGTAAGTCATGTCCGGAACAGCCTCGGTTGCTGGGTTTCATGGGATGACGATGCCAGATCGATCATGAATGCAGTCGATCCGAGATCCTCGACGGTTGCCGTATGCGCTTGCGCCGCGATGGTGAGGATTGCCTCCTCGAGCACGGCAATCGCCAGCTGCCCATCGCTCTGGCCGAGCGGAACCAGTCGCATTCCGATCGTCACCAGATTGCTGAAGTAGCATTGCAGAAAAATTGGAAGGGCGAGATTGAGATCCACGGCCTGGCGCGCCATGCGAACGCCAAGAACGACTGAAACCGACGGCGGGATGCTCGCCGCGTGCAGTGCCCCGGAAAGCGACGTCAGGACGCGATCGGGCCAGACCCCGCTCAGCATCGCGACATAGGCCATGGCCTGCTGTGAGGCTTCAAGGGAGAATTCTGCAGTGCTGCGGAAGGCCGCTGCAAGCTCTGAGAGTTCGAACAACCGTTCCATCTGCTCCAACCTTGCACTGCGCCATGCTTCGACGAAAAAGATTGCTTCATTGCGTCCGGAGCCGAACCGCAGATCGGCTTCCAGCCAGTCCAGCAGGCTTTCGCGGTCGCAAATCTGGCCGGTCTGTATCGCCCATTCCAGAGCATGCGAGTAGCTGAACGCGCCGACCGGAAAGGTCGGCGACAACCAGGAGTGAAGTCGCAGCATTCCCTGTCGTGACAGCGGGTATTCTTTGTCTTTCATAGGCCGTATTCCCTGCGTTGAGGCGGCATGCCGACCGGAAGCGGGAGCGAAGTCTCGGATCGCACCATCAGTACATGAAAAATCGCTGCGCCATCGAGACGACCCTGGCCGGATCGCATGTCAGCAACCTGCCGTCCGCACGAACCTCATATGTTTCCGGATCGACCTCCATCAGCGGCGCATAATCATTCAGGATCATCGAGCGCTTGCCGATATTGCGCGTATTGCTCACCGGCATGAAACGGCGCGAAAAACCCTGGGAGCGGCTCGAATTGAAGAAGGCCTGGCTGACGAAGGTCACAGAGGTCTCGGTCAGCGCCCTACCATAAGCGGCGAACATGGGCCGGAAATATTCCGGCTGGGGTGACGGGATCGAAGCGTTCGGATCCCCCATGATGGCCGCGGCAATCATCCCGGACTTGAGAACCATATCAGGCTTTATGCCGAAGAAGGCGGGGGACCATATGCACAGATCGGCAAGCTTGCCGATTTCGACCGAACCGACATGGGCCGAAATGCCCTGCGAGATCGCCGGATTGATCGTGTATTTGGCTACGTATCGCCGCGCCCGGAAATTATCGTTGTTGCCCTTTTCCTCCGGCAGCGCGCCGAATTGCTTCTTCATCTTGTCCGCTGTCTGCCAGGTCCGGGTGATGACTTCGCCGATGCGCCCCATTGCCTGGCTGTCGGACGAGATAATCGAGCAGGCACCCATGTCTTGCAGGATGTCTTCGGCAGCGATGGTTTCCTTGCGGATGCGGCTTTCGGCAAAGGCGAGGTCTTCGGGGATGCGGGCGTCGAGGTGATGGGTGACCATCAGCATGTCCAATGCCTCGTCGAGCGTATTGGTTGTATAGGGACGCGTCGGTGTCGTCGACGAGGGAATGACGTTCGCCTCGCCGCACAGCTTGATGATGTCCGGCGCGTGTCCGCCCCCTGCCCCCTCGGTATGGAAGGCATGGATGGTGCGCCCCTTGAAGGCTGCCGTCGTGTTCTCGACGAAGCCGCTTTCGTTCAGCGTATCGGTATGGATCAGAACCTGGACATCCATGTCGTCCGCAACGGAAAGGCAGCAGTCGATCGCGGCAGGTGCTGCCCCCCAGTCCTCATGGATCTTCATGCCGCACGCCCCCGCCTCGATCTGTTCAACAAGGCCCGCCGGGCGGCTGGCATTGCCCTTCGCGAAGAAGCCGAGATTGACCGGGAAGGCCTCGGCGGCCTGCAGCATCCTGTGAAGATACCATGGTCCGGGCGTGCAGGTGGTCGCGGTCGTACCGGCAGCCGGTCCCGTGCCGCCGCCCATCAATGTCGTCAGGCCGGAGTAGAGGGCCTCCTCGATCTGCTGTGGGCAGATGAAATGGACGTGGACGTCAATACCACCGGCCGTGATGATCTTGCCCTCGCCGGCGATGATTTCAGTCCCCGGCCCGATGATGATATCGACATTCGGCTGGACGTCCGGATTTCCGGCCTTTCCGATCGCCGCGATCTTTCCGTCAACAATGGCAATATCCGCCTTGACGATCCCCCAATGATCGAGAATGACCGCATTGGTGATGACGGCGTCGACGGCACCCTCGGCCCTGGTCCTCTGCGACTGGCCCATGCCGTCGCGAATGACCTTCCCACCACCGAACTTCACCTCCTCGCCATAGGTGGTGAAGTCACGCTCGACCTCGATGAACAGATCGGTGTCGGCCAGCCTGATCCTGTCGCCGACCGTCGGTCCAAACATCTGTGCATAGGCAATCCGGCTCATTGTGTGTGCCATGGCAGAACCTCGTCGTGAAGGTCAGGATCTCGTCGCGGGCTCGAGAGCCCCCATGACGACCTGGTTGAAGCCGATGATGATCCTGTCGCCACGATAGGGCACCAGGCTCACGCGTCTCGTGTGTCCCGGCTCGAAGCGAACGGCCGTGCCGGCTGGAATGTCCAGCCGGTACCCCATGGCCTGCGCCCGATCGAACCTCAACGCCGGATTGGTCTCGGCAAAATGGTAGTGCGATCCGACCTGAATCGGCCGGTCACCGGCATTGGCGACCTCGATAATAATTGTCTCACAGCCGCCGTTGAGGGTTATGTCGCCCGCGGCGGCGATGACCTGGCCCGGGATCATCACAGCACCCCCGTAATGAGGCCCAAGCCGATTGCCGCGGAAATGGCGCCGGCCAGCCGCGTGATTGCCTGGAAGCGCGCTCCGGCAAGCATCGCGACACCAATGCCGACGACGTGCAGGATCGCGGTCGCGATGGCAAAGCCGCCGAGGTAGAGCAGACCGCCTTCGCTCTGTGGTGCTTCGGCGCCATGAGCATGGCCGTGCAGTACCGCGAAGACCGTGATGATGGCAGCCCCCGCGCCGACCGGCAGATCGGCGGCAGTCGCCACCAGCAGTCCCAGGATCACCACGGAGGCGAGGATCCCCGGTTCCACGAAAGGGATCGGGACGTGAAGCAGCCCGAGGGCGCCTCCGACGATCATGGCGGCCACGAAGGTCATGGGCCAGACCCAAAGGGCCTTGCCGCCCTTCGTGGCGGCCCACAGGCCCACAGCGATCATCGTCGTGATGTGGTCGATGCCGGAAAAAGGATGGCTGAAGCCGGCAACGGCACCCGTCGTCGGACCGATGCCGACGTGGGCCGAGGCAGACGATGCTGCCAGGAGAGAAATGAGCAGGAGTGGGAAGCGTTTCATCGCTGGTCCTTTCACCTTATGGGATTGTGTACTGTCACGAGCTTTGTTCCGTCGGGAAACATCACTTCCACCTCGACCTCTGGGATCATGTCCGCAATGCCCTCCATCACGTCGTCGACGGTGAGGAGCCTTGCGCCCTCCGACATCAGCTCCGATACGCTTTTGCCGTCGCGCGCCGCTTCCATGATGAAATCGGTGATGAGCGCAATGCTTTCGGGATAGTTGAGCTTGACGCCTCTGGCGCGGCGACCACGGGCGACGATGGCCGCTAGCGCGATCATCAGCTTGTCCCGTTCACGCGGTGTAAGATTCATCGCAATCTCCTGGCTGCGGCTAGCATGACCACATTCTGGGAACCCGGATCGACCCGGGACGAAGTGTCTGACTGAAGAGTTCGAGTGTGGCGACCGCGGCTGCCTTCAGCATCGCGGCGCTTTCGGCGGCGATGCGTACCACCAGCAATCCGTTGACGCAGGTTGCGCCGATCCGCGTCTGCGATGGCAATGACAGCCTGCGCAGCAACGATTGCAAGGCATCGACCTGCGACCCGCTGTAGACCAATGTGGCGATGGCATTGCAGCCAGCCAGAAGCGCCTTTCGCTGCAGATGCGGGATCGTCTCCGGGGTCAAGCGAAAGGTGTCGGCCCAGATCAGTCGGCCGTCCAGACGCACCCGCCAGCGGTCGCTGACGTTCGCCATGCTGAGGCGCTCCCCATGGGCAGCCCTTCCGAGAACCAGAAATTCGGCGGCAATGACCTCGGCGCCCGTGACGATATCGATCTCCATCCGTCGGTCGATCTGCGCGCCGTTGAAGACGATGCTCTCCTGCGGCAACCAGGCAAGCATGGAATCGCCGGACACCGTTATCCTCGTCGAGATGCGGGCCTTTAGGCCAATGGCGCGATAGAGCTTCTCGGCCGCCTGCGTCGTCAGGACGATCCGTGCACCGGCGACTGCCGCAAATTGATAGTCGAGCTGATCGCCGCCCGTGACGCCGCCGCCAGTATTGATGATGACCGCTTCGCCGGCATCGCGACCTTCGATGGTCGGAAGCATGATGCGCACAGGCGAACGCTGTACGAGCTCAAGCACACGATTTCCGTTTGCGCCGCCCGTGACATCCAGACGTCCGTAGCCACGGCCGCGCTGCATTCCGGCCTCGATATCGGCCGCATCCTGGCCGGCGGGGTGAACATCATACCCGAACCGCCTGTCGTCGGACGCGAATGCTATGTGGTCCATGGCTGCCGCCTTTCCTTTCTGAAGAATGCGGCTGCCATTCGGCAGCCGCATCCCTTTTCAGGCCTCAGAAGCCCGCCAGGCCCTGGGGGCTGTTGTAGGGGATTACCATGCTGCTGATTTCGGAGAGAGAACCATCCGGCTTCGCCGCGTACCCAACCAGCTTTGCCGCGTTGCCGTAGATCTGGTAGAGGAACCGGCCGTCGGGGCTGATCCAGCTGTCGCTGGGGCCACTGCTGATCGTGCCATTGAGGGCGCGGAATGTGCCGTCTCCGGGAACGCGGGGGCAGGCAGGATCCTTGGCGATCTTGAGCTGGTCACCGTCGATCATGTAGCTGCAAATATTGCTGTAGCCGAAATTGGTCGCGTAGATGAACCTGTCGTCGGGCGAGACGGCAAGCCAGCACAGTTCCGATGGCAGGCCGGCGCTCGTGTCGATCTTGACGACCTCGCCGATCGTGATCTTGCCGTTCGGTTCGATCGAGCCCATGACGCAGCCGTCGCCGACCGCCTCGCCAAGGATAAACTTGTTCGGCCGATTGCGCAGGAAGACGATGTAGAAGGGCGAACCGCCCTTGGAATCGTGGAAGCGTGCGGTTCCGAGCGCTCCGTCGTCATGAAGCGGGAAGACCACCAGGCCGTCCGGATCCGGCGCGTTGGAGGCAATGCACTTCAGCGGCCCGCCGGAGCGGCGCACCCACAGGATCGGGGATCCATCCGGATTGGCGCTTGCCGGTTCGTCGAATGTCGTACCGACGAAGACGAATTTCTCATCCGGCGAGACGACGACCATTGTCGAGACACGGTTGGTCTTGTCATGGGTATTGACCGTATACCGTTCCGGACGCGGCATGAGCTTGCCGTCCTTGACCGACATTAGGCGCAGATGGTCGGGGCCGAAAGAATGAAGCACGAAGAGTGTGCCGGTCCTCGGCGAATATGCGAGCGACTTGGCCGTACCGCTTCTGCCTTCGACCGGGTTTCCCGTTTCCTTGACGTCGATCAGCTTCAGCCGCCCGTCGGCATCGATGCTGAAGCTCGAGACGCTGTTGTCACCGCCATTCGTCGTGAAGAGATAGCGATGATCATCGGTAATGATGATGCTTGCGGCACCTTCGAAGGCATTTGGTGCGCTCTCCTGTCCGCTGATCGGCTTGAACGTCCCGGAACCTGCGCCGCCCGTCAAGACCCGCTCGACTTCGGAGAGTATGCCGTTCTCGACGCGCCGATAGTGGATGATCGCGTTCTGGACTTCATTGGTCTGGATATAGAGGTGACCCCCTTGAGCAGACATTCCCATGCTTTGTGACATCTTCATAACTCCATATGTGTTGGCATTGCTTCGCTGGCGACGAAACCCGCGGCTTCGTCGTCAAACCTCTCCGTGTCTGCAAAGGGCCGCCGCCGGATGGCGACTGGTTGTGGCTATCTCTGGCCCGACGCTATTGTTTCAGCGCGGGATAGCCGCTGATGTAGATCCAGTCGGTGCCCTTCGCGGGCACGTGACAGACAAGGCAACTGACCTTGTAATTCGTTGTCGTCGTCTTCTCGGGGTTTGCGGCATCGAACCAGGCCCAGCCCCATCCATCTCCCCAAAGATTATTGCCCGGATAGTGCGCCTGCGCGCTCTTGACCATGACGAACCACCCTTTGAGGATATCGGCGTGACTGACCGTTCCCGTCGTCATCTGGGCGGTCGCGGTCTGGTACACTTCCTTGATCAGGACCGTGTTGTCCGGAAATTGCCCGTCCCTGCGAAAGGCTTCGATGGCTCCCGGTGACGCGTAGACATCATGCATTTCCTTTGCCCCCTGGCCCTCGCCTGCCGCGATCGACCAGCTTCCCAGAGCCTGATATCGCGTCCGGTACCCTTCCGGCACGTGGAAATTGCCGTTGCCGTCGACGATGCTTTCCGTGGGAGCATTGACGGCGGCCAATGCGCTCCAGCAGAAGCCGCCCATCCCCACTATGGAAGCAATCGCGGTCATCGCGGCGACCAATCTCAGCGTTTTCATCATGTTCTCTTTCTCGTGACGGATTGGTCCTAGTGATCGAGGAGAGGATAGAACTGTGTCCAGACCTCATCCTTCTTGGCGCTGGCGATATGACAGAAGGCGCATTCCTCCATGGGCTTGAGCTTGGCGGTGGGTGCCTTGGGCTCATGGTGGTTGAAGTTGAAGTAGCCCCATCCGCCGGTGGCGGCGAAACGTTTGGAGTCCTTCACGGTCGCGTCCGCGCCATTGAAGGCGCCGGGAAAATATCCTCGACCGGACGGTTCGGTGCGCGAGCCGTCCGGGTTCTCGCCGGGCAGCGTCAGCTGCAGCTCCTTGAAGAAGATCGTGCCTTCGGGGAAGACGCCGGTCTTCTTGTAGATCGCATAGGAGCCGGGCTCGATATAGACATTGTGGAATTCGGGGAAATTGGCCTGACCGCCGTTGAGCGCGTTGGGGGTGAGAGGCGAGCCGACATAGACCCACTCGTGAAAGTCCTTCGGCAGGATCAGCTGACCATCGTCCGTGTATTGCGGCAGATAGCGGCTCCGGGCCTGGCCGCTGTCGTCGGAGGAGGACTGTGCCAGCACAGCCGTTGTCGCCATGACGGCAACCACACATGCCGTGGAAAGCAGATAGCCGAAAATGCCTATGCGCATGTTGTTCTCCCGTCGCTCGTAAACACCGGATCACGGCCGAAAAGCAGCGCTGCCGTCACGCAACCTGCCCGGACGCCGTCCCGCCACCTACTTAGTTCATTTCCCTGAGCCCACCGCGTTAAGCGCCGTATAGGAGCGTTAAGCACAGTGAAACGGCCTGCCCACCACAGCGACACGATCTCCCTTTCGTGGTTCATCGTCTCACAACAGGATCCGGTAAGGCGGATTTTCGAGTGACCGACGTCATGAGCGGCGGGGTCGACCAGACATTTGCAGCCGATCCTCAGGAGAGCCTGCCTGACGGATACTCATCCACCGGAGCGAGCAATGACCCAAATTATCGTGCTGCCGAAGCGATCCTTCGACCTCGCCAACCCGACCCGGTTCCTGGCGCTTTCGGCGCGTCTCATTCCCTGGTTGGCGGCGATCACGGCCGTGCTTTTCGCGATCGGCCTCCATCTCGCCTTCTCGACCGAGGGAGACTACCAG
>Ga0209130_1000278_pt1 | contig 63352 bp, 51 predicted proteins | sample AraplaMF_Cvi_mLB_FD_184264 | JGI IMG/M metagenome (GOLD analysis project Ga0209130, IMG submission 184264) | Arabidopsis root microbial communities from the University of North Carolina, USA - plate scrape MF_Cvi_mLB (SPAdes) (version 2) | ecosystem: Host-associated > Plants > Roots > Endosphere... | reverse complement strand
AGTGTCAGTTTTTTCATGGGGCCGATTATAGCAAGCGGTATAATCCTTCCAGCTTAGATATGAAAGGAAGCTCAATGAAGATCGCCAAGAATACCGTTGTGACGGTGGAGTACAAACTGTCCGACGCGCAGAACAATCTGATCGAAGACGGTCGCCAGCCTATGGTCTACCTGCACGGTGGCTACGAGAACACCCTGCCAAAGATTGAAGAAGAACTGGACGGCAAGGAAAACGGCTACGCCACCACGATCCAGATTGAACCGGAAGACGCCTTTGGCGATTACGATCCGAACCTGCTGAAAGTGGAAGAGCGTGCGCGCCTGCCGGAACCGCTGGAAATCGGCATGCAGTTCGAAGGCCTGCCGGAAGGCGGCGAGGACGACGACGCAATGATCTTCACCGTGACCGAAATCGCTGAAGACAAAGTGGTCCTGGACGGCAATCACCCGCTGGCCGGCATGGCCCTGCGCTTCGAACTGAAAGTGGTCGACGTGCGCGCCGCCACCGAAGAAGAAATCGCCCACGAGCACGTGCATGGCCCGCATGGCCACCATCACCACGACGGCGACGATGAAGGCGACGATGGCGAGGAAGGCGATCACTTCCGCAGCCATCCAATCCACTAAAGTGAAGAAGCCCCGCACCGCGGGGCTTTTTCATATCACTCGCTGCCCAGTGCAAACAGCGAAGCGCTGCCGGGTATCACGCGCAGCGCGGCCCACTCGGCCCCGATCGCCAGGTGGCCGACGTTCTTGTTCCATTCGATGACCGGGGCGGCCTTGCCCTGTTTGCGGTTATCCACCAGCAGCAACTGGCCCGCGTACTTGTCGGCCTGCGAACGCACCAGGCGGCGGATCTCGGTGAAACCGTCGCGCTTTTGCGCCAGGCGGGCAAAGAAGCCTTGCTCCACATGGGCGCCGATATCGCCATCCATCACCAGTACGACGCCTGCAATGTTCTTGCGCTTGGCGTGCAGGAAGACGCGATGCAGCCAGCCGCGGTTGGCCACCATGCGGTCTTCATATTCGCTGTTGCGGCCAGCTTCGGCCAGGTAGTGATTGTTCTTGGCCGGTACGTTGAGCGTGACGAACAGGACGTTCTCATATTCCCAATAAGTGTTTTCGGCGTAGTCGCGGAACTTGGCGATGCCGGACTGGCGGTTCAGTGCCAGCTTGCCTTTGCCCAGCGCTTCCGGTTCGGGGAAGAACAGTTCGCGGATGCGGTTCAGGCGTTCGATGGCGTTCGATTTGCCGTTGGAGTTGCGGCATTCGGTCCAATCGCTGCCGGCCGGCAGCAGCACCAGCGGACGCTCGGCACTGTTCATCAGGTCACGCCGTTCCTGGTACAGGCTGTCCGTGCATGGCTCGCTGGCCGACTTGATGCCGTTGACAATCAGGAAGGCCGGTTCGCTGCGGCTTGCTTCCGCCAGCATGCGGCGGAATTCAGCATCGCCTTCGCCCTTGGGGAAGTTGTGGCCGAGCAGGGCGAAGCTGAATTCGCCTTTGCGCGGTGCGGCCTTGTCGCCGTGCGCGCTGGCAGACGGCACGGCCAGCGTGGCAGCAGCCAGCGTGGCTGCGGCGAGCAGCGCCCTGAAGGCAAGCCGCCGTCTCATGCCTGCGCCAGGCGCTTGAGCTGGTACAGGCGGTCCAGCGCTTCGCGCGGGGTCATGGCGTCCGGATCGATGTCGTCCAGCGCAGCCAACAGTTCCTCGGCACGCGGGTCGGCAGCAGGAGCGGCCGAAGGCGCTGCGTCGTCGTTGGCATAGGCCACCGGCGCTGCGAACAGGTCCAGTTGCGGCGTCGCATCCAGCGCTTGTGCTTCCAGGCGCGCCAGGTGTTTGCGGGCGGCCTTGATCACCGGCTGCGGCACCCCTGCCAGTTGCGCTACCTGCAAGCCGTAGCTTTGCGAGGCTGGGCCGTTCTGCACCGCGTGCAGGAACACGATGGAATCCTTGTGTTCCACCGCCGACAGGTGCACGTTGGCGGCGGTCGGATGCGCTTCCGGCAACTGGGTCAGTTCGAAGTAGTGGGTCGCGAACAGCGTGAAGCTGCGGCTCGATTCGATCAGGTGGCGCGCAATGGCCCACGCCAGCGCCAGGCCGTCGAAGGTCGAGGTGCCGCGGCCGATTTCGTCCATCAGCACCAGCGAGTGTTCGGTGGCGCCGTTCAGGATGGTGGCAGCTTCCGTCATCTCCACCATGAAGGTCGAACGGCCGCCGGCCAGGTCGTCGGTGGCGCCGATACGGGTGAACACCCGGTCGATCGGGCCGATGGTGGCGCTGGCGGCAGGCACATAGCTGCCTACGTAGGCCAGCAGGGTAATCAGGGCAACCTGGCGCATGAAGGTCGATTTACCGCCCATGTTCGGGCCGGTGATCAGCAGCAGGCGGCGGTCGGCCATGAATTTGCAGTCGTTGGCAATGAAGCGCTCGATCTGGTTTTCCACCACCGGGTGGCGGCCTTCCACGATATTGATGCAGGGCTCGGCCACCAGGTTCGGCGCGCACCAGTTGTTGCGCAGCGCGTGTTCGGCCAGGGCGCACAGGGTGTCGACCTGGGCCAGGGCCTGGGCGATTGCCTGCAGCGGGCCGATGAACGGCGCCAGCGCTGCCAGCAGCTCGTCGTACAGCATCTTCTCGCGCGCCAGGGCACGGTCCTGCGCCGACAAGGCCTTGTCTTCGAAGGCTTTCAGTTCCGGCGTGATGTAGCGTTCGCAGTTCTTCAGGGTCTGGCGGCGGCGGTAGTCTTCCGGCACCTTGTCAGCCTGGCCGTTGGTGACTTCGATGTAGAAGCCGTGCACGCGGTTGTATTCGACGCGCAGGTTGGCGATGCCGGTGCGTTCGCGTTCGCGGGTTTCCAGGTCGACCAGGAACTGGCCGGCGTTTTCCGACAGGCCGCGCAGTTCGTCCAGCTCCGCGTCGTAGCCGCGCGCGATTACGCCGCCGTCGCGCACCATGGTGGCCGGTTCCGGCATGATGGCGCGCACCAGCAGGTCGACGCAATCCTTCGGCTCGTTCAGGCCGAAGTGCAGCTTGGCCAGCAGGCCCTGTGCGTTGTCGTGGCTGAGGGCGCGCTGCATGGCGTGTTGCAGCTTGGGCAGCTGCTGCAGGCCGTCGCGCAGGGCCGAGAGGTCGCGCGGGCGGGCCGAGAGCAGGGCCACGCGGGTGGTGATGCGTTCGATATCCGGCACTTGCGCCAGGTGGTAGGCCAGCGAGCCGGTGGTGTCCTGCTGCATCAGCGCGGCGATGGCGTCGTGGCGCGCGCGGGCCACCGACTGGTCGCGCTTCGCATGGTGCAGCCAGTGGCGCAGCAGGCGCGAACCCATGGCGGTGCGGCAGTGGTCCAGCAGCGAGAACAGGGTAGGGGACTCCTGGCCGCGGATGGTTTCCGTCAGTTCCAGGTTGCGGCGCGTTGCCGCGTCCAGGCCAATGTATTCGTTTTCCGTTTCGCAGGAGAGGCTCTTGACGTGCTGCAGGCCGCGGCCCTGGGTCGATTGCGCATAGCGCAGCAGGGCGCCCGCCGCACCGAATGCCGCGCCCAGGCCTTCCGCGCCAAAGCCGGTCAGGGTGGCGACCGCCAGCTGGTCCAGCAAGGCTTTGTGGCCGTGCACCACGTCGAAGTGCCAGGCCGGCACGTTGTTGACGTGGCAGATCGAGATGTCGTCGAACATGTCGGCATCGTCGCCGCGCAGGATTTCCGCGGGCGCAATGCGCTCCAGCTCCTGGCCCAGGCGGGTGTTGACGCTGCGCTGGTCGCCGGAGAATTCCATCAGGCGCAGCGCGCCGGAAGCCAGCGACAGCCAGGCCAGGCCGCAAGTGACCACCTTGCGGTTGCTGATCATGGTCATGGCCAGCAACGGGCGCTCCGATTTTTCCGGCAGCAGGTCGGAGTCGGTCAGGGTACCCGGCGTCACCACGCGCACCACCTTGCGCTCGACCGGACCCTTGGCCAGCGCCGGGTCGCCGATCTGCTCCGCAATCGCGCAGGACTCGCCCACTTTGACCAGCTTGGCCAGGTAGCCGTCCAGCGAATGGAAGGGCACGCCCGCCATCTTGATCGGCACGCCATTCTGGGTGCCGCGCGCCGTCAGCGTGATGCCCAGCACGCGCGAAGCCTTCTCGGCGTCGTCGAAGAACAGCTCGTAAAAGTCGCCCATGCGGTAGAACACCAGCATATTCGGGTAATCGGCCTTGATGCGCAGGTACTGCTGCATCATCGGCGTGACTTTTTCGGCCGGGCTGTTCTTGACGGCGTCGGGATTGATTTCGGAAGGCAGGGTGGTCATTTTTCGGAATTTCGTTCGGCGTCGCGCCGGGCGCGGTAAAACGTTGCATTTTACCCCACGGGGCGGCTGTGCGACAGCCGCGCGGTTTCATAGGCAAACCGCTCTAATGATGCTTTATGGCAACGAATTGTGCGAGACTTCTTGCCCAAATGCAGTTAAACTTCCGTCAAATTATTTTTCGGCAAGACTTGTTCTGCTGGTATAGGAATCCTTGTGAATCGACTATTTAAGCCCCGCACCACCGGTTTCACCCTGATCGAAGTGATGGTGACGGTAGCCATCATCGCCATCCTGGCTGCGGTGGCGTTGCCAATGTATAAAGACTATATCATCCGTGGCCACATTCCCCAGGCCACCAATGGCTTGTCGGACATGCGCATCAAACTGGAGCAATTCTTCCAGGATACCCGTACCTACGCTGGCGCTTGCGCCGCCGGTGCGCCCGCAGCGCCGCCGACCAACCCGGATTTCACCTTCACCTGCACCATCGCCGCTGACGGCTTGAGCTATGAGGTGAAAGCCGAAGGGCTGGGCAGCATGCGTGGCTTCACCTACACGCTCGATACTGCCAATGTCAAAAAGACCACGGCCTCGCCGACCGGCTGGGGGACGTCGAACACTTGCTGGGTGATCGGTAAAGGCGGGCGCTGCTGATGCGTAAGCAACGTGGTGTGACCCTGATTGAGCTGATGGTGGCCATCAGCGTGCTCGGTATCCTGCTGGCGCTGGCAGTGCCGAGCTTTTCGCGCATGATCCAGGATGCGCAAAACCGCACTGCCGCGGAATCCCTGCTGAATGGCCTGCAGCTGGCGCGGGCAGAAGCGCTGCGGCGCAATACCCCGGTGCGCTTTACCCTGACCGACCAGGACGGCAAAGTGGCCTGGAAGGTTGGCTGCGTCAATGCCAACATCTGTTCGGCCACCCTGCAGGAACGCACGCCGGACGAGGGCGGCGGCAATGCGCGGGTTGGCGTCAATACCGCAGCCCTGCCTAATCCGCTCACGGCGGCCACCTTCACCACGGTGCTGGCCGCTGGCGCTGGCCTCGACGATCCAGCGTTTGTCACCTTCGACAGCTTTGGCCGCGTTCCGGCTGCCGCCGGCACCGAAATCCGCCGTATCGACATCACCAACGCCAAGTCCACGATCGCACGCCGGTATGTGGTGACGATCGGCGCGGGTGGCCAGGTCCGCATGTGCGACCCCGACACCAGACTGGGCGGCACGCCCCAGGGCTGTACTTAAGGAGCAAATCCATGATTCGCAATCTCAAACCTGGCAGCCAGGATGGCATCGTATTGCTTGAAGCGTTGGCGGCGATCCTGATCTTCTCATTCGGCATCCTGGCCTTCCTGTGGATGCAAGCGTCGGCGACGCGCCAGGTCACCGATTCCAGGTATCGCCTGGAGGCCAGCTTCCTGGCCAACCAGCTCCTGGGCGACATGTGGGTGCATAGCAATAACCTGGCGCAATACCAGGGCACCAACGTGGCCGTGGCCACCCTGCCGAATGGCAAACGCACGGTGGTCGTGGCAGGCAACCAGGTGACCGTCACCATCAATTGGAAGCTCCCGGGCGAGACCAGGGCGCATACCTACCAGGCCGTGGCCCAGATCAACGGTTGAGGAAAAAAATGTACCACTCACAAAAAGGCTTTACGCTGATCGAGGTCATGGTTGGCCTGGTCATCGGCATGCTGGGCACACTGATCGTGGCGCAGGCATTCACCAATAACGAAGCGCGCAAGCGCGCCACCACCAGCACCGCCGATGCGCAGGCCAACGGTGCGATCGCGCTGTACATGCTGGAGCGCGATGCCAAGGCGGCAGGGTGGGGCATGACGGCCAATGCCAATACCTACGTCGGCTGCACCACAATCTATGCCTACTGCGACCGCAGTGCCGATTGCGGCGGGGTGGAAGGCCGCCTGGGCGGCATCACCTTTGCGCCTGCCCTGATCACCGATGGCGGCAGCAATCCCGACACCCTGACCATCCAGTATTTCGCCGATCCGAACCTGGCCTCGACCCTGCCGTCCGGTTCCACCACCATCCGCAGGAAAATGCCGCAGCAATCGTCGGAGCTGGACGTCGCCAGCGCGGCCGTCTGTTCGGAAGGCGACCTGGCCCTGGTGGCGTCGGGCGGCAACTGCACCGTGATGAAAATCACCGAGGTGCAGGAACAGGCTTCCAAGCTGCAGCACAATCCTGGCGCCCATGGCGAGTACAACCCGGCCCCGAGTTTCTACACGACGAACACCTGGCCGAAATATGATGCCGGCGCCACCGTATCCTGTTTCAAACCGGCCAACGGCGGCCCGATCTTCCGCAAGACCTACTCGATCGACACGGCCAAGCGCGAGCTGCAGCGGAGCGACAACTCGCAAAATCCCGTCGTCGCCAACGAGACTGTCATGAACGATGTGATTGACCTGCAGGCCCAGTACGGCGTTGCCGTCGCCAATAGCCAGGTCATCAGCAGCTGGGTCAACGCTTCGGATCCGGGCTGGACCAATCCGGCGCCAGCCGACTGGCGGCGCGTCAAGGCCATCCGCGTGGCGCTTGTCACGCGTGCCAGCCAGTACGAGCGTCCGGCCGCCGGCGCAGCGTGCTCGGCGACCACGGCGCTGGCCACCAGCTGGGGGGCGATCAACACGCAAAACTATCCCGCCGAGTGGGGCTGCTATCGCTATCGGGTGTTCGAGACGGTGATCCCGCTGCGTAACGTGATCTGGGGGCATGTATGAAATCGGTAGTCAAAGCAGGCGGGCGCCGCCGGCAACAGGGCGTGGCGCTGGTGATGGCCTTGATCGTGCTGGTGGCCATGACGCTGGCCGGGCTGGCCATGATCCGTTCGGTCGATACCTCGTCCCTGATCGCGGGCAACCTGGCCTTCAAGCAAAGCGCCGCCATCAGTGCCGATGCCGGTGTCGAAGCCGCCATCGGCTGGGTCTCTGCCAACGCGACCACGCTGGACCAGGACGCCGGTAACAGGGGCTATTGGGCCAGCAGCCAGGCTGCGCTTGACCTGACCGGGAATGACACCCCAGAGGCCGACGACGACCTGAACTGGGGCGATACCTCGCGCGTCGTCCAGCTTGCAACCGATGGCGCCGGCAACCAGGTGTCCTACGTGATCCACCGCATGTGCGATGTGGCAGGCGAGTTCGATCCAGGCCGCTGTTCCACTGTGCCGGCGCCGAATGGGTCAACGGTCAACAGCATCGGCATCTTGCGCCCCATGCTGACTTACCAGCCAGGGCCCGATAGCGCTTCCAACAGCGCACTGGCCATGTACCGCATTACGGTGCGGGTGGTTGGCCCACGTTCCAATGTCAGCTTCGTGCAGGCAGTTATTTCACAATGAGTATGCGAGACCTATCAATGAGGCCACTCTTTAAACAACTGATGCTGGCGGCACTGTTTGCCGGCAGCGTGCTGGGAGCAGCCCTGTCGCGCGCTGCCGGCACGGACCTGGCGGACAAGCCGCTGGCAAACTCCACGACGGCGGTGCTGCTGCCCAATATCATGCTCGACCTGGACAACTCCGGCAGCATGCTGTGGAGCTACATGCCGGACTACGTCCGCATGAAGTCGGGCAATACTTTTGAATATTACTGCCGCAACACCGACGGCCGGATCAGTGCCGTGTGCAACCAGGGCGACCCGCCCTTTGCCGCCAGCGCATTCAACAAGATCTACTATAACCCTGCCGTGCGCTATGACTGGCCGGTCAACCACGACGGCACGCGCCGGGCCGACGTATCCGGCACACCGCGTACTGCCTACCGCTCGCCGTGGTCCGGCATCCCGAGCGACGGCTTCGGCCGCCAGCGCGTGGAATGGACTTTTGAAGAGACGTCGATGACCGACCCATGTGGCCGCCGCCGTGGCTGCGACACGCTGCGCGCCACCGACACGGTCAACCTGGCCTCGATCGGCAGCGTGACGGCGGATTATCCTGACCGCGTCTGGTGCACCTCGTCCACCTCGACTAACTGCGTCAGGGCAATCGACGGCAGCAACTACGCCTATCCGGACGGCACATACGATACGCCGCGGCTGAGCAAGGGGGCACCGTATTACTACAATGTGACCGTGACCTGGTGCAAGTCCAACGGCACCAAGTGCCAGGAAAACCGCGACAACACCCATACCACGGTCAATTACAGCCAGTGGGAACGGGTGGACATTGTCCCGTCCCGCAACAGCTATCCGAAAGCTGCCAGCCGCACCGATTGCGCCGCCGCCTCCAGCTGCACCTTTGACGAAGAGATCACCAATTTTGCGACCTGGTACGCGTGGTACCGTACCCGCACGCAAATGGCGAAGTCGGCCATCGGCCTGGCGTTCAAGGATGTGCGCGGCACGCCAAAGGACGTCACGGTCGACCGGACCGATGCGAACTATTTCCATGCGCGCATGGGCTTGATGACCATCGACAATTCCACCATCAAAGTACCGCTGAACGCCTTCGAAAGCTCGCACAAGGAAACGTTCTACTCTGAGCTGTATAAGCTCAATCCCGACACCAGCACGCCATTGCGGGCCGCGCTGAACGAAGTCGGCCGCTTGTATAAGTTCGGCAAGAATGCCGCCTTCCCGGATGGCCCGGATCCTATCCAGGCGGCATGCCAGCGCAACTTCGCCATCCTGGCAACGGACGGCTACTGGAACGGCAACGCTTCGCTGGATATCGACCTGGACCGGACCGTAGCGTTGGGGGACCAGGACGGCGACCTGACCCGGGCGCCGCGCCCATCGTATGCGCCGTACACCAACGGCGATAACGTCTCGCTGGCCGACGTCGCCTTCTACTATTACAACAATGACCTGCGTCCGAACATGGAAAACATCGTCCCGAGCGCGGGCGGTGCGCCGAACGTCGGTGACGTGGCCAACCACCAGCACATGACCACGTTCACGCTGGGCCTGGGCGTCGATGGCTCGCTGCCTTTCCGCAAGGATTACAAGACGGCCAAGACGGGTTCCTATTTCAACATCATGCAGGGCACGCAGAACTGGCCGGCGCCCACCGAGAACACGCCGGAGACCATCGACGACCTGTGGCACGCCGCCGTCAGTGGCCGTGGCACCTATTTCAGCGCCAAGGACCCGGCGGCACTGCAGGAAAGCCTGCACCAGGCCTTGGGCAGCATCGGCCAGTCCGACGGCAGCGGCGCGTCCGCCGCGACCAGTAACCTGCAGCCGACTGAAGCCGATAACTGGGTCTACATCGCCAACTACCGCACCGGGGCATGGGATGGTGAACTGAGCGCCTACACCATGAACACCACCAGCGGTGAAGTCACCGGTGATCCGCGCTGGCAGGCGACGGCGCGCTTGCGCCTCAAGATTGCGGCCGACGGCAGCGACACGCGCACCATCTGGACCTCGGACGCCAACAATAACCTGGTGCCGTTCACGACTGCGGACATGTCCAATGAGCAGAAGGCTTATTTCAACGCGACAGTCCAGCAATCGCTGAGCCAATACAATTCCTGGAGTACCACGCAAAAGAACGCCGCCAGTGTCGATACCCTGGTGCGCTTCCTGCGCGGGCAAGATCCAATGGTGTCGGTGGACGGCGAAAACAAGCGCTTCTACCGCGAGCGTGACAAGGTGCTGGGCGACTTCGTGCACGCCCAGCCGGTGCACGTGAGGCAACCACCCTTCAAGTTCCAGGACGCCGGCTATTCGGCATTTGTCACTGCTAACGAAAACCGTGCGGCCACGGTCTACGCTGCCGCCAATGACGGCATGCTGCACGCCTTTGATGCGCTGACCGGCGACGAGCGCTGGGCCTACATTCCTCCGATGGTGCTGCCAGACCTGTGGCAATTGGCACACAGCGACTACGCCGACCGCCACCGCTATTTCCTGGACGGCTCACTCACGGTAGCCGATGTCAAGATTGGCACGGAATGGAAAACCATCCTGATCGGCGCCATGGGCAAGGGTGGCCGCGGCTACTACGCCCTGGACATCACCAATCCGGCGGCGCCAAGGGCATTGTGGACCTACACGGCCGCAGACAACCCGAACCTGGGCTATAGCTTTGGCCCGGCGCATGTGACCAAGGTCAATGACAAATGGATGGCGGTGCTCACGTCCGGCTACAACAATATTGCGGAAAGCGGCCGTTACGACGGTGATGGCAAGGGCCACGTGTTCATGCTGGACCTGGCCGATGCAAGGATGAAAGCCAATGTCATCGACATGGCCACCGACGCTGGCTCGCGCACCAACCCAAGCGGGCTGGCCCGCCTGAACCTTGCGGCCTACGATTTCAACCAGAACAACTCCGTCGTCGCGGCCTGGGGCGGCGACCTGCTGGGCAATATGTGGCGCTTCGACCTGAAGGCGCGCACGGTCACCAAGTTGCTGGCACTGGGCAGCAGCCGGCCGATCATGGCGGCGCCGGACCTGGCCGATACCGGATCGATCACGGTGTATTTCGGCACCGGCCGTTTCCTGGGCACCAGCGACCTGGTGGTGCCAACGACGCCGGGCACGCCGCAAATTGTCGGTGCGTTCAAGGACGACCTCGAGCGCACGACGCCGTTGGCGCTGGACTCGCTGGTCAAGCGCACCATGAGCAGTTCCGATACCAGCCGCGACATCACCGACATGGGCACCGGGTCGGCAGACGCTGGCTGGTACTTTGAACTGCCTGGCGCAGGCGAGCGGGTAGCGGTCGATCCGCAACTGTTCGAAGGCACGTTCGTGGTGCCGACCGTGGTGCCGGCAGCTTCCGCTTGCCAGCCGGGGGGCTTCAGCTGGATGTACCAGTTCAGCGCGAATGGCGGCAAAGCCAATCCGAATGCGCCGCTGGGCTCCAGGCTGACCTCGCCGGTCGTGGGTATGTCGGTGAGCCTGCTGCCAAGCGGCAAGCCGGTGATCATTGCCGTGACTGCCGATGGCAAACGCCCCAAAACCATCGGCTTGAACAAGCCGTCCAATGGCGGCGGCGGCAATGGCACTACGCCAGCCACGACCCGCCTGCAGTGGCGTGAGTTGGGCAAATAAGATGCGGCGTGCACCGTGGGGCAAGGCCGGCGCCTTGGCCCTGGCGGTGCTGGCCCACCTGGCGTTGCTGCTTGGCGCGGGGCGCCATGGCAGCATGCCGAGGCCGAAGGCGCCGCCACAGCCGGCGCCGGTTACACTGATGGTTGCCCTGCTGCCGGATCCGCCGCAGCCCGTCACAGGAGGCGGCTGCGTCGCCGAGTTAGTCCAGCCACGGCCGGTGGCGCCAATTGAGGTTGCCGCCATCGGGCCCGCGCCCGATCCAGCTCCCGAAGCACCCGCGGTGCCGGAGCCAACCGAGACACCTCCCCAGTTCTTCCCCTTGCCTGAGCTGACCAGTCCCCCCCAGGTCACCAGCGGCCTGACGCGTGGCGATTGGCTCGAGTTGCCGGGCACCAGCGGCGGCTATATCACCGTGCGTTTCTGGATCAATGCGCTGGGCGAAGTCGTGCGCGCGCAAGTGGTCGAGGTTGACGGCAATTCAGACGACGAGGAAAAACTGCTGCCGGCCCTGCGGCAAATTCGTTTCCTGCCAGCCCGCATCGGGCACCTGGCCGTAGCCAGCGAGCTGAAAATGGAATTGCGCGTGGTGCGCAACGCCGGGCTGTAAAGCGTCAGGCCGCCGCTTGCAGCGCAGCCGGCTGGCGCAGCGGCAGCACGACCCGGAAAGCGGTGCCCTGGCCCGGCGTGGTCAGCACGTCGATGCGGCCGCCGTGGCTGCGCACGATCCCATGCGAGACCGAGAGCCCAAGCCCGGTGCCTTTGCCAACCGGCTTGGTGCTGAAGAAGGGGTCGAAGATGCGCGGCAGCACCTCAGGCGCGATGCCGCAGCCGTTATCGGCAATCTCGACCCAGGCTTCGCCGCCGTCCACCCCGGAGCGAATGACAATCTCGCCGCGTTGCGGGGCCACGGCGTGGCTGGCGTTGACCAGCAGGTTGAGGAAGACCTGGTTCAGTTCCGACTGGCGGCATTCGACCGGCGGCAGCGTGCCGTATTCCTTGCGCACCACGGCCACGTTGCGCAGTTCGCTGGCGATGATGTGCAAGGTGGAGTCGATGCCCTGGTGCAGCTCGGCCCATTGCCAGTCTTGGCGCGCGCCGTCGCGCGAGAAGTCCTTCAGCGACTGCACGATCTTGCTGACCCGGTTCATCCCGTCGCGCGACTGTTCCATCAGCAGCGGAATATCCTGGCGCAGGAAGTCCAGCTGCAATTCGGCGCGGCGGGCCGGCAGGCCACGCGTCGACAGCGGCGCAAAGCCGGCTTGCTCGGCGCGCTCGTAGCTGCCCAGCATGTCGAACAGGTTCTGCAGGTACTCTTCGAGGGTGCCGAAGTTGGATGACAGGAAGCCCAGCGGATTATTGATTTCATGCGCCACGCCGGCAGCCAACTGGCCGATCGACGCCAGCTTTTCCGAATGCACCAGGCGGCTTTCCAGTGAACTGCGTTCGGCGATTTCTGCCTGCAGGCTGGCGTTGGCGCCGGCCAGTTCGGCAGTGCGCGCCGCCACCCGTGCCTCCAGCTCGTCGTTGGCCTGCCGCAGCTGGCGGTTGAAGCGGCCGATGATGGCGTGGCTGCGGATCAGGCGCACGGCAGCGTAAAGCAGTAAGCCGGCCAGGGCGGCGGCGAATATCAGCAACAGTTGCCGGTGCAGTTGCGCCTGGCGTGCCGCGCGCTGCTGGTGGGCGTTCAACAGGGCTTCGATGCGCTCCAGGTGCGGCGCGGTAGTCACCGTGTCGAAGCGCTGCATCAGGATGCCGACCTGGTAAGCCTCGCGCAGCACGGTACGCGCATGGGCCACGAAGATATCGAGGCGCAGTGCCGCTGCCGGTGGCAGGCGCGGCCGTACTGTCTGCAGCGCATCGATTGCCTGGGCAATGTCGGGCAGCTCATCTTCGTTGCCGCCCTCGCCATAGACCACGGTTGGCATCAGGATCTGGCGTACCGCCGCTCCCGCCTTGGCCGGCAGCTGGGCGTCCATATCGTAAGCCGCGCGCGGCAGGAAGCTGAGGGAATTGCGCAGCACGGTGTGGTGGGTCTTGAAGGCCTCGACCAGCTGCAGCTTGTCATCCAGCGCCTGGCGGTAGGCGGCGATAGCCGGGACCAGGCCGGGCACACTGGCGGCGTCATGCACGCTGGCCAGGCGGTCGAGTTGGCGCGGCAGCTCCGCCATTTCCGCCGGCGAGGGCGACAAGCTGTCGTAGTTGCGCAGCATGCCGATGCGCAGCTTCATCATGGCTTCTTCCCAGCCGTCATCGACTGCCTTGAGCTGGCGCAGGGTGGCCACGTCGACAAAATGGTCGGCCGGGTGGTAATCGCTGGCACGCAAGTAGAAGAACAGCAGTGCAGATCCAAGTGCCAGCGCCACCAGCAGCAATGACAGGGGCATGGCGCGCGGTGGGCGGCTCATGGCTGTCCCCCAGGCCCCGCGTCCAGCGTTTGCAGGAATTTGGCAATCAGCGCGCGGTCGTCCGCGCTGGCGATGCGGCCCAGCTGCAGCAGGAACATCTGGTCGATCGCCTGCTCCAGCGTGGCGGCTGAACCGTCGTGGAAATAGGGCGCGGTGCGCGCCACATTGCGCAGGCTGGGCACCTTGAATTGCTGGCCGATGCCGTTGCGCCCGCGTTCGGCGGCCGGCAGCAGCTCGGCCATCACACCGAACTGCTGGAACATATTGCCGCCGGCATTCACGCCCTGGTGGCAGGTGGCGCAGCCATAGCGCTTGAAGCGCGCATAGCCGTCGAGTTCCTCTTCGCTCAAGGCCTTGCGGTCGCCGCGCAGGTAGCGGTCGAAGCGCGAACCCGGTGTCAGCAGCGTGCGCAGGTAGGCGGCCAGCGCGTCCTGGATATTGGCGGCGGTAACGCCATCGCGGTATTGGTTTGCGAAGATGCGCTGGTAGGGCGCGTTGGCGCCGATGGCGCGCACCACGTCCGGCCAGCGCCCGCCCATCTCCTGCGGGTTTTCCACCACTTGCGCCACCTGTTGTTCCAGCGTGGCGGCTTTGCCTTCCCAACCCTGGCGGAAATTGAGTGCGGCATTCAGCACGGTGGGGGTGTTGTGCGCCAGCGGCTTGCCGTCCCTCCCTTGGGCGCGGGCCAGGCCGTCGGCCCCGGCGCGTGCCGGCTGGTGGCAGTTTGCGCAGGAGATGCGGCCATTGCCGGACAGGCGTGTATCGGAAAACAGCAGGCGCCCCAGCGCGGCGCGCGCGGGATCGGCCACTTTCACTGCCGGAACCGGCAGGATCGGTTCAGCAGCCTGCAGGGCAGGGCAAGCGAGCAGGACCACGAACCAGGCTGCGGGACGCATGATGCCTCCTCAGGCGGCCAGGCCGTGGGTGTGCCAGTAATGGCGCACGGCGGCGCGGATATTCTCGCGCAGCTGCTGGTTGTCCCACGGCTTGGTGTAGAAGCGGTACAGGGCGCCGCGGTTGACGCTGTCCATGATGGTGGCCAGCTCGGTCTGGCCGGACAGGATGATGCGCAGGGTGTCCGGATACAGGTCCTTGATGCGGTCCAGCAGGTCGGTGCCGCTCATGCCATCCATGCGCTGGTCGCACAGCACCAGGTGCACCGGGTTTTGCGCCAGCAGGTCGAAGGCCTGCGCTGCGCTGGTGGCGCTCAGGAGGTGGTATTGCTCGTGGCGCAGCAGGCGCTCCAGCGCCGCCAGCACCATCGGCTCGTCGTCGATCAGCAGCAAGGTCGGCGCCACGTTGGCAGGACAGCCGTCGGCCGGCGCCAGGCGGCGGCCTTGGCGCAGCAGGGCCTCGAATGCCACGGCAGGCAGCGGGCGCGAAAAATAGTAGCCCTGGATCTGGTCGCAGCGGCGGCGCACCAGGCAGGCCAGCTGCGCATCGGTCTCCACGCCTTCGGCCACCACCTGCAGGCCGAGGCTGCGCGCCATGCCGAGGATGCCGTCGACCAGGGCGGCGTCGCCAGGATCGCTGGCAATGCCGTCGATGAAGGACTTGTCGATCTTCAGCGTGTCGACCGGGAAGTGCTTGAGATAGGCCAGGCTGGAATGGCCGGTGCCGAAATCGTCGATCGCCACTTTGACGCCGATCTGGCGCAGCGCCGCCAGCACGCCGGCGGTACGGTGGGTGTCGTCCATCAGCGCGCTTTCGGTCACTTCCAGTCCCAGCATGCCAGGCGGGACGCCATGCCGCGCCAGGGCCTGTTCCACCGTCTGCTGGAACTGCGCGTCGCCGAACTGGCGGCTGGCAACGTTGACCGCGATGTTCAGCCCCGGCGCCAGCCGTGACCAGCGCGCAGCCAGCATGCAGGCCTCGTCGACGATCCAGGCGCCGACCGGCACGATCAGGCCATTCTCTTCCAGCAGCGGCACGAATTCGGACGGCGGCACCAGCCCATGGCCGGGGCGCTGCCAGCGCAGCAGGGCTTCGGCGCCGACCACGCGGCCGGAGCGCAGGTCGACCTTGGGCTGGTAGTGCAGTTCGAACTCGCCCTGTTCGCAGGCGCGCCGCAGCGCCGCTTCCATGGCCAGGCTGCGCTGCGCGTGGGCGGCAATGGTGTCGCTGTAGCAGCACACCGGCTGCGCCGGCTGGCGCCGTGCGTATTGCAGGGCGGCTCCAGCGTGCAGCAGCAGGGAAGCGGCATCGCTGCCATCGCGCGGATGGATGGCGACGCCGAGCCGTGCATCGATGACGACATCGCTGTCCTGCAGCGGCACCGGCAGGCAGCAGGCGCGGCGCGCCTCGCCGGCCGCCAGTTCCGGCGCGGAAAAGCCGGGCGGCAACAGCAGGCCCAATTCGTCGGCACCCATGCGGCCCAGGCGGACGCCGGCCGGCGCCCAGGCCTGCAGCCGCTGCACCAGTTGGCACAGCACCGCGTCGCCCATCTGGTAGCCCAGCACGTCGTTGATGCGGGCCAGGCCTTCCAGCCCGACCAGCAGCAGGGCGCCGGCGGCGTTGTCCTGCAGCGCCAGGTCCAGCTGGCGCGTGAACTCGAGCCGGTTGGCCAGGCCGGTGGCGCTGTCATGGTGTTCCAGGTGCATGCTGCGGGCGCGCGTGCCTTGCAGCAGCAGGCGTACTTCCAGCAGGTGGTGCACGCGCTGCAGCAGTTCTTCGAAGTCGAAGGGCTTGCCGATGAAGTCGCGCGCGCCGGCCGTCAGGGCACGCAGCTTGTAGTCATGGGCAGCAGTGATGGCCAGCACCGGCGGGTAGTCGTCGGGCGCCATGGCCTTCATGTGCTCAAGCACGGTGAAGCCGTCCATTTCCGGCATGTTCAGGTCCAGCAGCACCAGGTCATACGGCTGGCGGCGGTACATTTCGCAGGCCTGGCGCGGGTCGGTGCTGCGGTCGATGGCGCTGTAGCCTGCCTGCGCCAGGACCGTGGCCAGCAGCTCGACGTTGTTCGGGTGGTCGTCCAGCACCAGGATGCGGGCCTTGGCCAGATCGGCTTGGGTGAGCATGATTCCTCCTGTTTAATCTTGTGATTGATGCCAGCGTGCCCACGCCATGGCGACGGCGGCCAGCAGCTGTTCTTCATCGACGGGCTTGGGAAGGAAGGCAATGGCGCCGGCGTTCTCGAAGCGGGTCCGGGTATCGGCTGTATGGGAACCGGTGACGGCAATCACGGCGCTGCGCGGCATGCACTCGGCCAAGTGCGCCTGCAGTTGGCAGCCGTCCATGCCGGGCATGTGCAGGTCGAGTATCACGCAGTAGGGCGGCTGCTGCGTGGCTGCCGCCAGCAGTTCGGCACCGCCGGCGAAGCCGTAGGCCGGCAGGCCGGCCGCGCGCAGCAGCCTCAGCACGGCGCGCCGCACGGGCTCTTCGTCGTCGACGACTGCAATCCAGGGAAGTGAGGTATCCATGACGCCAGCTTAGGCGCCAGGACGGCGGCCGGCTATTGCACCTTGGTGCTATGCCTGTTCCAGCAGGCGCACCAGGGCCGTGACGCTGCGTACCTGCATTTTCTGCAGGATGCGGGCGCGGTGGATCTTGATGGTCTGCTCCGCCGTGCCGAGGGCGGCGGCAATCTGCTTGTTCAGCATGCCTTCGGCCAGCAAGGGCAGCACTTCGCGCTCGCGCGGCGTCAGGCTGTCCAGGCGCTGTTGCACGGCCGCCTGGCTGGCCTGGCTGGCGCGCGCCGCGGCATTGCGCTGCAGCGCGCAATGCACCGCCGCCAACAAAGCTTCTTCGTCGACCGGCTTGGTCAGGAAGTCGGTGGCGCCGGCCTTCATGGCCTGCACGCCCGAAGCCAGGTCGCCGTGGCCGCTGAGGAAGATCACCGGCAGCAGGCTGGCGCGCTCGGCCAGCAGGCGCTGCAAGCCCAGGCCGTCCATGCCCGGCATCGACAGGTCGAGCACGATGCAGCCGGCTTCGCGCGGTGCCTCGCCTGCCAGGAATTCCTCGGCACTGCCAAAGCCGCGCACCTGGTGGCCGGCGGAGGCCAGCAGCCGTTGCAGTGCCTTGCGCACATCCGGCTGGTCGTCGACCAGGTTGATCCAGGGCGCCGCGCTCACGCCGCCTCCGGCAGGCTGAGATGGAAGGCGGCGCCGCCGCCATCGAGGTTGGCGGCCCACAGCTTGCCGCCGTGCGCGCTGGCGATATTGCGGCAGATCGACAGGCCGAGGCCCATGCCGTGCTCCTTGGTGCTGAAGAAAGGATCGAAGATGCGTTCCAGCTGGCCATCGGCGATGCCGGGGCCGCAGTCGCTGACCACGAAGCCCAGCATGCCGTCGCCGTCGCGCGTGCAGCGCAGCGTCACGGTGGCCGTGCCGGGCGCGCAGCCGGCCATCGCGTCGCAGGCATTGACCAGCAGGTTGATCAGCACCTGCTGCAATTGCACGCGGTCGGCCAGCACTTCGGCGTCGTCCACCTGTACGTCGAGCTTGAGCGCCACGCCCCGGTTGATCAGCTCATTGCGCAGCAAGGCTGCCACTTCGGTGGCCAGGGCACTGGCCAGGATCGGCTGCTGCTGGCTGTCGGCCTTGCCGAACAGGCTGCGCAGGCGGCGGATGATTTCGCCGGCGCGGCGATCGGCCGCCACGATGTCGCCCAGGATCTCGGTCACCTCGTCCAGCGCCGGCTGCGGGGCACGCAGGAAGCGCTGGGCGGCCTGGGCGTTGCTGAGGATGGCCGTCAGGGGCTGGTTCAGTTCATGGGCCAGGGCGCCGGACAGCTCACCCAGCATGGCCACGCGCGACAGCCGCGTGACTTCCTGCTGCTTTTGCTGGATCGCCAGCTCCGCCTGTTTGCGCTCGCTGACATCCTGCGAAATGCCGCGCACCAGGCGCGGCTGGCCGTCCGCGCCGGCTTCCACGCTGCCGCGCGAACTGATCCAGCGCACCGTGCCGCCTGCCAGCAGCAGGCGGAATTCGGTGTGGTAGCGCTGGTGCGGCGCGGTCAGCACGGCAGCGGCGCTGGCGCGGTCGTCCGGGTGCACGCGCTGCAGCACGGCGTGCAGGGTGACCGTTTCTTCCGGCCCGAAGCCGAACAGCCTGCGCCACAGCGGCGAGGCCCATACCTGCTGCTGCACCAGGTCGCGTACCCACAGCCCGAGGTCGGCCGCTTCAGCCGCCAGCGCCAGGCGGTCGGCGTTCTCGCGCGCCGCAGCCAGTGCCTCGCGCAACTGGTTCGCCGCGTCCAGCAGGGCTTGCCGCAAGTCGTTGGCTTCGCGCAGCGGCTGCAGACGGATGTCGGGCAGTTCTCCCTGGCCCACCATGCGCGCTGGCGCCACCAGGGCTTGCACGCTGCCGGCGATGGCCGTGCCCATTTGCCACGCCAGCAGCAGGCCCAGGACGAGCGCCGTGACGGTGCCAGCCACCAGCCAGGCCAAGGCGCGTTTCAATCCGGCCGTCAGTTCGTCGAGCGGAATGCCCATCGCCACCACCCATTTGCTGCGCGGCGCCGTGCTGTACACCGTATATACCGGGATGCCGTCCAGCGACTTCGATTCGAAGGCCCCTTCGGCGGACTGCGCCAGGTGCTGCATCAGCGCTGGCGTCGCGGAGTGGCCGACGTAGCGCGCGCTGTCGTGGCTACGCACGGCAATCTTGCCCTGGGTGTCGAGGATGCCGGCGAGCCAGGTGCGGGGCAACTGCTGTTCCTTCAGCAGGGCATCGAGCTGCGGGGGCTTGGCGGTAGCGTTCAGCGTCATCGTGATTGTGCCGTCCTGGCGCACCGGCACGCCGACCGTGTAAATCAATTCCCCGGCCAGCGGTCCCGGGAATAGGGCCGATACCCCGGGCTGGCCGCTGGCGAGGATCTGCTTGAGCAAGGGCGTGCGCGGCAGCTTGGGCAGCGTGGTGCCGTAAGGGCGGCGCGTCGACAGCAGCAGACCGCCGTCGAGGCCCACCAGCACCACGCTGTCGGCGTGCATATTGGCGATTGCCTGGGTGGCGCGCACATGGAAGCCGGCCAGTTCGCCATCGTGCAACTGGCGCGACGTGGCCAGCGCCTGCAGGCCGGCGATCATGAGGTCGAATTCGCGGTCCAGCGCAGCGGCGGCGGCTTGCGCCCGCGTCAGCGTATTGTCGATCAGTTGCTGGCGGCCGCGTTGGTAATGGTCGGCCAGCAGCAAGCCGGCGGCAGTGGCCATCGGGATCACGCAGCCCAATACCAGGATCGACAGCCGGGCCCTGACGCCCAGCACCCGCTTTGCACACAAAGCCTGCTCCCTTGACTGGCGGCCATGCGGCCCATGCAGGCATTTTTATTTAAAAATGTAGTGAAGGCAATTTACTTGCGTGATGCTAGTTTTAAACTAGTGCCAATTCACAACGCGGCCGCGCTGCTCCGGCACCAGCAGCGTGACGTCGCCCGCTTCCACCGCGCTGGTCGGATCGGCCAGGAAGCGCGACAGGCCGGCTTCGCCGCTGCGCGCCTGCACGCCAACCCAGGCGTCGCGCCAGGTGTGCTTGGCGGCGTACAGGGCGGCGTCGGCCAGGCGCTGCAGCGATTCCGGCGTCAGCGCGCTGGGGCGGCCCGGCATGCCGGGGAAAGCGGTAAAGCCGATCGATACGGTCTTGCGCAGCACCTGTCCGCCCGGGATCAGGAATGCGTGGGCGGCCACCGCCAGGCGGAGCTTTTCCGCCAGCGCGGGCGCGTCGTTGCGGTCGATGAAGCGCGCCACCAGCAGGAATTCCTCGCCACCCCAGCGCACGATGTGGTCGGAGCTGCGCATGCAGTCGCGCAGCAGGCCGGCCGTCTGCTGCAGCACGGCGTCGCCGGCGGCGTGGCCGTGCTGGTCGTTGACGCGCTTGAAGTGGTCGAGGTCGAGCATGAACAGCACCAGGTCGGAATGCGGTTCGGGCGGCATGCTGCGGTGGCGCCGCGCGGCCAGGTCGAAGTCGGCCTGGATGGTTTGCTCCAGGTAGCGGCGGTTGTGCAGGCCGGTCAGCGGGTCGGTCAGGCTGGCCTGCTCCAGGCGGCGCGAGGCCGCTTCCAGTTCCGCTGTGCGCTCGGCCACCAGGCGCTCCAGCCGCTCGCCGCGGCGGCGCAGGGCGTGCAGGCGCAGGCGGAACAGGAAGGCGACGCCGAGTGCGCCAAGCACCCACATCGCGCTGCGGAACCACCAGGTCTGGTAAAAGGCGGGCTGTACGTGCAGTTTGAGCGCCCATTCCTGCGGGCTCCATTGGCCGGCGCGGTTGCTGGCCTGGACCCGCAACTGGTAGTCGCCCGGCGGCAGGTGCGAATAGGCGGCCACGCGCTGGCGCGCATCGACGTTGACCCAGCCGGCGTCGTAGCCGTCCAGGCGGTAGCGGTATTGCTGCTGCTCGGGCGCGCTGAAGTCAGGTGCCGCAAATTCCAGGCGCAGGTCGCGCTGGCTGGGCGCCAGCGTGCGCTCGGCCAGGATGCCGGCGCCGGGCTGTTCGACACCGTCGATGGTGAGCGCAGTGGCGGTGACGGCAGGCTTGTATTCCCAGCGCCGCAGCATGTGCGGCCGCACGCGCAGCAGGCCTTCCGGCGAGCCAAACAGCAGCTCGCCGTTGTGCGTGCGCGAGCGGCTGGCGTAGTACAAGGTGCGGAATTCGTTGCCGTCGGCGTGGTCGAAAGTGCGCCAGCGCCAGGTCAGCGGATCGACGCGCACGCGGCTGCCCAGCCAGACCTGGCCTTGCGCATCCTGCAGCAGCGATTCGGGCGGATGCGGCGGCAGTTTCAGGCGGGTCGAGAGTACGTCGAAGTGCGCGTCCTTGCCGTTGAAGGAACGCAGGATGGCGGCGCCGGCCTGGGTGGCCAGCCACAGCTGGCCATCCTTGTCCACCATCAGGTCCGGCACCCAGTTGTCGGGCAGGCTGTCGGCACGCGCAGGGTCGCGGACAATGCGGCGCGCCTTGCCGGTGCTGGTGTCGAAGGCATTCAGGCCGTCATTGGTGCCGATCCACAGCGTGCCGTCCGGCGCGAAGGCCAGCGCTTCGACTTCGCGGCCGGACAGGCTGCTTGCGTCGTCGGGATCGTGGCGCCAGGCGCTGACGGCGCCGTCCTTGCCGATGCGCGCCAGGCCTTGCTGGGCGCCGGCCCACAGTGCGCCGTCAGCGCCAAACACCATGCTGCGGATTGGCCCGCCGGGCAGGCCCTGGGCGCTGCCGAAGCGCTGCAAGCCCTGCTGGCCCGGGCGCTGGCGGTGCAGGGTGCCGTCCAGGGTGGCCACCCACATGCTGCCATCCGGTCCTTGCGCCAGGCAGGTGACGGCGCCATCGGCCAAGGCATCGCTGCGCCGGGCGTCGGGACGCAAGCCCGCCACCAGCTTGCCGCTGGCATCGAGCACATCGACCCCGTTGCCGTTGGTGCCCAGCCACAGCTTGCCGTCGGCCGCTTCCAGCGCGCGCACAATGGCCGGATGGCTGGGACCGAGCGGGTTGGACGGGCTGTGGCGCAGCTTGAGGAAGGCACGGCTGGCAGGATCATGGTGGGCGATGCCGCCGCCCCAGGTGCCGGCCCAGGCCAGGCCGGAGCGGTCCACCAGCAGGGCGCCGATGCGGTCGTTGCCGATGCTGGCGGTGCTGGTGCTGTCGTGCTGCAGGCGGTCTACCATGGCCAGGCTGGCTGCATCCACCACGTCGATGCCTTTGCCAAAGGTGCCCAGCCAGATCTCTCCCGGCAGCGGTTCGGCGATACTGTAGATCCAGAAGTGGCTGAGGCCAGCCACGCTGCGCACGGTGCCGCTGGCCGGGTCGTATACGGCGGCGCCCTGGCGCGAACTGCCGATCCAGATGCGGCCCTGGCTGTCCTGGAACAGGCGGATCGCGTTGGGCGGGCCCACTGGCGCCGAGAAGCGGCCGTCACCCAGCCAGCGCTGCACGCCGGCGTCGCTGGCCACCCACAGGCGGCCTTCACGGTCCAGCAGTACGGAACGCAACTGGTTATTGGCCAGGCTGCTGCTGTCGCCCTCCACGTGGCGATAGCGGGTGAACTGGCCGCTGGCCGGATCGAGCACCGACAGCCCGTTGTCGGTGGCCAGCCACAGCACGCCGCCCGCCATTTCCGCTATGCCTTCCACGCGATCGTTGGCCAGGCTGTCCTTGCGCTGCGGGTCGTGGCGGTACTGGGTGAAGCGTTCCGTGCGCGGATCGAAGACCGACAGGCCGCCGCTGATGGTGCCGACCCACAGCCGCCCATCGCGCGCGGCATGCAGGGCGCGGATATAGCTGCCGCCCAGTGTTGCCGGATCGCCCGGATGCGGGCGGAACACCTTGTAACCGTAGCCGTCGTAGCGCACCAGGCCGTCCTGGGTGCCGATCCACAGCAAGCCCTGCGCATCCTGCACCATCACTGTGCTGAGGTGGGCCGGCACCTGGTCCGGCATGGCCACGCGCTGGAACGACACCACGCCCGGCCGTTGCTGCGCCGATGCGACCGTGCCTGCGGCAAGCAGGCAGGCGAGCAAAGATGAGCGCAGCACCGAACGAGGGGAGGGCATTTCCGGCGAGGAAAAAAATTGTGTAACTAGCATTATGCCATGCCGGAATCGACGGCCGGCCTGCCCGTTGCTTATTGGTACTTTGAGGTCATGCGCAACCACACCGGGTCTTCGCGCATGCGCTTGACGATGGGAGCCAGCTTGTCGAACAGGTCAATGCGCCCCAGCGGGACCAGGAAACGGCGCTCCGTCGCGTGCCCCGGCAAGTCCACCATCGCCAGGCTGCCGTGCAGCCCGTGCAAGCGCACGAAATAGCGCGCCGCCGATTCGGACACCGCCACGCAGTCGATGCGGCCGCGGCGCAGCTTCTCGAGGTTGATTTCTTCGCTGATCGCGTCCTGGCGCTGCAGGCCGTGGCGCTGGATCCACTCATCGAGTCCCGGGTAGACGTAGCCCAGCGTGAGGCCGATCGATTTGCCTGCCAGTCCCTGCGGCGCGTCGATCTGCACCGGGCGGTCGATGCGCGACACCAGCACGAAGTGGTCGATGGCGAAAGCCGTGGTCCACAGGTATTTCTTCTGTGCGACGTCATCGAACCATTGGGGCATCATGCCAATGACAATGCCGTCCAGTGTGCCGTCCTCCAGCCGCATCTGCAGCCGCTTGCGCGGCAGGTAAGCCAGGCGGTAACTGGTGCCGTCGGTGGCCTGCTTGTTCAGGTAGTCGATGGCTTCGTAATAGATGCCGCGGGTGCCGTCGATCACGAGGGGCGCGAAGTTGGCGCTGGTGTAGACGGTGACTGTTTCGGCCCTGGCTGCAGGCAGCAGCAACGACACTATCAGCGTCAGCAAGGGCATTAAATGTTTCATAGACGCACTATAGCAAAGCCGTTATACATGCATCATGAAAGTTAAATTCTTCATTTGCAATTGTTTCGCGCTGGCGCAACAGAAATAGTGATAGAGAAAGAGATTTGCGGTGCAAATTCTAACGAATTGTAACGCTGGCCTTTAAATCGGCATAAGATCAAAGCAAGAGGTATCGCGGTGCCACAACGCACATTTGCCAAACTTGTCTTTAGGAAACTGCCATGAATGCTAGCTCCCTTCTCGGTCAACTCAAGCTGGGTCATAAGTTCATGATCCTCGGCCTGATCGCGGCACTGCTGGCGATCATCCCTGCTTACCTTTACATGCGCGAAGCGGGCAAGGTGCTGGAGGCCTATCAAGGCGAGCACGAGGGCCTGCCTGTCGTGGTCGATGGATTGAAGGTCGTCCAGTACACGCAACAGCACCGTGGCCTGTCGGCACTGGTGCTGGGCGGCGTCAGCAGCGCGGCGGAAAAACGCCGCGCCAAACAGGCCGAGGCGGACGCAGCGTACGCCCGGCTGGAGAAGGCGGCAGCGGCGCTGGGCGACAAGGCCATCATCGATGCCTTCGCTGCGGCCAGGCAGGAATGGGAAACGCTGCGTACCAACGTAGCGGAAGGCAAGATCACCGTGCCGCAAAGCTACGCGGGGCACACTAGCCTGCTGCCCAAGCTGCTCAAGGTCAATGAGCTGATTGGCGATGCGTATGGCCTGAGCCTCGATCCCGACAAGGACACTTACCAGCTCATCCAGTCGATGTTCTACCAGCTGCCATGGTTGACCGAAGAGACCGGCAAGAGCCGCGCCAAAGGAGCGGGCCTGCTGGCAAAAAAGGAAGCGTCGGCCGAGGACCGCATGCAGCAGGCCGCCATCATGTCGCGCGTGAGCGACCGCCTGGACCAGACCATGACGGCCTTCAGCAAGGCAGCAGCGGCCAATCCCGCCATTGACGCCAAGCTTGGCGCGCAACTGCGCGACGCAGCCGATGCGGCGCGCAAGATCGTCGACCTGGGCACGGAGCAGATCGTGAAAGCCGACCCGCTGACCTATTCCGGCGAGGAGTGGGTGGCAAAGACCACGGCCGCAATCGATCAGCAGTTTGCCGTCAATGAAGCGGCGTCCAAGGAAATCGAAACGATGCTGAAGGAGAAAATCTCCGGCTTTACCCAGCAGCGCTGGATCATGCTGGTGTCGATGGTAGTGCTGTTCGCCATGGCGGCCTGGATCTGCCTGTTGATCGCCCGTTCGGTGACGGTGCCGCTGCAAAACGCCATCGCCGTGGCCGATGAAGTGGCGAAGGGAAAGCTCGATAGCGACATCGACGTCGGTCCGCCCAATGAAGTGGGGCAGCTGCTGCGCTCGCTCAAGACCATGAGCGAGAGCCTGCGCGGCATCGTGTCCGATGTGCGCGCCAGCGTGGACCAGATCAATGCGGCCAGCCGCGACATCGCTACCGGCAATGCCGACGTGTCGTCACGCCTGGAAGCGCAAGCCTCCAACCTGGAGGAAACCGCGTCGTCGATGGAAGAACTGACCTCCACCGTCAAGCAGAATGCCGACAATGCGCGCCAGGCCAACCAGCTGGTGCACAGCGCTTCCGGCGTGGCCAGCAAGGGCGGCGAAGTGGTATCGCAAGTGGTGCAGACCATGGGTGAGATCAATGACAGCTCGCGCAAGATCGTGGACATCATCGGCGTGATCGATGGCATCGCATTCCAGACCAATATCCTGGCCTTGAATGCTGCCGTGGAAGCGGCGCGCGCCGGCGAACAGGGGCGCGGCTTTGCCGTCGTCGCTTCGGAAGTGCGCAACCTGGCGCAGCGCTCGGCCTCGGCGGCCAAGGAGATCAAGGATCTGATCAACCACAGCGTGAACCGGGTTGAAACCGGCAACCGCCTGGTTGGCGAAGCCGGCCTGGCCATGCAGGAAGTGCTGAAGAGCGTGCAGAGCATCACCGCCATCATGCAGGAAATCGCCACCGCGTCGGCCGAGCAGGGCAATGGCATCGAGCAAATCAATATGGCCGTGACACAGATGGACGATACCACGCAGCAGAATGCGGCACTGGTAGAGCAGACCGCGGCAGCGTCGGCCAGCCTGCAAGAGCAGGCGCAGATGCTGGTGAAAGCGATCAGCATCTTCACGCTGGGGAATGAAGACGCGGCCGCACCGCTGCAGCGCAAGGCAACGCCTGCACGACGCTTGCCAGGCAATGTGCGCGCATTGCGGGCGGCGTCGGTATAATTTCTTGCATGGAAAAGCTCAGGGACTTAGCCGCCATCATTTCGGAAGTGCAGCGTGGGGAACTGGCATTCCCCACCAGCGTCAATGCCGCACTGGCATTGCAGCTTGCTTTGGCTGACCCTGACTGCCACGACGATGAAATCGCCCGCAAGGTGCTGGGCGAGCCGGTGCTGGCGGCGCGTGCCGTCGCCCTGGCCAACGCTGCGGTGTTCCGGCGCCATGGCGCGCCGGCGATCACCAGTGCACGCGCTGCCGTGATGCGGCTTGGCTACCGCAACCTGTATTCGCTGGCGGCAGCCATGGTGGTGCGCCAGTTCGGCGCCCGCATCCGCGACCCGCAGCTGCGCGAACGCGCCGAGCAATTATGGAAGTATTCCGCCCACGTGGCGGCAATTGCCTACCAGGTGGCGCGCCATATCACCCGCACCGATCCCGATACGGCACTGTTCGCCGGCATCGTGCATGAGGCGGGCAATTTCTTCCTGTTGTCGCAGGCCGACCAGGCGCCTGGCTTGCTCGATGAAATGGGCTCGCGCCTGGGACCGGTGCAGGAAATCGTGACGCGCGAAGTGCTGCGCAAGCTGCAGGTGCCGGACTCGGTCGGCACGGCTATCGTTACCTTGCGCGATGGGGCCATCAGCCTGCCGCCACGCGGCTTGCGCGATACGCTGCTGCTGGCGCGCCATCTGTGTCCGGTGCTGTCGCCGCTGCCGGTGCCGCAGGATGATTACCTGGTGCGGCGCGCCGACATCGTGCAATGCCTGGAGAATTTCCCCGATCTTGCAGACCTGCTCGACATCGCCGCGGCCGAAGCGCACTCGATGGGTGTGGCGCTACTGGCCTGACGCGGCGGGCGGTGCGTCTTCCAGCAATTGTTTTGCCAGCAGCCTGGCGTGCGGCGTCAGCGCTGAAAAGTCGCGCGCGCAAAGATAGAGCCGGCGCATCGCCCAGGTTTCCGCCAGCGGCGCGACGGCCAGGTCGCGCCGCAGTTGTCGCGCCACCGCGCCGGACATGATGGAAATGCCGATGCCGGCTTCCACATGCATCGCCACATGGTCGATATTGCGCAGCAGGATGCGGTAGTCGAGCTGGTGGCCCAGGCGCGATGCGCGTTCGCCGAGATGGGTTTCGAGTGCGGTATCGGCAATGCCGACGATCGGCTCGCCGAGGATATCGGCAAAGGTCACGGCCTTTTTCTTCGCCACGCGGTGCCCGTGGCTGGCCACCACCACCAGCTGGTCGCTGGCAATCAGGTGCGTCTGCAGCGGGCCGAAGTCGGTGATGTCGGCCACGATGCCCAGGTCGGCGCGCCGGTCCACCATGGACTGCACGATCTCCGCGCTGGGGCGCTCCAGCAAATCAATCGAGAGGTCGTGATAGCTGGCCAGGAAGCGGCACAGGTGCGGCGGCAGGAATGCCGCCAGGGCAGCGGAGTTGGACAGCAGGCGGATGCGGCCCTTCAGGCCGGTTGCATAGGTGCGCAATTCGCCGCGCATCTGTTCCACCTGCCCCAGGATCGAGCGCGCGTGGCGCACCAGCGCTTCGCCAGCCGCAGTGGCGCGCACGCCGCGCCGGTTGCGCTCCAGCAGCGGTGCGCCCAGTACCGCCTCCATGCCGGCAATGCGTTCACTGACCGAGGCCAGCGCCAGGTGCATGGTGCGTGCGCCCTGGGTCAGGCTGCCGCATTCCACCACGGTGAGGAACAGCCGCATATCGGTCAGGTCAAAGCGCATCTGATGTCTCCAGCATTCGGAATTTCCGAAGTGTAGCACCGGAATTGCCAGATTGCGGGGCGGCTGCGTGCCGACTAACATCGCTGGCATGGACTCGATGATGCTGGTTTTCTTCGCGGGATTGCTGGCCGGCGCCATGAATGCGCTGGCGGGCGGCGGCTCGTTTGTCAGCCTGCCGGCGCTGATGGCTGCAGGTGTGCCACCGGTTCAGGCGAATGCTTCCAGCACGGTTGCACTGTTCCCGGGCGGCTTGGCCAGCGCCTGGGCCTACCGCGACGGCTTGCGGCCGGTGGGCGGCGTGCCGCTGCGCGCGCTGCTGGTGGCGACCCTGTTTGGCGGCTTGGCCGGGGCCTTGCTGTTGCTGCGGACTTCTTCGACGGCTTTCACCTTCGTGCTGCCCTGGCTGTTGCTGATAGCCTCCGTTGCGCTGGCCTTCGGGCGGAAACTTGGTGACGCCCTGCGTGCGCGTTGGCTGGTGCGGGCGCCGGCGGTGCTCTCGCTCCAGTTCGCGCTTGGCGTGTACGGCGGCTATTTTGGCGGGGCGGTCGGGATCATGATGATGGCGATGTGGGGCTTGATCGACAAGCGCGAACTGAAGGATCTGAATGCGCCGCGCACCTTGCTGGTCAGCGCTGCGAATGCAGTGGCAGTGCTGGCGTTCACCTTTGCCCATGCGGTGCAATGGCCGCTAACGCTGGCGATGCTGGCGGGGGCGGTTGCCGGGGGGCTATGGCGGCGCAAGGGTTGGCCGGCGCGCGCCGCCGGCCGTCATCCGCGCGGTCACGCTTGTTGCGACGTCCTGCATCACGCTGGCGTTTTTCTGGAAGACTTACTTGGGAGGGAATCATGCTTAACGCATTGCTCGAAACAATCGGCACGCTTGGCGTCCTTATCAGTATCGCGGTACAGGTTGGCGCATGCTTGCCTAAGGCTCAAAGTCGAAATCAAGCAGTTCATCAACAGTAAAGGGCAGTACGGCGTGGAAGCACGCCGCTGCGAGCCCTGTTTCGAGCGCCGCCTGCCGCACGGCGACCGGGTAGGCGCCTGCAGCTTCGCCGGACAAGTCATGTTGCAGGCTGGGATAGCGCTGCAGCAGTTGTGCAATCCGGGCGCGCTGTTCGCAAAGCGTCTTGCGCCAGCTATTCGATTTTCGTTTCGGCTGGAAACTGCATTTGAGCAGGTGTACCTGCAGCACTCGCAGTCGGCTTGCAAGCCGGTGCCTGATGTGAGATGCCATGCTGGTCAACTCCTCATAGAGGTTCGGGATGTCGAGCAATTCGAATTTGCGATCGCGCAGCAAGGCGGCCTGGGTTTCGACCCAGGGGATGAAGTCTTCTTCGTAAGCGGTGTGGTTCATGGCTAGCCCTCCCAAAAGACAGGCTAGGCGCTGGCACTTGCCCCAGTCAAGCGCGACCGGGGACAAGAATTGAGGCGGATCAGAGGCGGGTTTGTTCGAGGATGCGGACCAGCGATTCGATGCCTTCGGCGTCGACGGCATCGAAGCGTCCCGGCAGCGGGCTGTCGAGGTCGAACACGCCGATCACCTCGCCATCCTTGCCGAAGACCGGCACCACCAGCTCCGAACGCGAGGCGGCATCGCAGGCGATGTGGCCCGGGAAGGCATGCACATCTTCCACCACGCTGGTCGCGCGTTTTTCCACGGTGGTGCCGCAAACGCCGCGGCCTTTTTTGATGCGGATGCAGGCCGGCTTGCCCTGGAACGGGCCCAGTACCAGTTCATCCGGGCCTTGCATGAAATAGAAGCCGGCCCAGTTCAAGCCAGGCATGGCGTTGAATACCAGTGAGCTGGCATTGGCCGTGTTGGCGATCCAGTCATGTTCGCCGTGTACCAGGCCGCCCAGTTGCGCGCGCAGGTCGTCATACATGGCGCGCTTGGCTTCGGGCGTGTCGGTGGAGTAGGTGGTTTCGCTGAGAGAGAAAGACATTTTGCCGCTCGGTATGTTACTTAGGACGCCGACATCTTACCAGCAATCGCGCTAAGTTGCGGTCATGGCTACTCATCATCAAATCCGCCACCTGCTGCGCGACGTGTTCGGGGTCGAACGCCTGCGTGCGGGCCAGAGGCAAGTCATCGACAGCGTGCTGGCAGGCCACGACACGCTTGCCATCATGCCGACCGGCAGCGGCAAATCGCTGTGCTACCAGATTCCGGCCTCGATCCTGAAGGGCAGTACGGTGGTGGTGTCGCCGCTGATTTCCCTGATGAAGGACCAGGCCGAAAAGCTCGATGATTTCGGCATCGATGCCGCACAGCTCAACAGCAAGGTGCCGGCCGACGAGCAGCAGGAGGCGCTGCAAGGCTTGCGCAATAATCAGGACCGTATCGTGTTCTGTACGCCGGAACGGCTGGCGACGCCGGAGTTCATGTCCCTGCTGCACAAGGCCGACATTGGCCTGGTCGTGGTCGACGAGGCGCATTGCATTTCGCGCTGGGGCCACGACTTCCGGCCCGCTTACCTCGATATCGGCGCCGCGCTCGATGCGCTGGGGCGGCCGACGGTGCTGGCGCTGACCGCCACCGCCACCGACGAAGTCGTCGACGATATCCGCAGCCAGCTTGGCGCACCGCAGATGCGCGTCGTGAATACCGGCATCTACCGGCGCAACCTGCAGCTGGCGGTGCGCCAGGTGACCAATGCCGACGAGCGCGCGGCTGAAGCGCTGCGCCTGGTGCGCGAGAGCGCGGGCAGTGGCATTGTCTACGCCGCCACCATCAAGGCGGCGCAGGACATGCTGGCGCTGCTCGAAGAATCCGGCGAAAGCGTGGCGTTCTACCATGGCAAGCTGCATGCCGGCGAGCGGCAGCAGAACCAGGAACTGTTCATGTCCGGCGCGCGCCGCGTGATGGTGGCCACCAATGCTTTCGGCATGGGCATCGACAAGCCCGACATCCGCTTCGTGATCCACTTGCAGGTGCCGGCCAGCCTGGAGGCCTATTACCAGGAGGCGGGACGGGCAGGGCGCGACGGCGAGACCGCCGGCTGCACGCTGCTGTACTTCCACGAGGACAAACGCGTGCAGCAGTTCTTCCTGGCGCGCAGCTACCCCGATGCCGCCCTGCTCCGTGCGGCCTATGAAGCTGCGGCAGGCGGCGAGCGGCCGCGCGACAAGCGCAGCCAGGTGGCGCTCAAGCTGCTGAAGGAGGGCGGCTGGCTGAAACAGGACCGCAAGCTGCAATACCGGCTTTCCGGCGATGCGCCGCGCCCGATCGACCTGGAGCGCCTGGCGGAGCGCTATCGCGAGAAGCAGGAGCGCGACCGCGAAGCGTTGGCGCAGATGGTGTCCTATGCACAAAGCGGCTTCTGCCGCTGGAAGCTCCTGCTAGACTATTTTGGCGACGAATCCGCAGGCATTGCGCGCTGCGGGACCTGCGACAACTGCAGGAATCCGCCAACAATCGACTCAGGAGAGTAGGCATGCCGGACATGGTGGTGGTGCGCAAGGAAGGGCTGTACTGCGTGCCAGGCGGCTTCTATATCGACCCCTGGCGCCCGGTGGAGCGCGCCGTGATCACGCATGGCCATGGCGACCATGCGCGCCCCGGGCACGCGCATTACCTGTGCGCCACGCCGGGCGTCGGCATCCTGCGCTCCCGCCTGGGCGACATCAACGTCCAGCCCCTGGCCTACGGTGAGGCGCTGGAACACCAGGGCGTGCGCATTTCGCTGCATCCGGCCGGCCATGTCCTCGGTTCGGCGCAAGTGCGCATGGAATACCAGGGCGAGGTATGGGTGGCGTCGGGCGACTACAAAGTCGAGCCGGATGCCACCTGCACGCCGTTTGAACCGGTGCGCTGCCATTGCTTCATCACCGAATCGACGTTCGGCTTACCGATCTACCGCTGGCAGCCGCAGCAGGCAATCTTTGACGACATGAACGCCTGGTGGCGCCGCAATGCGCAGGAAGGGCGTTGCAGCGTCATGCTGTGCTACGCCTTCGGCAAGGCGCAGCGCATCCTCAGCGGGCTCGATCCGTCGATTGGCCCGATCGTTTGCCACGGTGCGGTGGAACCGCTGAACCGCGTATATCGCGAAGGCGGCGTTGCGTTGCCGCCAACCGTCATGGTGAGCGAGGTGGAAAAGGCCGCGTTGCGCCAGGCGCTGGTACTGGCGCCACCGTCGGCTGCCGGATCGCCCTGGATACGCCGCTTCGGCGATTTCAGCGACGCCTTTGCCAGCGGCTGGATGCAGTTGCGCGGAGCGCGCCGGCGGCGGGCGGTGGACCGCGGCTTCGTCCTGTCCGACCATGCGGACTGGCCCGGCCTGATGCAAGCCATCCGCGCGACCGGTGCGCAGCGTGTGATCGTGACGCATGGCTCGATCCCGGTCATGGTGCGCTGGCTGTGCCAGAACGGCTACGACGCCAAGGGCTTCGACACCGAGTACGGCGATGAGGAGGCTGGGGAGGCGAGCGATGCGTGAGTTCGCCCGCCTGTACGCGGAACTGGATGAAACCACGTCCACCAAGCGCAAGCTGGACGCCTTGCAAGCCTATTTCGGCAAGGCTGCGCCGGAGAATGCGGCATGGGCGGTGTATTTCCTCGCTGGCGGCAAGCCGCGCCAAGCAGTCCCGGTCAAGCTGCTGCGCCAGTATGCGACCGAATATGCGGGGCTGGACGAATGGCTGTTCGATGAATGCTACAACGCGGTGGGCGACCTGGCCGAAACCATTGCCCATATCCTGCCGGCGCCGAAGCACGAAAGCGGCTTGGGCCTGGCAGAATGGATCGAGCAGCGCATTGCACCCTTGCGTGGCGCGGCGCCGGACGAAGTGAGGGCGGCCCTGTTCCGCTATTGGGATGAACTGGAGACGCGCGAACGCTTCCTGCTGGTGAAACTGATTGGCGGCGGCTTTCGCGTCGGCGTCTCGCGCTTGCTGGTGACGCGAGCGCTCAGCGCCATCGCAGCGGTGGACAGCAAGCTTGTCGCACAGCGGCTGATGGGCTGGACCGATGGCAGCGTACGGCCGACGGCGCAAGGCTTCCTGCAGCTGATCGCGGCGCCGTCGGCAACGGAACATGCGGAGCGGGGCGGGCAGCCATATCCCTTCTTCCTGGCGCATGCCTTGCAGGCCGAACCTGCCGCGCTGGGCGACCTGGCGGACTGGCAGGTCGAGTGGAAGTACGACGGCATGCGCGCCCAGCTGGTGTCGCGCGCGGGATTGAATTTCCTGTGGTCGCGCGGAGAAGAGTTGATTACCGAGCGTTTCCCGGAGCTGGTTTCCATCCGCCTGCCAGCAGGAACGGTGATCGATGGTGAGATCCTGGTCTGGCCGCAGGGCGATGCGCCGGCGCCGTTTGCAGCGCTGCAAAAACGCATTGGCCGCAAGCTGCTCAGTGCCAAATTGCTGGCCGAGTTGCCGGCAGTGCTGGTGGCGTATGACTTGCTGGAGCTAGATGGTGTCGATGTCCGCCAGTTGCCACAGCACGAGCGGCGCGGCTTGCTCGAACAGCTGGTCGAGCAAGCCGCGCAGCCGCAATTGCGCCTGTCGCCGCTGGTGCTGGCGGAGGATTGGGACCAGCTCGCGCAGATACGCACCGAGTCGCGCTCGCGCGGCGTGGAGGGCATGATGCTCAAGGCGCGCGATGCGCAGTATGGCGTGGGGCGCACCAAGGATGTGGGTACCTGGTGGAAGTGGAAGATCGATCCTTTCAGCGTCGATGCGGTGCTGGTGTATGCGCAGGCGGGGCACGGGCGGCGCGCCTCGCTGTACACCGATTACACGTTCGCGGTGTGGGATAGCGATGCGGGCGGCGAACGCAAGCTGGTGCCGTTTGCCAAGGCTTACTCCGGCTTGACCGATGCGGAAATTGCGCAGGTGGATAATGCGGTGCGCCGCACCACCATCGAGCGCTTTGGCCCGGTCCGCAGCGTGAAGCCGACCATGGTGTTCGAGATCGGCTTCGAGGGCATTGCGCTGTCGCCGCGCCACAAGTCGGGGATCGCGGTGCGTTTTCCGCGCATCCTGCGGCGGCGCGACGACAAGGCGGTTGAAGATGCCGATACGCTTGATACCTTGCGCGGTTTGCTGGCGCAGGCGGCACCATGAGTCCGGCCTTTCCGCGGCCACGGCCGTTGCCGCCACGGCTGCCGCCAGCGCCGCCAGCCGGGCATGGCCAGGCGCGGTTTGCCGCCGCGGGCTCGCCTGGCGGACCTTCCAGGGAGGCGGTCGAGGACTGGTTCGCAGCGCGCGGCTGGTCGATCTTTCCGTTTCAGCGCGCCGTGTGGGACGCTGCCCGGCGCGGCGAGTCCGGCCTGCTGCACGCAACGACCGGGGCGGGCAAGACATTGGCCGTTTGGCTGGCAGCGTTGCAGCGCGCGAAGGCCAGCCGCAAATCGGGCTTGCGCGTCCTCTGGATCACGCCGATGCGCGCCCTGGCAGCCGACACGCTGCGAGCCCTGCAGTCATCAGCGGCGGACCTGCTGCCCGGCTGGCAGGTCGAGGCGCGCACCGGCGACACTGACAGCGCAACGCGGGCCAGGCAAGCACGCGTCCTGCCGCATGCGCTGGTCACAACCCCGGAAAGCCTCACCGTCCTCCTTAGCCGGCCGGAATCGCTGGAACTGTTCGCGCAACTCGACATGCTGGTGGTCGATGAATGGCATGAGCTGATGGGCAATAAGCGCGGTGTGCAGACCCAGCTCGCGCTGGCGCGGCTGCGAAGCTGGCAGCCAGGCCTGGTGGTGTGGGGCCTGTCGGCCACCCTTGGCAACCTGCAGCAGGCGCGCGATGTGCTGGCGCCGCAGGGAACGATTGTCGAGGGGCACCTGCGCAAGGCGCTGCAGGTCGATACCCTGATCCCCGAGCATCCGTCGCGCTTCCCCTGGGCCGGCCACCTCGGCATCCAGATGCTGGAACCTGTGGCGAACGAGATCGCGCAACATGCCAGCACCCTGGTGTTCTGCAACACCCGTTCACAGGCGGAGCTGTGGTACCAGAACCTGCTCGATGCTCGCCCGGAGTGGGCCGGACTGATCGCCCTGCATCATGGCTCGCTCGACAAGGAAGTGCGCGAGTGGGTCGAGCAAGGCATCAAGCAGGGCAAGCTGAAAGCGGTGGTCTGCACCTCGAGCCTTGACCTTGGCGTTGACTTCCTGCCAGTTGAACGGGTCCTGCAAATCGGCAGCGCCAAAGGCATCGCGCGCTTGTTGCAGCGCGCCGGCCGTTCGGGCCACGCGCCTGGCCGCACGTCGCGCATCACGCTGGTGCCGACGCACAGCCTGGAACTGCTGGAAGCAGCAGGTGCCATCGAAGGCGTGCGGGAACGCCATATCGAGCCCAGGCTGCCACCGGAAAAGCCGCTGGACGTGCTGGTGCAGCACCTGGTCACAGTCGCGCTGGGCGGAGGTTTCCGCAGCGAGGCGCTGCTGGCCGAAGTGCGCACGGCCTGGTCGTACCGCGCGCTAAGCCAGGAGGAATGGCAATGGGCGCTGGATTTTGTGGCACGCGGCGGGCAAAGCTTGACCGCCTATCCCGAGTACCGCCGCGTGCTGCCGGACGAGGAGGGCATCTACCGCGTGCCCGATGCCGCCATTGCACGCCGCCACCGCATGGGCATCGGCACCATCGTCTCGGAAGCGACAGTGCAGGTGAAATACATGAACGGCGCTGCGCTTGGCAGCGTGGAGGAAGGCTTCATCGCGCGGCTGGCCAAGGGCGACCACTTCCTGTTCGGCGGCCGCATCCTCGAATTCGTGCGCATGCATGAAATGACTGCTTTCGTGCGCCGCGCTACGGGCGCCAAGGGCGCGGTGCCGCGCTGGCAGGGCGGCAAGATGCCGCTGTCGTCCGAACTGGCCCATGCCGTGCTGGAGCAGCTGCGGCGCGCCACCGAAGGCCGCTACGAGGGACCGGAAATCCAGGCCATCCGCCCGCTGCTGGAAATCCAGCAGCGCTGGTCGGCGCTGCCCACGCCGGACACCACCGTGATCGAGGCCATGGAAAGCAGGGAGGGGCATCACCTGTTCGTCTACCCCTTTGCCGGGCGCGCAGTGCATATCGGTCTGGCTTCGCTGCTGGCCTATCGCATTGCGCGCGCCCGCCCTGCTACGTTCTCGATCGCCGTCAACGACTACGGCTTCGAATTGCTGGCGCCGGAAGCAATGCGCTGGCGCGAAGCGCTGGGCGACGGCGGCGCCTTCAGCACCGGGCATTTGCTGGAAGACGTGCTGGCCAGCCTGAATGCCAGCGAACTGTCGCAACGCCGCTTTCGCGAAATCGCTCGCATCGCAGGTTTGATCTTCCAGGGCTATCCGGGCCAGCCAAAGAGCAATCGCCAGCTGCAGGCCTCATCCTCCTTGTTCTTTGAAGTCTTTCGCAAACACGACGCAGGCAACCTGCTGCTCACGCAAGCCCAGCGTGAAGTGCTCGAGCAGGAGCTGGAACTGGGGCGTCTGCGCAGCACGCTGCAGGACTTGCAGCGGCGGGAGATCAGCTTCCATGAGGTGCGCCGCGCCACGCCGTTCGGCTTTGCCTTGATGGTCGAACGCTTCCGCGAAAAGCTGACGACCGAACGATTGTCCGACCGTGTGGCACGCATGCTGCGCGAGCTTGAACAGGCAGCCGGGCCATGAATGCCATCGCAACGGAGCTGGCGGGCGAGCGCGTGCTGCTATTGCCGCAGAAGGCCTTGTACTGGCCGGCTGCCAAAACCTTGATGGTCGCGGATATCCACTTCGGCAAGGCCGCCAGCTTCCGCGCCCTGGGCGTGCCGGTACCGCGGGGAACGACCAGTGAAAACCTTGCCGTGCTCGAAACGTTGGTAACGACGCATGACACGCAACGCATCGTTTTTCTCGGCGACTTCCTGCATGCGAAGGCTGCGCAGGCGCCGGCAACATTGCAGGCGATGCTTGCATGGCGCAGACGGCACCGGGAACTGGAGCTGCTGCTGGTACGCGGCAACCATGACTGGCACGCCGGTGACCCTTCCGCCTTGCTGGACATAACGATGGTCGACGAGCCTTATGCTTGCGGCCCGTTCGCGCTGTGCCACCATCCCGACGTCGCTTGTGAACGCTATGTCATCGCCGGCCATGTGCATCCCGTGTTTCACCTGCGTACAGCTCGCGAGTCGCTGCGCCTGCCTTGCTTTCTGCTCGGCACTAACCGCGCCATCCTGCCGGCCTTTGGCGCCTTTACTGGTGGGCATTCTTTGATTCCACAAGCCAGCGACAAGGTGTATGTGGTGGCCGAAGAATTGATTTTCCTGATTGAAAAAAGGTAGGCGATATCCTACATTTGTCGCGCTGAACGTCCTATATTACCTGTACAGTGCTTGCACTAACATGAGTTCTCCCGCGCCTACGCAAAAAGGGGCGGGGGTCTTTTCCACCGAACCGAGCAGGGGGACGAATCATGGCTTCGAATAATCCAGGCGACAAACGCGGCAACCGGCAGGACAGTCCGTCCGGCAGCAAGCAAAGTGCACGTGGCTTTGCCTCCATGGACCCACAACGCCAGCGGGAAATCGCTTCCGAAGGCGGCCGCGCTGCCCACCAGAAGGGCACCGCGCACGAGTTCACTTCCGAGGAAGCACGCCGCGCCGGCAGCATGAGCCACAAGAACGATGGCAACCGCCAGAGCGGTTCGCGGGGCAATGCCAGCCGCAGCGAGCAGCCAGCCAGCCAGGGCCAGCAGGAAGTCGGCAAGGACTACCAGCAGGACTACCAGGGCAACAAGCAAGGTGGCGATAAGTACTAGGTTTCAATTGAAGCAAGGAGGCCAGCATGGGAAGGCCTGACAAACCCAGTAAGGACACGGAGAACCAGCAAAACTTTGTGCTGGTCGATACTGAGCATCCGGAGATCGCGAATACCGATATCCCGGAAGGCCAGGTCCGCCGCGCCGACCGGCCTTTGCCGGGCAACCGGCAAAGCGCCACGGAAAGCGGTTCGCGGCAGGGCGGCAGTGGATTGGGCACCGAAGGCGGTGCGCCAGGGCCGGACGCAAGTTCCGGTGTTTGAATAAGAAAGGCGGGCCAGTTTCAAGCTGGCCCGCCTTTTTTCTACGCCTTGTTCCTTAGAACATGAAATTCGCGGTCAGCTGCGCGTAGCGCGGTGCGCCGAGGGTAGCGCGCGCGCCGCTGTTGTTCAGCGTGTTGATGTAGTACTTGTCGAACACGTTGTACAGGTTCAACTGCAGGGCCACGTTCTTGTTCAGCCGGTACGACGCCATGGCGTCGACCACGGTGTAGTGCGGGATGGCCGGCATATTGACGCCGGCCGCCGGCTGCGACGGGTCGATCAGGCGCTTCTGTTCGCCCATGTAGCGCGCACCGCCGCCGATGGTCAGCTTGTCGTCGAATTTGTAGGTGGTCCACAAGGTAGCGGAGACTTTTGGCGACCAGCGCGAAGGCGCGCCGACCGCGTTGTTGCCGGTAGTGCCTTCCTTGATTTCCGTATCCATGGTGGCGATGCCGGCGGTCACGGCCCAGGCTTTGGTGATCTGGCCGACTGCGCCCAGCTCCACACCCTGTACGCGGCGTTCACCCAGTTGTGCCCAGGTGTTGGTGACAGCATCCACCAGTTGCGGGAATTCGTCCTTGTTGGTGGTGCGGTACAGCGCGGCGGTCAGGGCCAGCTGCTTCTGGATCACGTCCCACTTGGTGCCCAGTTCGACATTGGTGGTCTTTTGCGGCTTCAGCGCAGGGTTGTTGGAGTTAGCTGAAGTCTGCGCGGCCAGTGAGTGGTTGGCGCTGCCGGGCGGAGTCTTGGAGTTGGCGTAGGCCAGGTACACGCTGCCGTCCTGGGTCGGCTTGTACAGCAGGCCGGCCTTGATGCTGGCCAGGTTGCCGGACTTCTCGACGTGGGCACCGGTCAGCGCGTTGGTGGTGGTGTTCAGGGTGGCGCTGTCGGTGCTGGTGCTGTAGCGTTCAACGCGCAGGCCGCCGTTGACTTGCCACTGTTCGTTCAGCTTGACCGTGTCAAAGGCGTAGGCGCCGACCGTTTCGGTTTTGCCATTGGTGAAGGCGCCGCTCAGCACGGGATTGAAGCCGGCCAGGCTGTCGTTCGGATTCGGGTTGTACAGGTTGGCAGCCGGCGCGGTGCCCAGGCTGGAAGCCAGGCGGCTTGGCGAGAACTGTTCTTCGCTCAGGAGCTCCAGGCCGGCCGACAGCGTGTGCTGCAAGCCGCCCAGCGTGAATTCGCTGACGATATTGGTGGTGTTGGCGAGGATCTTGTTCTCTTGCAGGACGCTCTGGCGCGTGCGGCTGATGGTCCAGCTGGCCGGGTTGGCGGTTGGCGCGTTCAAGCTGAAGATGCCGCTCAGGATGCGGTCCATCTTGGACTTGCCCCAGCGGGTGGTGTTGGTCAGCGTGGTCTTTGGCGCCAGCTCGTGCTCGATCTTGGCGGTCAGCAGGTCGGCATCGACTTTCTCATAATCGCCGTTGATGCCATACCAGTTGTTGCGGTCCACGCGCGGTGCGCTGCGCAGGGCGGAGCCGGCGTTGTAGAAACCTTCCAGGCCGACGCTCGGGATGCCACCGTCAGGCACATTGTCCTGGCGTACGTGCTGCGAGAACAGGTAGATGCGGGTTGGCGTGCCAAGGCCCCAGGCGATCGACGGCGCGAAGCCTTTGCTCTCGCGGTCCAGCGCATTACTGCCTTTCAGGCTGCCATCCTGCACCATGGCGTTCAGGCGGAAGGCGCCGCTGCTGCCGAAGGTGCGGGCGACGTCGGCGGTGCCGCGCTTGACGCCGCCCTGGGTGAGGGCGAGCGAGGCTGCGGTGGATTCTTCGCGGCTTGGCAGCTTGGAGACCAGGTTGATGTAGCCGCCGGCTGCGCCACGGCCGATATCGGCACCGGCCGGGCCCTTGGCAACTTCGACCTGCTCGATATTGAAGGCTTCGCGGGTGATGGCGCCGAGGTCGCGGATGCCGTCAACGAAGATCGAGGATTGGGCAGCGAAGCCGCGCATCTGGAACGTGTCGCCTGCGCTGGTGTTGCCGTTCTCGCCAAGCTGCAGGGTGATGCCAGGGGTATTGCGCAAGGCTTCGACGATGGAGGAGGCGCCTTGTTCCTGGATCAGCTCTTTCTTGATTACAGAAATGGTTTGCGGGGTGTCCAGCAGCGGGGCGGTCAGTTTCGGCGAGGACGCGCGGTCGGCCTTGTAGGCGACTTCGGCGGCGGCTTCCACCTTGACTTCGGCCATGGTCTTTTCTTGCGCCTGGGCCTGAACCGACATGGGCAGGCCGATGGCAGCCATGGCGAGCAGGGATTGGTTCAGCAGCGGCTGGGTGGCCAGCGTGTGCTTGCGGCTACGGATAGTCAAAATTCTCTCCAGAATTGATGCAGTTGATTTTTACGGCTGGCTGCATCCTTCAAACTGGAGATCGCTGGCTGGTACGGGTATGTAAAGCAATGTAAATGATAACGATTCTCAATTGCATTAGCAAGTCTGGTGCATTATCATCCGGTATTCACTTATGGAAAGACACCACTTGAGCAGTCCAGAAATCCAGGCAAATCTTCAGGCAAAACGCGCCGTTTGGCTCAAGCTGCTGCACGAGTGGCATTGGGTCAGTTCGGCCATGTGCCTGCTCGGCATGTTCCTGTTCGCGATTACCGGCATCACGCTGAACCACGCCAGCCAGATCGAGGCCAAGCCGTCCATTGTGCGCAAGCAGGCCACGGCGCCGGCGGCACTGGTCAGCGAACTGCATGCCTTCGCCGAGCAGCACGATGGCGCCAAAGCGCCGCTGCCGGAAGCGGGCGAGCGCTGGCTGCGCGAGACCTGGTCGCTCCAGGCGGGCGGGCGCGAGGCCGAATGGTCGGTCGACGAAGTCTATTTGCCGATGCCGAAAGCGGGCGGCGATGCCTGGGTGCGCATTGGCCTGGAAGACGGTGCGGCGGAATTCGAGAACACTGACCGCGGCTGGATCTCCTGGCTCAATGATGTGCACAAGGGCCGCAATACCGGCGCGGCCTGGAACTGGTTCATCGATATCTTTGCCGCGGCTTGCCTGGTGTTTTGCATTACCGGTTTGCTGATCCTGAAATTCCACGCGGCCAAGCGGCCGTTCACCTGGCCGATGGTGGGCCTGGGTGTCGTTATTCCCTGCGTTATCGCTTTGCTCTACATTCATTAAGGACTTCTGTATGAAACTTCGTTATTCCATCGCCGTCGGCTTGCCGCTGGTGAGCGCGTCCGCGATGGCGGCCGACCTGACACTGAAATTCGAACTGCCGCAACTGAACGTGGCCGAATACCACCGTCCTTACGTGGCGGCCTGGCTGGAGAATGCAGACCAGAAGGTGGTCGCCAACCTGGCCGTGCTGTATGACGTGAAGAAGAAGGACAACGCCGGCACCAAATGGCTGAAGGACATGCGCCAGTGGTGGCGCAAGGCCGGCCGCGACGTGGAAATGCCGATGGATGGCGTGAGCGGCGCGACCCGCGCTCCAGGCGAAGTTTCCCTGAGCTTCCCGGTGGCGAAAGAGGCGCTGAACAAGCTCCCGGCCGGCAATTACCAGCTGGTGCTGGAAGCCGCGCGTGAAGCGGGCGGCCGCGAGCTGGTGAAAGTGCCTGTGGCGTGGCCACCGAAATCGGCGCAGTCCTTCTCCGCCAAGGGCAAGGAAGAACTGGGCGACGTGACCGTGCAAGTCAAACCATAAGGACCCGCCATGAAGCTGAGCAAAACCCTGATCGCGCTGGCACTGGCCGGCGCCGCCTTCAGCGCCCAGGCGCACAAGCCATGGCTGTTGCCGTCGTCCTCGCTGGTCGATGCCAAGGAGCCTTGGGTGACCGTGGACGCCGCCATTTCGGAAGGCCTGTTCGATATCGACCATCAGCCGCTGAAACTGGACGGCATTACCATTACCGGCCCGGACGGCGCCAAGGTCGACATGCAGAACGCGCTGACCGGCCGCCTGCGTTCGACCTTCGATGTGAAGATGGCCAAGCCGGGCACCTACAAGATTGCGCTGGTGAGCCAGTCCGTGATGGCAAGCTGGAAGGTGAACGGTGAAGTGAAGCGCTGGCGTGGGTCCGAGGCGGAGATGGCCGCCAACGTGCCGGCCAATGCCGAAGAACTGAATGTCTCGCGCACGGCCAGCCGCCTGGAAACCTTCGTCAGCGCCAACAAGACCGATGAAGCTGTATTCAAGCCGACCGGTGTTGGCCTGGAACTGGTGCCTGTGACGCACCCGAACGATATGCGCGCGGGCGAGCAGGCCACCTGGCGTTTCCTGCTCGATGGCAAGCCGGCTGCCAACCAGGCCTTCAGCCTGATCCCGGGTGGCGTGCGCTATCGCGGCACGCTGGGCGAGATCCGCTTGGCGACCGACGCCAAGGGCGAAATCAGCTTCAAGATTCCCGAAGCGGGCATGTACCTGGTGTCCAGCAGCTGGCCGGCAGCCGCTGCGCCGCAAGCCGGCGCGCAGCCTGGTCCTCGCCCCATGCCGCCGCGCCGCGTGACTTACGCGGCGACGGTGGAAGTACTGCCGCAGTAAGCAGGTGCGCCGGGTACTGCTGCCGCCAACCATCTCCGCCGAGCCAGCGCCGGCGGGGGCGGGCATCGTCGATTTCGGCGGTGCCAGCATGGGAACCACCTGGTCGGCGCGGGTAGCGCTGGCGCCTGGCGCGATGGCAGCCGGTGCGCCGCTGCGGGCGGCCAGCCTGCAGGCCGGCTTGCAGGAGCAACTGGACCAGGTGGTGGTGCAAATGAGCCACTGGGAGCCCGCCTCTGACCTGGGGCGCTTCAACCGCGCCGGCGCCTGCACCTGGCACACGCTGCCTGCCGATTTTTTTGAAGTCCTGAAGTTCGCGCTCGACGTGGCGCGCGAGAGCGGCGGCGCCTGCGATCCCTGCGCCGGCGTGCTGGTCAACCTGTGGGGCTTTGGCCCGAGCGGCCGGCATGACGAAGCCGGCTTCGTGCCGCCTACCGCACGCGATGTGGCGACGGTGCGCGCCGGCATGGCGGGCCGCGTGGTGGAACTGGATATCCCGCGCCAGCGCGCCTTCCAGCCAGGCGGCGTGCAGCTCGACCTGTCCGCCGTGGCCAAGGGCTTCAGCGTAGACAAGCTGGCGCGCTACCTGGAGGCGCAGGGCTGCCGCCATTACCTGGTGGAAGTGGGCGGCGAGCTGCGCGGCGCCGGATGCAAGCCGGATGGCCAGCCCTGGTGGGTAGCGCTGGAAGAGCCGCAAGCGCCGGGCCCCGGCGGCGCAGGAGAAATCGCCGTTGCGCTGCACGGCCTGGCGGTCGCCACTTCCGGCGACTACCGCAAATATTTCATGCAGGACGCCCAGCGGCGCCCGCATACCATCGATCCCCGCAGTGGCATGCCGATCGCCAATGCACTGGCCGCGGTCAGCGTGGTGCACGAAAGCGCCATGGCAGCCGACGCCTGGTCTACCGCGCTGACGGTGCTGGGGCCTGAACAAGGCCTGGCGCTGGCCGAACGCAAGTGCCTGGCGGCGCGCTTCCTGCTGCGCGAAGGGAAGGGGCTGCGCGAAATCCTCAGCAGCCGCTTCCAGAAGATGCTTGAAGAAGAATGATCCTGACGAACGACCCGACCCGCCTTGGCCTGACGGCTGCCATGATTGCCGGCTATGGGCTGGTGTGCCTGCTGCCCTGGTTGCGTGCACGCCGCGCCCGTGCGGCATCGCGGGCTGCGCGCGCAGCGGCCGGCGACTCGCCGTGGCTGGTGGCCTACGCCAGCCAGACCGGCAACGCCGAACTGCTGGCGCGCCAGACCAGTGAAACGCTGCACGTGGCAGGCATTGCCAACCGCCTGTGCGACTTTGACGAACTCGATGCGGCCACGCTGCAGGCCACAGAACGCATCCTGTTCCTCACCTCGACTTACGGCGAGGGCGACCCGCCCGATGCGGCAGCGCACTTCGCCCAGCGCCTGATGGCGCGCAGCGACCTGGCGCTGGGCCAGTTGCACTATGCCGTGCTGGCGCTGGGCGACAGTGCCTACAGCAGCTTCTGCGGCTTCGGCCGCACCCTGGACGCCTGGCTGGCGGCACGCGGCGCGCAAGCGCTGTTCCCGCGCGTTGAAGTCGACCGCAGCGCCGCTCCGGCGATTGCGGCCTGGCGCCAGCAACTGAGCCACCTGGCCGGCACCAGCGACGCGCCCGACTGGGATGCGCCGGACTTCGCCGAGTGGCGCCTGGCCGCGCGCCGCCAGCTCAACCCGGGCAGCGCCGGCGCGCCGATTTACCACCTTGAGCTGGAACCGACGCCAGGCCAGCCGCTGCCGGCCTGGCAATCGGGCGACCTGGTGCAGGTGGCGGCGCCGGCCGATCCCGATCGTCCGCGCGAATATTCGATCGCCTCGATCCCGGCCGATGGCCGCGTGCACCTGCTGGTGCGCCTGCACCGCCACGGCGACGGCAGCCACGGCCTGGCTTCGGGCTGGCTCACCCAGCAGGCGGCGGAAGGGGCCATGGTGCGCCTGCGCCTGCGTGAGCACCGCCGCTTCCGGCTGGAGGCCAATGCCGTGCGGCCCCTGGTCTTGATCGGCAACGGCAGCGGTATTGCCGGCCTGCGCGGCCACCTGAAGGCTCGCATTGCGGCCGGCCAGGCGCGCAACTGGCTGCTGTTCGGCGAGCGCGATCCGGCACATGACGCTTTCTACCGCGAGGAACTGGAAGCCTGGCAGCGCGCCGGCATGCTGCCGCGCCTGGACCTGGCCTGGTCGCGTGGCCCGGACGGCAAGGACTACGTGCAAGACCTGCTCATGCGCCAGGCCGACACCCTGCAAGCGTGGGTGGCGGAGGGCGCGGCCATCTATGTCTGCGGCAGCCTGGAAGGGATGGCGGCCGGAGTGGATCGTGCCCTGCGCGAAATAGTCACCGAAGAAGGAATGGTTGAAATGAGCCGCCAAGGGCGTTATCGCCGCGATGTCTATTAAGCAAAAATCGGGCACTGTCGCGCTCAAACAACGATTGGGGCCCGGATTTGTCGAACTAAATTCGGATTGTTTCGCTCTGTTTCGAATATTCTCCGAATATTTCGGATTTGTAACAACTCTGACATCAAATCAACAGATTCTGCCATCACTGAAAACTACAGACCTTGCATAATCCTCAACTGACTAGCATCTGTGAAGTTAGTTTATTGATAAACAAAATGAGGGAGTAGGGAATGTTTTTCCAGGAGAAAATCGGCGTGCGTTCTGTACGCTTGGCCTTGTCGGCCCTGACCGTGTTTGCCGCCGGCGCCGCCTTCGCACAAGAAGCGCCAATCCAGCGCGTGGAAATCACCGGTTCCGCCATCAAGCGTATCAACGCTGAAGGCGCGCTGCCAGTGCAACGCCTGAACGCAGAGCAGATCGCCAAGTCCGGCGCCAACAGTGTGGCTGACCTGATCCAGGCGCTGCCTGCCATGCAGGGCTTCCAGGTCGCTGCCATTGCAGCCGGCACCAACTCGGGCGGCAACGTGACCGCCTCGATCCACGATATCGGCGCCAGCTACACCCTGGTACTGCTGAATGGCCGCCGCATCGCCCCGCAGGGTTCCGGTTCCTCCATCAACCTGAACGCCATCCCGATGAGCGCGGTTGAGACCGTCGAGATCCTGACCGACGGCGCCTCGGCGCTGTACGGCTCCGATGCGATCGCCGGCGTGATCAACTTCATCCTGAAGAAGAACTACCAGGGCTTCAATATCGAAGCGACCTACAGCCAGCCAGGCGCGTCCAGCGCAGGCCGCAGCAATCACTTCAACCTGACCTACGGCTTCGGCGACCTCGATACCAACCGCTACAACGTGCTGCTGTCTTACCGCAAGGATGAGACCAAGCAGGTGCGCGCCCTGGATCGCGACTTTGCCAATACCGCCTACGTGCCGTTCAACTGGAATGGCAACAGCTACGTCTACGACCGCACCAGCCCGGCAGCCATTCCGGCCAACGTGTCGGCCACCTTCAATACCAAGGGTGCTGCGCCAATCGGCTTCAACCCTTACGAGAAGAAAAACGGCCAGTGCGCGCCAATGAACCAGCTCGCGCTGAGCAACACCGCGCTGGTGCAGAACTGCGGCTTCGACTTCGTGCAAACCATCGAAATCGTGCCGCAAAACAGCCGCGACAGCTTCTTCGGCAAGGCCACCGTAAAGGCCACCGACAGCATCAACGTGTTCGTGGAAGCAGCCTACTCGCGCCTGGACCTGACCGCGCGTATCGCGCCGAACACCGCTTCGGTTGCCATTGCCAAGGGCTCGCCGCTGTACAACACCTACGTGCGTCCTTACCTGACCGCCGCGCAGGATGCCGACATCAAGACCGTGACGGCCAGCTACCGTACGTTTGACTGGGGCACCCGCGACAGCGAGACCCTCACCACGTCCAAGAACCTGGTGCTGGGTGCAGAAGGCGATATCGGTTCCTGGAGCTTCGGCACCGGCCTGACCTGGTCCAAGAACGCCATCGACGAACGCTATGTTGGCGGCTACGTCAAGAACACCGAGTTCCGCGACATGCTGGCCAAGAACCAGTTCGATCCATTCCTGGGTATTGGCGCCCAATCGGACGCCACCAAGCAGCTGATCGCCAATTCGGTGTTCAACGGCTCGATCCGCGATGCTTCGACCACCCTGAAGGGTATCGACGCCCACGCTTCGCACGAACTGTTCCAGCTGCCTGCCGGCGCCGCGCAGATCGCGCTGGGCGGCGACTACCGCAACTACCACTACCAGCAGACCCCGCACGCCACCAGCTCGGACATCTTCGGTTTCAGCGCGTCTCCAGCCTATGACATGGAGCGTAACAACTACGGCGTGTTCGGCGAGCTGAACGTGCCTGTACTGAAAGGCCTGGAACTGAGCGGCGCGGCGCGCTACGACACCTTCGAGGCAGTCAAGAACAACCTGGCCAACCGCGATATGGGCAGCAAGGAATCGTCCACCACCTACAAGGTGTCGGCACGCTGGCAGCCTACCCCATCGTTCCTGATGCGCGGTTCCTACGGCACCGGCTTCAAGGCGCCTTCCATGCTGGACATCGGCCAGCCGCTGGTATCGGCCGGCTTCACCTCCAACTCGTGGGATTGCCCTGCCAACCTGAAGGCTGAAAATGCCGACTACTGCCAAGTGGGCAAGCGCCAGTACAACGTGCTGTCCGGTGGTAACGAAAACCTGAAGCCAGAGAAGTCCAAACAATTCACCGTTGGCTTCCGCTTCGAGCCGACCAACACCTTCTCGGTGCAGGCTGACCTGTGGGATGTGAAGATCCGTGACGCCGTGTCGAGCGTGTCGGAAGCGCTGATCTTCGGCGATCCGGTCAAGTACCGCGACCTGTTCACCACCTTCGTCGATCCGGGCAACGGCCAGACCTACTGGGCCAAGAAGACCCTGTCGATCAACATCGGCAAGACCCACAACCAGGGCCTCGACTGGGAAACCACTTACCGCCACAACTTCTCGTTCGGTAAGCTGACCACCACCCTGAACGGCACCTACCTGATCAAGTCCGACTACACCAAGCCAGGTACGGACAACGACTGGGTCAACAGCATGAACTACTTCGGCGTCAACGATGCCGTGTCGTTCCGCCACATCGTTCGCCTGTCGACCGTGCTGGACACCGGCGCCTTCTCCAACTCGCTGGTGGCCAACTACCGCAACGGCTACACCGATGCGGAAGCGCAAAGCCGCAACCTGGGCACCGGCCAGCTGGAGACCTTCCGCGTACGCGTGCCGTCCTACCTGACCTTCGACTGGCAGGGCAAGTGGAAGGCGACCAGCAACGTGCTGCTGCGCGCCGGCGTGAAGAACATCGCCGACCGCAACCCACCGTTCTCGCTGCGTGCGTCGTCCGGCCACCAGGTTGGCTTCGACCCACGCTACGCCGATCCGCTGGGCCGCACCTTCTACGTGACCGGCAGCTATACCTTCTAAGCTGGCCAGGCAGTCAGGAAACGCCCCGTGCGCCAAACGGCGCCCGGGGCGTTCTTTTCCACCAGTCAAGTATTAATACAATTCAATCAAGTCTGAATACAATTTATTACAAGCATATCTTTGCTGAGCGTGGCAAGTTCTGGTTGCCTTAAACAGATATGTATTGAATAAGTTTGTTGCATTGTTGCCCAAAAACGACAGATGCGCATTTTTTTGGCAAATTAAATTCCGATTCTTTCACTTTCTTGCGAATTTTCCCTGTAACTTTCAGAAATGTAATAGCAGGGCATTAAATTGCCCGTTTGCTCCCCCCATAATCCGCGGTCGGTGAGCAAAATGCAAAAAAGAAACTTTGCTCATTCGAACGTTTTCAGAAACCCGAAGGAGTAAAGAAATGGCATTCCAAGAAAAGATCGGTGCGCGTTCCGTGCGCCTGGCGATGTCCGCCCTGGCCCTGATCGCTACCGGCCACGCTGCCGCGCAAGAAGCGCCGATGCAGCGCGTTGAAATCACCGGTTCCGCGATCAAACGTATCGCCGTCGAAGGCGCACTGCCAGTGCAGCGCCTGTCCGCCGAAACCATCGCCAAGACCGGCGCCGGCACCGTTGCCGACCTGATCCAAGCCCTGCCGTCCATGCAAGGCTTCACTATTGATGCCGTTGCGGCCGGCTCCAACTCCGGTGGCCGCGTTTCCGCGTCGATCCACGATCTGGGCGAGGAATACACCCTGGTGCTGCTGAACGGCCGCCGCGTGGCGCCGCAGGGCTCCGGTTCGGCAGTCAACCTGAATGCGATCCCGATGAGTGCGGTTGAGCGCGTTGAAATCCTGACCGACGGCGCTTCCGCACTGTACGGTTCCGACGCCATCGCCGGCGTCATCAACTTCATCCTGAAGAGCAGCGTCAAGACCACCACGCTGGAAGCGACCATGAGCCAGCCGTTCGAAAGCTCGGCCGGCCGCACGTCCAACTTCAACATCACTTCCGGCTGGAGTGGCCTGGATGACCGCCTGACCCTGGTCGGTACCTACCGCCACGACGAACGCAAGGCAGTGAAGGCAACCGACCGTGATTTCTCGAAGACCGCCTTCATTCCATTCTCGGCGAACGGCAACAACTACATCTACGATCGTACGTCGACCGCTACCGTGCCGGCCAACGTTTCCGTCACTTTCAACGATCCGACCCAGCCATCGATCGGCTTCTCGCCTTACCTGAAGAAGAACGGCAGCTGCCCGGCGATGAACTTCGAGTCCATCACCAACTCGGCAACCACCCAGAACTGCGCGTTCGATTTTGTGTCCACCATTGAAGTGGTTCCGGAAAACAAGCGTGACTCCCTGTTCGGCAAGGCCACCTTCAAGCTGACCGACAACGTCAACTTGTACGCCGAAGCTGCGCTGTCGCGCCTGGACCTGACCGCGCGTATCGCCCCGAACACCGCGCCGTTCACCATCACCACTTCGTCGCAGTATTACACCGACAATGTGCTGCCATACCTGACCCCAGCGCAAGCCGCTTCGGTCAAATCGGTATCCGGCAACTACCGTACCTACGATTGGGGTACCCGTGATTCCCAGACCATCACCGACTCCACTCACCTGGTGGTGGGCGCTGAAGGCGATCTGGGCGCGTGGGCATTCAACACCGGCCTGACTTTCTCCAAGAACGAAATCGACGAGCGTTACGTTGGCGGCTACGCGCTGAACAAAGAGTTCCGCGACATGCTGGCCAATCGTTCGTTCGATCCGTTCGCGCCAGTCGGCCAGCAATCGGACGCCACCAAGCAACTGATCGCCAACTCGATCTTCCATGGCTCGATCCGCAAGGCATCGACCACCCTGAAGGGCGTGGACCTGCGCGGTTCGCGCGAACTGTTCGACCTGCCAGGCGGTAAGAGCGCGCTGGCAGTGGGCGGCGATTTCCGTAACTACGCCTACGAACAGACCCCATCGACCGCTGCCGCTACCGGCGTGGTATACAACCTGAACGCCCCGGCGACCTACGACATGGACCGCGACACCTATGGCGTATTCGCAGAACTGCTGGCTCCTGTAGCTAAAGGCCTGGAAGTTACCGGCGCGGTGCGCTACGACGGCTTCTCCGCCATCGACAACGGCCTGACCGGTAGCAAGATCGGCAAGCGTGAATCGGCCACCACCTACAAGGTGTCGGCACGCTGGCAGCCGACCCAGACCATGCTGGTACGCGGCTCCTACGGCACCGGCTTCAAGGCGCCTTCGATGCTGGACCTGGGCCAGCCGCTGGTCAACAACGGCTTCACCGCCGGCAGCTTCGCCTGCCCGATCGCCCATGCTGACTACTGCCGTCCTGGTACCGCGCAATACAACCAGGTTGCTGAAGGCAATCCTGACCTGAAGCCAGAGAAGTCCAAGCAATTCACCGTCGGCTTCCGCATGGAACCGACTCCGGCCTTCTCGTTCGGCGCCGACCTGTGGGATGTGAAGATGCGCGACAAGGTATCGGCCATTTCCGAACTGCAGGCGTTCGAAGATCCGGTCACCTTCCGCCACCTGTTCACCACCTATACCGAACCGGCAACCGGAAAAACCTACTGGGCATTCAAGTCGCGTACCCTGAACATCGGCAAGACCCACAACCAAGGCATCGACTGGGACGTGACCGGCCGCAAGAAGTTTGACTTCGGCAGCCTGAGCTCGACCCTGGCCGGCACCTACATGATCAAGGCCGACTACACCGAGCCGGGCTACGACGACAAGTGGACCACCAACATGAACTTCTTCGGTAGCACCAACCAGGTGACCTTCCGCCACGTTGTTCGTTGGACCACTACCCTGGACACCGGCCCGTTCTCGAACTCGATCATCGTGAACTACCGTAACGGCTACACCGATGCCGAAGCAACCGTGCGCAACACCGGCACTGGCAAGAACGAGAAGATCCGCCTGCAGGTTCCATCGTTCATGACCTTCGACTGGCAAGGCAAGTGGACCGCAAGCAAGGAAGTCACCCTGCGAGCCGGTATCAAGAACCTGTTCGACCGTACGCCACCGCTGTCGCTGCGTAACTCGTCCGGCCACCAGGTTGGCTACGATCCACGCTACGCAGATCCAATCGGCCGTTCCTTCTACCTGACCGGCGCCTACGCTTTCTAAGCTAGCACCGTCAAGGCAAAACGCCCCGAGCGCGCAAGCGCCCGGGGCGTTTCTTTTTGAGTCGGGGTCAGGTCCGGCCTTTATTGTGGTTCCAACGCGCGCTGGAGGGTGGTGACGCTGGGGTTGTCGACGAAGATGCAGCGTTTCTGGTGGCGCTTGCAGAAGTCCTTCACGCGCCAGTAGGCGCTGTGGCTGATGCAGGCGGTCTGGCAGATCACCAGGTCGGCCGCGGCCATGCTGGTTTCCAGGCGGGCCACGTTGTCTTCCAGGCCGCCGTCGTGGTGCAGGAATTCGGCGCCGGCTTCCTCGATCACGCTGCGGTAGCCGGCGACGTTGCCGGCGCGGCCGCCGACGCACAGCACGCGTTCGGCCAGCAGGCCGTGCAGGGTGATGCGCTGTGCCGTGGTGCCCGCCCTGGCAGCCGGCCCGCCCGTTGCGGCGGTGGCGGCTGCCGGCATGGCGGGCGATGGTTGCGCGCTGGCTGCGGCAAGCGCGGCGCGTGCTTCGTTCAGCTGGCGTTCCAGCGTGCCTGCTTCGGCGCGGGCGGCGCTGGCCTCGGCGCGCAAGTCGTGCACGCGCTGCTCGGTGTCGGCCAACTGGCGCGCCAGGCGTTCGCGCGTGGCGAGGCCGGGAATGGTGGCATGGAGCTCTTCCAGTTGCTGGCGCAGCGAGGCGAGCACGCTGTCGCGGCCGACCAGCTGCGCGCGCAGCTGCATCAGGGCGGCGGCGTGGGCTTCCTGCTCGGCGTGGCGCTCGGCTTGCCAGGCTGCGCTGCGCTGCTGCAGCCGCGCCAGTTCGCGCTCGAGCGCGGCATTGGATTGCTCGAGCGCTTGCAGGCGGCTGATGTCGGCCCGCGTGGCGGCGCCGGCCTGGTGCTGGATCATGTGCAGGTCGCGGCACATGCGTTCCTGCAGTTCAAGCGTGCAGTGCGGGTGGCTCAGGCCGGCCCAGAACGGGCCCGGCACGTCGCCGCTGGCGACCGCAGCCTCCCACAGCGTTTCCAGTGCCGCGGCGTCGCGGGCGGGGCGGAAGCGCTGGATGACGACGGCGTAGCGGCGTTCCAGTTCCTTCTGGATGGCTTCCGACAGGCGGTTGCGGCTGCTGCATTCGCTGACGGCGCCGACGTGCACTTCATAATCGTCGGCCAGCACCTTGCCGCCGACGGCCTTGGTGACGATCTTGCGCAGCACGCCAAGGGGCAGGCCGACGCCGACCAGCGGGCAGTGGCAGGTGTGGGGCAGGTCCCAGATGCGGCGGCGCCGTGCCGGTTCGCCTGCTGCAGCCTTGGCGGCAGGCGCGTCGTGCTTGTCGCACATGGCGGGCCTCAGGCGGGCAGCGGGGCAGGGCGGGGACGGCCGATCAGGCGCGCCAGGAAGCTGGCGCGTTCCTGTGGAGGACGGGCTTGTTCAACGACCACGGCCCACTGTTCGCACAATTGCTGGCAGGTGGCGCGCAGCACCGGCGCCAGGTCCGGCTGCGCCGACAGCGCTTTCAGGTGGCGTTCGATGACCGATGCCAGCTTGACGCAGCCGCCGTTGTCGGCGGCATTGGCGGTGTAATGCGACATCAGGTGCAGCACGGCGGACAGCATCAGCTCCGGCTGGCGGGCAGCGGCGCTGTGCGTGAAGATCGGGTCGTTGCGGTCGATAGCCATGATTCACTCCAAAAGTTCAGGGGTGGCTGGCTGCCGCGTGTGACGGCTGGCTGGCGATTGGGGAGGGTAAGCTTCAGGCAGTCAGGATCAGCTTGTTCAACTGCGTGATGCGAAGACGGTAGATGCGGCCGGCGTGTTCAATTTCGATTTCGCGCTGGTCTTCCATCAGGCCGGCGGTGGTGTAGCGGCGCAAGGGCTGGGTCGGCTGCTGCGCGGCAGGGGTGGCAGCAGCCTTGGGTTTGGGGGCGTCGATCGTGGCGGAAGTTTGCATTGTTGTTTTTCCTCAGATAAGAATGATTCGCATTTGCATTATGCGCAGGTCGGCAATGCTTGTCAAATAAATTATTGAAGAAAAAAAGAGGCCCGCCGAAGCGGGCCAAAGCTGGGTGAGTAGTACTCTTTACAGTGTCGCCAGCAGCGGCACGGCAGCTTCGCTGGCGGCGGCTTTGGCGCGCGACGGCAGCTTGCTGCGCGTGCGCGATGGCGGCAGGCGACGCAGGGATTTCAGGGCGTCGACGTCCTTGATGCCGATGGTGCGCTGGTCCACGCTGATCAGCCCGATCTCGTTGAAGGCGGACAGGGTGCGGCTGACCGTTTCCAGCGTTAAGCCGAGGTAGCTGCCGATCTCGTGGCGCGTCATGCGCAGATTGAACAGCTTGCTCGAATAACCCATCTGCGAAAACTTTTCCGACAGCGTGACCAGGAAGCGTGCCACCCGGGCCTCCGCGCTCAGGGCGCCCAGCATGCCGATCATGGCTTGCTCGCGCACCAGCTCGCGGCTCATCACGCCGTACATCATGTTCTCCAGCTCCACGTGGGTGCGGCCCAGCGTGGTCAGCTTCTTGAACGGCAGCAGGATCAGGTCGCAGTCCGACAGCGCCACCGCCTCCGAGGCGTAAGTCTTGCTGTGGATGCCGTCCACGCCCATCAGGTCGCCTTTCATCGGGAAGGCCAGCACCTGCTCGTTGCCGAATTCGTCAATCAGCACCGTTTTCATGAAGCCGGAGTTGACCACGTACAGCATGTCGAACGGCTGACCAATCGTATGCACGCGCTGGCCGGTCTTGAACTGCACATGCTGGAACAGCAGCTCTTCGGAATTGAGCGATACCGGCGGCAAGTGCAGCAGTTCGCACACTTCTTTCAGGTTGGACCACAAACGGCCTTGCCGCTGGCGGCCGGCCTCATGGGACACGGGTTGCGTTGAGAGCATGCTGATCTCCTGGTTCCCAAACGGAATGGTTTCAGTATGCCAACGTGAATGTGGGAAAAATATCAGTGGTTGCTGAATATGCCCGTAGGAGGGTAGACCGGTGGTGTAGGAATTATCCTAAAGGCAATCTTGTCCATCATGCCTTGAACGGGGTCAGCAGCTTGTGCGCCACTGCGTACTGGACCATTTCGGACAGCGAAGCCATGCCCATCTTCTGCATGATGCGGGTCTTGTGGGTGCTGACGGTTTTGACGCTCAGGTGCAGGCCGTTGGCGATCTCGGTGATGGATTTTCCCGACACCAGCAGCGAAAACACTTCGAATTCGCGGTCGGAGAGCTGCTTGTGCAGCAAGGTTTCGGCCGGCTGCATGATGTTCAGCGCCAGTTGCTCGGCTACTTCGGTGGAAATATAGGGCCGGCCGGAGGCCACCTTGCGGATCGCGCCCACCAGCTGGGTGCCGGCGCTTTCCTTGGTCAGGTAGCCCTGGGCGCCGGCGCGGATGGCGCGCACCGCGTATTGCTCTTCCTCGTGCATGGTGAGGATGAGGATGGCCAGCTTGGGCGATTCGCTGCGTATCTGGCGGATCAGATCGACGCCGCTGCGTCCTGGCATGGACAAGTCGAGCAGCAGCAGGTCGAAGCCGCCCTGGCGGATGTGGGTGAGGACTTCGAAGCCGTCGATGGCTTCGCCTACGATGTCGATGTCGGGAGCCCCGTCAAGAATGCGCTTGAGCCCTTCGCGCATGATGGTGTGGTCGTCGGCAATGACAATTCGAATCATAGTTCCTCAATAGTTAGCAATACTGGTCTTCACGCTCCGGCCCGGCAGGCCGGAGCGCGTGGTAACGCCAGGCCGTTCAGGCCGGGCGCGGGTCTTTGATCAGCCGGTGCACCAGCACCGGGATCTTGGTATGCGACAGCACCTTGTTGGTCACGCTGCCCAGGAGCAGGTGGCCCCAGCCGCTGCGGCCGTGCGAGCCAATGAAGATCAGGTCGCAGCCGCACTGGCTGGCCACGTCCACGATCTTCAGCGCGGCGCTTTCGGCAAAGGCTGTCATGCCTTCCGCCCGCACGCCTTTTTTCGCGCAGGACTCAAGGATAGACTGGACATGCTCATTGCCGGCGCGCTGCATTGCCGCACGGTACTCTTCTTCGCTTGGGTAGCTGGGCGGAATGATCTCCACGTAAATCGGGTACTGGTATTCCGGCGCCACGAACAGGGCCAGCACTTCCGCGCCTAGCTGCTGGGCGAATTCGACCCCGGCGCAGGCGGTCTTGCTGGAAACGGCCGAGCCGTCCGTCGTAATCAGGATTTTCCGATACATATCTCAGCCTCCTTTAACTATTTAAAAGAGCCAGTTCCTGCCTTCATTGTAGCCCCGTTTACCAGTATTGTTCTGCTGTAAAGAGTTGATAATTATCAAGAAACTGTCACGAGCACATCGCAGATGGCGCAAATTCCCGTTATTTCAGGGGCTTGCAGCGTGTATTTCACACCATCCGCAAATACAACAGTACACTTGGAGGGCGATTTGGCTTCACCTAAGAGATTGAACTGAGTGGGCTGCCCCTGTTACACTCGCGTGAGTGCCTTGTTTATTGCCGAGCGTCAAATTTGACAATTTTTTCCCGGCAGCAGGAACTTTTGAAAATTATGGAGAAGCAGGAATTATGACCGACGCCGCTGATGATTTCGATGCATTATTTGAGGAAGTATCTGCGCAACGGGCCAACGCGCCTGCACCTGCTCCAGCGCCTGCCGCGGCCGCTGCGGCATCCGGGTCGGGCGATTCCGATGACCTGGAAAGCCTGTTTGATTCAGTAGCAGCATCGAGCAAGGCGGCAGCCCCGGCCCCGGTCCCGGCCACTGAACCGGCTGCAGTCAGCGGCGACGCGCCGGCCGAAGGCGGCGAGCACGCGGAAGGCATGTTCGAGCGCCTGGGCGGCATCGTGCGCCTGCTGCACGATTCGCTGCGCGAACTGGGCTACGACAAGGCCCTGACCGAAGCGTCCACCCAGATCGTGGACGCGCAGGATCGCCTCGAATACGTGGCCTCGCTGACCGAGCAGGCAGCCAACAAGGTCCTGAATACCCTGGACGACGGCATGCCGGCACAGGAAGTGCTGTCCAAGCAGTCGAAGGAAATGGAAGAGCGCTGGGCGGCCCTGTTTGCGGGCAAGCTGAGCATCGACGAATTCAAAGCCCTGGCCGGCGATTCGCGTGCCTTCGCCGCCAAGGTGTCGGAAGCGACCGAGGCGGAAAAAGCGCGCCTGCTGGAGATCATGATGGCCCAGGACTTCCAGGACATCACCGGCCAGTTGATCAAGAAGGTCGTCGCCATCACCAAGAAGGTCGAATCCGAGCTGGCGCAACTGCTGAAAGACAATGCGCCGGCCGATGTGCGCGAGAAGATTGCGCAGAAAGAGGTGTCGCTGATGTCGGGTCCGTCCGTGCCTTCGGAAGCCCTGAATCAGGACAGCGTCGATGACCTGCTTGCCGACCTGGGGTTCTAATGGACGATATGCTCAAGGAGTTCGTTGTCGAGGCCATGGACCTGGCCGTCAACGTCGAAGAGCACCTGCTGCGCCTCGAACGTGACCCCGACAACAAGGAAACGCTGAACGCAGTTTTCCGCTCGTTCCACACCATCAAGGGTGGTGCGGGCTTCATGAATCTGGGCGCGCTGGTGTCGGCCTGCCACCTGACCGAGAACCTGTTCGACGCGCTGCGCACCGGCGCGGCGCCCGTCACGCCGCTGTCGATCGAAGCTGCGCTGCAGGCGTCCGGCTTCGTGGCCGACCAGTTGACCGACCTGAATAACGGCAATGCGCCGGACCAGCTGGCGCCTATGCCGGCCGACCTCGAAGCGATCCTGAAGGATGCGATCGAGGGCAAGGCCAGCTCCGCCGCGGGCAAGGCCAAGCCGGCTGCAGCGCCGACGCCGGCCGCTGCGGCACCTGCCGCCGCCCCGGCTGCCGCTGCACCGGGCGCTGCCCCTGCCGCTGCGCCATCGGCCGATGGCCTGGACTGGGAAGGCATGTACGAAGCCGTGGTGCCGCCTGGCACCTATGTGCGTCCGGTGGCCGATGCGCGTGCCGAAGGCGTGGCTGCGGCGCATGCTGCCGCCGAAGGCACCCAGGCTGCGGTGCATGCCCCGGCTCCGGAGGCGAAAGAACGCCCGGCCGGCGAAGCCAAGCCGACCTCCGCGCCGGCCAAGGAAGAATCGATCCGTATCGACGCCGTCAAGCTCGATGCACTGCTGGAAGTGGCCGGCGAATCGGTGCAGGCCGCCAACCAGGCAGCGGTCCTGCTGGAACGCCTGCAGCAATTCAAGTTCGAAGGCCAGGCGGCGACGCTGATGTCGGCCCTGACCGAAACCCTGGAGCGCGCTTCGCGCTATTCCACCGAACTGCAGCGCGCCACCCTGGCGACCCGCATGCAGCCGGTCGGACGCCTGTTCCAGAAGTTCCCGCGCCTGGTGCGCGAGCTGGCGAAGGACCTGGGCAAGGAAGTCGAGCTGACCATCGAAGGCGCGGAAACCGAAGTGGACCGCGTGGTGGTGGACAGCCTGTACGACCCGCTGGTGCACATGCTGCGCAACGCGCTGGACCACGGCGTGGAAGCGCCGGACGCCCGCATGGCCATCGGCAAGCCGCCGAAGGCCTACATCTCGCTGAAGGCATGGCAGGAGGCCAACTCCGTCATGATCGTGCTACAGGACGACGGCAAGGGCATGGACCCGGTCGCGCTGCGCCGCAAGGCAGCGGAGAAGGGCCTGATCTCGCCGAGCGCCAACCTGTCGGACGACGAGTCCTACCAGCTGGTGTTCCTGCCGGGCTTCTCGACCAAGGAAGTGGCATCTTCCGTATCCGGCCGCGGCGTCGGCATGGACGTGGTCAAGACCGCCGTGGAAAAGAACCGCGGCGCGATCCATATCGAATCGGCCCTGGGCAAGGGCACCAAGTTCGCCATCCGCCTGCCGATCGAACTGTCGATCGTGCCGACCATGCTGGTCTCCACCTCCGGTGCGCTGCTGGCGTTGCCGATGGCGGTGGTCGAGCGCGTGGTCGAACTGCCGGAAGTGTTCATGGAAGTGGGCGGCGCGCCGGTCCTCAAGGACCAGGGCCGTCCATTGCCCGTGCGTTCGCTGGCCGGTGCGCTGGGCTACGAGCCATGCTCGGAGCGCGTGGGCATCGTCATCAACTCGCCGCAGCCGTACATCCTGGCCGTTGCGGCCGTGGATGGCACTGCCGACCTGGTGATTAAACCGATGACCGCGTTGTCGGTGGACGGCATCACCGGCACCGCGCGTTCCGCCGAGGGCGACCTGGTCCTAGTAGTTGGCCTATCGTTCCTGATGGACGGTTGCAGGGGAAGTGTAAGGATGGCGGCGTAAGCCACCTCCAGGAAAAACTGAAATACACAAGCCTGCAGCCTCCCAAAAAGGGGCTGCAGGCTTTTTTTATTTGGCGCCATCGCTCGAAATCTACGTTGAATTGCTCACAAGGCGGAAAACAGCCGGATTTTGCATTGCACAAAATATGGCATAATCAAACGGATCACCTTATTTGGCAGCATCATGAAAACGCTTTACGACAAACTCTGGGAATCCCACGTAGTACGCACCGAGGAAGACGGCACCGCCCTCCTGTACATCGACCGCCACCTGGTACACGAAGTGACCAGCCCGCAGGCATTCGACGGCCTGCGCAATGCCGGCCGCCAGCCTTGGCGCCTGTCGGCCAACCTGGCCGTGGCCGACCATAACGTTCCGACCACGGACCGTTCGCACGGCATCGAAGACCCGGTCTCGCGCCTGCAGGTGGAAACCCTGGACAAGAACACCAAGTCGGTCGGCATGACCTACTTCAACATGAACGACAAGCGCCAGGGCATCGTGCACGTGATCGGCCCGGAGCAGGGCGCGACGCTGCCGGGCATGACCGTGGTGTGCGGCGACTCGCACACCTCGACCCACGGCGCTTTCGGCGCGCTGGCGCACGGCATCGGCACCTCGGAAGTGGAGCACGTGCTGGCGACCCAGACCCTGCTGGCCAAGAAATCCAGGTCCATGCTGGTGCAGGTGGACGGCGCGCTGCCGGCCGGCGTGACCGCCAAGGACATCGTGCTGGCCGTGATCGGCAAGATCGGCACCGCAGGCGGCACCGGCTATGCGATCGAATTCGCAGGTTCTGCCATTCGCTCGCTGTCGATGGAAGGCCGCATGACCGTCTGTAATATGGCGATCGAAGCGGGCGCCCGCGCCGGCATGGTCGCGGTGGACGAAACCACCATCAATTACGTCAAGGGCCGCCCGTACTCGCCGGTGGGCCCGCAATGGGAGCAGGCGGTCGCTTACTGGCGCACCCTGCATTCCGACCCGGGCGCCAAGCACGACTTCGTCGTGACGCTCGATGCCGCGCAGATCCTGCCGCAGGTGACCTGGGGCACCTCGCCGGAGCAGGTGACGTCGATCGACGGCCGCGTGCCCGACCCGGACCAGGAAAAAGACCCGGTCAAGCGCGACGCCATGGAAAAAGCGCTGGTGTACATGAACCTGACGCCGAATACCCGCATCGAAGACATCCGCATCGACAAGGTGTTCATCGGCTCCTGCACCAACTCGCGCATCGAAGACTTGCGCGCCGCCGCTGCCGTCGTGCGCGGCAAGCAGCGCGCTTCCAACGTGAAGCTGGCGCTGGTAGTGCCGGGTTCGGGCCTGGTGAAAGAGCAGGCCGAGCGCGAAGGGCTGGACGCGATCTTCAAGGCCGCCGGCTTTGAATGGCGCGAGCCGGGCTGCTCGATGTGCCTGGCCATGAACGCCGACCGCCTCGATCCGGGCGAGCGCTGCGCCTCCACTTCGAACCGTAATTTTGAAGGCCGTCAAGGCCAGGGCGGACGCACCCACCTGGTGTCTCCCGCCATGGCGGCGGCTGCCGGTATCGCCGGCCATTTCGTGGATGTTCGATCCATCCGCTAACCTTTGCTTGCTACAGCAGACATCATGAAAAAGCTATTTGCCATCGCCATCGCCATCTCCGCCTTTGCCCTGACCGGTTGCAATACCGTTGCAGGATTCGGCAAGGATATCCAGAAAGTCGGCCAGAAAATGGAAGGCGCCGGCAATAAATAACCGCTGACCGGCGGACCGCGACGGTCCGCCGTCGCCACCCGTTGAGAATCATGGAAAAATTTACCGTCTATGAAGGTTTAGTTGCACCGCTTGACCGCGCCAACGTCGATACCGACGCGATCATCCCTAAACAATTCCTGAAGTCGATCCACCGTACCGGTTTCGGCCCCAACCTGTTTGACGAGTGGCGCTACCTGGACCACGGCGAACCGGGCATGGACAACAGCAAGCGTCCGCTCAATCCGGACTTCGTGCTGAACCAGCCGCGCTACCAGGGCGCCTCGATTCTCCTGACCCGCAAGAACTTCGGCTGCGGCTCCTCGCGCGAACACGCGCCGTGGGCGCTCGACCAGTACGGCTTCCGCGCCATCCTGGCGCCGAGCTTTGCGGACATCTTCTTCAACAACTGCTTCAAGAACGGCTTGCTGCCGGTCGTTCTCAGCGAAGCGCAGATCGATCATCTGTTCAATGAAGTCAAGGCTTTCCCGGGTTACCGCCTGGTGGTGGACCTTGAACAGCAGCGTGTCGGCACCAGCAACGGCTCGGTCTCCTATCCCTTCGAGATCGACGCCTTCCGCAAGTACTGCCTGATGAATGGTCTCGACGATATTGGCCTGACCCTGCGCCATGCCGACGAGATCCGTGCGTTCGAAGAGCGCCGCCTTGCCAGCCAGCCCTGGCTGGCGAATGTCATTTAACAGATAAAAAGATCATGAAAATCGCAATCCTGCCGGGCGACGGCATCGGCCCGGAAATCGTCAGCCAGGCCGTCAAGGTCCTGAACGCGCTCGACGAGAAATTTGAAATGGAAACCGCGCCGGTCGGCGGCGCCGGCTACGAGGCCAAAGGCCATCCGCTGCCGGAGGAAACCCTGGCGCTGGCCAAGGCGGCCGACGCCGTGCTGTTCGGCGCTGTCGGCGACTGGAAGTACGACACCCTGGACCGTCCGCTGCGTCCGGAGCAGGCCATCCTCGGCCTGCGCAAGAACCTGGGCCTGTTCGGCAACCTGCGCCCTGCCATCCTGTACCCTGAACTGGCCGGCGCTTCGACGCTGAAGCCGGAAGTGGTGTCGGGCCTGGACATCCTGATCGTGCGCGAACTGACCGGCGACATCTACTTCGGCCAGCCGCGCGGTGTGCGCGAATGCCCGGACGGTCCGTTCAAGGGCCAGCGCGAAGGCTTCGACACCATGCGCTATGCGGAAGGCGAGATCCGCCGCATCGCGCACGTGGCGTTCCAGGCGGCGCAAAAGCGCGGCAAGCGCCTGACGTCCGTCGACAAGGCCAACGTGCTGGAAACTTTCCAGTTCTGGAAAGACATCGTCACCGACGTGCACAAGGAATACCCGGATGTGGCGCTGGACCATATGTACGTCGACAACGCCGCCATGCAGCTGGTGCGCGCGCCGAAGAAATTCGACGTCATCGTCACCGGCAACATGTTCGGCGACATCCTGTCCGACGCCGCGGCCATGCTGACCGGCTCGATCGGCATGCTGCCATCGGCTTCGCTGGACGCCAACAACAAGGGCCTGTACGAACCATCGCACGGCTCGGCTCCCGATATCGCGGGCAAGGGCGTTGCCAACCCGCTGGCCACGATCCTGTCGGCCGCCATGATGCTGCGCTATTCGCTGAACCGCGCGGAGCAGGCCGACCGCATCGAAAACGCAGTCAAGAAGGTGCTGGCCCAGGGCCTGCGCACGCCTGACATCTACGAAGAGGGCACCACCAAAGTGGGCACCGAGCAGATGGGCGACGCAGTCGTAGCGGCACTCTGAGGCACTCTGAAGAATTCACACCCAAAGGAAAGCAAAATGAAACTCGTAGGTCTGGTTGGTTGGCGCGGCATGGTCGGTTCGGTCCTGATGCAGCGCATGCAGGAAGAGGGTGATTTCGCCCACATCGAGCCGGTATTCTTCTCCACTTCGAACGCCGGCGGCGCTGCGCCGAAGATGGCGAAGAACGAGACTACCCTGAAAGACGCCACCAACATCGACGAACTGAAACGCTGCGAGATCATCATCTCCTGCCAGGGCGGCGACTACACCACCGAGGTATTCCCGAAGCTGCGCGCAGCGGGCTGGAACGGCTACTGGATCGACGCCGCGTCGACCCTGCGCATGGACAAGGATGCCGTGATCGTGCTCGATCCGGTCAACCTGAACGTGATCAAGGACGCGATGGCCAAGGGCGTGAAGAACTTCATCGGCGGCAACTGCACCGTGTCCTGCATGCTGATGGGCCTGGGCGGCCTGTTCAAGCAAGACCTGGTGGAGTGGATGACCTCCATGACCTACCAGGCGGCTTCCGGCGGCGGCGCCCAGCACATGCGCGAGCTGCTGACCCAGTACGGCACCATCAACGCCTCCGTCAAGCACCTGCTGGACAACCCGGCTTCCGCCATCCTGGAAATCGACAAGCAGGTGCTGGCCACCCAGCACGGCCTGTCGCCGGAAGAAACCAAGCAGTTCGGCGTGCCGCTGGGCGGCAACCTGATCCCGTGGATCGACAAGGACCTGGGCAACGGCCAGTCGAAGGAAGAGTGGAAGGGCGGCGCCGAGACCAACAAGATCCTGGGCCGCGGCGAAGGCTTCTCCGCCTCCGCGATCCCGGTCGACGGCCTGTGCGTGCGCATCGGCGCCATGCGCTGCCACAGCCAGGCGCTGACCATCAAGCTGCGCAAGGATGTGCCGCTGGACGAGATCAACGACATCATCGCCAAGGACAACCAGTGGGTGAAGTTCGTGCCGAACACCCGCGAAGCGTCGGTCAAGGAACTGACCCCGGCCGCCGTCACCGGCAGCCTGGCGATTCCGGTCGGCCGCGTGCGCAAGATGTCGATGGGCGGCGACTACCTGTCCGCCTTCACCGTCGGCGACCAGCTGCTGTGGGGCGCCGCCGAGCCGCTGCGCCGCATGCTGCGCATCGTATTGGATAAATAAAAAGTTATTAATCAGCTAATACCTACTGAATAATAAACAAGATAAGAAGTATTTTCTAAAAGCCGGATTTCAAAGGAAATTCCGGCTTTTTCTTTGGGCGAAGGAATATTTTCGGCATGAACGAAACAGAATAGTTCCTTTAAAGGAAGAATAGTGGGACAATGCTTGCATGCTCTAAAGCATGATGTTATGTTGAGACCTCTGGAAAAGTAACTTTGTTTCCACGTTAACCATTTTTCGTCGCTCACTATGCCTGTACAAAAACCTTCCAAGGTCGCTTCGTTCGCGTTGAAAACACTGACCGCTGCTGTGCTCAGCGGTGCAGTGCTCGCACCTATTTCCGTCAACGCAGCAGGCCTTGGCAAGCTCACTGTGCTCTCCTCGCTGGGGCAGCCGCTGCGCGCCGAAATCGAATTGACGGCCGTTTCCGCTGAAGA